>OGZA01000014.1_pt1 | contig 117518 bp, 113 predicted proteins | sample 1576591 | NCBI WGS metagenome assembly OGZA01 (sample SAMEA3541565, study PRJEB24748) | human gut metagenome | biome: human gut; feature: human-associated habitat; material: faeces | place: China | collected 2012
CCGTAAGGACAGTTTTGGTCCGTATGTCCGGCTGATGAGCGTCACCCTGAACTGAGTCTGGAAGGGCATTCAGAAGAGCAGAATTATCGCCACCACCGGACCATTCTTAACCAATTTTCTGTGAGGATTTTATCGTGTCAGACACACTCCCCGGGACAACGCATCCCGACGATAACAACGACCGCCCCTGGTGGGGGCTACCCTGCACCGTGACGCCCTGTTTTGGGGCACGTCTGGTGCAGGAGGGTAACCGGTTGCATTACCTTGCCGACCGCGCCGGTATCAGAGGCCTGTTCAGCGATGCAGATGCGTACCACCTGGACTAGGCCTTTCCGCTGCTGATGAAACAACTGGAACTCATGCTCACCAGCGGTGAACTGAATCCCCGCCATCAGCATACCGTCACGCTGTATGCAAAAGGGCTGACCTGCAAAGCCGATACCCTCAGCAGTTGTGGTTACGTTTATCTGGCTGTTTATCCGACGCCCGAAATGAAAAATTAACTCTCCAGAATAGCCTTCTGCTACGGCCTGGTGTTTTCACCACGCCACTTTTCCATTTTTATATCTGCATATCAGGAAAATCTTCAGTATGAAAACATTACCTGTATTACCCGGGCAGGCGGCCAGTTCTCGCCCGTCTCCTGTTGAAATCTGGCAGATACTGCTGTCCCGACTGCTGGACCAGCACTATGGCCTCACACAGAATGACACACCTTTTGCCGATGAACGTGTGATTGAGCAGCATATTGAGGCAGGCATTTCACTGTGTGATGCGGTGAACTTTCTCGTGGAAAAATACGCGCTGGTGCTACCGACCAGCCGGGATTCAGCGCCTGTACCCGCTCTCAGTTAATAAACAGCATCGATATCCTCCGGGCTCGCAGGGCGACCGGCCTGATGACCCGCGACAATTACAGAACGGTAAATAACATTACCCTGGGTAAGTATCCGGAGGCGAAATGATGACACTGGAAGCCGACAGCGTTAACGTACAGGCGCTGGATATGGGGCACATTGTCGTTGACATTGATGGTGTTAATATCACTGAACTGATTAATAAGGCCGCTGAAAACGGTTATTCACTCCGCGTGGTGGATGACCGTGACTCTACCGAAACACCGGCAACTTATGCCAGCCCTCACCAGTTGCTGTAAGACAATGCAGTGATGCAGGGTATAGTGCCATTAACCACAGAAACAGCACTGTTGTCCTGTATTAAGCAGGCAAGAGAAGATGTCCTTACCCTGCGCCATCTGCAGCTTCTGCACCAGAACCGGTGAATCTCACTCAACAGGCTTCATTTCCCCTGACGCCAGCCTGAATACAGCTGGCGTTTTCATTTATAAACAGAAAGGAAAACCGATAATAATGGAATGGACGCCCCGACCATGAAGCAACGGTAGGATATTACTGATAAACCTTCCAGTGGAGGTGCGTTATGGCCGTTTTAACGATTAGCATTGACCTGACAAAAAATGAATTCCAAATCCACGGTCTGGGTAGGAACAGAAAAATCTAAGCTCAGAAAACGGATTAAAGTAAGCGTCAACGGAGCACCGTATTGACGCTTATTTATTGGTGAGAACTACGTTCCATGGCAGGAGTTCGTCAACACGGTTGGAGGGCCATTCCGGCAGTATGCTCAGAATATGGCGCAGATACGCTTCCGGATCGATACCGTTCAGACGGCAGGTGCCTGCTTTTCCGGCAACAAGCAGGAATCTCAGCGCTGAAGCAGGAATTAGAGGTAAAAACGCCCTACCGGGCCATGAATCACCCGGTCATTGGAGTAGTAACCAAAGCAGATTTAGCCAGTATGGAACAAACATCTTTGGTGAAATGTTGGTTACGGGAAGCTGGAGCGCACAACGTGTTAGTAACCAGTGCGGTTAATAACAATGGAGTTACAGAAGTTTTTGCCTTGCTGCATACAGAAGAAGGCTGTCGCTAATTTCGATAGGTTCTCAGATGAGAATGATGACGGTGATACACAGATAAGAATCAATGAGCACTGAGGGTTGCCGGGCAACCCTCATTGAATAAAACAGGAATTACTTCGCTTCGCCGTTTTTCATTTCGCCCATAGCTTTCAGCTTTTTGGAGATATCGCGGCGTTCTTTGGAGAGCTCGGCATTTTTGATGATGTAATCGTCAACGCGATCTTCATAGTCACCTTTCATGCTGGCGATGATGCCCTGGATTGCTTCAACGCTCATCCCTGGCTTGATGTAATCGCTCAGGTTGTCCAGCAACAGGACGCGCTTCTGGTTGTCACGGATCTTTTTCTCAACGTCCTGAATTTCACGTTGCAGTTTGTTCTTACGACGGAACAGACGAACAAATTCCAGTACGTCCTGGAATGAAGGCTTGGTAGTTTCCATTTTTATACCCCTGATAATGTGAGAGTCGGATTCGTTTAAGCAACCGCTATTCGTTAGGGCCAACATTACTCATAGCTGCCGCAGATGACAATGCTTTTATCCCTTTTCACTATCATACCCTTTATCCTTGCTGAATCGAAGCAGCAGCAAGATGATTCTGAAGTTCAGGAATTATTTGCGCAAGGCCCGGCAAATCAGACTCGATAGCAACTCAAGCTGATGTGCCGTTTCCATGTTCAGCCACACATAACCATAGATTGGTGTTTCCACAACCTTCAGGTCATGGTGGTTATTCAGCAACTGACGCAGCTCTTCCACAGCATCGTTCAATTTTTCCGTATTGGCAAAAACCGGCTGCGGATTACCTTCGTACAGCGCATGAACAAGGCTCAGCAGTATTTGCTGCATCATGTGCTGGGTATCACGAAGTTTTTGCACGTTCAATAACACGAAATGGCTGGGGCGCGTGGCCCAGTATGCATTGATTTGCAACTCCAGCATACAAACCAGATTGCGATTAATGGTCTGGATACCTTCATATATCGATTTTGGAATACGGGTTTCTTTGCTGGCGGGCGCAATCAGCCCACGCATTTTCACGGCATCGGTCAGCAGTTTTTGTAGATGGCTTTCCAGACGTGGGCGTTCGAGTAAGTTCGGTGAGAATGCCGATTGATAGACCCGATTATACTCGGTCAGACTTTTCGCCAGTTGAATGCGCCAGTGGATGAACGCGCGTTGTGGCCAGATACCGGTAAACAACATTGCCAGTAAAGAGCCGAGGATCACATCGCCGCTTCGCCATAACGCCGTATCAATTTCACCTGTCGGGGAACCCACAACAATTGCCAGCGTCACCCCAATCAATAATCCTTGATACGGTTTCTTGCCCAGCGCCAGCCAACCGCAAAGAAACATCGCCGCCGCGCACCAGACTAACATCAGCGGTAACGAAATTAACTCCAGTTGCAGAGCGATAAGACCTAAAATCGAACCCAACACCGTACCGCCAATACGTTCGAAGGCACGAGGGACAACGTTCCCCCAGAACGAGATTGGCCCCATAATCACCACCATGGTGACCAGCGGCCAGGTGCTTTCCGGGATAGTAAACAGGCGGATAATGAGAAAAGTGAGCAGGAATGCCAGCGCGACCCGAGTACCATGCACAATGCGGTAATGGCGGTATACCCGGATTTCAAACGGGCTTAATGACTTATCGGCACGCACACAGAAACTCCGTAATGAAGATTAAAAGCGCTCATAACTCATCTGTCGGCCAGAAGGCGCGCCTCTGAATTATCCGACGGACAAACCGGGAACAGTGTAATTTCCCGGCAGGAGCGAAAAAATTGAAAGGCGCATCTTACTCTTTTCACTTTCAAAAAAAGAGTGGTCTTCGCGTCAACACACCGCCCTGAGATGAATTAGTGATGTTTTGGCTGCACCGCAACATACATTTCGATATCCCAGTACCCATCTTCCGCGCCATTGTTCAAGTAAACCTCGAAGCAGGGCTTTGGTAACATTTCATAGGCACTGTCCTGCAAGAGGCTATTAAAGAACTGATACCAGGGTTTAGCAAAATCATCACCGACTACACGAGCCACCGCCACCGCATACTGACCACCTGAAATTTCTGTCAGAATGACGCCCTCACTGTTTTCGGGGAGCGTAAAGTTATTCGGTACCGTCACGACGGTGTCGCAGCGTAATTTTTCGGCGGGTGTTTCATCCGGATTGTCGTAATAGACAGCAACCCACTCCTTCGGCACAATATTTTTGCTATCTATCCACATCATCAACTGCTCAAAACCTTTCTTTACCGTCTGCTCCCACGGGCCAACAAGATGGAAACCTGCAACGGTACGTTTATCTTCCTGCTTAATCTCGTAGTTCATGACGCCTCCACTAACACTGTTTTTATATACAGTATAGTTGCAATATTAAAACCACAAGGAATGAGTGTTGATTATGCGAGCAGACTCGCACTCCTGCCAGTCTGCTGCAAAAGAAAGGTCAGGCCTTATGGTGGAAATAATCACTCAGCCGGGAAAACATGCTGCCTTCCCCGACAGATTCCAGGGTAACCAGCGGCCAGTGCGCCACCTGTTTATCACGGTCATAAAGTTCAATTTCCCCTACCCGCTGATGGGCGCTAATTGGCGCGGTGAGTTCTTTACCATCAAGGGTATATTTGGCTTTGATATGTGGAATTTCGGCTTTCGGTAGCACCATCCAGAACTCTTGTTCCGTTCCCAGGGCGATATTTTCTTTATCGCCATACCAGATGCGTTCCGTTCCGACCTTTTTCCCACGGTGCAAAATTTGCACCGTAGTAAAGTTTTGTTGCCCCCAACGCAGTAATTTTCTTGCCTCTTCCTCACGACCTTTTGCACTGTCAGCCCCCATTACCACTGCAATGAGACGACGCTGCCCATCTACAGCCGAAGCAATGAGATTAAACCCGGCACCAGAAGTATGACCCGTTTTCAGGCCGTCAACATTCATGGTTTTATCCCACAATAACCCGTTACGGTTTTGCTGAGTGATACCGTTCCAGGTGAGGCTTTTCTCACTGTACATATGATAAAACTCGGGCTCGCCGTGGATGATAGCGCGAGAAAGCACAGCTAAATCATAAGCCGAGCTATGCTGGCCAGGTGCATCCAGACCATGCACTGTTTCAAAATGCGTATCCTTGAGATGCAGCTTCTCGGCATAGTTGTTCATCATTTCAACAAACTGCCGTTGCCCACCGGCAATATAGTCAGCCAGAGCAACACAAGCGTCATTTCCGGAATCCACAATTAAACCACGGCTTAAATCACGTACCGATACGCGATCGCCCTCTTTCAGAAACATCAGTGAAGAACCGACAAACACCGGATTATCTTTCGCCCACGCATCGCGCCCCACGGTGACAATATCGTCTGGCGTAATGCGATGACTATCGATAGCACGATCCACGACATAGCCCGTCATCAGCTTTGTCAGGCTGGCGGGATTGCGCTGTTGATGCTCATTACCCGCGGTGAGAATCTGACCGGTGGTGTAATCCATCAATACCCAGGACCCGGCATGAATCTCTGGAGGCTGAGGTGAAAAAGGAATGTTTTCCGCCGCAAAACCAGACGATAAATTAAAAACGAACAAAGAAGCAGCAATAATAAGACGGCGTTTCAACAGCAAACCCTCAGGTGTTTCAAATAGCTGTTCTTTTTACGGAAATACTTATGAACTGGCTGGAATAAAGTGCAAGAAAATGTGACTACTACCTCATTTTTATCTGACATGATCTGTTGCCACTCGCTGCCAAATTGTCGCGCTAAAGCTGATTAGCACGGTGATATTTGATACTCTGGCAGACAGCAGAAATAACGGATTTAACCTAATGATGAATGACGGTAAGCAACAATCTACCTTTTTGTTTCACGATTACGAAACCTTTGGAACGCACCCCGCGTTAGATCGCCCTGCACAGTTCGCAGCCATTCGCACTGATAACGAATTCAATGTCATCGGCGAACCCGAAGTCTTTTACTGCAAGCCCGCGGATGACTATTTACCCCAGCCTGGAGCAGTATTAATTACCGGTATTACCCCGCAGGAAGCACGGGCGAAAGGAGAAAACGAAGCCGCGTTTGCCGCCCGTATTCACTCGCTTTTTACCGTACCGAAGACCTGTATTCTGGGCTACAACAATGTGCGTTTCGACGATGAAGTCACACGCAACGTTTTTTATCGTAATTTCTACGATCCTTACGCCTGGAGCTGGCAGCATGATAACTCGCGCTGGGATTTACTGGATGTTATGCGTGCCTGTTATGCCCTGCGCCCGGAAGGAATAAACTGGCCTGAAAATGATGACGGTCTACCGAGCTTTCGCCTTGAGCATTTAACCAAAGCGAATGGTATTGAACATAGCAACGCCCACGATGCGATGGCTGATGTGTACGCCACTATTGCGATGGCGAAACTGGTAAAAACGCGTCAGCCACGCCTGTTTGATTATCTCTTTACCCATCGTAATAAACACAAACTGATGGCGTTGATTGATGTTCCGCAGATGAAACCCCTGGTTCACGTTTCCGGAATGTTTGGGGCATGGCGTGGCAATACCAGCTGGGTGGCACCGCTGGCGTGGCATCCTGAAAATCGCAATGCCGTAATTATGGTGGATTTGGCAGGAGACATTTCGCCATTACTGGAACTGGATAGCGACACATTGCGCGAGCGTTTATATACCGCAAAAACCGATCTTGGCGATAACGCCGCCGTTCCGGTTAAGCTGGTGCATATCAATAAATGTCCGGTACTGGCCCAGGCGAATACGCTACGCCCGGAAGATGCCGACCGACTGGGAATTAATCGTCAGCATTGCCTCGATAACCTAAAAATTCTGCGTGAAAATCCGCAAGTGCGTGAAAAAGTGGTGGCGATATTCGCGGAAGCCGAACCGTTTACGCCTTCAGATAACGTGGATGCACAGCTTTATAATGGCTTTTTCAGTGACGCCGATCGTGCAGCAATGAAAATTGTGCTGGAAACCGAGCCGCGTAATTTACCGGCACTGGATATCACTTTTGTTGATAAACGAATTGAAAAACTGTTGTTCAATTATCGAGCGCGCAACTTCCCGGGGACGCTGGATTATGCCGAGCAGCAACGCTGGCTTGAGCACCGCCGCCAGGTCTTCACGCCAGAGTTTTTGCAGGGCTACGCTGATGAATTGCAGATGCTGGCACAACAGTATGCCGATGACAAAGAGAAAGTGGCGCTGTTAAAAGCGCTTTGGCAGTACGCGGAAGAGATCGTCTAATTTGAAGCCTCCGCCGCTGGTACGGCGGAGGACAATGTTGAGTCAGGCTTTTTGAACGGTGATGCTCCACGCTGCATCGCCAATCTGCTGATAATCGGTGATGGCATGTCCTTCTTCTGCCGCCCACTGTGGGATTGCTTCAGTTGCCTGGGTGCAATCAAACTCAATTACCAACTCATCGCCGCTGGCCATTTCTGCCAGTGCTGCTTTTGCTTCTATGAGTGGAAACGGACAGACCTGCGTCACCACATCCAGCTTTTTAATCGCCATCTTTACACCTTACTTAATTTGCCGCAGCAGTTGCCAGTCGCGCCTTACGCTGCGGTCGAACATACACAAGCCAGGACGCAGTCCAGACTCCGAGAATCATAAATACAAGGCCAATCCAGCCCTGCCAGGTCATCATTGCAGTCATGACCAGTCCATTACCGATAGAGCAACCACCTGCAATGCTGGCACCGAAGCCCATCAGTACACCACCTAACCCGCTACGTAATGTTGTTTGTGCATCAGCAGCGCGAACGCGGAACTCACGGCTCGCTTTGGCGGCAATAAATGACCCCACGAAGATCCCTAACACCAGGAAAACGCCCCAGTTAATGTATTTCACGTCACCCGCGACCAGAAATTGCAGAATATTGGCCGTTGGGGAAGTGATGCCTAACCCAAACATACGTCCGGTTGCTTCACTCAGGGGCCAGGCTAAAAGCGCAATCAAACCGATGAGTACAGCTGTGACAAAGGGATGCCAGCGTTTTTCAAACAGAATATGAGCGATCCCGGTTCGGCGCGGCGGTAAGGTCGCGACTTTGAGTTTTGGCTTCTTCAACTCTTTCATCACCACCCAGAGCGTTATCACCAGCAAAACGGCAACCAACGGCCACACAGACAAATTAAAAGTATCAGCAATAGAGTTATGTTCAGTAGTGTAGTGCTGCAAGGTTTGATTTAAACCACTGGCGTGTGGAGAACGCATCACCGCACTCATCACCATATAAGTGAAAAGCGCGATCCAACTGCCGATCAATCCCTCACCCGCGCGATACCAGGTCCCGGTGGCACATCCACCCGCCAGAACAATTCCCAGCCCGAAAAGATACCCACCTATAACAGTACCAAGCCACGGGAACGCCCCGGCTTCGTAAGTCAGTAGGCCCGCCTGAATTAACGCAAAAACCCCCACGCTTTGTACCGAAATTGCAATCAGCAAGGCGTAAAACATGCGATTATTTTTCGCGATATACATATCGCGAAAACCACCTGTCAGGCAAAAACGCCCACGCTGCATGACAAATCCCAGCAGAGCACCACAAATTAGCCCGCTTAATATCATTGAAAACATAAATTAATTAACCAGATGAATGTTAATGAGGAAATTATTCATGACTGGTGGAATGCAGACCAATAACCAAATTCTCTAAATTAGAACAAATGGTTATTAATGAGGATTTCGATAAAAAAGAATAAAAAAACCGGAGCCAAATATTCATTCGACTCCGGTTGATTATTAGAAAAGATGATTATGCTACGTCTTCGTACTGCGGAACCGGGTTACGGAAGCTCTTGGTGACGCAAGCCAGGTAAATCAGACCGATAGCAGCCCAGATCAGACCCAGAACCATTGAGCTTTCTTCCAGGTTAACCCACAGCGCACCAACGGTCAGCGCACCACACATCGGCAGGAACAGATACTGGAAGTGATCTTTCAGCGTCTTGTTACGCTTCTCACGGATCCAGAACTGCGAGATAACCGACAGGTTAACGAAGGTGAACGCCACCAACGCACCAAAGTTAATCAGCGCCGTAGCCATTACCAGGTCGAAGTTGATTGCCAGCAGGGCAATCGCGCCAACCAGGATGATGTTCATCGCCGGAGTACGCCATTTCGGGTGTACATAACCGAAGAAGCTTTTCGGGAACACGCCGTCACGACCCATTACGTACATCAGACGCGCTACGCCTGCGTGCGCCGCCATACCGGACGCCAGTACGGTAATGGTGGAGAAGATCAGCGCGCCAACCTGGAACGCTTTACCCGCAACGTACAGCATGATTTCAGGCTGTGACGCATCCGGATCTTTAAAGCGAGAGATATCCGGGAAGTACAGCTGCAGGAAGTAAGTTGCAAAGATGAAGATCATGCCGCCAATCAGCGCGGTCAGGAAAATCGCACGCGGGATCACGCGCTCTGCATCTTTGGTTTCTTCCGACAGGTTGCTGATGCCGTCAAAGCCGGTAAAGGAGAAGCACAGGATTGTCGCCCCGGTAATCATCGGGATAACATGCGCATCGCCAGACCAGAACGGACGAGTGCTCGCCAGCGTACCCGCGCCTTCACCTTCAAATACTCCGTAAACTACCATGCCCAGAATTACCGCGATCAGCACTACCTGCAACACCACGATGACGGTGTTGAAGTTCGCTACGGATTTCAGACTACGCAGGTTAAAGGCGGTCATAAAAGCCACCAGCGCCACCACAAACATCCACGATGGAATGGAAGGCACCAGAGCTTCAAAATAGATTTTCGCCAGCAGAATGTTGATCATCGGCGCGAACAGATAGTCGAGCAGAGAAGACCAACCCACCATAAAGCCGACGGTCGGGCTAATGGATTTCTGGGCGTAAGTGTATGCAGAGCCAGCAGAAGGATAGCGGCGAACCAGCTTCCCGTAGCTCAGAGCCGTAAACAGGATCGCAATCAATGCGAACGCATAGGCTGTCGGCACATGACCATCCGTGAGGCCTGAAACGATACCAAAAGTATCAAACAGCGTCATCGGCTGCATATAGGCAAGACCCATCATTACAACCGGAACTAACGTAAGCGTTTTACGCAATTCCACGCGAGAGGTGTTTGGAGTAACGTTATGCGACATGGTCATTCTCCTTTACGGTGATAACCGTCGCGTAAGCAAAAAATTGCCCCATTTTTTTGGATTCCTCAGCGACAACAACTGTCGATTTTTAGTAAATATCTATCCGGTACGAAGCCCGGCCTCTTGGTATGAATGATTGGTTTGAAGCAAAAAATAACCGACGCTGATGAAACGTCGGTTTTTAGTCATTTTTTGACAGCGGCGCATTGTGCCTAAATGGGGGGGAAATGACAAGAGAATGAGAGGCTTGTCATAATAATTTTTCTTTAAATGGCTGATTTTCCGTCATCAGATTTTGCATAAACACCGGCGATCGCACTATTTGCTAAAATCTCGTCTCGCCACCAGGCGCTGGCAAGTCCTGCGGTCTGTTCGTTCCAGCCAATCCAGACAGGTTCAAAGAGAGTTTGGGCGACCACTTTCTTCTCGATTAACGCGCCACTATCGAGAAAACGTTGCGCCAGATAACGGGGTAAATAGCCGCAGCCGAGGCCGCTAATTTGCAGCTCCAGCTTGGTTTTAAAATCGAAAACGGTAATGGCTTCTTGTTCGTCGAGAAGTTGCGAGGCCGTAGAAGCGCCGGCCTGCGCAGTATCCCCTACCACAATCGCCCTATATTGCTTAATGATACGACGGTTTAACGGTTCTTCTTCCTGGGCTAACGGATGATGGGGCGCGACCGCAAAGACTTGTTCAAGATCGCCCAACCGCGAGAAACCAAACTCACTGGAAGATGGTGGCTCATGCATCGCGCCAACAATAATATCCGCTCGCCCCTGAGTCAGGGCATCCCAGGAACCACCGAGTACGCCATTGATAAACTTCAGGCGCGTCACGCTATGATGTTGATAAAAAGCTTCAATGAGTGGCGCAAGCAGAGAAAAAGGGAAGGTGTCGTCCACGCCAATCACCAGCTCGTTTTCCCAGCCTTCATGCAGTTTGATCGCCTGCTTTTCCAGTTCTCGCACGGTATGCAGAACTTCCCTCCCTTTCTCTAATAACATTTTTCCGGTGCGGGTGAATTTAGCGCGGTGTCCGCTACGATCAAGCAATTGAATATTAAGGTCGCTTTCCAGCTTGTGAACGGTGTAACTCAGAGCGGACGGCGTCTTGTAGAGTTTGGCCGACGCCGCCGCAAAACTGCCCTCTTTTTCTAAGGCATCGAGGATCATCAACACATCCAGCAGTGGTTTCATACACGCCCCCTTGCAGTGCATGCGGCGTCCTGCTGGCGTGATCGTTTACTCCAGCGGCATTACCAGCGGATCGGGATACTGGTATTCAAATCCCAGTTCATTACAAATCCGACTGCCATCAATAATCTTACCTTTTCCGCTGTCCAGACTATTTCTGAACTGCGGAGGTTCCAGTCCCAGTAAACGGGCCATCTGCGGATAGAAAACATTACGCGCAGGGTGAGCTGGCGCACATATATTATAGATGTGTCCGCCTTTAGGTGCCTGTAACAACAGAGTGATAGCGCCAATAACATCTTCTAAATGGACTAAATTAACACCATGTTCACCATCAGGGGCGGTTTTTCCGGCAAAGAAACGTCCGGGATGACGTCCCGGTCCGACCAGACCCGCAAGACGCAGAATATCGACCGAAGTTCCGGGTAAATTGTGCAGCCAGTCTTCGAGTTCTTCTAATACTCGTCCACTGTTGGTTACCGGATTACGCGGGGTGGTTTCTTTCACCGTGCCTTGTGCGTCGCCATAGACAGACGTCGAGCTGGTAAAAATAATACGGGGAATACGATGAGCCAGCGCGCTATCCACTAACTCTTGTACCGCTTGTAAATAGAACTCATCGCCGGGGCCGCTACGACGTGCCGGAAGCGTAATGACCAGCGCATCGGCATCCATAAGGGCATCCAGATCGTCAGAATCGCAAACTAACTCAGGCTCCATGCGAAGCAGATAGCTATCAATGCCACTCATTCGGGCCGCTTCGACACCATCTTGTGTGGTTTTACTCCCGGTGACTTGCCAGCCTCGCGCTGAAAGTGACATCGCCAGCGGCATACCTAACCACCCTAACCCGACAATTGCGACCTTTTTCATCCGTTATCTCCTGATACACCTTAGATCTATAAGGCTACGCTAGCGTATCAAAACTGACAATTCATTCTATGAATGAATCTCTTCAATAATGATAACGACATGCTGCAATGAGCAGTGAATCATCAGTAACCGCGTATACCAGACGGTGTTCCTCTATAATGCGTCGGGACCAGAAGCCTGACAAATTATGTTTCAGGGGTTCTGGCTTCCCCTTACCTTCAAATGGTGTTCTGCGGGTATCTTTGATAAGTTCATTGATCTTTTTAACAATTCGCTTATCTGTTTCCTGCCAGTACAGATAATCATCCCATGATTCCTCAGACCAGATTAGTTTCACTCAATAATGTCCTTTTCTGTTCCTTTGCCTGATTTCAGGCTATCGATTGAGTCCATCAATCTCCGGGCGTTAGCGGGGGAACGCAGTAGATAAGCCGTCTCTTCCAGCGAGTTGTATTCTTCGAGTGACATCAGAACACAAGCCTCTCCATTCTGACGAGTAATAAGGATCGGTGCATGATCTTCAACGGCTTTCATCATTGTTGCCGACAAATTCTGACGCGCTTCGCTGTAGCTAATTGTACGCATGTCAATCTCCTCTTTTGTACAGTTCATTGTACAATGATGGGCGTTAATTAACTATTTATTAATTAGTTTGTAGATCAAGACATTGTCAGCGAGACGAAAAATCAGACTTTGCTCTTTTTGGTGCTGTCAAGTTAGAGGACAGTCCTCTTAGCCCTCTCCTTTCCCCGCTCATTCATTAAACAAATCCATCGCCACAAAATATATAAAAAAGCCCTTGCTTTCTATCGTGAAACTGGTTTAGGTTAAAAGGCATCGGTTGAATAAACATTCACAGAGAATTTTATGACTCGCGTTCAATTTAAACACCACCATCATCACCATCATCCTGACTAGTCTTTCAGGCGATGTGTGCTGGAAGACATTCAGATCTTCCAGTGGTGCATGAACGCATGAGAAAGCCCCCGGAAGATCATCTTCCGGGGGCTTTTTTATTGCGCGGTCGATAACGATTCAGACAGGTTAAGAGAGGAAGAAGAAAATGACAGACAACACTCGTTTACGCATAGCTATGCAGAAATCAGGCCGTTTAAGTGATGATTCACGCGAGTTGCTGGCGCGCTGTGGGATTAAAATCAATCTTCACACCCAGCGACTGATCGCAATGGCTGAAAACATGCCGATTGATATTCTGCGCGTGCGTGACGACGATATTCCCGGTCTGGTAATGGACGGCGTGGTAGACCTTGGGATTATCGGCGAAAACGTGCTGGAAGAAGAGCTGCTTAACCGCCGCGCCCAGGGTGAAGATCCGCGCTACTTTACCCTGCGTCGTCTGGATTTCGGCGGCTGCCGCCTTTCGCTGGCAACGCCGGTTGATGAAGCCTGGGACGGTCCGCTCTCCTTAAACGGTAAACGTATCGCCACCTCTTATCCTCACCTGCTCAAGCGTTATCTCGACCAGAAAGGTATCTCTTTTAAATCCTGCTTACTGAACGGTTCTGTCGAAGTTGCGCCGCGCGCCGGACTGGCGGATGCGATTTGCGATCTGGTTTCCACCGGTGCCACGCTGGAAGCTAACGGCCTGCGCGAAGTCGAAGTTATCTACCGCTCGAAAGCCTGCCTGATCCAGCGCGATGGCGAAATGGAAGAATCTAAACAGCAACTGATCGACAAGCTGCTGACCCGTATTCAGGGTGTGATCCAGGCGCGCGAATCAAAATACATCATGATGCACGCACCGACCGAACGCCTGGATGAAGTCATCGCCCTGCTGCCAGGTGCCGAACGCCCAACCATTCTGCCGCTGGCGGGTGACCAACAGCGCGTAGCGATGCACATGGTGAGTAGCGAAACCCTGTTCTGGGAAACGATGGAAAAACTGAAAGCGTTGGGTGCCAGTTCAATCCTGGTCCTGCCGATTGAGAAGATGATGGAGTGATCGCCATGAGCTTTAACACAATCATTGACTGGAATAGCTGTACTGCGGAGCAACAACGCCAGCTGTTAATGCGCCCGGCGATCTCCGCTTCTGAAAGCATTACCCGCACCGTTAACGATATTCTCGATAACGTGAAAACGCGTGGCGATGAAGCCCTGCGTGAATACAGCGCGAAGTTTGATAAAACCACGGTTACCGCGCTGAAGGTGTCTGCTGAGGAGATCGCCGCCGCCAGCGAACGCCTGAGCGACGAGCTAAAACAGGCGATGGCGGTGGCAGTAAAGAATATTGAAACCTTCCACACTGCGCAAAAACTGCCGCCGGTAGATGTAGAAACGCAGCCAGGCGTGCGTTGCCAGCAGGTCACGCGCCCGGTGGCTTCAGTGGGTTTGTATATTCCTGGCGGCTCCGCCCCGCTCTTCTCAACGGTATTAATGCTGGCAACTCCGGCGCGTATTGCGGGCTGTAAAAAAGTGGTGCTGTGCTCACCGCCGCCGATTGCCGATGAGATCCTTTATGCGGCGCAGCTGTGCGGTGTGCGGGACGTGTTTAACGTCGGCGGCGCACAGGCCATTGCCGCACTGGCGTTTGGTACAGAATCCGTGCCGAAAGTGGACAAAATCTTCGGGCCAGGTAACGCCTTTGTCACCGAGGCAAAACGTCAGGCGAGCCAGCGTCTGGACGGTGCGGCTATCGATATGCCCGCAGGCCCGTCGGAAGTGTTGGTCATTGCTGACAGCGGCGCTACGCCGGATTTCGTGGCTTCTGATTTGCTTTCTCAGGCTGAACACGGCCCGGACTCACAGGTGATTTTACTGACCCCCGACGCCGATATGGCGCGTCGCGTTGTCGAGGCCGTCGAACGCCAACTGGCAGAACTGCCGCGTGCCGAAACCGCCCGCCAGGCACTGAACGCCAGCCGCCTGATCGTGACTAAAGATTTAGCGCAGTGCGTGGAGATCTCCAACCAGTACGGCCCGGAGCACCTGATCATTCAGAGCCGCAACGCCCGCGAACTGGTCGATGGCATCACCAGCGCCGGTTCGGTATTTCTCGGTGACTGGTCACCGGAATCGGCAGGTGATTACGCCTCCGGCACCAATCACGTGCTGCCGACTTACGGTTACACCGCCACCTGTTCCAGCCTCGGGCTGGCAGATTTCCAGAAACGCATGACCGTACAGGAACTGTCGAAAGAAGGCTTTTCCACGCTGGCTTCGACCATTGAAACACTGGCCGCCGCCGAGCGCCTGACCGCCCACAAAAATGCCGTTACTTTGCGTGTTAACGCCCTTAAGGAGCAAGCATGAGCACCGTGACTATTACCGATTTAGCGCGTGAAAACGTCCGCAACCTGACGCCGTATCAGTCAGCGCGTCGTCTGGGCGGTAACGGCGATGTCTGGCTGAACGCCAACGAATACCCCACTGCCGTGGAGTTTCAGCTCACTCAACAAACGCTCAACCGCTATCCGGAATGCCAACCGAAAGTGGTGATTGAAAATTACGCGCAATATGCAGGCGTAAAACCGGAACAGGTGCTGGTCAGCCGTGGCGCGGACGAAGGCATTGAACTGCTTATTCGCGCTTTTTGCGAACCGGGTAAAGACGCCATCCTCTACTGCCCGCCAACGTACGGCATGTACAGCGTCAGCGCTGAAACCATTGGCGTCGAGTGCCGCACAGTGCCGACGCTGGACAACTGGCAACTGGACTTACAGGGCATTTCCGACAAGCTGGACGGCGTAAAAGTGGTCTATGTTTGCAGCCCCAACAACCCCACCGGGCAACTGATCAATCCGCAGGATTTTCGCACCTTGCTGGAGTTAACCCGCGGTAAGGCGATTGTGGTTGCCGATGAAGCTTATATCGAGTTTTGCCCGCAGGCATCGTTAGCTGGCTGGCTGGCGGAATATCCGCACCTGGCTATTTTGCGCACACTGTCGAAAGCTTTTGCTCTGGCGGGGCTTCGTTGCGGATTTACGCTGGCAAACGAAGAAGTCATCAACCTGCTGATGAAAGTGATCGCCCCCTACCCGCTCTCGACGCCGGTTGCCGACATTGCCGCACAGGCGTTAAGCCCGCAGGGAATCGTCGCCATGCGCGAACGGGTGGCGCAAATTATTACAGAACGCGAATACCTGATTGCCGCACTGAAAGAGATCCCCTGCGTGGAGCAGGTTTTCGACTCTGAAACCAACTACATTCTGGCGCGCTTTAAAGCCTCCAGTGCAGTGTTTAAATCTTTGTGGGATCAGGGCATTATCTTACGTGATCAGAATAAACAACCCTCTTTAAGCGGCTGCCTGCGAATTACCGTCGGAACCCGTGAAGAAAGCCAGTGCGTCATTGACGCCTTACGTGCGGAGCAAGTTTGATGAGTCAGAAGTATCTTTTTATCGATCGCGATGGAACCCTGATTAGCGAACCGCCGAGTGATTTTCAGGTGGACCGTTTTGACAAACTCGCCTTTGAACCGGGCGTGATCCCGGAGCTGCTGAGGCTGCAAAAAGCGGGCTACAAGCTGGTGATGATCACTAATCAGGATGGTCTTGGAACACAAAGTTTCCCGCAGGCGGATTTCGAAGGCCCGCACAACCTGATGATGCAGATCTTCACCTCGCAAGGCGTGCAGTTTGATGAAGTGCTGATTTGTCCGCACCTGCCCGCCGATGAGTGTGACTGCCGTAAGCCGAAAGTAAAACTGGTGGAGCGTTATCTCGCTGAGCAAGCGATGGATCGTGCCAATAGTTATGTGATTGGCGATCGCGCGACCGATATTCAACTGGCAGAAAACATGGGCATTAATGGTTTACGCTACGACCGCGAAGCCCTGAACTGGCCGATGATTGGCGAACAACTCACCAAACGAGACCGTTACGCCCATGTAGTGCGCAACACCAAAGAGACGCAGATTGACGTTCAGGTATGGCTGGATCGCGAAGGTGGCAGCAAGATTAACACCGGCGTTGGCTTCTTTGATCATATGCTGGATCAGATCGCTACCCACGGCGGTTTCCGTATGGAAATCAACGTCAAAGGCGACCTCTATATCGACGATCACCACACCGTCGAAGATACCGGCCTGGCGCTGGGGGAAGCGTTAAAAATTGCCCTCGGCGATAAACGCGGTATTTGCCGCTTTGGTTTTGTGCTGCCGATGGACGAATGCCTTGCCCGCTGCGCGCTGGATATCTCTGGTCGCCCGCACCTGGAATATAAAGCTGAATTTACCTACCAGCGCGTGGGCGATCTCAGCACCGAGATGATCGAGCACTTCTTCCGTTCGCTTTCATACACCATGGGCGTGACGCTACACCTGAAAACCAAAGGTAAAAACGATCACCACCGTGTAGAGAGCCTGTTCAAAGCCTTTGGTCGTACCCTGCGCCAGGCCATCCGCGTCGAAGGCGACACCCTGCCCTCGTCGAAAGGAGTGCTGTAATGAACGTGGTGATCCTTGATACTGGCTGCGCCAACCTGAACTCTGTGAAGTCTGCCATTGCGCGCCACGGTTATGAACCCAAAGTCAGCCGTGACCCGGACGTCGTGTTGCTGGCCGATAAACTGTTTTTACCCGGCGTTGGCACCGCACAAGCAGCGATGGACCAGGTGCGTGAGCGCGAGCTATTTGATCTCATCAAAGCCTGTACCCAACCGGTGCTGGGCATCTGCTTAGGGATGCAACTGCTCGGGCGACGTAGCGAAGAGAGCAATGGCGTCGACTTGCTGGGCATCATCGACGAAGACGTGCCGAAAATGACCGACTTTGGTCTGCCACTGCCACATATGGGCTGGAATCGCGTTTACCCGCAGGCAGGCAACCGCCTGTTTCAGGGGATTGAAGACGGCGCGTACTTTTACTTTGTTCACAGCTACGCAATGCCGGTCAATCCGTGGACCATCGCCCAGTGTAATTACGGCGAACCGTTCACCGCGGCGGTACAAAAAGATAACTTCTACGGCGTGCAGTTCCACCCGGAGCGTTCTGGTGCCGCTGGAGCTAAGTTGCTGAAAAACTTCCTGGAGATGTGATGATTATTCCGGCATTAGATTTAATCGACGGCACCGTGGTGCGTCTCCATCAGGGCGATTACGGCAAACAACGCGATTACGGTAACAACCCGCTGCCGCGCTTACAGGATTACGCTGCGCAAGGTGCCGAAGTGTTGCACCTGGTGGATCTGACCGGGGCAAAAGATCCGGCTAAGCGTCAAATCCCGCTGATTAAAACCCTGGTCGCGGGCGTTAACGTTCCGGTGCAGGTTGGCGGCGGCGTGCGTAGCGAAGAAGACGTGGCGGCGTTACTGGAAGCGGGCGTTGCGCGCGTGGTGGTTGGCTCCACCGCGGTGAAATCACCAGAAATGGTGAAAGGCTGGTTTGAACGTTTTGGTGCCGATGCCTTAGTGCTGGCGCTGGATGTCCGTATCGACGAGCAAGGCAACAAGCAGGTGGCAGTCAGCGGCTGGCAAGAGAACTCAGGCGTTTCGCTGGAACAACTGGTGGAAACCTATCTGCCCGTCGGCCTGAAACATGTGTTGTGTACCGATATCTCGCGCGACGGCACGCTGGCAGGTTCTAACGTCTCTTTATATGAAGAAGTGTGCGCCAGATATCCGCAGGTGGCATTTCAGTCCTCCGGCGGTATTGGCGACATTGATGATGTTGCTGCTCTACGTGGTACTGGCGTGCGCGGCGTAATAGTTGGTCGGGCATTACTGGAAGGTAAATTCACCGTGAAGGAGGCTATCGCATGCTGGCAAAACGCATAATTCCATGTCTCGACGTTCGTGATGGTCAGGTGGTGAAAGGCGTACAGTTTCGCAACCATGAAATCATTGGCGATATCGTGCCGCTGGCAAAACGCTACGCCGAAGAAGGTGCAGACGAACTGGTGTTCTACGATATCACCGCTTCCAGCGATGGCCGTGTGGTAGATAAAAGCTGGGTATCTCGCGTGGCGGAAGTGATCGACATTCCGTTCTGCGTGGCGGGTGGGATTAAGTCTCTGGAAGATGCCGCGAAAATTCTTTCCTTTGGCGCGGATAAAATTTCCATCAACTCGCCTGCGCTGGCGGACCCGACGTTAATTACTCGCCTGGCGGATCGCTTTGGCGTGCAGTGTATTGTGGTCGGCATTGATACCTGGTACGACGCCGAAACCGGTAAATATCATGTGAATCAATATACCGGCGATGAAAGCCGCACCCGCGTTACTCAGTGGGAAACGCTCGACTGGGTAGAGGAGGTGCAAAAACGCGGTGCCGGAGAAATCGTCCTCAACATGATGAATCAGGACGGCGTGCGTAACGGTTACGACCTCGAACAACTGAAAAAAGTGCGTGAAGTTTGCCACGTCCCGCTGATTGCCTCCGGTGGCGCGGGCACCATGGAACACTTCCTCGAAGCCTTCCGCGATGCCGACGTTGACGGCGCGCTGGCAGCTTCCGTATTCCACAAACAAATAATCAATATTGGTGAATTAAAAGCGTACCTGGCAACACAGGGCGTGGAGATCAGGATATGTTAACAGAACAACAACGTCGCGAACTGGACTGGGAAAAAACCGACGGACTGATGCCGGTGATTGTGCAACATGCGGTATCCGGCGAAGTGCTAATGCTGGGCTATATGAACCCGGAAGCTCTGGACAAAACCCTCGAAAGCGGCAAAGTCACCTTCTTCTCGCGCACTAAACAGCGACTGTGGACCAAAGGCGAAACGTCGGGCAATTTTCTCAATGTGGTGAGTATTGCCCCGGACTGCGACAACGACACGTTACTGGTGCTGGCGAATCCCATCGGGCCAACCTGCCACAAAGGCACCAGCAGCTGCTTCGGCGACACCGCTCACAAGTGGCTGTTCCTGTATCAACTGGAACAACTGCTCGCCGAACGTAAATCTGCCGACCCGGAAACCTCCTACACTGCCAAACTGTATGCCAGCGGCACCAAACGCATTGCGCAGAAAGTAGGCGAAGAAGGCGTGGAAACCGCGCTGGCCGCGACGGTACATGACCGCTTTGAGCTGACCAACGAGGCATCTGATTTGATGTATCACCTGCTGGTGTTGTTGCAGGATCAGGGGCTGGATTTAACGACGGTAATTGAGAACCTGCGTAAACGGCATCAGTGAGTTGCGGGGTAAGCGGATGCGATATTGTTGCCGCATCCGGCAAAAAAACGGGCAAGGTGTCACCACCCTGCCCTTTTTCTTTAAAACCGAAAAGATTACTTCGCGTTGTAATTGCGTAGAGCATTACGCCCCAGCACAATCCCCGCGCCAACCATGCCACCCAGCAGCACCGCCAGAATCAAGGTAATTGCCTTTTTCGGGCTATCACGACGAATAGGTAACGTCGGTTTCATTACATAGCGGTAAGCATGAATATCAAGATCATCAACCTTTAAGCTTTCGATATCAAGCAGGTTTTGACGAGTCTGATAGTAGTTTGGTGAGAACACCAACGGACGGGTCGCCTCATGCTTAATCATCGACTCCAGCGCTTCGCTCCCCAAAAGGAACAACGTATCTTGTGTGATATCTTCGCCAGTCTGTTGAATCTGCGGTTTTGTCACCTGCGCCTGATTCGCATACTGCAACGCTTCCTGAATCTGACGGATACGCAGATCTTTCTGCTCCTGCGCAACCACTTCCTGCGTTCTTAAAGAGTCCTGCAAGTTTTTCCGTCCCAGAGCAAGGTTGTCCTTGAGATCCTTTTCTAGCTCTTGATTTACTTTATCATCAACTTGCTGAATGTATTGGGCCAATTTCATTTGTGCGTCCTCTGCAGTTTGCCCAACATAAGAAACAGTCAATGGTAATTGCTGGTTCTTTACAGAAGGTTCGATTGTAAGTTTTTCTGGTTCTTTCTGATTATCCAGCGTTTCTGCTAATGCAGAGAAGGCAGAACTGAAGCGACCAATTAACGCCTCCTGTAAATCCGGCACTTTAGGTGCAGCCTGACCATAGATAACATTCATGGCATTGTTATAGCCAGCAATTTGCCCCACGTCAGGCTGAGTGATAATTGCTGTTGACGTCCATTTCTCCTTCGCTACCGCCAAATACCCAATAGCCAGGGCAATAGCAACAATGACAGAGAAGATGATTGTCACCTTGCCACGCCACAACTGCACTAGTAAATCAATCAAATCAATCTGTTCCGGATCATGGTTTTGCCCAGAAACGTTATTATCTTCTACTCTCATCATTACCCTAACGGACTAAATAATTTTAAGTCGCCATAGTTTAGCGATAATCGCCATGAATGCCATAGGATAAATGATAAAAATAATGAATTATTACAAAGGGAACATAAGAGAATCAGGGCGAAAATCGCCCTGATAACAGGATGTTAGTCACTACCAAAGAGATCGCGGGTGTAGACTTTGTCTGCCACATCCTTAAGCTCTTCTGCCATACGGTTGGAAATAATGACATCGGCTTGTTGTTTGAAGGTGGCGAGATCACGTTCCAGGCGAGAGTTGAAGAATGAATCTTCTTTCATCACCGGTTCGTAGATGATCACTTCAACGCCTTTCGCCTTGATACGTTTCATAATCCCCTGAATGGAAGACGCACGGAAGTTATCTGACCCGCTCTTCATAATCAGACGATAAATACCCACCACTTGCGGCTTGCGTGACAAAATGGCATCGGCAATAAAGTCTTTACGCGTGCGGTTAGCATCGACAATTGCCGAGATCAGGTTATTCGGCACAGACTGGTAGTTCGCCAGTAACTGCTTGGTATCTTTCGGCAGACAATAACCACCATAACCAAACGACGGATTGTTGTAATGGTTGCCAATGCGTGGGTCGAGACAAACGCCTTCGATAATCTGGCGAGTATTCAGACCTAAACTTTCTGCATAGCTATCCAGTTCATTAAAGTATGCTACGCGCATCGCCAGATAGGTATTAGCAAACAGTTTTATCGCTTCTGCTTCAGTGGAGTCGGTAAACAGGGTCGGGATATTTTGCTTAATCGCGCCTTCCTGTAACAACGCAGCAAAACGTTCTGCGCGTTCTGAACGCTCACCGATGACAATACGTGAAGGATGGAGATTATCGTAAAGAGCTTTACCTTCACGGAGAAATTCCGGAGAGAAAATAATATTTTCAGTACGATATTTCTTATGCATTGCTGCGGTAAAACCAACGGGAACCGTTGATTTGATCACCATAACCGCATAAGGATTTATCTCAACTACGTCTTTAATTACTGATTCTACACTGGATGTATTGAAATAATTAGTTTTAGGATCATAGTCGGTTGGAGTGGCGATGATGACATAATCAGCATACCGGTAGGCTTCATTTTTATCTAATGTGGCATTAAAGTGTATTTTATCTGATTGCAAAAACTGCTGAATTTCCTTATCAACAATAGGAGATATCCGATCATTCAGCATAGCAACGCGTGACGGTAAAATATCTAATGCCACAACCTCATGATTTTGTGCGATTAGAAGCCCGTTTGACAAGCCTACATAGCCGGTACCGGAAATGGTGATTTTCATTTCATGCTCTCAGAATTAACTTAACTGTGAATCATGATGTTTTTAGCATCCTGATAAGAGCTAAAAGTTTTAACGCTACGTTGTCAGATGGTCAACGCAACGAAAAACAATTCAGATTTTCTTTATAAGAATAGCTGATATTTATTAAGTTAATATTAAGCAGTGAAATTTAGTCTATAAGATAATTGGCAAAAAAAAGCCCGGCGCAATATACGCCAGGCCTCAATTTATTGTTAGTTAAATAAGATTAATCCAGCCATTCAGTATGGAACACACCTTCTTTATCAATGCGCTTATAAGTATGCGCCCCGAAATAGTCACGCTGTGCCTGGATCAGGTTCGCAGGCAGAACAGCGGCACGGTAGCTATCGTAATAGGCAACCGCAGCGGCAAAGGTCGGAACCGGGATACCGTTCTGTACTGCATAAGCGACGACATCGCGCAGCGCCTGCTGGTAGTCATCGGCAATTTGCTTGAAGTACGGGGCCAGCAGCAGGTTAGCGATCTGCGGATTTTCGGCATATGCATCGGTGATTTTCTGCAGGAACTGCGCACGGATGATGCAGCCAGCACGGAAAATCTTCGCGATTTCGCCGTAGTTCAGATCCCAGTTGTACTCTTCAGACGCAGCACGCAGCTGAGAGAAGCCCTGAGCGTAAGAAACGATTTTGCCCAGATACAGCGCACGACGAACTTTTTCGATGAACTCAGCCTTGTCGCCAGCTGGCTGCGCTTGCGGACCAGAGAGAACTTTAGATGCGGCAACGCGCTGATCTTTCAGAGAAGAGATATAACGTGCAAACACAGACTCGGTAATCAGCGACAGCGGTTCTCCGAGATCCAGCGCGCTCTGGCTGGTCCATTTACCGGTACCTTTGTTAGCCGCTTCATCCAGGATCACATCAACCAGGTAGTTACCGTCTTCATCTTTTTTAGTGAAGATGTCTTTGGTGATGTCGATCAGGTAGCTGCTCAGTTCACCGTTATTCCACTCGGTAAAGGTCTGTGCCAGTTCTTCGTTAGAGAGATTCAGGCCGCCTTTAAGCAGAGAATAGGCTTCAGCAATCAGCTGCATATCACCGTATTCAATACCGTTGTGAACCATCTTAACATAGTGACCTGCGCCATCGGCACCAATATAGGTAACGCATGGCTCCCCGTCTTCAGCCACTGCGGCGATTTTGGTCAGGATCGGTGCAACCAGTTCATAGGCTTCTTTCTGTCCGCCAGGCATAATGGAAGGACCTTTCAGCGCACCTTCTTCACCACCGGAAACACCGGTACCGATAAAGTTAAAGCCTTCTGCAGAAAGCTCACGGTTACGACGAATGGTGTCCTGGAAGAAGGTGTTACCACCATCAATGATGATGTCACCTTTATCGAGGTATGGCTTGAGGGAATCAATAGCAGCATCCGTGCCTGCACCTGCTTTCACCATTAACAGGATGCGACGAGGCGTTTCCAGAGATTCAACAAACTCTTTCACCGTATAGTAAGGAACCAGTTTCTTGCCTGGATTTTCGGCAATAACTTCTTCCGTCTTTTCACGGGAACGGTTGAAAATAGAGACGGTATAACCACGGCTTTCGATGTTGAGCGCAAGGTTGCGCCCCATCACTGCCATACCGACGACGCCAATCTGTTGCTTTGACATTGTTTACTCCTGTCTGAGGTGCTCACCGCTGCAAATAAGCGGCTGAATATGAGTAACGGGTTTACTTCTAATATATTTAGGAAAGGCTTATCTCTCTATGTCCCAAAAACTAAACCTTTTGGATACATCGACTATCAGATCTAAAAGACATACATTTTATAATATCAAAACCTAATAAAACCATTCTAATTAAAGTCTCTTAGCAAGAGCTCTTACTGAATAAATAAAAAAAAGAACTAATGACTTGAATAATGAAAAAGACAATACTCTTCTATAAATATTCCATTGCCACATAGCTGCAGTGAACTTATTTGAGGACAACCCCGTATTATGTATATAATATCTGGCAAGATTTTTCTGTATGCAATAAACCAGCTTTGCTTTTTTTACTATTGTTAACCACATTAGGTAATCTTCATGACCAATTTCCTGTTGATATACTTTCCCTATCTGAGTTGAGTCATAAATACCAGTTAAGTTACCAATATGATTAGATTGCAGCATATTATTATATGTAATAACTTCCTTAAACCTTCTTTCTTTTATTACATTTGTATCAGCATAAAAAACCTCATAGTTTGAACAAACAACTTTATAATTTCCAGCACTCAATATTTTCAGTTGTTCTTCGAGTTTAGTCTCAAACCAAACATCATCACTATCACAAAATGCAATATATCTACCATTACAAGCAGCAATCCCAACATTTCTAGCCGAAGATACTCCCTTACCATTTCGATTTAGTAAATAAACAATACGTTCATCGATAATAGACTTAATAATATGTTCTGTTGAATCCGACGAATTATCATTGATTATATATAATTTAAAATCCTCATACGTTTGTTTTAAAATTGACAAAATACTATCTTTAATAGTTTCTTCAGCATTATAAGCTGGCATAATTATTGATACTGTTTCATTACCCATAAAAAGCCCCATCATTATTCAAAATTAGAACAAGTATGATTTATAATAAAATTCTGCGATAGGAAACAGAATAACCTTTAATAGATACGGAATAAAACAGTATAATAATGAGAGATACAAACAAACGAAGTATCTATTCTTAACAGTGTATTTAATAACATAAATTATCGGGATTATATAAAATATCACAAAATAGTAGTTAACCCTTGAAATAAAATCAAAACTGAGCATTAACAAATAAACATTCACCGTTAAAGCCCACATACCAATTAACTTTCGCTCATTATCTTTTATAACAAAAACCTTTAGTTTTAATAAGATAAGGAATAGCAAATTAAATGGAATCCAATACATTTTAGTTAGTACATTCATTATACTCACAGAACTTTCATCGAATGAGGATAAATAATGTGAGTAATAGGGGAATAAATTTTGCACTATATAATAAATAATTTGCTGAAGATAAGAGAAAAGAAACAATAAAAAAGTCAACACATAAATTTTAAAAGCATGTTTACACGCAAAAAAATACGTCTTATCTGGAATTACGAGAAAACAGAAACCAATCAAAGCAGAGCGATGAAAACCTAAAGCAGCAACCATTAATATGAAAGATAACAATAATTTCCCTCTAAACTTATAGAGAATTGATATTGCAAACAAATAAATTGAAAATGATGCTCTTATTATATTCATCTGGGTATGAAATAAATTAGTAACAACCCAAAAAAGAAAAAAAACCAAAACAAGAGAATAACCATAGTTTTTCCATAACTGAAAAACAATAACAAACACCAATAAAGATTGTAATAAAGCAGTTAACGCAATAAAACCTTTGAATCCCCATCCAGTCAGTTGATATAGCCTCATATATCCATAAAAGAGATATTCCTTATTTTGATAAAAGGTATCGAGTTCATTAGCATTATTATATATATTTTGATAGCTAAAATAATCTGTTCCAACACCGTATTGAAATGCTGGCAACAGAGTCATAAAAAAAACGCATATGCCCCCGATAATTATTTTCCCATAAGGAATACGATTATATGCATTAAACAAAAACATATAAAAAAGCACAATAGTATTAATTATAATATATATCATTTTTCTGCAATAAAAAGACGTTCAGCTTCGATAGAACTAGAGTTTAAATTTACAGGATGAGAAAAGTATTGACCATAAAATACATTATCCAGTTTCGCATTTCTTACAATGTAACTCCAGTCATCACAAAAGAAACTATTTTCTTCCATTAACCTCAGAATTCTCTCAGCGCCTTTAATATCCACACAATAACAGCATGTCCTATATAACCAACGATGTGTACCTAATATTACTTTTCGCACCCCACATATTGATTTTCTCCCCATTATGACACGACTAAAGCTTTTTAGACCATCCTGTCCACCCAAAATATAGACACTTGATGAGCAGAATGAATTAATCATTTCGTCCAAATATTTAACATTTTCCTTGGGCAAAACGTCATCTTCCAAAACCACCAACCATTTCCTTCCACTCGCCAAAAATTCCGTTAAAGCTTTTTTATGACTCAAGAAACATCCCAATTCTGACGGAGTTAAAAAACCTCTTCCAAACATCTTTGAGGACCTAATTTTAAATAAAGAAAAGTATTTTTCTGCCAATAATTTCCGTCCATCAATAGCATGAGAAACACGACATTCTATGTCATACTTCGCCATTTCATTTTTTAATTTATCTCTCCTTTCATTATGTTGAGGTAATGATATTATACAAAAGTCAACAAGTTTTCTTTTCATTCTCACTTCCTTTTACTGGACAGTTGTTTTAATCTTTTATAAAAATATGAAAGCATATATCTTATAACTGTTATGAATGCAAGACAAAATGCATTATTTAGGGACGTTCTGTAAACCTCCAGAGCAAGCTCAACTATTTGTTTTGGTGTATATTTATATCCCCGTCCATAGGATATTTTAATTTGAGACCCTCCCAGAGTTCTCACAGAAATTAGCGACATAACAGAAATTAGTTTTAGTTTTAATGGTATATCTTCCCCCCAAGTCAAATATCTTATTTTATAAGCATCAATGATTTTATTTCTACGATACAACGTATTAGATTGATTCCAACCAAGAGTAAATTGCTTTGGATACCCTAAACACTCTATACATTCTTGTATTAATCCTCTGTTATATTTTTTTATTGTGAAGATATTACCTGTCTCGTTTTTACAATTAAACTCTTCCACATAATCACTTCTAAAGACGATGGCATCAACCTCATTATTTTCTAATAAATAATTAACACCCCAATCAAGAGCAAATTCAGCAATATAATCATCAGTATCAAGAAAAAAACAAAATTCTGTATCTGAATCCAATAAGCCTACATATCTTGCGTGAGAAGGGCCTTGATTAAGAGTATAGGTGTAATTACACCCGTAATTATTACAAATAATTTTATTTTTGCGCGCTTCATCAGAAACTGAACCATCATCAATTACAAAAATCTTACACTGCTTATAGCTACTGATTATTTTAATATTTTCCTCTAATATTATGCTCGAATTATAAGTTGGTATTATTATTGATATTCTTTTATTATTCATTCTATTGCCTATTTATTGTATTTTACGTATATGGCTTTCTTTGTGTTATAAAGGTTTTTAACATAGGATAACCGTTTAACATGCAAGTAAAGGGGTTTAATGATAGTTTTTACCCTGACGGTTGATTTATCCCACATTAACTGTTCATATAATTCGCCATCACAATATTTCAGACCCAGTGAACGTTTATATAAAAACAGCTCATTGCTCATCCACTTCCCAAAAAACTCTAACCCTCGAAAAACGACACCATCATAATTTTTTGCTATCTGCTTTTGCAAAATATCAACACCGTATGCCGAAAAAATATAATGGGCATCGACTTTCATTAAATAATCACAATCACCTAAAGAAAAACTAAAATTATAAAATTCGGCCAGTGAACCATCTCCCTTTGTCACCTGATCTTTATACCCTTCTCCAGCAATAGCGAGATTTTTATCATAAGAGTAAAGTTGTATAGAGCAAACATCAGCTAATTGATTCGATAATCTTTCTACAATATCTCTTGTATTATCTGTAGAATTATTATCTACAACAATTATTTGTGATGCTAACCCCGAAATAGACAATATAGATGCCTCTATATATTCAGATCCGTTTTTGACTCTATATATAACAGAGACACTTGGTATTTTCCTCTTATATTCATTCTGTTTTCTTAGCTTAGCTGCAACATAATCATCAAAATCTAACCGATTGGAGTACTTCTTATCGTTTTTCGCAGATAAAAAGGAAATAGTAAAAAGATAGTAATGAAAAGATAAAATTAACTTTTTTAAAATAGAATATAAACTCATCACTTTATCACTCGATTAAACAATAAAATACAGTAAATCAATGGGATTATATTAATCAATGACACGACAATTAACTTAGACACAGCTATTCCAACAACACCAAATATGTTAGTCAGATAAAATGTTATAACAAGAGACGGTATAAGCATATATATATGCAATTTACTTATAAAACCTTGCCGATCACTCATATTTAAAAAAACATATACAGGGCAAAATATTGCATTAATAATCTGCGTCATAACTAAAATAATTAACACTTCGCTAGCATTACTGTATTGAACACCAAATATAGATAATATCAGCCCTGAAAAAAAGGGAAACAGAAGAGCCATTAAAACACATGGTATCATTATGAAGAACATAGCTTTTTTAGTTAGCTCTTTTATTTCATTCATTTTACTTTGGCTGTATAAACTGGCGACCTTAGGTGCCAGAATTGTGCTAATTGACATTGCAAATAAATTTATAACCAAGGATATTCTATCAGACACAGCAATAATAGCGACATCAGCAGCTGGGAGCAACAAACCGGAAAGTACAACATAAGATTGAACAATCAGCATTCCTAATGAGTTCCCAATGAAATACTCTGATAATTCTTTCAGTCTAAACGGTATTGACTCTGTTTCTAACTGATTGAAATCGTCCCTAAATTTATAATACGAGTATACCCCCCCCCCTCCTCCAATAAGAATAATTGAGAAGAAGTATGATAAAGACACCAGTAAAACACTTTCATTTTTAATCAGAACAATAAGTAATACAAAAAAAATAAACAATAAGGGTTGAAATATATACTGCAGAACAACACTAAAAGTGACAAGACCTTGAGACTGTAAAAAGGAATATAACAATATATTTACTGACGATGATATTATCAACAGAATCGCCAAACACCATGTATTTCGTAATAATAATTGTGGCGAAAAATAATGAATTATAGGTATTAAAATGATAGATAAGATAATACTGGATATAACACTCCGTTTTATGCATCTAAGAAAAAAAACGCCTCGTGCTTTTAATGCATATTTAACTGAGGCACATTTTTTCAAAATTAAATTATTTTGTCCTAAAGAGGATAGGGACGATATTATTCCAGTTACTGATAATAGGAAGAAAACCCCACCAGCCTCACTCATATTGAGCGTTCTTGATATCATCACACTCGTTGACAGCGCAAGTATAGCGCCGAATATCCTCAACACAAATACAGTTTTAATTGTAAACATTAACTTCTCGTTATTTACCCAAAGACCTCTTTGCAACAAATAATAGGGGGGAGGGTATAGATACTACCCCGCAAGACGCAAAAAACAACGCTACCGCCCCTGGCTTAACAGCTACCAGTTCACTAACACAAACTTATAACATGGCAATCTTAATAAATTCGTCTCTAATAAAACAAGAGACCGTTTTCTAAATCACATGAAGCAAAAAATCACCATAAAAGATCTAAACATCATCTGATATTTTAAACATTAGCTTAGATAATCGGTTGACGACTTTCATATTACTATTTTCTCCCGTCTTTTATCTTCATTAAAAATCATTTATAATTATTTCTTCTATTTTACCACGGAATTTTGTGCCTAGCATAATGTTTCTCAAACCATACTTCACAAACGCCTGCATATAGCCCATTTTTTTGCCGCAGTCGTAACTGTCGCCAGTCATCAGCATTGCATCCACAGCATGTTTTTTCGCCAGTTCGGCAATGGCATCAGTCAGTTGAATACGTCCCCATGCACCAGGCTGAGTACGTTCCAGTTCCGGCCAAATATCGGCAGAAAGCACATAACGACCTACGGCCATGATATCTGAGTCCAGCGTCTGCGGCTGATCCGGTTTTTCGATAAATTCAACAATGCGGCTGACTTTACCTTCGCGATCCAGCGGTTCTTTGGTCTGAATGACGGAGTATTCAGAGAGATCGCCCGGCATACGTTTTGCCAGCACCTGGCTGCGTCCCGTTTCATTGAAGCGCGCAATCATAGCGGCAAGATTGTAGCGCAGCGGGTCGGCGCTGGCGTCATCGATAACAACGTCCGGCAATACCACGACAAATGGGTTGTCACCAATGGCCGGTCGCGCACACAAAATGGAGTGGCCCAGACCCAAAGGTTCGCCCTGACGCACGTTCATAATGGTCACACCCGGCGGGCAGATGGATTGAACTTCCGCCAGTAGTTGACGCTTCACGCGCTGTTCAAGAAGAGATTCTAATTCATAAGAGGTGTCGAAGTGGTTTTCGACCGCGTTCTTGGACGCGTGAGTTACCAAGAGGATTTCTTTGATCCCTGCAGCCACAATCTCGTCAACAATGTACTGAATCATTGGCTTGTCGACAATCGGTAGCATCTCTTTGGGAATCGCCTTAGTGGCAGGCAACATATGCATCCCAAGACCTGCTACCGGTATAACTGCTTTTAAATTCGTCATTCTTTTCCTACCTCTAAGTGGCTGATAGTGCGTAAATTATTGCCATAGGTTAGCCAACGGTATGGCTATATGCCAAAGCTTAGTACCGCATAACTTTGATTAAACCTTACGATAACACTACACACCATCAGCATCTGGGTTACTCGGATTACTCGGAAATCCACATACTGATAATTTAATCAGTACCTCTTTCCGAATAATCGTAGTCCAACCTAGTCCTTTTTTCTCTGACTCGTCTGCATTACTCAGAAATAAACGTTATGTCGTCTTTTTTGGCATGGACGAATTCATACTGCAGAGTTCGATCCAGACCTTGCGACAGCGTATACGGTGCAACAAAACCTGACGAATGCACTTTCGTTGCGTCAAACTGTGTAGTTGCGCAGAACTTTTTCACGCGCACAGAGCTGACAGCGTATTTTTTGCCCATAATTTTGCTCAGGATATCAAAGCAATATCCACCCAGCATTCCTAGTGGGTAAGGCAAGTGCATAGAAGGGATCTTTTTGTTCAGACTTTGTTCAACTTCAGCAACCAACTGGTTCATGTTCAGGTCTGGCTTATCAACGTAGTTATAAACCTCATAACCTGCGGCAACATTCTTCAGTTTGTACTTGATAAACTCAACAATGTTTCCAACATAAGCCATGGACTTATAGTTAGTCCCTGCGCCCACCATCATAAACTTGCCGCCAGCGATCTGTTTCAGCAAGTTATAGACGTTACCGCGGTTGCGTTCACCGAAGATAACGGTAGGACGGATGATGGTTAATGAACGTTCTGTTGGTGCTTTGTTATACCATTCACGCAGCACTTCCTCTGCCTGCCACTTACTTTTGCCGTAGTGGTTGAAAGGGTCGTGTGGATGGTTTTCGTCAGGGTTATGTTTGTTCAAACCATAAACAGCAACGGAACTGGTAAAGATGATATTTTTAACGCCATTTTTTTCCATGGCCGCCAGCACATTGCGGGTACCCTGAACGTTGACATCATAATAGAGAGAAGTAGGGCTGACGTCATCGCGGTGTTCCGCTGCCAGTAGTACAACAGTGTCAAAACCAACTAATGCCTGGTCGAGTGCCTGTTGATCGCGAACATCGCCAATCTGTGTGATTTCTGGATAAAAGTGGCTCTGCTGTTTGTCCAGGTTCTTGATATTAAAGTCAGCAATTGCCGTTTCAAGTAGTCGGGTTCCTACGAATCCGGAAGCTCCTATGAGCAAAACGTTATCGTTCATAAATCACTTTAGTCTGGTTGTTACGTAAGAAACACAAGATAAAGATGAGTACCTTCCCTGAGTAGTCAATGCTGCCCAGCCCCAGCTTTAACAGTTAGTGTGAGGATTATAATCTTTTAGAACATTATATCCAGTAAGTTTATGAATGGTCGCAAATCTACTCCCTCCGTTCCGGCAATCTAAAGTTAATCTTTTCCACATTAACAATATGGTGATTAATCCTGTCGATATCGACGGAGCTTTGCCCTTTTTCATTCACCGCATGAACATTTGCAAGAGACAGTAGTGTTTCTTTTTTCGCCATAAAGACGCCGCGAACGTCTTTGCGCATGTCAAAGTTCATGCTCAATGCGGGTCCAACTGAGGATTCCTGCATCACATTGATATTACGCATAAAAAGATGTTGCGGTTTGTTGTGTAACTCCAGCGACGCACGCTTCATCTCAATGTTAGTCAGCGCCACAAAGGAGACAGCATTCCCGGCGGAGATTTGAATGCCGCGCAATTTATAAGCAAGATGAGTATTATCCAGTTGAATATTATTCACCCGGAAATTCTGCGGTATCGAGAGATATTTGCCTTTAATTACCCCATAGCCGATTAACATCCCGGCACTATTAATCATTTCAATATTATCAATCACAAAGTTGTCACAACCATAAATAGCAACTGTGGCGTTATCAATACCTGCTTTCTTACTGAAATCCGGCGTGATATTACGGGCTTTGATATTACGAATAACAAAATGTTTACCATTTTCAACATGGATCAGTTGCCGACAATCCGATCCCGTGATATTCGCCACGACAAAGTTTTTCACTGCCTGGTCTTCCGGGTAGTTGTTATCATAAGTGCTTCCCGCAAGACCTATGCCAATGCCCCAGTTGATTTTGCCGTTAGTACAGTTGATGCGCTCGATGACATGGTCAGATATCAAAATATCACGGTCGTTAATCGCCACGTTCCATTCAATAGCGTCGCCCTGTAAGTCACTGAACTTACAGTTGGTGATGTTGGCACCGATAATCTGATTATGAAATCCCTGGCGTAAGATGGCGTAATTAGCGTGGCTGACAGTGAGGTTATCGATGGTCAGGTTGCGCATGACCCGTTTGTTTTTGCCGCCGATATAAATCTGCGTTACCGGACCAAAGCCGCTCATCGCCAGCCCTTTGATGGTGCAGTCAGAGCCGCGCACATCCAGGGTGATGTTATGCATACTGCCGCCCTCCTCCCCTGTCACCTGGCTGCCGTCCTGTAAGACAAATCGCCCTCTGCCGTTGCCGCGCAAGCTTCCAAGAATGTGTAACGTTTTACCGGGAGGGATAAAGATGCCGGTGTTGATATTGTCACAAACCAATCCGCCAGGCACGACAACCGTTTGCCCTTCGCTGAAGGCTTGTTTAAATGAGGCGATCCAGTCGTGAGGGTTGTAGTCGTTAATGTTTACGCTTTGTCGGGCGGATAGTGCGCGAGCGAAAGGGGTATGAAGGAAGGCAAGCGCGGAGCTTGCCGTCAGGAAGGTGCGTCGGGAGAGTGTTTTAAATGGCATACGTTCTCCTCTATAAAGCCTGCAGCAAGCTGGCGAGTTCTCGATTGATCACCTGCTGGTTAAAATCGTGTTCGACTTTTTCGCGAGCACGTTTGACGACAGGAGCCAGTTCGTCGGTGTCCAGTTGGCTAAACGCCGCCAGTCGTTGCGCCAGTGCGCGAGCATCGTTCTCAGGCACCAACCAGCCGGATTTATCGGCCTCCACCAGTTCAGGAATTCCGCTATGCAGAGTAGAAACCACCGGAATGCCGACCGCCATCGCTTCCATTAGCGCCACCGGGATGCCTTCCATATCGCCGTCCGCACCCGTTACCGAAGGCAACAGGAAGACATCCGCGTCGTCGAGCATCGCCTTCACTTCGTGGCTTGGTTTAAAGCCCGGCATCTCCACCACATCTTCCAGTTGATATTGTTCGATGAGGGTGCGCAGGCGTCGTTCCCACGGGCCAATGCCGAGGATGCGATAGCGAAATGCCACGCCCTGCTCTTTCAACTGACGGCAGGCTTCGATCGCCACATGCAGGCCTTTTTTCTCGGTTAAGCGTGCGACGGAAATGATTTCCAGCGGCGTTGCGGGCGCTTTCACCGGACGCGGGCTAAAACGCGTCATGTCCACGCCCATGCGCGATACGGCGATTTTTTCCCTCGGGCAGCCCATTTTTTGCAGCCTTCCGGCCCACAGATTGCTTATTGGTAACATCAGGTCGCCACGGCGAAACAGTTGTTGATATTCGGGAGTGTAGTGGTTGAGCACTTCCCGACTGGAGATATCAATACCGTGGAAGATAGTGGCAATTTTGCCGCGAATGACACCCAGTTCGCGTAGTTTTGCCGCGGTTACCCCAGCAGGGCCAAAATGAGCGATAAACACATCGGCATGAAACGGTGTTGCGACCTGGCCGCAAATGGCAGACAAAATCAGGTTCCGCGACTCGGCACCATAGCGTTTGAGGTTAAGCGCCTGCCAGGTATTTTTACGATGAATGCCGCGTAAGGTCTGACTGGCTCGGTGGCGCAGTTTCGCCACTTTGCCCGTAGGTTCGTCCTGTAACCAGCGGGTTCTGGCGGCAAGGTTGTATTTCGTCCATGCCGCGTGGGTGTTCTGGGTGTCGCCTTTTTGCAGCGCGAGAATCTCCACCTCAAATCCCATATCAATAAACGCGGTAATTTGGTTAAGGACGAAGGTTTCTGAAGACAGCGGGAATTTCAGTAAAAAGAAGCCAACCTTCATTTCACTTCCCCGATGCGTTCAAGCACAGATTGCACCATCTGCATTCCTGTCTGACGCTCACGACTGACGGCTTCGTTAAGTCGTGTATTCAGCGCAGGAAGCTGGCCTAAGGTATCCGCAACCATCGCTTGCAGGCTGCCGTCTAATAAATGACGGATATCAATTGCCATCTCTGGTAGCCCCAGTTGTTGCATAATCCCGGCGGATTTATGTTCATAGTTGATGGCAATCGCTGGAGTGGCAAAGTTCATCGAGATAATGGCAGAGTGCAAGCGCGTACCGACGGTGAGTTCACAGGCCGCCAGAATTTTGCCCATTTCCAGATCATTGAGTTCATCCATCACTACGTGGTAACGGGCAGGATCGCTGATGTGCTGGCGCAGGTTGAGCGCCACCATGCGGTCGTCTTTGTTATAGCTGTCGATACCCGTACAGGTGGAGAGCGCAATCACCTGATACCCTTCATCGAGAATGCGATTGACCACCCCGGCAAAGGCTTTTTCATACGCTTGCTGAGTGGTGCCGAGACGTTTGTCGAACGGTGCCAGTTCGCGTAGGGTAATTGCTACCGTTTTCTGTTGTGCGGCAACGTCCAGCCAGTGTTGAACGGCATAGCTGGCGGTGAAGTCTTCTGTGTGGTGATCGACCAGCCACGCGGTATCGACGCCATGTTCCACTTTTGCAGTGGTGATATTGCTGCGTTTCATTAGATCGAGGCTAACCGACTCGCGCAGGATCAGCGCGTCACAGTGACCAAAAACGTAGTTCGCCAGTTGGTTAAATTGCTCATCCTGGAACGGGCCGACGCTGTGACCAATCATAAACAGCGGCTTTTTCGCCATAAATGTGCAAAGCGCATGTTCAAACTGCGGCACACCGTAGAGATCGACAAAAAACGATCCGCCGACCTGAATAATGGCGTCGTAACCTGACAGCAGGCGCACGAAGTCGGTGAATCCCTGGGCGATGGCGATATTACGCAGCTTGCCAGTGTCGGTGACGCGTGAGAGCAATACCTGATGCTGGTAGCGGCGACGGAGGACTTTTTTAACGCGCCCGACAACGCCCGCCGCGCTGTTGTGTTGTTTCATTTGCAGGAACAGCGGATCGCCCATTACCGGGCGGTTGAGCAGCCAGGAAGAACTGACCGGATAGCGACTCATCACGTCCACTTCGGCGTGTGGATTGAGGATGTTGATGGCATCAAGTAAGCCGCGCAAGATGGCGCTGTCGCCGCGGTTGCCGCAAGTGTGGTTGCCCAGAATAAGTAATTTCATTATGACCTCAAAAGGAGTTCTAAATTGCGTCGGTGCTATAGTTGATGATTAAGAGTTAAACCGGTGACATATTCAAAGCTGTGCTCGATCAGTCCCCTCGCCCCCTGGGGAGAGGGTTAGGGTGAGGGGGAAAATGCGCACGACCTTACGGGGATAGCCATTCACCCCGCCCGTAAAAGCATTTTCATTTTTTCGCTGCGACAAAACTGACGCTTCACTTCCACCACAAGCGGATGGCGCGACAGCACAATCATCACCACAAACGCCAGCACACCCGTGGCTATTTGCACCGCCAGCAGCATCCCCAGCGCCAGTTGCCCTTTCAGCACAATGCCCAGCGCATAACTGTCCACCAGCGTCGGCAGCGAGAGATAAAACGGCAGCCACAAACTCAGGATGTACTGGCGATAACTGGAACCGAGCACCGGTTTAATCATCACGAAATAGCTCAGAATGGTGTTGATAATCTGCACCAGCAGGAAGCCAAGCGTGACGCCGATTGCGCCCGCCATCTGCCCACCAATAACAATCGCCGGAATAAACAGAAATGTTTTGAATACGTTGAATTTAAAGCTGATGTCCACCCGTGCTTTCGCCATCAGCAGCGAACCAATCGGGTTACCCACGGAGCGCAGTAGCCCCACCACACACAGCAATTGCAGCACCGGAATAATGCTGTTCCACTTCTCACCAAAGACCAGCGGTACAAAGTTATTCGACACCACCATCAGCCCCAGCAGCGCCGGAAAGTTGATAATCCCCACTACCGACAGCAGCTTGTAGAAGTTAACGCGCAGCTTTTCGGTGTCGTCCTGAATTTTGGCAAATGCCGGAAACAACACGCGGGTGATGATTGGGTTCAGCTTCATCGGCGGCACAACGGCCACGTTGTACGCCAGGTTGTATCCCCCTGCTACGCCCGCGCCGAGAATACGCGCCAGCACCAGCGTTGAAAGGTTGGTGTTGAGATAGTTGATGATGCTGTCCGCCGTCAGCCAGGCACCAAAGCGTAAGTTCGGTGCCACCGACGCCAGCGAGAAATGCAGACCGGGGCGATAAATTTTGCGGCCAAAGTAGCCAAACAGCAGCGTTCTCACCGCACTATTGACCAGATAACCGAGGATCGCGGTCATCGCCAGCGGCCAGAAATGGGCGCTAACCACCGTAAAAGTAAAGCCCGCCAGCACCGCGCTGGTTTCGATCATGCCGATTTTGTTGAACTCCAGCTCTTTTTGCATCAACGCGCGGAACTGTTGCCCGTGGGGGATCACCACAAACGCCAGCGACAATGTTTTAATCAACGGTGCCAGGTCCGGGTTATTCAGCACGTCGCCGATGAGATCACTCAACAAAAACACCGCCACACACACCACAAGCCCCAGCCCAACGTTCAGCCAGTACAGCGTGGTGAGCTCCAGGCGGCTGATTTCTTTTCGCTGAATAATGGAGTTAGCGATACCGAAGTCAGAAAGCGTATCTGCCAGCGCGATAATCACCAGCGACACGGTAAGCAAACCGAACTGGTGGTTGTCGATAATCCGCGCCAGCACGGTCATCTGCACCAGCCCGAGGCCGATGATGATCACCGTGGCAATCGCCGACCACTTCGCGCCGCTGATGGTTTTTTCACGTAAGCTCATATCAATATGCCGCTTTGTTAACGAAGCCTTTGAATACCGTCAGGAAAACGATTTTGATATCGAACCAGACGCTCCATTCGCGGATGTACTCAAGGTCGAACTCGACGCGTTTTTCCATTTTCTCCAGCGTGTCGGTTTCGCCGCGCCAGCCATTAATCTGCGCCCAGCCGGTAATGCCCGGTTTCACCTTATGGCGCAGCATGTAGCCTTCAATGAGCTGGCGATACTGTTCGTTATGCGCTACTGCGTGCGGACGTGGACCGACAATCGACATCCCCCCGGTCAGCACATTGATAAACTGCGGCAGTTCATCCAGCGAGGTGCGGCGCAGAAAGTTCCCCACTTTGGTGACGCGCGGATCGTTCTGCGTCGCCTGGGTCACCACTTTGTCGTTCTCCATCACTTTCATCGAACGGAACTTCCACACTTTGATCGGTTTGCCATCCATGCCATAGCGAGTCTGGCGGAAAATAACCGGCCCAGGTGAACTGAGTTTCACCGCCAGCGCAATGCAGCACAGCACCGGGGAGATCAGCAGCAGGATAAGCGTTGCCAGCACAATGTCTTCTGCACGTTTTATCAGGCGGTTAACCCCGGAAAGCGGCGTGTCATACAGCGGCACCACCGGTACGCCGTTCATCTCTTCGATACGGGAATGGAGAATGTTGAAGGTAAAGACATCGGGGATCAGCAGCACCGAACAGGTGGTGTCCGCCAGTTGATGGACCAGTTTTTTCACTCGCGCGCCGTCGCACATCTGCATCGCGATATAGACGTTATGAATCTTGCCCGCTTTCGCATCCTCGACCAGTTGTTGCAGATTGCCCGCCCAGTCGTTAGAAACGCCGCCCGGTTTCGGGTCGTGGTAAACGCCCACCACTTCAAACCCTAACCACGGCTGATTACGGAAGCTCTCCATCAGCATTTGTCCGGCGGCTAAATCCCCCGCCACCGCGACCATGCGCTTGTTATAGCCATGATTACGCAGCCAGCCCGCCCCAATGCGAATACATGAACGGCAAACCACCAGTCCGATACTGGTCAGCCCATACCACGCCAGCCAGATTTTCAGTTGCGTGTCGAAATCATTGTTGAACGCCACCAGTCCGGCGCTGAAAATCACGCTTAAGGTCCAGTTTTGTAGCAACAGGGCAAATTCTGTCGCTGCCCGAACACCGCGCCATGAGCGATAAAAATCGGTGATGCCGCCCAGCATCTGGAACACCACCAGCGTAATCAGCGCCACCAACAGGTGCATGTAGAGGAATGACAGTCCGCTCACTTCGCAAACCAGCCATAGCCCGGCAAACATGATGGTGATATCTGAAAAGCGTTGCACCATAGAGATTAACGATGCATTGGTTTTCGCTCGCTCGCGCTTTTTTAGATTTGTCATCGTTGTTCCTGTTATTAGCCCCTTACCCGCAGTGGGGTAAGGGAAGATCCGACATTACTCGTTCAGCAACGTCAGCAGAGTTCGCGTTCGCGCTTCCATCAGCGGCACATCGCCGCGCGATTCCACATTCAACCGCACCACCGGTTCGGTGTTGGAGGAGCGCAGGTTAAAGCGCCAGTCGGCAAAGGTCATGCTGATGCCATCGGTGCGATCCACCGCCAGCGCCTCACGGCTAAAATGCTGTTCCACGCGGTTAATCGCCTCAACGGGTTGCGCCAGTTTGCTGTTGATCTCACCGCTTGCCGGAAACGCAGCCATCCGGTCGCGTACCAGTTCGCCCAGCGTTTTCTCTTTCAGGCACACCAGTTCGGCGACCAGCAGCCACGGGATCATGCCGCTGTCGCAGTAAGCGAAATCACGGAAATAGTGGTGGGCGCTCATTTCGCCACCGTAGATGGCGTCTTCCTTGCGCATACGTTCTTTAATAAAGGCGTGTCCGGTTTTCGACATTACCGGGGTGCCGCCTGCGGCAGTCACCACATCAACGGTGTTCCAGGAGAGACGTGGATCGTGGATGATCTTCGCGCCGGGATTTTTTTCGAGGAACGCTTCTGCCAGCAGGCCGACAATGTAGTAGCCCTCGATAAACTGCCCTTTTTCGTCAAACAGGAAACAGCGGTCAAAATCGCCATCAAAGGCAATACCCATATCCGCGCCGTGTTTGATGACCGCATTGCGGGTGTCGTCGCGGCATTCCGGCAGTAGCGGGTTAGGAATACCGTTGGGGAAATTGCCGTCCGGCGTGTTGTGTACTTTGATTAATTCCACCGGTGCGCCGAGGGCTTTAAACCGGGCTTCAATGGCGTCCACCACCGGCCCCGCCGCTCCGTTCCCGGAGTTAATCACCAGCTTGAGCGGCGTGAGGTTTTTGACATTGATATAACCGAACAGGTGATCAACGTAAGCGTCACGCAGATTGATTTGCTGATAGCGACCGCGTTTGGTTTCATCAACGGGAGGGAAGTCGTTGGCTTCTGCCAGACGCTGGACGTCGCGCAGTCCGGTATCCCCGCTGATCGGGCGGGCCCCCTCGCGCACGAGTTTCATGCCGTTGTAATCCATCGGGTTATGGCTGGCGGTAACTTCAATGCCGCCATCCACGCCGAGATGGAACGTGGCGAAATAGATTTCTTCGGTGCCGGACATGCCAATATCCAGCACATCGACGCCCGCATCCTGTAAACCTTTCGCCAGCGCCAGTTTTAAGGTTTCGCTGGTGAGGCGGACATCACCGCCTAACACAATGGTTTTCGGTTTGAGAAATTCGCCATAAGCGCGACCAATGCGCCAGGCAATATCCTCATTCAGTTCTTGGCCTAATTTCCCGCGAATATCATAGGCTTTAAAGCAGGTTAATTTTTTCATGTCGTTACCCTTTTTCAGGCAATAGTTGGCCCTGACCGAAGCGGCCAATTTTGTTTTTGTCGTTATTTGCCGGAGATTTATTCCGGTTGATTATTCAACTGCTACACCCGTCCGTAGCGATCCGCGAAGCGCACCACATCATCCTCTTCGAGATAAGAGCCGGAGCGCACTTCAATTAAATCGAGCGGAATTTTCCCCGGGTTTTCCAGGCAGTGCGTCGCCCCTAGCGGAATATAAATGGACTCGTTTTCACCAAGCAGTTTGATATCACCGTCAATAGTGACTTTTGCCGTTCCCGCGACCACTACCCAGTGTTCCGCGCGGTGATGGTGCATCTGTACTGACAAGCCTTCGCCCGGTTTCACGGTGATGCGTTTCACCTGATAGCGGTCGCCCGCGTCGATAGAGTCATATTTGCCCCACGGACGATACACTTCGCGATGTACCCGATGCTCATGGCGACCATCGGCTTTGATCTGCTCGACCACTTTTTTCACATCCTGTACCGCGTTACGGTCGGCAATCAGCACCGCATCTTTGGTCTGCACTACCACCAAATCTTTCACCCCGACGGTGGTGACCAGGCCAGATTCGGCATACACATAGCTGTTTTCAGTTTTGTGATTAATCACATCGCCATGGCAAACGTTGCCCTCGGCGGTGTGGGCGCTGATCTCCCATAATGAAGACCAGGAACCGACATCGCTCCAGCCCGCATCCATCGGCACCACAACGGCATCTGCCGTGCGTTCCATGACCGCGTAATCCACCGACTCTTCCGGACAGGCGAGAAACGCCTCTTCATCCACACGAATAAAATCGAGATCCGGATCGACGGCGCTCATCGCTTTTTCACAGGCATCGAGAATATCCGGGCGATACTTTTTCAGTTCTTCGAGATAGCGTCCGGCACGGAACAGGAACATACCGCTGTTCCAGTAATATTCGCCACTTGCCACATAGGCCTGGGCGGTTTCCAGATTCGGTTTTTCGACAAACTGCGCCACTTCAAAGGCCACCGCATCCTGCTCACCCGCCGACACTTCACCGCGACGAATATAGCCATATCCGGTTTCAGGTAGATCCGGCACAATGCCGAAGGTCACCAGCTTGCCCGCTTCGGCATACGGCATGGCATTACGCACGGCGGCACGGAACGCGTCTTCATCGGCAATCACATGATCCGCCGCCAGCACCAGCATTAATGGGTCGTTCTCCGGGCTATGACGTTTTGCCGCCAGCGCCGCCAGCGCAATGGCCGGTGCAGTGTTACGCCCTGCCGGTTCGAGAATAATGTTCTCGGTGAGTTTGTTCAGTTGACGCAGCTGTTCCGCGACAATAAAGCGGTGCTGCTCATTGCAAATCACCACCGGGCTTTCGCACTCCACGCCGTTCAGGCGGCAGATGGTGGTTTGCAGCATGGTGAGATCGCCTTTCAGGCATAAAAACTGCTTGGGGTAAAGTACGCGGGAAAGCGGCCATAAGCGGCTACCGGAGCCACCTGCCATCACAACTGGATAGAGTTTCGACTGCGCCATAATTATCCCCGAATATCATTTATAAATTGACGTAACACGTTCTCTTTATCGAGCGTGCGTTCGGCATATTCACGTGCCACCGTGTTGTGTTTGGGCAGCAGGAGCGCCTGACGAATCCCCGCCACCAGCGCCTCGACCGATTCCGGTTCCACGCAAACCGCAATGCCCGGAAAGGTTTCGCAAAGCTGTCCCAGTTCTGTGTGGGCTTCAGCAGTAATCACCGCGCTACCGCCTACCGCCAGAATATTGGTCAGTTTCGACGGTAATACGGCATCTGCCGCGCCGCGTTTTTGCACTACCAGATGGCAATCGCCCATCTTCAGCAGTGCGGGTAAAGCGTCATACGATTGCAGCGGAAAAAATTGCATGTTGTGCAGACCACGCTGTTGCGCCATTTTTTCCAGCCGAGCTTTGCCGCCGCCCTGCCCGACAATGGCAAAAATCAGCGGTTCATCACGCAGGCGATCGGCAGCTTCAATAACGTTTTCCAGCCCCTGCTTTTCACCAATATTGCCGGAGTAAAGAATGATTTTTTTGTTATCCGGCAGGCCAAGCTGGTTACGAAGGGCATCAACATCGGCGTCTGCGACATGCTGAAAACGGGCAATTTCTGACCAGTTGGGGAAGAAGATGACGTTTTCTGCCGCCACGCCTTTTTCGATGGCTTTATTCATCATCGAACGCGAAATCGTGGAGACGTTATCGACGTTATGCAGTCCGCTACGTTCGAACGCCGTCGCCAGCTGTGCCACTTTGCCGCCTTTGCCTTTTCCGGCAAGGCCCAGCCCCAGCATGGCGTCCACTTCGTAATCCTGAATATGCAGCACGGTACGCGCACCAGAAAGTTTCGCCAGCAGGCGCATTCCTGGCGTGCAAAACAGCGTTGGCACCACGCCGATAATGCGATCCGGCTTCCAGCGACGTTGCGCCATCAGCGGAAAAAAACTGCTGACGGCAAAACTGCCGAGATGCAACAGGCGTTTCAGGGTGCTCGGCTGTTTTGGCACGTACAGCGGGCAGCGCCACACCGTGGCGGCCCCCTCTTCCCGTTTGTACCGCCAGGCGGAATAGTTCTCGCCCACCTGCCACTGCGGGTAGTAAGGCGGTGCGGTAATGACCCGCACCTCATGACCTTGTGCCGCCAGCCATTCCACCATCTCTCCGGTGTATTTGCCGATGCCGGTTAACTCCGGCGAGTAGTTAATGCCGTAGACCAGTATTTTCATAATCCGGGTACTCCGGCACGCTTCTCAGCGAGAAAATAGGCGCGGCTGTTAGCGTGAACATTGTCACTGGCGAGCAGTGCATCCGGCGTCAGCCAGCGGTAATCGTCATGCTGCTCATCCGGCAGTAACAGTTCTTCTTCCGCTACTCTGAAGCGAAAACCGAGCACCACATAGTGAGTGGTGAAATCCGTGTCGGAGAAGTTATCGTCATAAAAGTGCTGCCAGACACCGTAAAACTGGCCTGCTGTTATCGGCAGACGCAGCCCCAGTTCCGCCATCGTCAGCCGCTCAAATGCGGCTTCCAGCGTTTCGTCTTTCTGCACGCGCCCTCCCGGCACAAACCAGTAACCCTGCGCCGGGCGGTTGGTTCTTTTGCCAAGCAGAAACTCGCCGCGACTGTTCTCGACAATAAAGTCGAGAGAGACAAGCGGAGTGGAGCGCACTACCGTGGCAAAGTCTTCCTGACGTAAAAACATCATTACCCCCGAAAGCGGTCTTGATTCTCAAGGAACCACTGGTAAGTGCTGGCAAGCCCCGCTTCCAGTGAGATTTCGTGATACCAGCCAAGCTGATGCAGGCGCGTCACATCCAGCAGTTTGCGCGGCGTGCCATCCGGTTTACTGGCATCAAAAACCACCCGGCCTTTGTAACCCACCACTTTGGCGATGGTTTGCGCCAGCTCGCGGATAGTGCAGTCAACGCCCGTGCCGACGTTAATGTGCGACAGCATCGGCTGGGTGTTCTCCAGCCAGACTTCATGCGCCAGCTCCATCACATGAATGCTTGCCGCCGCCATATCATCGACGTGCAGAAATTCGCGCATCGGTGTACCGCTGCCCCACACCACCACGTCCGGTGCATTCTGTGCCGTCGCCTCGTGGAAGCGACGCAGCAATGCAGGGATCACATGCGAATTACTCGGGTGGAAGTTGTCATGCGGGCCATACAGGTTGGTCGGCATGACCGAGCGGTAATCGCGTCCATACTGGCGGTTGTAAGATTCGCACAGTTTGATCCCGGCGATTTTGGCAATGGCATAAGGCTCGTTGGTCGGCTCCAGCGAGCCCTGCAACAGCTCGCTTTCTGCCATCGGCTGTTTTGCCAGTTTCGGGTAGATACAGGACGATCCGAGAAACAGCAGTTTGTTCACGTCGTTCTGATGCGCGGCGTGAATGATGTTGCTCTCAATCATCATGTTCTGATAGATGAAATCCGCCGGATACGTGTTGTTGGCAACAATGCCGCCCACTTTCGCCGCCGCCAGATAGACCTGGTCAATACGTTCGCTGGCAAAGAAATCATGCACCGCGCGGCTGTCCAGCAGGTTCAGTTCATCGCGGGTACGTAATACCAGCTCCACATCACCGCGCTGTTCGAGCTGCCGCTTGATGGCAGAACCGACCATCCCGCGATGACCCGCGATAAAAATGCGTTGTTTACTCATGCTTATGACTCCAGCGCGATCGCCACGTCGTAGCCGTGAGATTTCAGCAGAGAGTGTTTTTTCGCCGCTTCGAGGTCATTAGCCACCATTTCAGATACCATCTCTCTGAGGGTGATTTCTGGTTTCCAGCCCAGTTTTTCGTGCGCTTTGGTCGGGTCACCGAGCAGCGTTTCAACTTCAGCCGGACGGAAGTAACGCGGATCAACGGCGATAATCACATCGCCCGGTTTAACGCCCGGCGCGTCATGCCCGGTGACGGAAACCACAATGCCCTTCTCTTCAACACCCGTGCCTTCAAAGCGCAGTTTGATGCCCAGCTGTGCTGCCGCCATTTCCACGAACTGACGTACGGAGTACTGAACGCCGGTCGCGATAACGAAATCTTCCGGCTGTTCCTGTTGCAGCATCATCCACTGCATTTTTACGTAGTCTTTGGCATGGCCCCAGTCACGCAGGGAATCCATATTGCCGAGGTACAGACACGACTCCAGCCCCTGGGCGATGTTGGCGATTGCGCGGGTGATTTTTCGGGTAACGAAGGTTTCGCCGCGGCGCGGGGATTCATGGTTGAAGAGAATACCGTTACAGGCGTACATGCCATAGGATTCGCGGTAGTTAACGGTGATCCAGTAGGCGTACAGTTTGGCGACCGCATACGGAGATCGCGGGTAGAACGGCGTGGTTTCTTTCTGCGGAATTTCCTGCACCAGACCGTACAGTTCAGAGGTGGAAGCCTGATAGAAACGGGTTTTCTTTTCCAGACCGAGGAAGCGGATCGCCTCCAGCAGGCGCAGCGTACCCATCGCATCAACGTCTGCGGTATATTCTGGTGACTCAAAAGAGACCGCAACGTGGCTCATTGCGCCCAGGTTGTACACTTCATCCGGCTGCACTTCACGCAAAATGCGCGTCAGGTTGGAGGTATCACTCAGGTCGCCATAATGCAGATGGAATTTCGGGTTGCAGGTGTGCGGATCCTGATAAATGTGATCCACGCGCTCGGTGTTGAATGACGATGCACGACGCTTAATACCATGCACCTCGTAACCTTTTTCCAGCAGAAACTCTGCCAGGTAAGAACCGTCTTGTCCGGTTACACCGGTGATGAGAGCGACTTTTGACATGTATTATTCCTCTGTATTTTTTTGAATTTATTCAGTTTCAACGCGTTTGCGTATCACCACTGCGGGATTCCCCCGGCAAACCACATTTGCCGGAAGCGATTTAAAAACACTGCTTCGCGCACCCACGACGGTGCCGTCGCCAATCGTGACGCCTGGGGCAACAAAAACATCGGTTGCCAGCCAGCATTTCTCGCCAATCACAATAGGCGTGGCGTTAATGGTGAAATGTTGACTTGCATGGTCGTGGCTCCCGGTGCATAAATAACTTTTTTGCGATATCACCGAATGTGCGCCAATGGTTATTTCACCGAGGGTATATAAATTGACGTCATCGCCGACCCACGCGTAATCACCTAAGGTTAATTTCCACGGATAGGTAATTTTTACTGACGGACGAATAACTACGTTTTTTCCTATTTTTGCGCCGAATAAACGTAATAAAAATGCCCGCCAGCGATACAATACTTGTGGCGACCAGGCAAATAATGTTGCCTGTACTGCCCACCACAATTGCACTTTAATAGCGTTGCCGCCCCGGAACCCTTTCGGCACCGAGAAACCGCTTAAATCTTGCATCGTTTTCCCTTATATTCAGCTTTTGTTATATAAGGCTTTCGTCTTTGAGGTAGTACGTTGGCGTAAATGCCAGGATAATTCTGCCCAGAAGCCAGGCACATGTAATATTTGCCGTTGGACTTTTTTGGCGTCAGCACACAATTCCATATTATTGGTGGTAGATACCCCACCCATAGAAAATTCAGACACCAGGCCATTGAGTTTTTTAAATGCATAACCTGCTTTATACATTTTGGCTGCCAGCGCGTAATCAGAAGAAACTTTATATTCCAGGTCATAACGCCATTTTTTCAAACCGGGTACCGGGAAAAATATCGCCTGATGACTGGCGGGCAGGCTATGATAAATATACCAACCTGGTTTGGCGCTACGTTTAATTTTATGCCCGTCGCCAAAATCCAGCAGCGCATCGCCGGTGATCATCACGTTATCTTTTTGCATTTTTAACTTACGGACAAAATATGCGGCATCCTGATGAAAAATATCGCCCGAGTTGAGAAACAACGCGAACTTGCCTTGTGCCATCGCAATGCCTTTATTCATGGCGTCGTAGATACCGTTATCTGGCTCGCTGACAAAGCGTAGGTTATAGATACCATTGAGATTTTCCAGGTACTCACGGGTGCCGTCATTGGAACCGCCATCGACAACAATCCATTCGAAGCTGATATCGTCCGCCTGCGCCAGATGCGCCAGCGAGGCGTGTGTTTTGACTATCCCTTCGAGGTTACGAAACGCGACAGTGATTATGCTAAGCAACATGTTTTACCTCGTAATACCCGTCATACTTCAAGCGGCATGTGCGTTGGTTTTCCTCGCTCACCCCAGTCACGTACTCGTGTACGCTTCTGGGGATTCGTTGCGTCACCAACTTCCTGCAACTCGAATTATTTAGGGTGTATATTTAACGCTTTTCGCAAAATAAACGGACAGACGATTAAAAATGCATATTCCGGGCTAAATATCGAACCGGTAAAAAACAGCGAAACCGGAGTAAAAAGATATAATTGCACGCGAAAATTGCGGTTATCACCAAAAGCGTTGATCATCATTTTTATCACTTTCCCCATGTACCACAGCGATAAAAACACCGCGAACCAGGAAAAATAAATAATCAGCAGATACAAACCATTGTCTATGGTTTTTCCGACATCCGCACCGTTAAATATTCCGAATGATGCGACATATTCATAAAGTGAGCCAAATCTGACTACACCGTCAATATGGGTCAAAGAATAACCGACCATCACCAGCGGACCGACAATACGATAATACGATGACGATCCTTCCGTACCTAAATCGCCCAGACGGGTGGAAATATAAGGAAACGCGATTACCACACCAACCAGGAATACAGCCAGAGAAATCAATGCTAACGGTAACTTTTTCTTAATCGCCTCTTTATTCAGATATTGAAATGCCCACTCCAGCAAATAAAACAGGATAAAGGTCATAACCCCTGAAAACGATCCGGATAATATTATCCCTGCGAGAATCATAGCATCGGTTTTAGGCGTTTTGATACCAAACTGTTTGATGCTGAGCCAAATTGAGATTAATGCCAGAGCGAAAAATGCCGGTTCGAAATAAAGTGCTGTCGTGCGCTTGCCGCCGAATTTGATGAAATTCAGCACATAGCTGTTGCTGTAAATCAGATATTTCGAAATCGACTCCATAATACTGCTGCCACCGGTGAGGATAATTTGCGCCATCTCCATCGCCGCCAGCGCCACCACCAGCCCGACCACCAGATAAAAGAAACGTAAAATCTTGCGATGGTTGTGTGGCGAAATCGTTTTAAAGCCAATACTCCACACCATGCCAATAATGATCACAATATAGACAAACAGCATGGTTGAAGTGACGTATTTACTGGCATCCAACGACTGACCAAACAGGTAGTTAAACGCCGTGAGTCCCGCGCCAATCCCTAAGGCAATCATCAATTTTTTAACGCTGATGCGTTCTAAAAACAGCAGTAACAAAACAGGTAAAAAAGTGACGATGGTGATGGGGAAACTTTCGCCAAGCTGGGCGATTTTGACGTTAACCAGCAGGTAAATCAGCGGCAGCAGCAGGTAGCTACAGATTCTGATAGAAGTTGACATACTCCTCCAGCATCTGTTGTCCACTGTAGGCCGCGCGGCTGCGTTGGCTGAACTCAGCCAGCGTGGTACCAAATATCGCCTGCGCGATTTCCGGTTTGCTTAACTGCACCAGTTGCAGCACGTCTTCTTCGCTGACGGTTTTACCGCCGGATTTTTGCAACACTTCACGTGCCGCGTCGCTATGGGTGGCAATCACCGGCACGCCAATTGATAACGCCTCACACAAAATCAGTGGGTAGTTATCGACGCGAGAACTGAATACCAGCGCATCCATCTGATTGAGCGCGCTCATCAACTTGCGCTTGTCAGTTTCAAAGCCGTGATTAACCACGTTGCCAGCGGTGAACGGCGAGAACTTACCAAAGGTATGCAGTTCGATTTTGTCGCCCAGCGCCATCATCTCACGCACCAGTTGCTGGTTAGTCTTGCCGTCGTAACGCAGGTCATGCGCCACCACCGCGATTTTCGGCTTGCCCTGGGTTTCGCGCACCGGAGGCAAGTCCGCCAGAATCGCTTCGGTTGCCATATCAATACCATTATTGATGATCCGGCAACGCCCTGGACCGTACAGACTATTGAAAGCATCAGCCACATGCTGGCTGGGGGAAATAAACTGACAACCCAGCGCCAGCATCTCACGGAATAACTGGCGTTTGCCCGCCACCAGCTGGTGTGCGCGATCAATCTTCACCGGCGGATAGTTATTTAAGGTCGGGCATTTCTCGCAGCCCGTTTTCCAGCCTTCACAACCGTCAGTAAAGGCGCAGCGCCCGGTTACACTCCAGTGGTCGTGCAGCGTCCAGACCAGAGTGACGTCCGGTTTATGGTTTTTCACTTTTTCGCAAAAGCGCACCACGCTCTTAAGATTTAGCCAGTAGCTATGCAGCACATGGAAATGCAGGACCACCGGCCCCGGGGTGCGGGTAATGGTGCGATATAACTCATTGAAATTGCCGAACAGATCGCGATTAAACAGACGAAACAGGGCAATATTCGCCATTGCGGTCATCCGCGGCGTATGTTTGATTACCTGCGGATAGTTCTGATGGCTGACGCTCTCTTTGCCGCCTTTGCCGTAGCCGTAGACAAAATGTGACGCCAGCCCCTGTTGCAGCGCACGCTGGTGGAGATCTAACGCCACACCTGCCGCCCCACCTTCCGCCAGTCGCACATTAAATTGCAGAATATTCATTTAATTACCTTCACTCGCGCTTTTTCTCCCACCACCAGCGCGTTGTCCGGGACAGAGTCGAGCACCACGCTGCCCGCGCCCACGGTGACGTTGTTACCAAGCGTGATATCACCAAGAATAATGACGTTGGCACCGAGTTCGACGCCGTTGCCAATGTGCGGACATGCCATGTTATCGGCCCCCCGATTGCCGATAGTGACGCCGTGGCGAATGGTGAAATCATCCCCCGCTACCACGTTTTTATTGATCACTACGGCGTAACCGTGATGGATAGTAAAGCGGCGGCCAATGGTCGCGGCAGCCTGGATTTCATAACCGAAAAAGCATTCGGTGATAATGCGATACAGCACCAGCAGCGGGGCCGCCCACAGATTGTTGAGAACGTTCTTTTTGCGCCACACCGAACAAAAATGAGCGACGCGATAGGCAAGAACCATGCAGCACGGGCGTAAACTCCAGCTGTTGGCGCGTAGATCTTCCAGCATCTTTAGCGCCCCCGAATACCATCAGCCAGACGTTTGCCGTTACGCACCGACAGCAGCGTCAGCAAAGTGCGCCAGGTCATACGTTTATTGCGGATCTGGTAGAGGGTAAACAGCTGATATTTTTTACTGGCACGGTCGAATTTGTCTTTGTGCTTGCGGTAAAAGTGGAAGTATCCGGAGAATTTTTTCGGTGACGAGGTGATCTGCATTTCACCGTGATTGATATGCAGGATCTGCGTCGCTTCTTCCACTTTCCACGGTTCGCCATACTCCACCACCATCCGCAGGAAGATGTCGTAATCCTGTGCCGCTTTCAGTTCGGTATCGAACAAACATTCTTTGAAACGCCACGCCCAGGTAAAGACCTGATTGCCAATGATATTGCGTTTATAGAACAGGCGGCGTGAATACGGCGATTTGGGATACAGCGGCAAACTTGCTGGTTGGGAATAGACTTCGCCCTGGCAAACGTAGTCGTTAGCGTACAAAAAGGCGTGAGTGACCAGTTGCTGTTTATGGGCGAGGAAGACGCTCAGGCGGTTGGGCGTCCATTCATCATCATCATCGATCCCGGTGATGTATTCCCCTTGCGCCAGCATAATCGCCTGGTTACGCACCGCGCACGCCCCGCTGTTAATGTCGTTGTGGATGTAAGTGATACGCGGATCGTTGAGGGCAGTGACGTACTGTTGCAGTTGTTCCCAGGAGGTGGAGCAATCATCCACGATGATCATCTCCCAGTTGCTGTAGTCCTGGCGCAGGACCGATTTTATCGCCCGAATCGCCAGTTGTTGGCGGTTCCAGGTTGGCATATAGATTGAGATCAGCGGATTGTCTTTCATAGGTTGTTCTCCCGGCTTATGAGCTGGTTTGCTTGCCGGATGCGGCGTGAGCGCCTTATCCGGCCTACGGGGCGGTGCGAATGCAGGCGTCGTTATTTCGCATCCGACTTATATTCGTATTCGTAATAGCCATAATCCTGATACGCGCTGGCGCGGCGGAAGATGGAGTTCAGAATCACCCCTTTCACCGGAATACCATTTTGCTCAAAGCGGCTCAGACTGGTTTCCACTTCTTTCAATGTGTTGACCGCATAACGCGCCACCATTAACGTGGTTCCGACATGACGACCAACAATTGCCGCATCGGTCACTGCCAGAATCGGCGGCGTATCAATCAACACCAGGTCGTAGTTTTTACTCGCCCAGTTCACCAGTTCGGCAAAGCGTTCGCTCATCAACAGTTCAGAAGGATTTGGCGGCACCTGACCGCGCGGGATCAGGTCAAATTTGGCAATAGAGGTCGGTTTAGCAGCGGTAGTAATATCGCCCTGACCAATCAGAATTTCCGACAGGCCATTAACGTTATTAGTGCCCAGCAGCTCGTGGGTGTAGCCTTTGCGCATATCGCAGTCGATCAACAACACCCGTTTATTGGTCTGGCTGATCACCGCCGCCAGGTTGGCGCAGACAAAGGTTTTACCGATTGACGGGCTAACCCCGGTCATCATCAACACATTGTTCTGTGCCTGCATCATCGCGAAGTGCAAACTGGTACGCAGACTGCGGATGGCTTCAATCGCCAGATCGGTTGGATTCCCCACCGCCAGTAGCTGGCTCTGTTTATAGCGTTTAATCCCTTTGATGGTTTTGACGCTATCGCGCGCTTTCTGCCATTCCGACAACGGGATGCTGGCATAGACGCTGATACCGTGTTCTTCCAGCACCTGCGGGCTTTCGATGCCGCGATTAAACAACGAGCGCAGCAGCACACCCACGATAGAGAGCATCAGGCCAAGAATAATCGCCCCAAGGATAATCAGCCCTTTCTTCGGTTTCAGTACACCTGGCTGGGTGATTGCCGGGTCAACAATGCGCACATCGCCGACGGTGCTGGCTTCGGTGATTTTCAGCTCCTGCTCTTTATTCAGCAGTTGCATATAGACCTGCTGACCAGACTCGACATCGCGGGTCAGACGGACAATTTCCTGCTGGGTTTTCGGCATCGCCGTTACGCGACCATTAAGTTTGGCTTTTTCGTCTTCCAGCGCCTGACGTTTCTCCAGCAGCGTGCGGTACGCGGGGTGAACTTTGGTGTACAGCTTGGAGATTTCCGCCTCTTTAAAGGTCAGTTCGTTCAACTGCGCGTCGATGTTCACCATCGAATCGAGCACCGCTTTCGCTTCCAGCGGCAGATCAACAGAATCTTTATCCTGACGGAAGGCATTCAGTTTGTTTTCGGCAACATCGAGGCGGCTACGTACTTCCGGTAACTGTTGCGCGAGGAAAGCGAGGCTTTTCGACGCTTCCGCCGATTTGCGCTCAATATTTTGTTCCTGATAGTTACGGGCGATGCTGTTAAGAATGTCGCGGATCTGTTCGCGATCTTCACCGGTATAAGTCAGGCTCAGTACGCCTGCGTCTTTGCCGTTCTCCGTTACCGTCAGGCTGTTTTGCAGTTGGTTGATCATCCCCAGCGTGGAGTATTTGGTGACGGTAAACTCACTGCCCGGGCTGGCGTGAATGGCTTCAACCATCAGCGTGACGCCTTCTTTTTTCAGTATCTGGCCCGCTTGCCCACGGGCGCTAAAGCCGCCATCGCTGCTCAGGGTGTAGTTTTTATCGTCCAGCACATTAAGCGTAAACACCTGATCCGCCATCTCTTTCGGGCGGTTAAAGGTGGTCACTTTCACCGTTTCGTTCTGACGTCCCATCAGGCGATCCCAGCCCGCACCGAAAATCGGGAACGTGTTTTTGCTCACCGCAATATCGAGGTCGAGATCGTCCACCGTTTTACCAAGCACCAGGCGCGAACGAATCAACTGGATCTCGGCGTCCGATGCAGGCGGTTTGTTGGCTAACGCCGATCCGATATCCTGCACTAACGAATTGCCGCTGTTTTGCTCGATTTGTACCAGTGCGTCGGCACTATAAATCGGCGTGGCGAAGAAGGTGTAAACCACGGCACAGACGGCAAATACGGCGGTGATGCCAATCACCCACCAGCGCGCTTCAATGACGGTGCCGACCAGGCGACCAATATCGATTTCATCACTGCCCGTTACCGGAGCGGCATGTTGTTTTACTTTTTCTGTCATTCTTATACCTGCTCTGCGTTCAATGCCTGCGCCCACTGGCGGGCAGACCGTTCAAGTAATGTGTACACCGCTGCAAACGTTTCCCGGCTTTTGCGATACGGATCGGGGATTTCACATTCGTTATCCCAGTGACCAAACAGCATCACTTTGCCGCGCATCTCAGGTGCCATCTCGCATAAGCGTTCGATATGGCGCTTTTCCATGGTCAAAATCAGGTCATAGTTGCGACACAGACGGCGGCTGATTTGCCGTGCACAGTGACCTTCCAGAGACAGTTGATGTTCTGCGGCGACGCTGATAGCGGTAGGATCAGCGCCCTTACCGACCAGCGCGCCGAGTCCAGCGGACTCCACTTTCAGCTCCGGGAGATAACGTTGCAGTAAGCGTTCCGCCGTCGGGGAACGGCAAATATTGCCGACACAGACAACTAAGATGTTGTTAAACATGACGATTACCAGTTATGAATGTCGCTGGCTGTATCCGTCATGTAACGGACACCGCTAATAGTTGGCAGCAACTGATTGATCAGACGGTTCCAGCGGGAAACCGGGGCGGTGGTGACATACACCACGTCATAAGGTTGCAGGCGGAATTCTGTCGCCATCACCAGCGACGTCGCATCGGACATATCCAGCTGGTAGATATTGGCAATCTTGCCGTTACGCCCGCCCTCGCCTTTCAACGGACGAATGACAAAGATGCCGCTGGCGTTGGAGGTGGTCATGTCGATGCCTTCGGCATTGCCCAGAGCTTCAGTCAGGGTCATGCCGCTAAAGTCCATTTTCAGGGTGCTCTGTTTCTTCACTTCACCCATCACAAATACTTTCAGATCATCATTACGCGGCACGTAGAGAATATCGCCGGGATAAAGCAGTCGGTTCTGATTGAGGTCGCCGTTTTGCATCAGCGCCTGCAAAGAAATGCGTTCTTCACGACCATTGTGTGTTAGCACCACGTTGCGCCAGTCAGCGGTGTCGGTCAGGCCACCTGCGGCGTTGATGGCGTCGAGAATGGTCAGTGGTACGTTGGTGATCGCCTGTTGACCGGATTTATTCACCTGACCTGAGATATAGGCCTTTTGTGAGCGGAAGGCGGCGATATTAACGTCCACCTGCGGGTCAGCGATGTACGTCGCTAAGCGCCCGGTAATATCACTGCGGATTTCAGCGAGCGTTTTCCCGACTACGTGAACCTTGCCGATATACGGGTAAAACATAGTGCCGTCAGGCTGTACCCAGTTGCCGGTGTCGCTGGAGCTGCGGTACTGACCGGCTGGCGTGGTGAGTTCCGGGTGATCCCAGACGGTGACATTAAGAACGTCCCCCGGCCCGACGCGATACTGGTAATTCGCGATCTCACTTTCCAGCGTCATATTGGGGCGCGCTACATTCGGGCGTGGGCGTAATTGGTCAATCAGGCGCGGGGTCAGCGGATAAACATTCACCATTTTGTCGAGATCGAAATCAGCGTCCTGCTGTTTGATGACGTCTTTGCCCATCGTCGACATATTGCTGCCCGGAAGTACTGTGCAACCGCTTATCAAGGTTACTGACACCAATAATGGCATCAATTTCATTTTGGATTTCATCATTGTTTATTTATCACTTTGGCAGAGTAATTATCCTGTGCACTATTAATAGCAATGTCGCCATGCACATTTACCTTGCAGTTAATTGAATAAAAATTTAACTGGCATCAGTCCTAAAAAAATTGATTTCATCCGCAGGCTATTGACAGAATAATTCAGACTGGTCTTTCAGGCATCCAGACACGCTACCGCCCCTGGCTTTTTAGCTACCAATACACTGATTTAGCTTAATTTTTCAAACCCTCTCTGCATACAATCGTTGATGAGAAAGGGTTATTGCGGAAATTAACTTCCGAATATAAGGTGACATTATGGTAATTGAATATTGGCTCTCCAATAATGCAGGAGGAAGTGTTACAGCAAACGGAATAGCAGGCAAGGTAACAATTCGGCAATTGGTTATTTTTAAGAATTATATTAAGTGTCATTCAATATGGTTTTTAGGAGTTTCTTTAGGTTGACAATATTTAATATTGCGTCTCCACATGCGATATTTCTTAAATAATGTTTTATTATTACCACTTTTAATTCAGGGATAATGTGATGTTATTACCCTCAAATAATATGAGATAAATAGTGCTGCAACATTGCATTTTTGCCCCGATTTATCCATGATCGAATTGTGACATTTGTCATACAACGAATAGGTTTTGTACTTACTATGGAATGGATTGCCGATCCGTCTATCTGGGCCGGGTTAATCACGCTGATTGTGATCGAACTGGTCCTCGGCATTGATAACCTGGTCTTTATTGCCATCCTCGCCGAAAAACTACCGCCGAAGCAGCGCGACCGCGCACGGGTTACCGGGCTGCTGCTGGCGATGTTAATGCGCCTGTTACTGCTGGCGTCAATCTCCTGGCTGGTCACCCTGACGCAACCGCTGTTCAGCTTCCGCTCGTTTACCTTTAGCGCCCGCGACTTAATCATGCTGTTTGGTGGTTTCTTCCTGTTGTTCAAAGCCACGATGGAGCTGAACGAACGGCTGGAAGGGAAAGACAGCAATAATCCCACACAACGCAAAGGTGCGAAGTTCTGGGGGGTGGTGACACAAATTGTGGTACTGGACGCCATCTTCTCACTCGACTCGGTGATTACCGCCGTCGGGATGGTCGACCATTTACTGGTCATGATGGCCGCCGTGGTTATCGCTATCAGCCTGATGTTGATGGCCAGCAAGCCGTTAACCCAGTTCGTTAATAGCCACCCGACCATCGTTATTCTCTGCTTAAGCTTCCTGTTGATGATTGGCTTTAGCCTGGTGGCAGAAGGTTTCGGCTTCGTCATTCCGAAAGGCTACCTGTACGCTGCCATTGGTTTCTCGGTGATGATCGAGGCACTCAATCAGTTGGCTATCTTTAACCGGCGACGTTTTCTTTCCGCTAATCAGACGCTACGCCAGCGGACTACCGAAGCGGTAATGCGCCTGCTTAGCGGGCAAAAAGAAGATGCGGAACTGGACGCCGAAACCGCGTCCATGCTGGTGGATCATGGAAACCAGCAGATCTTTAATCCGCAGGAACGGCGGATGATTGAGCGGGTACTTAATCTTAACCAGCGTACCGTCAGCAGCATTATGACGTCGCGCCACGATATTGAGCATATCGATCTCAACGCGCCGGAAGAAGAAATCCGCCAGTTGCTGGAGCGAAATCAGCATACGCGGCTGGTGGTTACCGACGGTGATGACGCAGAAGATTTGCTCGGTGTTGTTCACGTTATCGACCTGCTACAACAGTCTCTGCGCGGCGAACCGCTCAACCTGCGGGTGTTGATTCGCCAGCCGCTGGTGTTCCCGGAAACCTTGCCGTTGTTACCTGCCCTGGAGCAGTTCCGTAATGCCCGCACGCACTTTGCTTTTGTGGTGGATGAGTTTGGCTCGGTGGAAGGGATTGTGACATTAAGTGACGTCACTGAAACCATTGCCGGTAACTTACCGAACGAAGTGGAAGAGATCGACGCCCGCCATGATATTCAGAAGAATGCGGACGGTTCCTGGACGGCGAATGGTCATATGCCGCTGGAAGATCTGGTGCAATATGTGCCGCTGCCGCTGGATGAAAAACGTGAATATCACACCATTGCCGGGCTGTTGATGGAGTATTTGCAGCGTATTCCAAAACCTGGCGAAGAAGTTCAGGTGGGGGATTATTTGCTTAAAACGTTGCAGGTAGAAAGCCATCGCGTGCAGAAGGTGCAGATTATACCGCTGCGTAAGGATGGCGAGATGGAGTACGAGGTGTGATGGTATCGGTCATTTTACCCGATAGCCGAAAGGAATAAGATGAGGGAACCGCGCCAGCGGCGATTTACCGCCGGGAGCCCGGGTTGCCAGGGTGGTGGAGATTGAGCCACCCTGGCACGTTCACCGGCTTGAGCGTTCCATAGTAGTGAGGAACATCAAGTGAACGGAACAGCCTTCGATCTTACATATTGAGAATATAATGGTGCCGCCGCGAACGCCTGATGCGACGCTTTACGCGTCTTATCAGGCCTACAGGACTGGTCACCTGGTAACCTACATCTTCTCCAGCAACTTCTTCACATCTTTGCCATTGCGGGAATCTTTATTCCGCTCGGCCCAGTCATTCAGGCGACGTTTCGCTTCGTCCTGTAGATGTTTGCGCAGTAACTGATCCACTTGCAGGCTGTAATTGAGTTGCTGCCAGTTGCCATAAACCCGCAGCGGTACTGGCGTTTCTTTCAGGAAATCAATCAGTTTACTTTCCCCGTTCCAGCCACCCACGACCCGAATATCAAACTGGGTGTCGCAGGTTTGATCTGCCAGATTCAACGTACCAGCCCCGGAAAGCGCCAGCATGGGCGACTCGCCCTGCATGTCATCAAGTGTCACAACACCATTGTCGAGCGTCAAATCGGTAGAGAAGTGATCAAGCCGGGTCACGTTATCAAAGTTTTCAGCGGCCTTCACATCACCGCCATTACGCTCTACCGCTTGCTGAATCATCTGCTGGAAGTTCATCCCTTCCATACGTGTGTCGGTCATCTCAACATGCGCCTGCCCTTGCCAGTTACGGCGAAATGCTTCGGCATCTATGTCAGCACCAGAGAAATCCCCCGCCAGTGACATTTTACCGGTCAGCGAAATGGGGTAGTTAAAGGCATTCAGAATGGAACCAATCTCGACATTTTCCAGCCGTGGATGGAAAACTATACGCGGGTGAGAGGCTGTGGCATCCAGCGTACCAGGTAACGACACAACACCCTGGTTAAGTTTGCCCTGCAACTGGATAATCTCCAGCAAACCCGACTTGTTGGTCATTTGCGTGGCAACATCTGTAAAATTCATTCCGTGCCAGCGCACGTTACTGGCCTGCAACAAAATATCAGCCGTAAAGCCTTGCAGTCCCTGATAGGCCGGTTCATCAATACGCGAAGAAATAACCGGGCGCGGCAACGTTGATTGGCTCTGCCCCTGCTGCGCGGCACCGTTTTCACCATTCGCGGTTTCATTAAGCGGGATGAGGTTGTCAAGATTCAGTTGCGGGAATTGCAGTCTCAGCTGCCATTCAGGTTTCTCTGTCAGCGTGACCTGTGCTTGCCCGCTCAGCGTGCTGTCATTGGCGGTCAAGCTGATTTGGTTAAATGAAAGGCGTTTATGTGACTCCTGCCACTGGGCCTGGAAACTCCCCTGCCCCTGAATACCTTGTTTTGGTAAATCGGCACCCTGCAACTGCCAGTTAATTTGTTCAATAGCCGCCGTTAAATCATGCGGATAATCAGAAGCATCCACCGTACCGTTAAGGGATATTGTGAGATTGCGCTGATCGCGATTAACCCGCCCGGAGAACTCAAATGAGCCACGATGTTGGGGATCTTGTTCCATTTGCAGGCGGATATTGCGGATTGTCACCTGCTCGTCATCTTCATGCTGGAACACCAGCACGCTGTCCGCCACCTTAAGACTGGATATATCAAACGACCATCCGCGATCATCTGACAGATCCGGCAAGGTATTGTCGCGCGGTGCAACCGGAGCGTCTTCACTGCGCACCGCTTCCGTCTGCGGCGTCAGTTGGATCACTGCCCCTTTTAGCATCACCTGCTTAACGCTCAGTTGATGACTCAGTAGTGGTAAAAGCGCCACGTCCAGACGCATGTTGTCGGCGCGAACCAGTGGCTGGCTTGCGCCCTGGGCGGTGAGAGACATTCGCCCGGAGAGGATACTAAGCTGCGGCCAGACGTGCCAACGCAGTGGCCCGTCGAGCTGCAATTGATAACCGCTACGTGCAGCAACTTGCTTGACCATATAGTCGCGGAAATCATTCGGATTCACCAGCAACACTAACGCAGATAACCCGGCCACCAGCACGACCAGGAGTATCATCAGCGTCGTCAGAAATCGTCTCATGGTATCCTCAATGGGCCTGAATTAGTCTTTATCGATTCGGCTGGCTACCGCGCCCTGCTGGTTGCGATATTTCGCATCTTCACGGCGGTTGTAAGGTCGTGCCGCCGGGCCGGAAAGCGGCTCAAAGCTCAGCGCACCAATTAACATGCCCGGACGCAGCGCCAGCGGCAGCTTACCGGAGTTGTAGAACTCCAGCACAATGCAGCCAGACCAGCCCGGATCGATGCGGTGCGCGGTGACGTGCACCATAAGCCCCAGACGCGCCAAAGAGGAACGCCCGTCCAGCCAGCCCACCAGATCGGCTGGCAGCGTCACCGACTCCAGCGTCACCGCCAGCGCCAGCTCTCCTGGGTGAAGATAGAACGCCTCGCCCTCGTCGAGAACGATCTCATCGCTCATCACGCGGTCAAGCGCGGCGCTCACTTCATCTTTGGGACCGCTCAGATCGATAAACGCTGCCGTGTGACCACGGAAGGTACGAAATTTATTGCCCAGGCGTACATCCACCGTCGCGCCGTTAATACGCTCCACTGGCGGACGTGGGTTGATCGACAAACGGCCTTCATCAAGCCAGGCTTCAATATCTCGGTCACACAGACGCATGGCATTTTCTCCTTTCGCGCATCACTCCCTTAACGCCAATTACGTCAAGGGCATACCAGGTTATCACTGAACGGTACACAATTTATCAAGCTTATTCAAAGAACTGACTTATTTTCGCTTTCAATATATCGATCGCAATGCGGTTTTTCCCGCCGCGCGGCACGATAATGTCCGCATATTGTTTAGAAGGCTCAATGAATTGCAGGAACATCGGGCGCACGGTTTTTTGATATTGCGCCATCACTGAATCCATTGAACGCCCACGCTCGTTAACGTCACGCTTGATGCGGCGCATCAGGCAGATATCCAGCGGGGTATCAACGAAAATTGAGAAGTTAAGTTCGTCACGCAAACGCGCATCCGTCAGCAGCAAAATGCCTTCGAGAATGATGACTTTCTTCGGCTCAACCGTCACCGTTTCTTTCATACGCGTATGTTCAACATAGCTGTAAACCGGCAGGTCAATTGCCGAGCCGCGTTTCAATGCTTGTAAATGCTCAAGCAGCAGGCTGTGATCCATCGCGCTGGGATGGTCGTAGTTGGTCTTAACGCGTTCTTCCATCGACAGATGGCTTTGATCTTTGTAATAGCAGTCTTCGGGAATTACGCCGATGTGTTCATCACCGACTTGCTCACGTAATTCACGATAAAGGGTACTGGCAATAAGACTCTTGCCGGAAGCCGATGCGCCAGCGATACCGATAATGACGCACTGATGAGACTGATCAGTCATATATTTAGCGACCTGATTAACCTGGATGTTAGGAAGGGGGCGACGAAGCGCCAAACGCAGCAATTATAGGGATTTCATCCGCCTGATACCAGTCGAATAGCGTTGCCGCGCGCTCAGAGTTAATTGTTGACGAAGAATTCCCGGTGGCAAATTACGTTGATCAGTTTTATACAAGGTAAAAATTGTTATACGCAGTTGCGCAAATTATCCGCCTTTACGTCACTTTATGAGCAATTCGCATATAAAATGTAAAACTTTTGTACTAGCATAAACACAGAAACGAATACTGGCGACCTGGCCTTGCGGATAAAGCGGTAATGAGCAAACAATCACAGCATGTATTAATTGCCCTGCCCCACCCGCTGCTTCACCTGGTCAGTTTAGGTTTAGTCTCGTTTATCTTTACCCTTTTCTCGCTTGAGCTTTCGCAGTTTGGCACCCAACTCGCCCCACTGTGGTTCCCGACGTCCATCATGATGGTGGCGTTTTATCGCCATGCCGGGCGCATGTGGCCGGGAATTGCGCTGAGCTGTTCGCTGGGAAATATCGCCGCATCCATCCTGCTTTTTTCCACCAGCTCGCTGAACATGACCTGGACGACCATCAATATTGTTGAAGCCGTGGTCGGGGCAGTGCTGCTACGTAAATTGCTGCCGTGGTATAACCCCTTGCAAAATCTGGCTGACTGGCTGCGTCTGGCACTCGGCAGCGCCATTGTTCCACCTCTGTTGGGGGGTGTTCTGGTTGTCCTGCTGACGCCCGGAGACGATCCTCTCAGGGCATTTTTGATATGGGTACTGTCAGAATCCATCGGCGCTCTGGCACTGGTGCCGCTGGGATTGTTATTTAAACCACACTATCTGCTGCGCCATCGCAACCCACGGTTGCTTTTTGAGTCGCTGCTCACATTAGCCATCACACTGACGTTAAGCTGGCTTTCGATGCTGTATCTGCCGTGGCCTTTTACTTTCATTATTGTGCTGTTGATGTGGAGCGCCGTGCGCCTGCCACGAATGGAAGCCTTTTTGATCTTCCTTACCACGGTGATGATGGTGTCGCTGATGATGGCCGCGGATCCCTCCCTGCTTGCTACGCCGCGTACGTACCTGATGACCCATATGCCGTGGCTACCGTTTTTGCTGATCCTGCTGCCCGCCAACATCATGACGATGGTGATGTATGCCTTTCGTGCGGAACGCAAACACATTTCCGAAAGCGAAACCCGTTTTCGGAACGCGATGGAATATTCCGCCATCGGCATGGCATTAGTGGGCACCGAGGGACAATGGCTGCAATCCAACAAAGCACTCTGCCAGTTTCTCGGTTACAGTCAGGAAGAGCTGCGCGGACTCACCTTTCAGCAACTGACCTGGCCGGAGGATCTCAATAAAGATCTCCAACAGGTTGAAAAGCTGATAAGCGGTGAAATAAACACCTATTCAATGGAAAAACGTTACTACAACCGCAATGGCGATGTTGTCTGGGCGTTGCTTGCCGTCTCACTGGTGCGCCACACGGATGGCACGCCGCTCTATTTTATCGCTCAGATTGAAGACATTAACGAGCTAAAACGCACCGAACAGGTGAATCAGCAACTGATGGAACGCATCACGCTGGCTAACGAAGCGGGCGGGATTGGCATCTGGGAGTGGGAGTTGAAGCCGAATATTTTTAGCTGGGATAAGCGGATGTTCGAGCTGTATGAAATTCCTCCGCATATCAAACCGAACTGGCAGGTGTGGTACGAGTGCGTGCTGCCGGAAGATCGCCAGCATGCCGAAAAAGTGATTCGTGATTCGTTGCAATCACGCTCGCCCTTTAAGCTGGAATTTCGCATTGCCGTGAAAGATGGCATCCGCCATATCCGCGCCCTCGCCAACCGGGTACTGAATAAAGAAGGCGAAGTCGAACGCCTGCTCGGCATTAATATGGATATGACTGAGGTTAAACAGCTTAACGAGGCATTGTTTCAGGAAAAAGAGCGCCTGCACATTACGCTTGATTCCATCGGTGAAGCCGTGGTCTGTATTGATATGGCGATGAAAATTACCTTTATGAATCCAGTGGCGGAGAAGATGAGCGGCTGGACGCAGGAAGAAGCGTTAGGTGTTCCGCTCCTGACGGTGTTGCATATTACTTTTGGCGACAACGGACCATTAATGGAGAACATTTACAGTGCCGACACCTCACGTTCCGCGATCGAACAAGATGTGGTGTTGCACTGTCGGAGCGGCGGCAGTTACGACGTGCATTACAGTATTACGCCGTTAAGTACTCTGGACGGCAGCAATATTGGTTCGGTTCTGGTGATTCAGGACGTTACCGAATCACGCAAAATGCTGCGCCAGCTGAGCTACAGCGCCTCCCATGATGCACTGACGCATCTCGCCAACCGCGCCAGTTTTGAGAAACAACTGCGTATCCTGCTGCAAACGGTAAACAGTACGCATCAGCGACATGCACTGGTGTTTATCGATCTTGATCGCTTTAAAGCGGTGAATGACAGCGCCGGGCATGCGGCGGGCGACGCTTTGCTGCGCGAACTGGCGTCGTTGATGCTGAGTATGCTGCGCTCCAGTGACGTGCTGGCGCGGCTCGGCGGTGATGAATTTGGTCTGCTGCTGCCAGACTGCAATGTTGAAAGCGCTCGTTTTATCGCTACACGTATTATCAGTGCTGTGAATGACTATCACTTTATATGGGAAGGCCGTGTGCATCGGGTAGGTGCCAGTGCCGGGATTACCTTGATTGATGACAACAATCATCAGGCGGCAGAAGTGATGTCGCAGGCTGATATCGCCTGTTATGCCTCCAAAAATGGTGGCCGGGGCCGGGTGACGGTTTACGAACCGCAGCAAGCTGCCGCACATAGCGAGCGGGCAGCGATGTCGCTTGATGAACAGTGGCGGATGATTAAAGAGAATCAGTTGATGATGATCGCCCACGGTGTCGCTTCGCCACGGATCCCGGAAGCACGTAATTTGTGGCTGATTTCACTTAAGCTCTGGAATTGCGAAGGCGAGATTATTGATGAACAAACATTTCGTCGTAGCTTCAGCGATCCGGCACTTAGCCATGCTCTTGACCGACGGGTATTCCACGATTTTTTCCAGCAGGCCGCCAAAGCGGTTGCCAGTAAAGGCATAAGCATCGCCCTCCCTCTTTCCGTTGCCGGTTTGAGTAGCGCCACGCTGGTGAATGATCTGCTTGAGCAGCTGGAAAATAGCCCTCTACCACCACGGTTATTACATCTGATTATTCCGGCTGAAGCGATTTTAGATCACGCAGAAAGCGTGCAAAAACTGCGGCTGGCGGGATGTCGGATAGTGCTCAGCCAGGTGGGCCGCGATCTGCAAATCTTCAACTCGCTGAAAGCGAATATGGCAGATTACCTGCTACTTGATGGTGAGTTATGCGCCAACGTGCAGGGTAATTTGATGGATGAGATGCTGATTACGATTATTCAGGGGCACGCTCAGCGACTCGGGATGAAAACCATCGCCGGGCCAGTCGTTTTACCCTTAGTGATGGATACGCTTTCTGGCATCGGCGTCGATCTGATTTATGGTGATGTGATTGCCGATGCCCAACCGCTGGATTTGCTGGTGAATAGTAGTTATTTCGCGATTAACTGAGGCGTGCTTCCCCATCGCCTGATGCGACGCTAACGCGTCTTATCATGCCTACAAATCGCTCATTCTCCAGGCCGGATAAGGCGCTCGCACCGCATCCGGCGACCAACGTCATGCTTCGTCTGGTTGCCAGCCTTCCGTATACCAGATATGCAACAGCGCATAAGAACGCCAGGGCTTCCAGCGTTCGGCATAAAGGCGGATTTGTGCCGGTGTCATCCCCGGAAATCGCTGTTTAATCAGATAATCATCCGGCAGAAAAACATCTTTCGCCTGCCAGCCGCGCAAGGCGAAATAATTCGCCGTCCAGCGCCCGATACCCGGAAAAGTTTGCAGCGTTTTCATCGCCTGCTCCACATCGCCCGGTATTGTCATTGGTAAGGTGCCCTCCAGCGCCGCATTTGCCAGATGAATCAGCGCCTCTGCCCGTTTCAACGGCATACCTAACGCTTTTAATGCCTGCGGGTCGGCTGCTGCCAGCCGCTGAGGCGTCGGGAAGCAGATATACTCCGGAAAATCATCCAGCCGTTCGCCATAAAGCTGTACCACTTTGGCAGTCAATTTTGCCGCCATCGCCACGCTCACCAGTTGGCCTAAAATCGCCCGCACACCCTGCTCAAAAGCATCAACACAGCCGGGTAAACGCAATCCGGGCCGCGCCGCGCCTAACTTGCCCAACGCACCGTTAACAATCTGCGGGTTACATTGCAGATCAAGCAGGCGGCTCATTTTCGCCAGACACTCAGCGGCAACAGGTTCTAAACCTGCACTTAAATTTATGTGCAGAGTATGACGGGCCATATCCGGAATAGCAGTCACCACGCCGCGATATTCGCCCACCGCCAGACTACGGGCATAATAATCGTCAGCGACCGTTTCCACACCACTCACTGCACGGGCGGCGAGAAATCCCAACATCCACGACCAGTCATACGGCGGCTGCCAGTTCAGGGTATACATCGCATCTCCTTATTCATCCGCTTTCAGCATAAACGTTATTCAGACGCTACGCTTTGCTTTCATATTCCGGTTGTCGCGACGGCAACATTTCGCTAAAGTCACGCCCCTTCTTCACCGGCATGGGGATTAATTCGTGTTTATTGGTTTTGATTACGGTACAGCAAACTGTTCAGTGGCGGTCATGCGTGACGGTAAACCGCAATTACTGAAAATGGAAAACGACAGCACGCTGCTGCCTTCAATGCTTTGCGCGCCAACGCGTGAAGCAGTAAGTGAATGGCTGTACCGCCATCATGATGTTCCGGCAGACGACGATGAAACGCAGGCGCTGTTATGTCGGGCGATTCGTTATAACCGCGAAGAAGATATCGATGTTACGGCGAAAAGCGTGCAGTTCGGTCTTTCCTCACTGGCACAGTACATTGATGATCCAGAAGAAGTGTGGTTTGTGAAATCACCAAAATCGTTCCTCGGTGCCAGCGGCTTAAAACCGCAGCAGGTAGCGCTGTTTGAGGATCTGGTCTGCGCAATGATGTTGCACATTCGCCAGCAGGCGCAGGCGCAGCTGCCAGAAGCGATTACTCAGGCGGTGATTGGTCGCCCGATCAACTTCCAGGGGCTGGGCGGCGATGAAGCAAACGCCCAGGCGCAAGGGATTCTGGAACGCGCGGCGAAGCGTGCCGGATTCAGGGACGTGGTATTCCAGTACGAGCCGGTCGCGGCTGGGCTGGATTACGAAGCCACCTTGCAGGAAGAAAAACGGGTGCTGGTGGTGGATATCGGCGGTGGTACGACTGACTGTTCATTGCTGCTGATGGGACCGCAGTGGCGTTCGCGTCTCGATCGTGAAGCCAGCCTGCTGGGTCACAGTGGTTGTCGTATTGGCGGTAACGATCTGGATATCGCCCTGGCGTTTAAAAACCTGATGCCACTGCTGGGTATGGGTGGCGAAACCGAAAAAGGCATCGCCCTGCCGATCCTGCCGTGGTGGAATGCGGTTGCCATCAACGACGTACCTGCGCAGAGTGATTTCTACAGTAGTGCCAACGGTCGTCTGCTTAACGATCTGGTACGCGATGCCCGCGAACCGGAAAAAGTGGCCCTGTTACAGAAAGTCTGGCGTCAGCGTTTAAGCTATCGCCTGGTGCGTAGCGCAGAAGAGTGCAAAATTGCTCTTTCAAGCGTAGCGGAAACCCGCGCCTCACTGCCGTTTATCAGCAATGAACTGGCTACGCTGATTAGCCAGCGAGGGCTGGAAAGCGCCCTCAGCCAGCCACTGACGCGGATTCTGGAACAGGTGCAACTGGCCCTGGATAACGCCCAGGAAAAACCGGACGTTATCTACCTGACCGGCGGTAGCGCCCGTTCTCCGCTGATTAAAAAAGCGCTGGCAGAACAGTTGCCGGGCATTCCGATTGCAGGCGGCGATGACTTTGGCTCCGTCACCGCCGGGCTGGCACGCTGGGCGGAAGTGGTGTTTCGTTAATTGAAAAATGGCTCAGCAGCGGCTTAAATCTGCCTGCGCCTGAGCCAGTTTTTCTGCTGCCTGACGTAACGGTTCCATCAACGGCATGGTCCGTGCTGGAGCATGAAGGCGGAATCGCTGCAACTCTGTCGCGCCGACTGTCAACGCCGATTCCAGCCGATGTCGTTTGGCGGTCATTTTCGCCATTACCGCTTGTCTGTCTGCTGGCGTTATCGCTTCATTCGGCCTGAACACAAAACGGCGTTCACAGCTCGCTTTCCAGTCGATAACCGCCTGGGTCAGATGGTCGCCAAACCCTTTCACTTGCTTAACGCCACGACGGGTAACATCTGCGGCTGTTTCAATACCAAAAGACCGTAACGCCGCTTTACGCGCAGGGCCAACGCCGGGAATAGAGGCAACATCAATAAAAAATCCCTCCAGAAACTTCTGCTTCTGCCGTTCCCTTGCAGTGTCATGAAGTGCTGCCAGAGCGCGTTTCTCTTCTTCCGGTAACCCGAGAATTTCGTCCTTCATTTTTTCGAACATCGTCCGTTTGGCGATAAAACCTTCCAGGCCGCCTACCTGCTGGATCTGGCGGACTAAATGGTCATAGTCCATTTTCGCACGATTAAATGCCTCACGGCGTTGCTGAACTTCTGCTTTGTACGCTTTGCTTGTCAGACTGCCAATAATCCAGATAGCCGCCAGCACAGGAACCAAAATAATATAACGCGGTTCTGCCTGAAGGCCGCAAAGCAGCAGCGATAATGCTGACAGTGCGATCTCAAGCAGAATGATGTATTCGCGCCGTAACAGGCCTAAAGGAAGCGGCCTGCCAGTCGGTTGGAAATGATCGGGTAATGGCAGTTGCAATGCTGGCGGTGCTACTGACGCCATCACCATCGCCCAGACTTTCGCCAGCACAAAATTCCCGCCGGTGGTAATGACCTCTTCGCCGAGATCAATAAAATAGATAACACCTTGATTATCCAGCGCACACCACGGGCAGTCAGTCAAATGAGCGGGGTAAACATGCATTGCTGAAACGATACATTTCTTTAACTGTTGGCGTAGAGAGTCCAGTGCCGCTACCCACGCTTTAGCCGTCGGACGCCCAGTTGTCACGCCACTTTCCGTGAATGCCTGCTGAAACATGGCTTCAACATCACTCGGTAACATCGATAGCGGAATAGATCGTGGCGGCGGTTTTAAACCACGTCGCTGATTATCTGACGCGTAGGCATAACGGAAATGGGTAATATCCGTCTCCAGCGCATTACCCGCATCAGAGATAAGCGGCACACCAGAATAAGGATGCCGCCCACCAAACAAGACGTGAAAAATTAGCAACGCAAGGCCAAAATTATCGTGATTTTCTGTGCGTTCAAAACCGACAAATGATGGCAAGGTTTGTAGCTCTGGCGGCGTAAAATGCGACACGCCGACTTCGCATAAATGCAGTGTGCCATTGGCGTTAATTTGAAAGGAGTCGCTATCAATCAGTACCACTTTGCTGTCGCGACCTACCATAAAACTGTTCTGGTTTACGTCACCCACGACGTGCCCGTGCTCGTGAACCGTAGCAAAAGATGAAGCAATATTGCGCGCAACATAGAGTAGAAAATCCCACGCACAATGAGGGTAACTCTGGCGACGATGTGCCGGGCTATAGATCATATGAATCGGTTCTTTACCAGAAACTTTTGGCATCATAAAACCGATAACTTTTCCGCCTCGTCCACCGTGAAGCGTTGCCTGCGGCCAGGCGACATAATTCAACAACTGCGCGTCAGCTGTCGCAGCCATAAAGGCAAGTTTGTCCTGTTTTAAGGCGGGTGGCGGCGTGTGATAAATCTTGGCGACGCTATCGGCAAACTCCTCGATATCATAAACCGCACCTTCACCGCCTTTGCCCAGTTCACGGCCTGGCGTAACGCACTCACCAGTAGCAGTATATAAAGTGGGTTTCATGGTAACCACAGCGCCAGTGCCAACGTTTTATCATCATCGGTACGCTCGTTTACCGCCGGGCTCGACAAAAACTGCTTTAACAATTCAGGTAATAAATCGAGTTGTTCCTGCGTTGCTGCCGCCAGTCCATTGAAAAACGGGGTAAAGAAAGGCACATGCGGAGAATTATCCAGCATATTTAACGCCAGTCGCTGAATACCATCCGTAAATGCTGCAACTTTATGCGCACGCTCAGTGCTGGTGAAAGTTTCCAGTCTGGAAACAGCATCTTCATCGCTAATGAAATGCGTCATATTGGCATATTCACCCACCATCGGCGTGAGCGGCAGTTCCAGACCACGACCAAAATCCACCACTACACCGCCGTCGCCAATTTGCATAATCAATGTGCCGTTAGCCGATGAAATCAATCCCAGAAACGTGCAGGCAAAATCGCGAACTGCTAATGCTTTGGCTTCTGCCTCGGCAAAAAGTCGTTGACGAATGGTCAGTACCATATTTGTGGCGAGGACATCATTAAGCCCCAATTCACCGTCCTGTACTTTTTGCACCATAAACGCCATCGCTTCATTGACGGCGAGCTTCGCGCCTTCTCCTCCCTGCGAAACGCTACCTGCGCCATCAGCAAGGAACATCACCAGTAATGGCTGCTGGTCATTTAGCCAGGCAACCTGCATCTGGCAGGCATCCTGACAAGGTAAATCAGCGCTAATGTGCGACGTTCCAACAGCGGATGCATAAACCAGACGCCAGCTCACACTGACGTCCAGCCTTTTGGCGCTTCCAGCACAACTTCCGTTCCCGGCGTGGAGCGGGAAACCGAACGCAGTGAACTGGATAACCAGCTAAACAGTTCGCGGAATTGTAATCCCTGCAGAGACAAAGGCTGACGGACGCTGATTTGGGCCAGCGTCTTCATATCCGCCCCCTGAACACCGATGGAAAAGAAGGCAAACTTCTTATCTTCTTCCCCCTGAAACACTTTGTTGGCGGCAGCCTGCCACTCATCGGTTGGAGCGCCATCGGTGATCAGGAAAATCCACGGGCGATAATACGAAATACCATTTGCACGATACTCACGTTTCCGCTCCTCTACCATATCCAGGGCTTTGGTAATGGCGGCACCCATTGGTGTATCGCCCTGGGCAAACAGGATGGGCGGGAAAAAATTAGCGGCGCTGGTAAAGGGTTGTTCCACATGCACCGGGCCGAACGTCACAATACCAAGTTCCACTCTTTTTAAGGCCAGCGGGTCGGCAAGCAGCTCATCGCGAAAGGTAACCAATCCGGCGTTAAGTTCATTAATGGGTCTACCGTTCATCGAACCAGAAACATCCAGCAGCAAAATGCAGGGGCAACGTGGTTCCGGGTTACTGGCAAAATCGCTGGTGGCAAACGTGATTTGTTCGCTCATAAGAAATCCTTTCTTAGAGAATTATTGAGGTCCGGTATCATACCGATTGCAATAATGAAATAAGAGCAAACGAAGAAACTTTCAGAATTAGGCCCGGCGGCGCAGAAAATTTTGCTATTCGCCTCGCAAGAACGGAGAGCCGTCGATTGACACTAAGGGCGGAGTGACATAATTTCAGGAGTGAGGGTTAGGGAGAGGTTTCCCCCTCCCCCTGGTGTTCTTAGTAAGCCTGGAAGCTAATCACTAAGAGTATCACCAGTATGATGACGTGCTTCATCATAACCCTTTCCTTATTTAAAAGCCCTCTTCTCCGGGAGAGGGTTCCCCGTTTTAGCGTCCCGCTGAAATCGTCGGCTTACCTCCTTTCGCCCTGAATGCAGTCTATCGCTGACTTGCGGATAAAATAGTTTCAAGTGTGATTATTGCGTAACGCCTCGCAAAGAATATTTGCTGGCAGGATCGCAGACTGCAAAGCCTGCGGATTGACATTCTGAACGTGAAGGCATACTTTCAGGAGTGAGGGTAGAGCGGGGTTTCCCCCGCCCTGGTAGTCTTAGTATGCTGGGTAGCTAATCACTAAGAGCACCACGATGATGAGTATCTTCATCATGACCCTTTCCTTATTTATGGCCCCTTCCTCGGGAGGGGCTTTCCCGTTTCAGCGTCCCGCTGAAATCGTCGGCTTACCTCCTTTCGCCATGCAAGCAGTCTATCGCTAACGCGTAGATAAAATAGTTTCCTGTGTTATTACTGGATGCGTGCTCGCAAATGTGCCCGCCATTCAGACGATTCCCGACAGTGTTTCATAATTCCTCCATTTTTCTCCCTTATTGGCTGGCTACACTAGTATCATTCCGCGAAACGTTTCAGGAAGAGAAACTCTTAACGATGAAAGGCAGTTATAAATCCCGTTGGGTAATCGTAATCGTGGTGGTTATCGCCGCCATCGCCGCATTCTGGTTCTGGCAAGGCCGCAATGACTCCCAGAGTGCAGCCCCAGGGGCGACGAAACAAGCGCAGCAATCGCCAGCGGGTGGTCGCCGTGGTATGCGTTCCGGCCCATTAGCCCCGGTTCAGGCGGCGACCGCCGTAGAACAGGCAGTTCCGCGTTACCTCACCGGGCTTGGCACCATTACCGCTGCTAACACCGTTACGGTGCGCAGCCGCGTAGATGGTCAGTTGATGGCGTTACATTTCCAGGAAGGCCAGCAGGTCAAAGCAGGCGATTTACTGGCAGAAATTGACCCCAGCCAGTTCAAAGTTGCATTAGCACAAGCCCAGGGCCAACTGGCAAAAGATAAAGCCACGCTTGCCAACGCCCGCCGTGACCTGGCGCGTTATCAACAACTGGTAAAAACCAATCTCGTATCTCGTCAGGAACTGGATGCCCAACAAGCGCTGGTCAGTGAAACCGAAGGCACCATTAAGGCTGATGAAGCAAGCGTCGCCAGCGCACAGCTGCAACTCGACTGGAGCCGCATCACCGCACCAGTCGATGGTCGCGTTGGTCTCAAGCAGGTTGATGTTGGTAACCAAATCTCCAGTGGTGATACCACCGGAATTGTGGTGATCACCCAGACGCATCCTATCGATTTGCTCTTTACCCTGCCGGAAAGCGATATCGCTACCGTTGTGCAGGCGCAAAAAGCCGGAAAACCGCTGGTGGTAGAAGCCTGGGATCGCACCAACTCGAAGAAATTAAGTGAAGGCACGCTGTTAAGTCTCGATAACCAAATCGATGCCACTACCGGTACGATTAAAGTGAAAGCACGCTTTAATAATCAGGATGATGCGCTGTTTCCCAATCAGTTTGTTAACGCGCGCATGTTAGTCGACACCGAACAAAACGCCGTAGTGATCCCAACAGCCGCCCTGCAAATGGGCAATGAAGGCCATTTTGTCTGGGTGCTGAATAGCGAAAACAAGGTCAGCAAACATCTGGTGACGCCGGGCATTCAGGACAGTCAGAAAGTGGTGATCCGCGCAGGTATTTCTGCGGGCGATCGCGTGGTGACAGACGGCATTGATCGCCTGACCGAAGGGGCGAAAGTGGAAGTGGTGGAAGCCCAGAGCGCCACCACTCCGGAAGAGAAAGCCACCAGCCGCGAATACGCGAAAAAAGGAGCACGCTCCTGATGCAGGTGTTACCCCCGAGCAGCACAGGCGGCCCGTCGCGCCTGTTTATTATGCGTCCTGTGGCCACCACGCTGCTGATGGTGGCGATCTTACTCGCCGGGATTATCGGTTATCGCGCCCTGCCCGTTTCGGCGCTGCCGGAAGTGGACTATCCGACCATTCAGGTGGTCACGCTCTACCCAGGTGCGAGCCCGGATGTCATGACCTCTGCCGTTACCGCGCCGCTCGAACGCCAGTTCGGGCAGATGTCTGGTCTGAAACAGATGTCGTCGCAAAGTTCCGGCGGTGCGTCAGTTATCACTTTGCAGTTCCAGCTAACATTACCGCTGGATGTCGCCGAGCAGGAAGTACAGGCCGCGATTAACGCTGCGACCAACTTGTTGCCGAGCGATCTGCCTAACCCGCCGGTTTACAGCAAAGTGAACCCGGCAGATCCGCCGATCATGACGCTCGCCGTCACCTCAACAGCCATGCCGATGACGCAAGTGGAAGATATGGTGGAAACCCGCGTCGCGCAGAAAATCTCGCAGATTTCCGGCGTCGGCCTGGTGACGCTTTCCGGCGGCCAGCGTCCGGCTGTTCGCGTCAAACTTAACGCTCAGGCGATTGCCGCCCTCGGCCTGACCAGCGAAACCGTGCGCACCGCCATTACCGGCGCTAACGTTAACTCGGCAAAAGGTAGCCTCGACGGCCCTTCCCGTGCGGTCACGCTTTCCGCGAACGACCAGATGCAATCCGCCGAAGAGTATCGCCAGCTAATCATCGCCTACCAGAACGGCGCGCCGATTCGTCTTGGCGATGTCGCAACCGTAGAGCAAGGTGCAGAAAACAGCTGGCTTGGCGCATGGGCGAACAAAGAACAGGCCATTGTGATGAATGTTCAGCGCCAGCCCGGTGCTAACATTATCTCCACCGCCGACAGCATCCGGCAGATGCTGCCACAGCTCACCGAGAGTCTGCCGAAATCGGTGAAGGTAACAGTGCTTTCCGATCGCACCACCAATATCCGCGCATCGGTCAACGATACCCAGTTTGAATTGATGATGGCTATCGCGCTGGTAGTCATGATTATCTACCTGTTTTTGCGCAATATTCCGGCGACCATCATTCCCGGCTTCGCAGTGCCGCTGTCGTTAATCGGCACCTTCGCGGTCATGGTGTTTCTCGATTTTTCAATCAATAACCTGACGCTGATGGCGTTAACTATCGCCACCGGGTTCGTGGTCGATGACGCCATCGTGGTGATCGAAAATATTTCCCGCTATATCGAAAAAGGCGAAAAACCGTTGGCGGCGGCGCTCAAGGGCGCAGGTGAAATCGGCTTTACCATTATCTCGCTGACCTTCTCGCTGATTGCGGTGTTGATCCCACTGCTGTTTATGGGCGATATCGTCGGGCGACTGTTCCGCGAATTTGCTATTACCCTGGCGGTAGCGATTTTGATCTCAGCGGTGGTGTCGCTGACCCTGACACCGATGATGTGCGCGCGGATGCTCAGCCAGGAGTCGTTGCGTAAACAGAACCGCTTCTCCCGTGCCTCGGAAAAAATGTTCGACAGGATAATCGCCGCCTATGGTCGTGGACTGGCGAAAGTGCTGAATCATCCGTGGCTGACCTTAAGCGTGGCACTCAGCACGCTGCTGCTTAGCGTGCTGCTGTGGGTGTTCATTCCGAAAGGTTTCTTCCCGGTACAGGACAACGGCATTATTCAGGGCACTTTGCAGGCACCGCAATCCAGCTCCTTTGCCAATATGGCCCAGCGGCAACGCCAGGTCGCGGACGTGATTTTGCAGGATCCGGCAGTGCAAAGTCTGACCTCATTTGTTGGCGTTGATGGCACTAACCCGTCGCTGAACAGTGCGCGTTTGCAGATCAACCTCAAACCGCTGGATGAACGTGATGATCGGGTGCAAAAAGTCATCGCCCGTCTGCAAACGGCGGTGGATAAAGTGCCGGGCGTCGATCTCTTCCTGCAACCAACGCAGGACCTGACCATCGATACTCAGGTCAGCCGCACCCAGTACCAGTTTACCTTGCAGGCCACGTCACTGGATGCGCTCAGTACCTGGGTGCCACAGTTGATGGAAAAACTCCAGCAGCTGCCACAGCTATCTGATGTCTCCAGCGACTGGCAGGACAAAGGGCTGGTGGCGTATGTCAATGTTGATCGCGACAGCGCCAGCCGTCTGGGGATCAGCATGGCGGACGTCGATAACGCCCTGTACAACGCGTTTGGTCAGCGGCTGATTTCCACTATTTATACTCAGGCTAACCAGTATCGCGTGGTGCTGGAGCACAACACCGAAAATACCCCAGGCCTCGCGGCGCTGGATACCATTCGCCTTACCAGCAGCGACGGCGGCGTGGTGCCGTTAAGCTCAATTGCCAAAGTTGAACAGCGTTTTGCGCCGCTTTCCATCAACCATCTGGATCAGTTCCCGGTAACGACCATCTCTTTTAACGTGCCAGATAACTATTCGCTGGGCGATGCGGTGCAGGCGATTATGGACACCGAAAAGACGCTGAATCTGCCGGTGGATATCACCACGCAGTTCCAGGGCAGCACCCTCGCCTTCCAGTCGGCGCTGGGCAGCACTGTCTGGCTGATTGTCGCGGCGGTGGTGGCGATGTATATCGTGCTCGGCATTCTGTACGAGAGCTTTATTCACCCGATCACCATTCTCTCGACGCTACCCACGGCAGGTGTTGGCGCCCTGCTGGCGTTAATGATTGCCGGTAGCGAACTGGATGTGATTGCGATTATCGGCATTATTTTGCTGATCGGTATCGTGAAGAAGAACGCCATCATGATGATCGACTTCGCGCTGGCTGCTGAGCGCGAGCAAGGCATGTCGCCGCGCGATGCAATCTACCAGGCTTGTCTGTTGCGTTTTCGTCCGATCCTGATGACCACCCTGGCGGCTCTGCTTGGCGCGCTGCCGCTGATGTTGAGTACCGGGGTCGGCGCGGAACTGCGTCGTCCGTTAGGTATCGGCATGGTCGGCGGCCTGATTGTCAGCCAGGTGCTGACGCTGTTCACCACGCCGGTGATTTATCTGCTGTTTGACCGCCTGGCATTGTGGACCAAAAGTCGCTTTGCCCGTCATGAAGAGGAGGCGTAAGTGAAGTTTTTTGCCCTCTTCATTTACCGCCCGGTGGCGACGATTTTACTGTCGGTCGCCATTACCCTGTGCGGCATACTGGGTTTCCGTATGCTGCCGGTCGCCCCGCTGCCGCAGGTCGATTTTCCGGTGATTATGGTCAGCGCCTCGCTGCCCGGTGCGTCGCCGGAGACAATGGCGTCTTCCGTTGCCACGCCGCTGGAGCGCTCACTTGGGCGCATTGCCGGGGTCAGTGAAATGACCTCCAGCAGTTCGCTCGGCAGCACGCGTATTATTTTGCAGTTTGATTTTGACCGGGATATCAACGGTGCGGCGCGTGATGTGCAGGCGGCGATCAACGCCGCACAAAGTCTGCTGCCCAGTGGGATGCCCAGCCGCCCGACTTATCGCAAAGCGAACCCGTCGGATGCGCCAATTATGATCCTGACGCTAACCTCCGATACTTATTCGCAGGGTGAATTGTACGATTTCGCCTCGACGCAGCTGGCTCCGACGATTTCGCAAATCGACGGCGTCGGTGATGTCGATGTCGGCGGCAGCTCGCTGCCCGCCGTGCGCGTCGGGCTGAACCCGCAGGCGCTGTTTAATCAGGGCATGTCGCTGGACGACGTACGCACTGCCATCAGCAATGCCAACGTGCGTAAACCGCAGGGGGCGCTGGAAGATGGCACTCACCGCTGGCAGATCCAGACCAACGATGAACTGAAAACCGCCGCTGAATATCAGCCGTTGATTATTCATTACAACAACGGCGGCGCGGTTCGTCTGGGTGATGTGGCGACGGTGACAGACTCGGTGCAGGATGTGCGCAACGCCGGGATGACCAACGCCAAACCGGCTATTTTGCTGATGATCCGCAAGCTGCCGGAAGCCAATATTATCCAGACGGTTGACAGCATCCGGGCAAAATTACCGGAGTTGCAGGAAACCATTCCGGCAGCGATTGATCTGCAAATTGCCCAGGATCGCTCCCCCACCATTCGCGCCTCGCTGGAAGAAGTCGAGCAAACGCTGATTATCTCGGTGGCGCTGGTGATTCTGGTGGTGTTTTTATTCCTGCGCTCGGGTCGCGCCACTATTATTCCCGCCGTTGCGGTGCCGGTTTCGCTGATTGGTACGTTTGCGGCGATGTACCTGTGCGGATTCAGTCTCAATAACCTTTCGTTAATGGCGCTCACCATCGCTACTGGTTTCGTGGTGGATGACGCCATCGTGGTGCTGGAAAACATTGCACGTCATCTGGAAGCGGGAATGAAACCGTTGCAAGCCGCACTGCAAGGTACTCGCGAAGTCGGTTTTACGGTGCTGTCGATGAGTCTGTCGCTGGTGGCGGTGTTCCTGCCGCTGCTGTTGATGGGCGGATTGCCGGGCCGACTGTTACGCGAGTTTGCCGTGACGCTTTCTGTCGCCATTGGTATTTCGTTGCTGGTTTCTCTGACATTAACGCCAATGATGTGTGGCTGGATGCTGAAAGCCAGCAAGCCGCGCGAGCAAAAGCGACTGCGTGGTTTTGGTCGCATGTTGGTAGCCCTGCAACAAGGCTATGGTAAGTCACTGAAATGGGTGCTCAATCATACCCGTCTGGTGGGCATGGTGCTGCTTGGCACCATTGCTTTGAATATCTGGCTATATATCTCGATCCCGAAAACCTTCTTCCCGGAGCAGGACACTGGCGTGTTGATGGGCGGGATACAGGCGGATCAGAGTATTTCGTTTCAGGCGATGCGCGGTAAGTTGCAGGATTTCATGAAAATTATCCGTGACGATCCGGCAGTGGATAATGTCACCGGCTTTACCGGCGGTTCGCGAGTGAACAGCGGGATGATGTTTATCACCCTCAAGCCACGCGACGAACGCAGCGAAACAGCGCAGCAAATTATTGACCGTCTGCGCGTGAAGCTGGCGAAAGAACCGGGGGCGAATCTGTTCCTGATGGCGGTACAGGATATTCGCGTTGGTGGGCGTCAGTCGAACGCCAGCTACCAGTACACGTTGTTATCCGACGACCTGGCGGCACTGCGCGAATGGGAGCCGAAAATCCGCAAAAAACTGGCGACGTTGCCGGAACTGGCGGACGTGAACTCCGATCAGCAGGATAACGGCGCGGAGATGAATCTGGTTTACGATCGCGACACCATGGCACGGCTGGGAATCGACGTACAGGCCGCCAACAGCCTGTTAAATAACGCCTTCGGTCAGCGGCAAATCTCGACCATTTACCAGCCGATGAACCAGTATAAAGTGGTGATGGAAGTGGATCCGCGCTATACCCAGGACATCAGCGCGCTGGAAAAAATGTTCGTTATCAATAACGAAGGAAAAGCGATCCCGCTGTCGTATTTCGCTAAATGGCAACCGGCGAATGCCCCACTATCGGTGAATCATCAGGGATTATCGGCAGCCTCGACCATCTCGTTCAACCTGCCGACCGGAAAATCGCTCTCGGACGCCAGTGCGGCGATCGATCGCGCAATGACCCAGCTTGGTGTGCCTTCGACGGTGCGCGGTAGTTTTGCCGGCACGGCGCAGGTGTTCCAGGAGACGATGAACTCACAGGTGATCCTGATTATCGCCGCCATCGCCACGGTGTATATCGTGCTGGGTATCCTTTACGAGAGTTACGTACATCCGCTGACGATTCTCTCCACCCTGCCCTCGGCGGGCGTTGGAGCGCTGCTGGCGCTGGAGCTGTTCAATGCCCCGTTCAGCCTAATCGCCCTGATAGGGATCATGCTATTAATCGGCATCGTGAAGAAAAACGCCATTATGATGGTCGATTTTGCGCTTGAAGCCCAACGGCACGGTAACCTGACGCCGCAGGAAGCTATTTTCCAGGCCTGTCTGCTGCGTTTTCGCCCGATTATGATGACTACCCTGGCGGCGCTGTTTGGTGCGCTGCCGCTGGTATTGTCGGGCGGCGACGGATCGGAGTTGCGCCAACCCCTGGGGATCACCATTGTCGGCGGTCTGGTAATGAGCCAGCTCCTGACGCTGTATACCACGCCGGTGGTGTATCTCTTTTTCGACCGTCTACGGCTGCGTTTTTCGCGTAAACCTAAACAAACGGTAACCGAGTAAATGACAGATCTTCCCGACAGCACCCGCTGGCAATTGTGGATTGTGGCTTTCGGCTTCTTTATGCAGTCGCTGGACACCACCATCGTTAACACCGCGCTTCCCTCAATGGCACAAAGCCTGGGGGAAAGCCCGCTGCATATGCACATGGTCATTGTCTCTTATGTGCTGACCGTGGCGGTGATGCTGCCCGCCAGCGGCTGGCTGGCGGACAAAGTCGGCGTGCGCAATATTTTCTTTACCGCTATCGTACTGTTTACTCTCGGTTCACTGTTTTGCGCGCTTTCCGGCACGCTGAACGAACTGTTGCTGGCACGCGCGTTACAGGGCGTTGGCGGCGCGATGATGGTGCCGGTCGGCAGGTTGACGGTGATGAAAATCGTACCGCGCGAGCAATATATGGCGGCGATGACCTTTGTCACGTTACCCGGTCAGGTCGGTCCGCTGCTCGGTCCGGCGCTCGGCGGTCTGCTGGTGGAGTACGCGTCGTGGCACTGGATCTTTTTGATCAACATTCCGGTGGGGATTATCGGTGCGATCGCCACATTGATGTTAATGCCGAACTATACCATGCAGACGCGGCGCTTTGATCTCTCCGGCTTTTTATTGCTGGCGGTTGGCATGGCGGTATTAACCCTGGCGCTAGACGGCAGTAAAGGTACAGGTTTATCGCCGCTGGCGATTACTGGCCTGGTCGCAGTTGGTGTGGTGGCACTGGTGCTTTATCTGCTGCACGCCAGAAATAACAACCGCGCTCTTTTCAGTCTGAAACTGTTCCGCACTCGTACCTTTTCGCTGGGCCTGGCGGGGAGCTTTGCCGGACGTATCGGTAGCGGCATGTTGCCCTTTATGACGCCGGTTTTCCTGCAAATTGGCCTTGGCTTCTCACCGTTTCATGCCGGACTGATGATGATCCCGATGGTGCTTGGCAGCATGGGAATGAAGCGAATAGTGGTTCAGGTGGTGAATCGCTTTGGTTATCGTCGGGTACTGGTAGCGACCACGCTGGGTCTGTCGCTGGTCACCCTGTTGTTTATGACTACCGCTCTGTTGGGCTGGTACTACGTTTTGCCGTTCGTCCTGTTTTTACAAGGGATGGTCAACTCGACCCGTTTCTCCTCCATGAACACCCTGACGCTGAAAGATCTCCCGGACAATCTGGCGAGCAGCGGCAACAGTCTGCTGTCGATGATTATGCAATTGTCGATGAGTATCGGCGTCACTATCGCCGGGCTGTTGCTGGGACTTTTTGGTTCACAGCATGTCAGCGTCGACAGCGGCACCACACAAACCGTCTTTATGTACACCTGGCTTAGCATGGCGTTGATCATCGCCCTTCCGGCGTTCATCTTTGCCAGAGTGCCGAACGATACGCATCAAAATGTAGCTATTTCGCGGCGAAAAAGGAGCGCGCAATGAAGTTCTGGCGACCTGGTATTACCGGCAAACTGTTTCTGGCGATTTTCGCCACCTGCATTGTCTTGCTGATCAGTATGCACTGGGCGGTGCGTATCAGTTTTGAGCGTGGCTTTATTGATTACATCAAGCATGGTAATGAACAGCGATTACAACTGTTAAGTGATGCGCTTGGCGAGCAGTATGCGCAGCATGGCAACTGGCGCTTCCTGCGCAACAATGATCGCTTTGTCTTTCAGATCCTGCGTTCATTTGAACACGATAATTCGGAAGATAAACCCGGCCCGGGTATGCCACCGCACGGCTGGCGTACCCAGTTCTGGGTGGTTGATCAAAACAACAAAGTGCTGGTTGGTCCGCGAGCGCCGATTCCACCTGACGGTACACGGCGACCCATTCTGGTCAACGGTGCGGAAGTTGGCGCGGTGATCGCCTCCCCCGTTGAGCGGTTAACGCGCAATACTGATATCAATTTCGATAAACAACAGCGGCAAACCAGCTGGTTGATTGTCGCTCTGGCAACGTTACTCGCGGCGCTCGCCACCTTTCTGCTGGCGCGCGGTCTTTTGGCCCCGGTCAAACGGCTGGTGGACGGCACGCACAAACTGGCGGCGGGCGATTTCACTACCCGCGTAACGCCCACCAGTGAAGATGAACTGGGCAAACTGGCGCAAGACTTCAACCAGCTTGCCAGCACACTGGAGAAAAACCAGCAAATGCGGCGCGATTTTATGGCCGATATTTCTCACGAACTGCGTACGCCATTAGCGGTGCTGCGCGGTGAACTGGAAGCCATTCAGGATGGCGTGCGTAAATTCACGCCGGAGACGGTGGCGTCTTTACAGGCGGAGGTCGGTACACTGACCAAACTGGTTGACGATCTCCATCAGTTGTCGATGTCTGATGAAGGCGCTCTCGCCTATCAAAAAGCACCGGTAGATTTGATCCCACTGCTGGAAGTGGCGGGCGGCGCATTTCGCGAACGATTCGCCAGCCGTGACCTGAAACTGCAATTTTCCCTGCCAGACAGTATTACCGTATTTGGCGATCGCGACCGTTTAATGCAGTTATTCAATAACTTACTGGAAAACAGCCTGCGCTACACTGACAGCGGCGGCAGCCTGCAAATCTCTGCCGGGCAGCGCGACAAAACGGTGCGCCTGACCTTTGCCGACAGTGCGCCAGGTGTCAGTGACGATCAGCTACAAAAATTGTTTGAACGTTTTTATCGCACCGAAGGTTCCCGCAACCGTGCCAGCGGCGGTTCCGGGCTGGGGCTGGCGATTTGCCTGAACATTGTTGAAGCACATAATGGTCGCATTATTGCTGCCCATTCGCCTTTTGGCGGGGTAAGCATTACAGTAGAGTTACCGCTGGAACGGGATTTACAGAGAGAAGTATGACCGAGTTACCAATCGACGAAAACACACCGCGTATTTTGATCGTGGAAGATGAACCGAAGCTGGGGCAGTTGCTCATTGATTATCTGCGTGCTGCGAGCTATGCGCCGACGCTTATCAGCCACGGCGATCAGGTACTGCCGTATGTGCGCCAGACACCACCGGATCTGATCCTGTTAGATCTGATGCTCCCTGGCACCGATGGCCTGACGCTGTGCCGGGAAATTCGTCGTTTTTCTGACATTCCGATCGTGATGGTGACGGCAAAAATCGAAGAGATCGATCGCCTGCTGGGGCTGGAGATTGGCGCAGATGATTATATCTGTAAGCCGTACAGCCCACGGGAAGTGGTAGCGCGCGTCAAAACCATTTTGCGCCGTTGCAAACCGCAGCGCGAGTTGCAGCAACAGGATGCTGAAAGCCCGTTGATTATCGACGAAGGTCGTTTTCAGGCTTCATGGCGCGGTAAAATGCTTGACCTGACGCCTGCGGAATTTCGTCTGCTGAAAACGCTCTCTCACGAACCAGGAAAAGTGTTCTCCCGCGAGCAATTGCTCAATCATCTTTATGACGACTACCGCGTAGTAACCGACCGCACCATCGACAGCCACATTAAAAACCTGCGCCGCAAGCTGGAATCTCTCGACGCCGAACAGTCATTTATCCGCGCCGTTTATGGCGTCGGTTACCGCTGGGAAGCCGACGCCTGCCGCATCGTTTAGTTTTAGCGACATTATTTTGTTAGCCGGAGATGGCGTTCAGACCAGATCCGGCAACATTATCCCACGCATGGTCAGCAAACTGACATTATCTCTCCGCCCTGGCAGGCATCAGAAAATCGCTCATACTTTAATCGGCAAACAGCACCTTTAGATGCTGTTTTCGATACACAATTTCAATCAAGGAGTCATTATGGCTGGTTGGTTTGAACTCAGTAAGAGCAGTGATAATCAGTTCCGGTTTGTGCTAAAAGCGGGCAATGGTGAGACTATCCTCACCAGCGAGCTTTATACCTCAAAAGCCTCTGCGGAAAAGGGCATCGCGTCGGTGCGTAGCAACAGCCCGCAAGAAGAACGCTATGAGAAAAAAACGGCAAGTAACGGCAAATTCTATTTCAATCTGAAAGCCGCTAATCATCAAATTATCGGCTCCAGCCAGATGTACGCCACCGCGCAATCTCGTGAAACCGGAATTGCCTCCGTTAAAGCCAATGGCACAAGCCAGACGGTGAAAGACAATACGTAATTACGATGCCGGGCGTGGGTTGTTGGCGTCCGGCGCTTTACCAGATCCCCCCACAGCGCTACAATGCCCGCCCTTAAAGTGGGGGCACTCCCCTAACCGCTTCATCAGGTGAAGCGGATCTGACCTGTCATCAGAACGAGAGAATTATGTTTAAACCGGAACTCCTTTCCCCGGCGGGAACGCTGAAAAATATGCGTTACGCTTTCGCTTATGGCGCAGATGCTGTTTATGCGGGCCAGCCGCGTTACTCCCTGCGTGTGCGCAACAACGAATTCAACCACGAAAATCTTCAGCTCGGCATCAATGAAGCCCACGCGCTGGGGAAAAAGTTTTATGTCGTGGTCAACATTGCACCGCACAACGCCAAGCTGAAAACCTTTATCCGTGACCTGAAACCGGTGGTGGAAATGGGGCCGGATGCGCTGATTATGTCCGATCCAGGGCTGATTATGCTGGTGCGTGAGCACTTCCCTGAAATGCCGATCCACCTCTCGGTGCAGGCTAACGCCGTAAACTGGGCGACGGTGAAATTCTGGCAGCAAATGGGCCTGACCCGCGTGATCCTCTCTCGCGAGCTGTCGCTGGAAGAGATTGAAGAGATCCGCAATCAGGTGCCGGATATGGAGATCGAGATCTTCGTTCACGGCGCACTGTGCATGGCCTACTCCGGTCGCTGCCTGCTCTCTGGCTATATCAACAAGCGCGATCCGAACCAGGGTACCTGCACCAACGCCTGCCGCTGGGAGTACAACGTCCAGGAAGGGAAAGAAGATGACGTTGGCAACATCGTACACAAGTACGAGCCGATTCCGGTGCAAAATGTTGAGCCGACGCTGGGTATCGGCGCGCCAACCGACAAAGTGTTTATGATCGAAGAAGCCCAGCGTCCGGGCGAGTATATGACCGCGTTTGAAGATGAGCACGGCACTTACATCATGAACTCGAAAGATCTGCGCGCCATCGCCCATGTAGAACGCCTGACCAAAATGGGCGTGCATTCGCTGAAAATCGAAGGCCGTACTAAATCTTTCTACTATTGCGCACGCACCGCACAGGTTTACCGTAAAGCTATCGATGACGCCGCTGCGGGCAAACCGTTCGATACCAGCCTGCTGGAAACTCTGGAAGGTCTGGCGCATCGTGGCTATACCGAAGGTTTCCTGCGTCGTCATACTCACGACGATTATCAGAACTACGAATACGGTTATTCAGTTTCTGACCGCCAGCAGTTTGTTGGTGAGTTTACCGGTGAGCGCAAGGGGGACCTCGCGGCAGTAGCGGTGAAAAATAAATTCTCCGTTGGCGACAGCCTTGAGCTGATGACGCCGCAAGGCAACATTAACTTTACCCTTGAGCACATGGAAAACGCCAAAGGTGAAGCGATGCCGGTCGCACCAGGCGATGGTTATACTGTGTGGCTCCCGGTCCCGCAGGATCTTGAGCTCAATTACGCTCTGCTGATGCGTAATTTCTCCGGGGAAACCACGCGTAACCCACACGGTAAGTGATTAATTTCGATTATTTTTCCCGGATGGAAAATTCTTAGAAACCGATCACATACAGCTGCATTTATTAAGGTTATCATCCGTTTCGCTGAAAAACATAACCCATAAAATGCTAGCTGTACCAGGAACCACCTCCTTAGCCTGTGTAATCTCCCTTACACGGGCTTATTTTTTACGCGTAATACAATGAAATAAAAGGATTTATTTCTGGTCACGTCCACACATTGACCACATCGACAAAAAAGCCCCTCGACTGAGGGGCTTCCTGTTTGTAATTACATCCACATAATTTGCTGCCCTGACGGCAACGGGTGCGGCCTTACGGCGTGGACTTCTCCCGGCTTCACGATGTATCGCTGTACCGACTCATAAGTGATGAACGTGGCGCTGCAATTCACGTTCTGGCACTGGTGATAACGCTCTTTTGTCGTATCAGTGATATAGCGACTTGTACGCGCATGTGCGGCATGCTGGCATAAAGGACAATGAAACATCGCGAGCACCTCTTCCGGTTTTGTTGATGGTGCCATTTTAGTTAATTTAACCTTATAAAACAAACAGATAAACAAAAGATATCACTCATCATCTTCTGTTTCGTACTCCACATCAGAAAGCCTGACCTCAAGTTCTAAGGACGTCGTGAAGCCGCTATTATTCAGAAAGTGAGTCACCTTAGTGATTGTCCAGTCCTGCTCGTCTATGACGCGCTTAAAGCCTGACACTTTAACCGGTGTTTCCGTGTAAATATCTGCCCGACCGGTAGCCAGGCTGATGGAGAACTCCGCCACACCCCGTTGCAGTTTATCCCACTTCGCCTGAGCGGCGCGCATGGCCTGCGCTTTTGTGGCATATACCGTGGTCAGGGCAAAAACGTTGTCAGCCTCACCGGCCATGTATTCACCTTCGCGCGCTTCCGGTACTTTTGGCGCTTTCTTCTGCGTGACCGGTTTCGCTTTCGGGTGCTCCAGTGCGCGCAGGTGTTTTTCTTTCTTTTTGCGTTTCAGTTTTACCTTCTGCTTTTGCGGCTTCGGGTCTTTGGTGTGTAACCACTTTGCCGTTACGCCTGTGTAGGCTCCGCGGTCAGCAATCGAAAAATGATGACGGTCACCGTCGCTGCGGGTGATGGTAATCTGCGGGATTTTTTTACCGCTGGCAGTCACCCCCAGCCCCGCTTTGAGAAACAGCAGTTTTCCCATTTTTACCGACACCTCACCGCCGTTGCGTTCAGCAAGACGGGTCAGGAATTTCGCATCGGACTCCTGCGACTGGTCGATGTGCGGGATTTTAATTCCGGCCAGTGACGGCGCGACACTGGCTTCCAGCCTGTTACGGGAGGCTATTGCCTCAACAATCGCACCGAGCGTGGTGTCATGCCAGGAGCCTTCACGGCGGGAATTGAGCGTCCCGCGAAAATCTGCACTCCGGGCGCGGATGGTGACCACATCCGGCGCGCCCCGGTGTTCAACCTCATCAACGGTAAATTTCCCTTTGCATACCAGGGCAAAGCCTTTCCAGCCGATATACACCGTCAGGACAGCGCCACGAATCGGCAGCCCGACCTGCCCGTCGGCATCGTTCAGTTCAATATCAAGCTGGTCAGCCTCAAAGCCCCGGTTATCCGTCAGGGTCATGCTCATCAGACGGTCGCTGATATTGCCGGTAATATCCCTGCTGTCGAGCATCAGCATGTAATCCGGCGTCAGCGTACTGCCTGCATCAAATGTCAGCGCATCCAGCATTATCCCGCCCCCGTCATACCCGTGAATCTGGTCGCCATACTGCCAGCCTTACCGATGAGCGATTCCGCCTGTTTACCGATATCGCCATAAAGCGCGGCCAGTGATTCATCAACGCGGGTGAGCGACAGCGTAAAATCAATTTTCCGGGGGGTGCCGTCTGCAAAGAAAATACTCCCTGTTTCACTCACCTTGCTGATGACATACATGCCGTAAATCATGCCAGTGCCATCCAGCAACGGCCACGCCCGGCCTTCCTCTGCCATCAGCCTGAGCGTGGTCATCGTCAGCTTCCCGCCGGTCAGTTCGGGATAAAGCACGCCGGCAAGCGTCATGTTTTCCTCACCCACACCGAGAAACTGAAAGGCATCCCGTTTACCGATACGGGAATTTGACGGCCAGCGATAATCTGATTCGCGCTGCATGGTCTGATGTGGCAGCGTCTGGCGCATAAAAACAAACATACCTAACGCGAGCATCATTTTTCGTCACCTCCTTAACCGTCATGCATCATGCTGGCACGGGCGCGCACACGTTTATCCCGCTCGTATTTTTCGAGCGCATCCTGTAACTGGCGGTCAAGCTGTGTCCCCGGCGCAGTACCACCCGTCAGGCTGATGTGATATTCGTTTTTACTCTGGTCCACATAAGAGCGGCCAGCCGGTGCCGTGACCGGCTGATAAGCCTGATAGCCTGCATAAGAGCTGGTCGCCGGAATATAACCACCGGTGCCATACGTGGCGGCATGAGTTCTGGCGGCGGTCTGGTCAAGTGTGTCTGACTCTTTGTTGATAACACCGAGTTTTTCCAGTACCCAGTCAATACCGCTGCGCAGTTTGTTGAACGCATTAAGCGGCAGCATCAGCGCGTCAGCCAGTGCCTGCCCGAACATGACGCCCGTGTCACGGCAACGGTTCAGGGTGTCCTGTGTGGCTTTAACCGGAGCAATCAGGTTTGTAAACCACTGCCACGCGGCCTGTAACTTTTCGCCCAGCCAGTCAAACACCGGCTTAAGTGGCGTGAACAGCTCCCCCACCGGCGCAAATGCCGCTTTCAGCCCTTCAACCACACCGCCAAAGAATGCGCTGACAGGCTCCCAGTATTTACGGATAAGCAACGCCCCGGCGACAATGGCAGCCACCACGGCCACAACCGGCCAGCTAATCGCACCGATGGCCGTCATAACGGCACTACCAACCGTCGTGAAGATTGCCCCCATTGCGCCTGCTGCCGCGATAATGGCATTGATGCCGGTGATAACCGGCCAGGCTACAAGGCCAATGGCACCGATGATGCCAGTCAGCGCCAGTGCACCGCCGGCAATGATGCCGATGGTTGACGCCAGTGATTTGTTTTTCTGTATCCAGCCGTCGAGTTTTAACACATACTTTGTGGCCGTCTGCGTGAGCTTACGCAGCGCGCCTTCCTGCTGGTCAAACAGGTCAGTCCCCACAGCCTCATAAGCGGACTGAAACTCCTTAAAGTCACCGCCGAGGTTATCCTGCATGATTTTAACCAGCTCTTCCGTTTTACTGTCCGAGGCTTTCAGCGTGGCGGTCAGCGTATCCAGTTTTCCGCTTGCTGCCGCTGCCAGTAAAACGTTCGCTGATTTCAGGGCTTCCTCACCAAAAATGGTTTTAAGGTATTCCCCCTTCTGAGACGTTCCCAGCTTGTGTTTATCAAAGCTGGCCTGAATCTCTTTCAGAATGGTGAACAACGGACGCATATTTCCCTTTTTGTCCGAGGTTTTAACGCCAAGCTCTTTGAGTGCATCCCATGCTTTTCCAGTCGGAGCCTGTAATCGGGTGACAACGGCACTACTACCCGTACCCGCCATTGACCCCCTGATGTTATTGTCATGCAGCACACCGGTCATGGCTGCTGCCTGCTCAAGACTTACACCTGCCGTTCTTGCGACCGGACCGAGGTAAGTCAGTGCATCACTGAGTCCCTGAAAATCAGCCGCCGACTTATTCATCGTTGCCGACAACACGTCGCCCACATGGCTGACATCATCATTTGACAGTTGAAAGGATGCCTTAGTCCCCAGCAACAGTTGCGCGTTTTCTTCCATCGACCGCTGATTCGCCAGCGCCATATTCAGCGTGACCGGCGTTGCCGCCTGAATGGCATCAACATCCCCACCCGCTTTCGCGATGATTATCTGTGCACCGGCCGCATCATCCGCCGAGGCGGCGGTATTGTCGCCGAGCTGGCGCGCCTGTTTGCGTAGTGCGGTCATTTCGGCGGAGTCTTTTGCCACTCCGAGCACGGCCTGCAATTCTGAGTTTTTCTGCGCAAACTCATAACCGGGCATCAGCAACTTAACTCCGGCCATCGTTCCCGCCGCCGCAATCCCCACACCGGCAGCGCCCACTGAGGCCATATTTCCGGCCAGTTCCTTTCCGGCCTGATAACGCTGTTTTACTGCGTTAAGTTTTGCCTGTTGCGCACTGACACGCGCCAGCGCGTCACGCTGACGGTTAAGCTGTGCGGTGGTTTCACTGATACGATTTTTCAGTCCCTGCTCATCATGTGCAAGATTGCGGGTATTAATTCCCACAACGGCCAGTTCCCGCTGCTGGCGTTTAACGGAATCCGTCAGGCGGTTATATTTCGCCTGTAAGTCCTCCGCCGCACGCTTTGCGGATTCCAGCACTTTCGCCTGAGCACGGGTCGGACGTTCGGTGTTTTTAAACTGTGTGGCAAGGGCTTCGGCCTCCTGCCGTGCCTTTTCAAGTGCATGACCAGTTACGGCGAGCTGTGCACTGGTCTTGCGAAATCCCTCAATACGGGATGCGTGACCGTTCAGCTCGCGCAGTGATTTTTGTGTTTCCCGGATATCCCCCGACAGCGACTTACTCGCTGTGCGGATGGATTTAAACGGGCGGGATGCCTGGTCAACAGCCCTGAGCAATACCTGTAATTTTACATTGTTACTCATTCGTGTTTCCGCTTCGCCGGAGCGCCTTTTCGCGCCATGTGATGAGTTCGGTCAGGCTCATGGGATACAGTTCTGATGGCGGCCAGTGAAATATCACAGCCACATCCGCCATCAGGTCATCGACCGACAGATTTTTCGGAAACGTCACTGCACCGAGTTCGGCGACAAAAAACCGACCACCTTACCGGCCAGCGCCACAAGGTCAGGCAGTTCCAGCGCGGCGACTTCCTGCTCGGTCAGCATCGGTGCCGTCATGCGCGGCAGCACCTTAATCAGTGCATCGACTTCGGAGTTTGCGACCGCAGCCAGACTGACACCGCGCAGCGTCCCGGCATTGGGTTTCATCAGCGTGACCTGTTCGATAACCTGCTCACCACGCTTGACCGGATTGTCCAGGGTAATCACATTTTCTTTGTTCATGGTTTTCTCACTTCTGAATCAGGGTTAACCGGTCAGCCATGCTGACCGGATGAAAATCACAGGCCGATATTTCGGCGGTGTTGCTCCAGCCGGTCGACGCCGTTCACCTTCTCAATCATGTTGATGGTGTCGATTTCGACCAGCTCCTTGCCGTCCATCGTCAGCCGGAAATAGGTGCAGACCACGGAGATTTTCGACTCGGTGTCTTCTCCCTGTTTACCCTCGCCGGTGTCGATTTCTTTCTGACGTCCACGCATGACCACTTCGACGGCCACCGTTTCGCCGGTATCGTCACGCTGGTAAGAGCCTGCAAAACGAATCGGCACAGCATCCACACCGGTTGCGGCGTAAAGCTCCCAGATAACCGAATCCGGGAAGCCACCGAGCGACCACTCCATTGACAGCGCATCGTCATCAAGGCCGAGGTCTACCGGTGCGCTGCCGTTCATCCCCGCACCGCGATAGTTTTCGAGCTTACGGGTCAGTTTTGGCAGCGTGAGGGACTTTGCAACGCCCTGATAGCTGTAGCCGTTCAGAAAGACGTTCATTAACTTGAGTTTGCGCGGCATTGCCATCGGTCAGGCTCCTTAATTGCTGTTAACCGAGGTGACCAGATTTGCCAGATATTTATCGGTGATACGCTGGCGCAGGGTCAGGTTTTCGAGAGGAGGCACCGGGGTATAGTCGTAGTCGATATACAGTTTTCCGGCCTTGAGGGTTTCCGCATCGTTGGATTCTTCGCTGAACCAGCAGGTCGCATCCACGATATAGCCGTTTGTTTTCAGCTCACGGAATTTGGCATTGATGCCGTCAACGATGTCGCGAATCAGCGTTGCAGTGATGGGCTTGTCCACCGCCCACATGTGCGCCTCAGCCATCGTGTCGGCCAGCACCTGCGCGGTGCGGGTGTAGTTTTCAAAGAGGAACAGCGGGTCATCAGAGCAGGTACGGTTACCCCAGAAGCGGAAACCGTCACGGCGAATCAGCGTTGTGACACCTGACTCGTTCAACAGGTCAGCATCGGTGCCGGACTCCTGCAAATCCCAGAATACAGAGGCACTGATGCCGGTAACGCCGTTTACCCCGACGTTGGACAGCGTTTTATGCCAGCCCTGCTCCTGGTCGATTTTAGCGCGCAGACCCAGCGCACGGGCGGTGGCATACGCGGTGGCGGTGGTGCTGCTGACCGTATCCCATGCGAGGAAATCCGGCCAGATGACCATCAGCTCACGCTGGCTGAAATTCTGGCGGTAGGCTTTCACCTCGGAAATGGTTTTACAGCCCCATGCGCTGATATACCCGAAAGCGCGCAGCTTCTGACAGACGGATACCAGTGCAACAGCCACCTCTTTGGTGTCCAGTCCCGGCACACCGAGAATACGCGGTTTAACACCGGTTACCGACTCCGCCGCCAGCAGGGCTTTCAGTCCGGTGTACTGACCGTTTTCGTCGGTGGTGCCGATGATATTGGAAACGGTCTGCGCGAGTTTCGTTTCTTCGTCTTCGCCGGTGCCGTCTTCCACACGCACGACAACGGTGACCGGTTTTGACTGGTCGGCGATGGCCTGCAACGATGCCGCCAGCGTGCCTTTTTTACCGGCCTTCGCAATTGCGCTCTGCACATTGGTAATCAGCACCGGTTTATTGAGGGGGAAGGTTTCCGCATCCGCATCGCTGGCCGTGCAGACCATGCCGACAATGGCCGTGGATACGGTGGAAATGACGCGGGTGCCGTCGTTAATCTCCAGCACCTGCACGCCATGATGATAGTCACTCATCCGTTTAACTCCGTGGTTAATGGGTGCAACTATTTTCTGTTGGGCAGTGCATGAGACGCTATTTGACCTGGCTGGTCAGTGGATGAAACAACAGATAAAGAAAAGGCGGGCAATCAGCTTGCCTGCCTTGATTTGTACTCTCTCTGTTTCCAACTGACAAATTACGTAACCAAAATTCTGTCAAATCTGACAGCCTGTTTTGAGCGAAGAGCGGACCTGAGATTGTGGTATGCTAATTTATGGGGAGCAGGTCAATTGTATTAGTTATCTTTTTGCTTTTCTTTATCCCATTTCTTTGCAGTGGTCTGATACCACTCTTCACGTGCTCGTTGTTCCTCGGCTCTGTCACTTGAATTATAGTTGTCTGTTTTAATTTTTTTGCTTCCCTGGGAAATCGGCCTCCAGTCTTCTCTAATCTTTTTCATCTGCTCAGCTATCTGTGTCATTGGACTCCTTGCACCTAAGTAGCTAACCCCCTCGAAAGAAGCCATATCATAAGAATACTCATTCCGCTCTCTTTCAGTTGAGCCCGGCTGTTTAGACCAGCTAATACTAACAGAATAAACTTGATCTTTAATCTGGTCATACTTACAAAGACTGCTGTTAAGGGAATGGCCGTTTTTCAATACGCTAACCTTGCTAAATGGTATACCTTCATTTTTTCTATGTTCTGCATTAACCAGTGGGGGATTAAATCCGACTTCAATATCATAGGCTGGGGCATTTCCGGTATTAGCAATATTGATATCAAAATAAAAAGCAGCCCAAGAATTTGGTTCAAGAGTCACAACGACATGAGGTTGAACTGATGCGTCAACCATCCTTTTTGTCTCGTCTGCTAATAGCCTTGTTACTCTCCACAAGAAAAATGTAGCAACTGCTGTTAGCAATGCTGCCAAAGCGGAGATAAGTGTACTTACTGTGTTTATATGCTCTGCGATAAATTCGATCATGAGTTGTCCTTGGGGGCGTACTAATTGTTTTCAATACTAAAATAGCGCCGGGCTTGAAAAATTGCACACTTATGGTTCGATTTACCTCAACAGTTAAGGCTTCAACTTCCCCCATGCACCTCACCCAGCCCAAGACTGTATGAGGTCTGACAAAGAACTTCCTGACACTTGAAAACGAGGCAACGGCTAGGGTTTCTCGTAGGGCAAGGATTGAATACGAAGCCTGTATATTGCTCCGCGAACGCTGCTGAGGGCAGTTTAAATGTTGGGCGTTTATGTAGCCTTTCACTCACCAGCATGAGTTCAATGTCTGTGAGTTACCGACAACAATATAAAGGGGGTGGCATCATCATATATCCAAGCTAGAGTCAAATCCTATAACTGGTTTTATGATCAGTGTCAATTGTTTGATTATTGAACGTTTACGAAGCAGCACGGGAGCCATATAACTAATGGGCAGGTATAAGCCTGTATCACGAGGAATCAGTAAAATGGCTGATGATAAGACCAAAATCGGTACCCCTGACAATGATTTAATAAGTATCAAACAGGATTACGAGAGACGTGATTGGGCTGAAAAGTTTGGAGTTAGCGAGGCCAAACTTGTTCAAGCCGTACAGGCTGTAGGTCATTCGGCTAAGAAAGTACAGGCATGGCTTAAAGACCATTAATATATGAGCGCCTTTCTAGGCGCTTTTTTCTTTGTCCTTTGGGAGATGATTTATGGCTAATAATTTATTTATTACTTACGACCTCATTAAAACGAAAGATTATGCGGCTGTGTATGATGCAATTAAATCTTTAGGAAATTGGGCTTTAACAACTGAATCGAACTGGTATGTTAACTGTAGTTACTCTGCCGAGGATGCAGCCAAAATTGTGAGGGCGGTCATGGATAGTGATGATAAGCTTATTGTTGTAGACGCAACCAATAACTCAGCTTATTGGTACAATCTCTCAGATGAAGTTAGTAACCAAATTCTGACTGAGTGGAACAAGTAATTAAAGGGGGTGGGTACCCCCTTTAATTCAGAAACTATCATGATTGAAACATTAAATATACTGGGTTAATTCTTTCATCCTTGCTCCCTTGCTATATGTCCTGAAAGCGTCCTTTTTAGCCTTCTGCTCAGTATGTCCGGTAATGGCACAGAGCGGACTGTCAGATTAGGCTTTACTCTGTGCCATAGATATGTAATCTCACACCAGAGCTTATACAACTTATTGCGGCATTTCCGGCCATTCAGGATTTGCAGGATCCACACGACTGACCAGAACGCTGTAGCGTTCCCAGATCTCCAGCCGTGTGCGCTCCTCATCTGTTGCCATGTTCAGTCTGACCGCGCGCTCCAGCGGCAAAATCACGGATTCAGCATCTGCTAGAAGTCTGGCTTTCCGATTTTCTGCCTGCTGCTGCAATTCCTCCGCCGTATAAATTCGTTTAATCACTGTGCCGTCCTTAAACATCCAGTTCCCTGAAATGTCCGCCCGTCGGTTAGCGGTAATATCCGGCACTTCAACAACACTTAATCCATCTGGTCTGATAGCTGTCACATCCTTTTCCACATAGCGGATAATATTATCTTTGTCGTACGCTATTTTTATCGTGTCATCAGCAAAATACTTTTGTTCTTCGTACCAGTTCTTACCATCTTCTGAAAAAAACCAGACAACATCAAAACCCTTTGTCAATTGATATTGTTCAACCGTTTTTGGATTACCCGCCGTAATATTTTTTAAATGCTGCATAAATTATACCTGTGCCACGTTATACCATGTCCCGTTAATGTATTTCTGAACCGGTCTGTAATATACGCCACCAATGTTATCGGCAGAGTTTGAGCCGGTATCCTGAACAATAATGCCGGAATATATACACCCGGACGGTGCCTGATGTGTCCATGTCATGCCATTGTTCGCAGGTTTGTATGTGGCAGCACCACCAAGCCGGATATCCCGGACATAGCGGGAATCAAAGTTACCGTAATCTGTGGGATTAACACGCCCCGTAATATTTATGGTTTTATTACTTTGAATGCTACCGGAGACAAAGCGCATAACATGGACGTTATTAGCATAAACATCCAGATTACCGTCGCCATTTTGTTTAAAGCCCGTGTCATTATCACCCAAAACAATCGAGTTACCGCCAAGAGCACTGGATGTACCGATGCCCAGTGCACCATTCAATTGACCTCCAGATAATGATAACGCCCCAACATCAGCAGCAGTCGGTTTAATGTGCGAACTGTAAATTACATATACAGTTCCATCTGTCAGGCCTGTTGGTTTATTCGCTGTATAAGTTGGTGATGTATGAATCGTTACGCTGGCGTTACTGGTATAATCCCACTGAATATTAACACCTGTGGCGTAATTACCTATTTCAACATAAACATCATAGGTATCACCGGATGTATTCACCCATGCAAAATTAGTAAATCCAACCGATGTCCGTCGCCATAACGCACCAGTAAGACCTTTTGGATTTCCATTCCCCGCACGAAGAACAAGTTCAGATATACCAGCCTGCATAGGGGAGTTAACATTATATCCGGCACCACCAATCAGACTTATGTAAACCACGGAACTGGCCTGTGGCATGGTTACAGTTGCCAGCCTGAACCATCCTGTACCACCACTAAAAGACATGGTTGTTGAATTTGTTGCTCCAATATTGCGCAGGAATAATCTTTTATCAGGAATATCCGCGCCATTTTGATCTTTCTGAAGACGTTTTTCAGCATTGTCATAGGCAGACTTCACCGCTTTTGGTGTTGCGGCCAGCGTTTCCGAATCACTGTTGGTGGCGCTACTGAGCTGAACAAGCCCTTTTCGCGCTGTGGTGGCATCCTGTGCAGTGTATTTCCCGTTAGCAAGGTCATACGCGACCTTTACCGCCTTTGGCGTTGCGGCCAGCGTTTCAGAATCGCTGTTGGTGGCGCTACTGAGCTGAACAAGGCCTTTTCGCGCTGTGGTGGCGTCCTGTGCGGTATATTTCCCGTTAGCAAGGTCATATGCTGCTTTTACCGCTTTTGGTGTTGCAGCGAGCGTTTCAGACGTGCTGTTGGTGGCACTACTGAGCTGGACAAGGCCTTTTCGTGCTGTGGTGGCGTCCTGTGCGGTATATTTCCCGTTAGCAAGGTCATATGCGGCCTTTACCGCCTTTGGCGTTGCAGCCAGTGTTTCAGACGTGCTGTTGGTCGCACTGCTTAACTGAGTAAAACCTTTTGCGGTCAGCGAGGCGTCCGGGTGACGTCGTGACTGTTCATGTTCTGCAATTTTGTCATCAACGTAATCCTGCGTCGCCATCACCGTTGTGGTGTCAATGGTCAGCGCCACTGAGGTCACACTGCTGACGATGATGACCATACGGCAGGTCTGCGAACGCCCTGAGCCTTCGGCAAGAGCTGGCTTATAACTTTCGGCCATGTTCGCCACAGCAATTAACGTTCCCGCATCATCGTACAGGCCAAGCTCACGCATCCAGAAACCGCCCACCTCCGGCGGAATAACCAGCTCTGCGATAATATAATTACTGTTTCGTTTGTCCTGGCTGATTTTGTTCAGCGCATGTCGCCAGACTTCGTGGATAAGCCCGGTCTGTCCGGCATCCGGGACAGGCAATTTACCACCGCCATCCCCGACGGCCATCGTGGTAATGTTGACCTTCCGCCCTCCCGGTGCGGTTGCCGCTGCCAGCTTTGCTGCACCGGCAGTGGTGATAACGGTTCTGAATTTTGTGCTCATTATTCCTCACTTATCCGGGGTAAACCGTAATTACATCGCCGTCGTAAGCCACACCACCGGCGAACAGGTAGCCGGGAATGTCCCGGGTAATGTTCAGGCCAATAAGGTGGCGGCTTGCAGGTTTGGCATCAGCAATCAGCCGTTCCATTTCCTGATACATTGCCTCTGTGATGCCGCTTTCCAGTACACCAATATCAAGCCGGAAGGTGCCAGGCGGGTCACTGTTTTCCCACCACTCCGTCACGTTGATGAGATAGCCGAGCGGCTCCACCACACGCCGGATTGCACCTATTGTGCCTTTATGACAGTGGATGAAATACGCATCGCGGATAACGGCGCGTTTTGTCGCTTCCGGCCACTTTTCATCCCACCTGTCGACCGAAAACGCCCACGCCAGCCACGGCAGCAGATTTGCCGGACAGGTGTCCGGGTTCCACAGCTCACGAATACTGACCGGCGTTTTTTCAATTTCCGCACAGGCTTTTGCGGCGGCGACCTCAAGCGGTGATGAGCCGGTCGGCAGCAGTCGCGAATCACTCATCCGAGCCTCCGGTCACGACGCGGTATTCGGTACAGAAAGACGCCTGCGTACTGTTGAGCACGATGTCGGCCAGTGGTGCAGCCAGTTCGACACGCTGCACACCTTCCACATGCAAAGCGGCATAAATGGCAGACAGACGGATGTCGCGCCCCAGCCGGTGCTGTGCCGTGATATACGCTTCCAGCTTTTTCACAGCGGCAGCGCGGATGGGTTCGCTTTCGGGACCAGGGTAAAGGTAAAGCGTGGCGTTTATCTGGTATTCAACGATGGCGGCAGACTGCACGGTCACGCGGTCGGCCACCGGCCTGACGTCCTCGCCATTAAGGGCGTTACGCACCACAGCCAGCAGGTCTTCGGATGCGACGCCGTTATTTTCACGTGACAGCACAGAGATAGTGACGCAGGCCGGAGACGGACTGGTGACAGAGATATCCGCGACACGCCCGTCGGCACTGCGGCCATGATACTGATAGGCACCCACCGACCCGGCGACGCTTAAACCTTCAAACGCCTGCTGAATACGCAGCCGATAATCGGTGTCAGATTCCATCACTGCCGGTGTCGGCGGAATGGTCGAATCATCTGCCGGGGTGATAGTCAGGCGCGTGGTGTTGTAATTGGCACCAATCACATCAAGGTCATTACCGGCGGCACAGGCCAGCATCACCGCCCGTGCGGCCTCATTCACACGCTGACGCCAGATAAGCTCACGATAAGCATTTTCTTCCAGCAGTTTGACGAGAGACTCAGATTCCAGTGTCAGGGTACGGGCGACCGCCTCCTGCTGATCTTCCGGGTAAAGGGAAATCAGTGTCGCCTTGCGTTCAGCGAGAATGCTTTCAAAGTCCAGCTCCTCGACCACATCCGGTGCGGGTAGCTGGTTCAGGTCGATAATCGGCATGGTTTCAACTCACAGGGATGGTTAATGAAAGTGGCTGGCCGGTGTCGTTGTGCTGGCCGGTTAACGTGACCGTCATTCGCCCGTCAAAACTGCGCTCAGTGGTGACGGATGACAGGGTGACGCGGGGTTCCCATTTCAGCACCGCCATGTAACAGGCGACCTTAATCTGCAACTCAAGCGCCGGGGTCTGCGGCTGGTCAATCATTGATGCCAGCAACGAGCCGTAATCACGACGCATCACCCGTGAGCCGACCGGTGTGCGCAGGATATCGCCGATACTCTGGCTGATATGCTCAAGGTCAGTGACAGTCAGGCCATCACTGCGATTCATTCCGAGATAACGCGCTGTCATAAAGGACTCCCGGTTGTGCCGCCGCTGTCGCCGGGGTGTTTATGGGTATGCAGTACCTTACCGTTTGATGAGAGTTCACCGCCGGTGTGTTCAATGTTGCCGCGCATCGTCCCGCCCTTCTGCACTTCCAGCATGCCGGTAGTCAGTTTGTTGGTGCAGACCACTTCCGGTGTGTCCAGGGTGATGCGGGTTGATGCTTTCACCATAACCACCGGCACCGTGGCAGTAACAGAATCAGAAGCCATCACGCTGGCCGTTTTAACTCCGCTTACCGTGAGCGCACTGGTTTCAGGTTCATACTCAATCACCGCCCCGTCAGGGAAACGGATATGCAGGGCATCCGCCGACGCAGACGGCGCGGGGTTATCGCCGGAATAAATCCCCGGCAGAACGAACGCCGTGTCGAGTTCACCGCCCACGGCCAGAATCAGCACCTGTTCCCCCACGGAAGGTGCCCACCATGTGCGCGAACGTCCGGCGCGATGGGTCAGCCACTGAAGCCAGTCGGTGCACATGCCGCCGGTCTGCACACGGCAGCGACCGGCGTTAAGGTCGGTTTCGACGATAATGCCGGTGCGAATCATGTTGCGCAGTGCGCGCGCGAGTTCCTGAATATTTGCGAGAGTGTTCATGCATGTGAGATTGCACAATATATAAAAGTTATGCTATCTGGATTCATTTGTAGAACTACCAGACAACATTCAAGGAGAGCGTAATGGTCAGCTATAATGTGACTAATGTGTGGGGGCTAATCGTTTTTTTCCTTTGTAGCTTTGCAGTATTAGCATTTTTTAGCTTTGGTAAAAGTAACCTTATGAGGCTTATTGCACATTATTTCAATTTTGGATATTCAGACAAAAAATTAAAAAGACTTGACCGCGAGTGGCGCGACATTCAACTATTTAAAATAATTAACGGAATCAATGTATCAGGCATTGAAAATGTGAGAATGATACAGCAGGGACTGATTGATGGAAAACTAAAAACATCGTATTTTTTCCTTACTCGCATCTGGGGTGACATAACAAAAACACCACACATAATTAAAACAATAATTGTAATTCTGTCCAGTATTTTTTACATTCTCCTCGCATGTTACATACACAACGAACAATCCGTTATAGTAAGGGATGCCATAGGCATACCATATAAAAACATGATGTACTATGTTTATAGTGACAAAGTTCTTTTATCCTTCAAAAATAAAGCAGTTGAATTTAATAAAACTTATAGCCTTGCCGATTGCAAGAGACTGCAAAACGTATTTATAAAAGACACACTTCCTGAAATCGCCTGCAATAAGCTCTTACAGCTAAACGAGGAGGACTCCGAATGGTTAAGCCAGGAGATTAAAGATAATAACAGTCACAAAAAAGCATTATCAATACTATCCCTCGTCTATTTCACTTCAGGTCTGGTTATATTCCTGTCATATACAAAATTCTTTTACGCCAATAAGAAGGTTTTAGAATACAAAGCATCAAATAAAAATCACTCATAAACCTCTAAACATTGAGCGACCAGCATGGCCGCTCAATGTTTAATTGCGCATCAGCCTCTGCCTGGATAAAACTAACGCTCAAGGTGAGCCAGGATAATCTCTTCAATCATCTGCACATCCTCACCGGTAAAGCCGAGCAAAGGACGCGCCGGATAATCAATTGTCTTACCGTCTTTCCGGGTTTCTTCCGACAGACCGAACTGATGCACACTGGCGATTTTCGGCGACTTCCCGCCGTAAAATTCCATTGATGCCTGTTCCGGGCTGGCGCGGATATGCAAAAAACGACTGGTGATAAGTTTCGCAAACATTTTTCGCTTAACACGACCGGTCTTTTTTCTGGCGCTCTGCTGCTGGCGTGGCGCGTAGGGTGTGCCGTCCGGGGCTTTCTGTGCCATCACCCGACGCTGCTGACTCTGCCGCAGACGCTTCGCCAGCTCTGCACTCAGCCGCCGACGCCCTGACGGTGACAGCGACTCAATAAGTCCGGTCAGCCGGTCTTCAAAACGCTTAAACTCATTCATCCCACTTGCTCACCAGTTCGCCATTGATATAAAGCTCCATCGGGCGGGTGACCGGTTCCGGCGGCGGGGGTTCCGGGATATTCTTCACATGCAGTGCGCCGTCAACCTCACTGACCAGCGTGCGCTCGGTCAGCATCAGGCTGATACTGATATCAAAGCTGCTGTCATTGTTGATGTCTGCATAAAATGTGAAGCCCTTTTTCTGGCCTTCGTCGGTGGTCATGATGTCGGGCTGATTTTCCCGCAGCCACGCCAGCACCGGCACGATGAGCAGGTCAAAATCACCGGTAAAGTCGGTCACAATGACATTGAGCGTGTAACGCTTTTCGAATGACAGCGACGCAGCCAGTGTGGAGGCAATACTCCCGTTATCCACGAATATCCGCAGCATCTCGGGGCTGGTTTTCAGCACCGTGACGGCATCAGTCAGTGCCCTGCGCAGGCTGTCGGGTTTGAGCATCGTTTTCGTCCTGACAGTGTTTAATCATTTTTACCTGGCTGGCACAGCGTGCCAGCGCGTTCTCAAGCTGCCGGATATCGGCACTTAAATCGCCGTTCGTCTCCGGGTCACTGCCCGGCATCGGGCAAAAACTCACTTTCGGGCAGGCGTTGTGGACAATCACTGGCGTCGGTGCAGGCCGGGCGCTGGTGCAACCGGCGCACAGCATCAGGCAGGTCAGCACCGTACCAGCGGCGAAAATCTTCGTTTTCATTCAGTAACCTCGTGATGGTTTTCTCGCGCTGTGCTTCACGCTTCGCGGCGTTCTCCAGTTCCTGACGCAGTGCCACCTGCGCCAGCTCGTTTTTGTCTGCCCTGGTGAGCGCAACATGAAGCTGATTTTTCAGCATGGTGATGGTCGTCTGCTGCCCGCTGGCGACGCTGTTCGCCCTGTCCAGCGAGTCGCGCAGTCTGGCGTTTTCATGCTTCACCAGAAACAGCCCCGCCACCGCCAGTGATAACAACACAACCAGCACAATCATCAGCTTTGACATGGTTCCCGCCCCTCAAAACGCTGACGACAGGCCGTGCGTATCAGCCGGAAGAACACCGACGCCACGAGGTAAATCAGCGCGGTAAAAATCCACCCGGCAGCGACCAGCGAGATAAACGTCGCCACCATCACCACCAGAGCCGCCGCCCGTCTGCGCCACGGCACCGGCTGCAAAAACAGCGACGCGACAATCTTCACGGCCAGCGATTCCGGCGGCAGCTCCCGCCCGTAGCGTTCCAGCACATACTCAGTGGCATACACGCCGACACCACCGGCAACCACACAGATAACCGTCGCCAGAATCGCCCAGGCGGCGACAAAATTGACGGCCACGCTCTGCGGGTAAATCAGGGACAGTGCCAGCATCAGCGCCAGCGACACGTGCAGCATCAGTGAAAGGGATAATTTCTTCATGGTGTTTACTCCGTTTAAGCCGGTACGCCGCCAGCGGTACGCCAGACGGTGACCAGTTTTTCCAGTGAATGCTCACGCTGACCGTAACCGGCACCCGGCAGGGACGCCCAGATATTGCGACAGCGTGAAATGGCGCGTTCAATGCGTCCCGCCCGGATGTCATCCAGCGCACCGCGTTCGCGGATCAACTGAATGGCGAGTCTGTCCTGTGACAACGGACTGAAATCCGGCAGGGCAAGCTGTTTGCGGTAATGCGGCCAGAACAGGTAAAGCTGCTGATAGCGACCGGAGGCCGTGGATTTTTCACCGCGACGGTTAAACACCTTCGCCGGTCGGCCATGCGCGAACGGGTGGTCACTGTAGTCGGTGAAGATTTCCGGCTTTCCGTCCAGTCCGGTGACTATCACGTCATAGCCCCGGTTTTTCGTCAGCGGATGGTTCGCCGTCCCTTCGGACACGGCCAGCATGTCGAGAAAGGCGGCGATATTCTGATGCGTGTTAATAACCGGCATTACGGTTTCCCCCTGCCCTTAAAGCGGCGCTGAATGGCAATCTCAATCACCTGATAACCGGCGATACCCAGCATGGAGCCGATGCCGCACACCGCAGGCAGTGACAGGTCAGGAAACTGCACCAGAACAACACCGGCAACCATCGAGACAAAACCACCGAGCAACATGCGCCCGATAAACAGACGCGGGGTAATGGGTTCACCACCGGCAAGCACCTTGCCGACAACAATCAGCACCCCAATCATGAAAAGCGACAGGACGCTTTTTTCTTCTGCTGTCATGCGTTACTCCCACAGATTGACAGTTTCAGCCACGGGCGCGGTCTGAACGTCGGGCAGTTCGACGGCGGTGCCGTGTGGCAGCACCGCACCCAGTTCAGCCAGTCCCGGATTTGCGGCGAGCACGGTCTCAACCACGCCCTCAGTGCGCCCGTAATACCGGACACAGATGGCGTCGAGCGTGTCGCCCTGTAGCGCAAAGGTCTTCATCAGATTTGACTCACGATGCAGCGCGGCTTGTCCTGGATGCGCGCCACCGCCCAGCGCATATCCCGCCACAGCTCATCAATGGTGCTGTCTATGCTGTCGGCCTTTTTGTCGCCTTTCGCACTGGCATCCACGCCGCGATAACGCTCATAAAGCGACGCGGTCGCCATCGCACACACGGCGCGCTCGTAGTAAAAAACTTTGATGCTTTCACCATCGATGTCGTCCGCCGGGACGTCCGCCAGACGCGTAAAACCGGCAGCAATTTTCTGTTCGCGGTACTCGTACAGCTCCGCATTCGTTTCCGCCATGCCTGACTTGATGGCCTCACGCAGACGGGCGGGGGCGACGGTCTGCTCAAGGCGCATACGTTCCCGGACGCGCTTCGGGTCGATATCGGGAAAAAAGAACGTGTTTTTAATCACCGGCTCGTCGCCTGCCGGTTGCGGGATGACCACCGTACCCTCACCGGACACGGGAGCCTCCTTTCGCGGAATAATCAGCGTCATCATGACTACCTCTGAAAAGTCGGGCGGTGGACGCCGGTGCAGTGTCAGGTGATTCACCCTCACTGACCGGCGTGCCGCCCTGGCGCGGGGCGCATTCGGTTGTTAACTGGCTTTCTTTTTCGGGCGTCCACGTTTTGCCGGTGTCACGCTCCGGGTCTTACGCGTGGCACGGGTGGCCGCTTTGGGCTGCGGCTCCGGCTTCGGTTTCAGCTCCCGCTCCAGTCGTTCAATCTCTTTTTTGACGCCTGCCTGACAGTCGAGCTGTGTCGCACGTTGCAGGTGAGCCAGCGCACCGGCGGCATCACCAGCGTCACGCAGAAACAGACCGGTGATTTTGTGCAGCTTTGCGCGCACTTCATCAGGCATGTCTGCCGTGGCGGTCAGTGCAAGGGTCTCCGTCAGCAGGCGGGTATCCACAGACTCACCGGCAGCGTGGGCGCGCATGGCCGCGAGCGCCACCTCCTCGGTGAACATGTACGGCGGGGTGCGGCGGTGTTTACCCGGCATGGTCAGGCCGTACTTCAGGGCGTAACGGGCAATCTCCAGCGCACCGGCAATATCGCCGGTATCCAGACGCCACAGCATGACCGTCATCAGAATGTCATCCTGTGCACCTTTGCCCTGCTCCAGCACGCCGTTCACCCACGGCAACCAGAACGGCAGCAGTTCGCGCTTTTTCGCGGCCTTAAGCTCTTTTGAATAAATCGCTTTCAGTGTGCGCTGGTCTGCGGCGAGCTTAACCAGCATCTGCTCATAGACAGTTGCATGTCGCAGCGGGGCGGCTTCCCGCTGCGCGGTCATCGCTGCCGAGACCCGCATCATGTGGCGCTGTGCGGGACTCGTCATCGGTTACGCTCCCGGCTCTGCGGTCGCTTTAGCCAGTGTGGAGAAATCACCGACCTTAATTTTTTCCACCAGACAACCGGCGGCGTAGTCTTCCACCACGTAATCAATGTTCATTGACTCGTAGTTCTCCACGCGGTCGAGTTTCGGGTTTTCCTCAATCACGCGGCGATGGCTGTCATCCATGTAGTAGATGGACAGGTTTTCCAGCTTCGTGATGAGCATCGCATCCGCCGGGAAGTACGGGACGCGTACCGCCGGCAGGTTACCGATGCGTTTCTGGCTGATGATGACGTCAGCGGCCAGCATTTCGCTGTTGTCCTGCTCCTTGTTAACGATGGGGAAATACTTGTCCGCCAGTAACTGACGCCCCACAATCACCACAAGGTCAGGGTCTTCCTGATACCACGGCTCAATCAGGTTGTTGGTCGCATCCATCACCAGTGCATCAAGGCTGGCATAATCACCGCCCTTACCCACGCGGATAACCTCAGAGGTCGTGTGACCTTCCTCGTCAGTGACCTTGCTCATCACGCGCGCCGGGGCTTCATTGCGGTATTTCTGCAGCCAGCCGACCGCCACATCCTGCAGCATCGGATTGCTGCTGCGGTCAGAGGTTTCGGCACGCCTCACGCCGTTAAAACCGGCCATGATTAAATCAAGGGACTGGCGTTTGATAATGGCGTTACGGATACGGAGCTGGAAATCCTGATAACGCGCCCACAGGTCCAGCGTTTTGTAGCGGATATAAAAATCGAAGTTAATCTGGTCGCATTCGTACTTGTTTGACGCCAGCTTCGAGAAGTCCTTCGGCTGACGCTCGGTACCACCGGCAGTGTCGGTAGTGCTGGCGATGGAGCCGGTGACACCGATACCAATTTTTTCCCCTTTCATTTCGCTGACCGGCACAATGTTGATGCGGGTCAGAAAGTCAGAGGACTCCTGCATGGTGTTCATCAGGGTCTGGGTGACCGACGGTTCAACGGTGAATTTTTTCGACACATCACCGGCGTCGATGCCGTTCAGTTCGGCAACACGGGACAGGTAAGCATTAAATTTAAAGCGGGTTTCCTGGCGCATAGTTTTTCCTGAAATTAAGGGTTAATCGTGAAGGTTTTCCCGGACTGACTGACGCCGGTCAGCAGTTCGTCATCAGGGCGTCACCGCCACCACCGGTGGCCTTGCTGCGGCGCTGCTGGGTCAGACTTTCGGTGTGGTCGAGACTGTTTTTCAGGCGGGTGAATGCCTGGCTGGTTTCATCCGCCCTGTCAGTCACCTCCTGCTTAAGTGCGGAAAAGGCGGTTTCCATCTCAGCAAGGCGCTGCTCAGTGGCGCTCAGTTTTTCCTGCACATGTTCAGCAACAGCGGTCACCGCTTCATGCACGTCATTCAGACGGGCGTCATCGCTGGCCTGTTTGCGGCCAAAAATGGATTTCACCTTTTCGGTCAGGGCGGTGAACACGGTTTCAGGCAGGTCTTCAAATTCCAGCTCAACAGGCGTTGCCACTGAAATCAGGTTTTCAGGGCTTAATTTGAAGCGGTTCAGGGGGTTGTGTTTTGCCGTGCGGCAGAATTCCAGGTATTCCGTGCCGAGGCTTGCCGGGTCATCGGTGACGGCCAGCCCCACCAGATAACATTTGCCGGTGTTGGCAAAGTTCGGCTGAATTTCCATTGAGGTGTAGACCTTCTGCGCGGCCTTGTTCATCGCGATAAGGTCATCGGTCGGGGTGATTTTCGCAAACAGCGCCCATTTGCCTTTCAGCGCCGAATCATCGTCAATCTTTTCGGCCTTCAGTTCGACCACATCGCCATAACGCTTAAAAATACCGTCAGGCAGGATGCCGCGCAGATGTTCCAGGTTAATGCGGCAACCATAGACTCGCGGGTCAAAGGTTTCGGCCATTTCCTGAATATCCTGCGCACTGATGACACGCCCGTCACAGGTGTCACCCTCAACGCCGATACGAAAGAATTTTGAGACTTTTTTTGCCATTGTCAGGAGTCCTGAATAGTGATTAGAGGAGTCACATGTCGGCATCAGTTTCCCGACGATGCGCATCCTCCGCCATCAGTCCCGGATGGCTTATCACTGACACAACAGCACCTTAGCGAATCGCGGGGCGCGACTCAGTAGCCTTGCCGTGTATTCATCACGGCGAGGTATTCATGACCATCACCACAGACACCACTCTTTTGCACGACCCGCGTCGTCAGGCGGCGCTGCTGTACTGGCAGGGGTTTTCCGTGCCGCAGATTGCCGCCATGTTGCAGATGAAACGCCCGACGGTGCAGAGCTGGAAACAGCGCGACGGCTGGGACAGCGTTGCCCCCATCAGCCGTGTCGAAATGAGTCTGGAAGCGCGGCTGACCCAGCTCATTATCAAACCGCAGAAAACCGGCGGTGACTTCAAGGAAATTGACCTGCTCGGACGCCAGATTGAACGACTGGCACGGGTAAACCGCTACAGCCAGACCGGCAACGAGGCAGACCTTAATCCGAACGTCGCTAACCGCAACAAAGGCGGGCGTCGCAAACCGAAAAAGAATTTTTTCAGTGACGAGGCCATCGAAAAGCTGGAGCAGATTTTCTTTGAGCAGTCTTTCGAATATCAGTTGCACTGGTATCGCGCCGGGCTTGAGCACCGCATCCGCGATATCCTGAAATCCCGTCAGATTGGCGCGACGTTTTATTTTTCCCGTGAGGCGCTGCTGCGCGCCCTGAAAACCGGCCATAACCAGATTTTTCTGTCGGCCAGTAAAACGCAGGCGTATGTGTTCCGCGAATACATCATCGCCTTTGCCCGGCTGGTTGACGTTGACCTGACTGGTGACCCGATTGTCCTGGGCAATAACGGCGCAAAACTGATTTTTCTCGGCACCAACTCCAACACCGCACAGAGCCATAACGGCGACCTGTACGTCGACGAGATTTTCTGGATCCCGAATTTTCAGGTACTGCGTAAGGTGGCATCAGGTATGGCCTCACAGAGTCACCTGCGCTCGACCTATTTCTCCACCCCGTCCACGCTGGCGCACGACGCCTACCCGTTCTGGTCCGGTGAACTGTTCAACCGGGGACGCGCCAGCGCCGCTGAACGCGTGGAAATCGACGTCAGTCATAACGCCCTTGCCGGTGGGCTTCTCTGTGCGGACGGACAGTGGCGGCAGATTGTCACCATTGAGGACGCCCTGAAAGGTGGCTGCACACTGTTCGACATTGAGCAGCTCAAACGTGAAAACAGCGCCGACGATTTTAAAAACCTGTTCATGTGTGAATTTGTTGACGACAAGGCGTCGGTGTTCCCGTTCGAGGAACTGCAACGCTGCATGGTCGACACGCTGGAAGAATGGGAAGACTATGCCCCCTTTGCCGCAAATCCGTTCGGCTCCCGCCCGGTATGGATTGGTTACGACCCGTCACACCGTGGCGACAGCGCCGGATGCGTGGTGCTGGCACCGCCGGTGGTGGCCGGTGGCAAATTCAGAATACTTGAGCGTCACCAGTGGAAAGGCATGGACTTTGCCACTCAGGCGGAATCCATCCGCAAACTCACCGAAAAATACAACGTCGAATACATCGGTATCGATGCCACCGGCCTCGGTGTCGGCGTGTTCCAGCTCGTGCGCTCGTTCTATCCCGCCGCGCGCGATATCCGCTACACGCCGGAAATGAAAACCGCAATGGTACTCAAGGCAAAAGACGTTATCCGCCGTGGCTGTCTGGAATACGACGTCAGCGCCACCGACATCACCAGCTCGTTTATGGCTATCCGCAAGACCATGACCAGCAGCGGACGCAGCGCCACCTATGAGGCCAGCCGCAGCGAGGAAGCCAGCCACGCCGACCTCGCCTGGGCGACCATGCACGCTCTGTTAAATGAGCCACTCACCGCCGGTATCAGCACCCCGCTGACATCCACCATTCTGGAGTTTTACTGATGAGCAAGAAAAAAGGGAAAACACCGCAACCTGCGGCAAATAAAATGACCGCCAACGCCCCGAAAATGGAGGCATTCACCTTTGGTGAGCCGGTGCCGGTACTCGACCGCCGTGACATTCTGGATTATGTCGAGTGCATCAGTAACGGCAGATGGTATGAGCCACCGGTCAGCTTTACCGGTCTGGCAAAAAGCCTGCGTGCTGCCGTGCATCACAGCTCACCGATTTACGTCAAACGCAATATTCTGGCCTCGACATTTATCCCGCATCCGTGGCTTTCTCAGCAGGATTTCAGCCGCTTTGTGCTGGACTTTCTGGTGTTCGGTAATGCGTTTCTGGAAAAGCGTTACAGCACCACCGGTAAGGTCATCAGACTGGAAACCTCACCGGCAAAATATACCCGCCGTGGTGTGGAAGAGGATGTTTACTGGTGGGTGCCGTCCTTCAACGAGCCGACACCTTTCACGCCCGGCTCCGTGTTTCACCTGCTGGAGCCGGATATTAATCAGGAGCTGTACGGCCTGCCGGAATATCTCAGCGCCCTTAACTCTGCCTGGCTGAATGAGTCGGCCACGCTGTTCCGCCGCAAGTATTACGAAAACGGCGCTCATGCCGGATACATCATGTACGTCACCGATGCCGTGCAGGATCGCAACGATATAGAAATGCTCCGCGAAAACATGGTTAAGTCGAAAGGCCGCAACAACTTTAAAAATCTGTTCCTCTATGCCCCACAGGGGAAAGCCGACGGCATTAAAATTATCCCGCTCAGTGAAGTCGCAACGAAGGACGATTTTTTTAATATCAAAAAAGCCAGCGCCGCTGACCTGCTGGACGCGCACCGCATCCCCTTTCAGTTGATGGGCGGCAAGCCGGAGAACGTCGGATCGCTGGGTGATATTGAGAAAGTGGCAAAGGTCTTTGTCCGCAATGAGCTTATCCCGCTACAGGACAGGATCCGCGAGATAAACGGCTGGCTCGGTCAGGAGGTCATCCGCTTTAAAAACTACTCACTGGACACTGACAACGGCTGAACATCGCCGCCTGCGGGCGGCTTTTTTACACCCCGCCATCACGACGCGCTCAGACGCTGAAAAAATAAAATCAGCACCACCGCCAGCGCGCAGTGCTTTCCCCGCCTCGCCCGCCCGCTTCATGGGGCGGTTTTAATGCAGGTGCATGATATCTGCCGTAGCCAGTCAGGGCAGGCTGATTTTAGCCAAAATAATTCGTAAAACCTCATGCATTTTCATGCACCAAACTCATGCATGGCTATCTTAAAACTTGATGGTATTTAATAAAACGCGAAAAGCCACACACTTTGTAGAAATAGCAGAAACCTTTGCCTTATCCTGCTTCCTTGCCTGAGACTCAAAATCATCACCTGTTATAATATCAAAAAGTTCGTCATGAAAAACCCTTAACTGAGCTTCAATATCCTTTCTTTTCCATCGCGACTCTTGCTGAACATATATTGTTATAGTCGAATTTATTATATTTAAACTCGCCTTAATTCTCATTTCCTCTTCTAAGAGAGACTTCGCCGACTTTTTTGAATACCCCTTCAACCAATAACTAATAGCATCAGAACGCAACTCATTAACCACATCTGAAATACTCTCCAGGAGTTTGGTTTTAGTCTCCCGTTTAACAACAGAACGCCAATGGACTTTATTATATGCAAATGCGGCAGTGGCCGCAAAATAGTACTAATAAGAGCCGTAATAAGTGATGACGATAAAATAGGCGTTTCAGGTGGATGCCGTATTGCATCAACAATATTAGAACTAGCTACTTCAATTATCGTATTAATATCCTTAACTGCATGAGTAGCACTCAGGCCTTCTTCATTATCCTTCTTGATAAAAAGCAAACTAGGTGAGAACTCACCAGAACCCTCACCTAAAATAAACATCGGATTATTCGACTGTTGGCTCATATCGTTTCGAATTAAACTGCGCCTCGTTGATATATTGTTCTATTTTCTTTTTATAGAAATCAAAATCAGGATTAGTATATTTAATTTCAATTTTAGACAATAACTCATTGGCATGCATATATCCATATTTTACCATGCCCGCAAAGCCCTCCACCAAAAAAGACGAACCATATCCTTCGACATCATCATCGATGACTATCTGCAATTTTTCCCCAGCAGAAAGCAAGCTTAGACGCTTTCTTAAGAAATCTTCTCTAAACCGTTCACCACTTGCTGTCCCGTCAGTACGATAGCGGCCTCTGGGAACTTTCGAGAACTCTGAACCAATCTTCAATGTTTTCATGAGGCTAGCAACCAATCTAGTAATCATAGCTTTGTACTCCATACTATAAGTGTACCACAAACAGGCAGAGCGAAGCTTACTGATTTTACCTCAGATTTTTTATCATGTTGTGAGTATTTGTAAAGGCCTTTACCACTCATAATTGAAAGATAACCTTCACCACGTTGCTTTATGAACTCCAACAAGTCCTGCAAGCCTTTACCCCGATCCTCTTCCCCCGTACTAGAACGTTTGATTTCAACTGCAGCCTTTAACAATTGTTCATCTCTTTTTCGTTCTGCAAGCGGTAACTTCGAAAGGTAATTTAAAACCTTTTCATGGAGTTTAGATTCCGGCAAAGACCCAGGAATTGTAATACCTTGATCATAAAACACTACTTTTATTATTCTACTTGAACTATCATATGAAGCAGTTAAATACCATTTTTTATCATGCTCATGATAACCTTTATTATCTGGATAAGCATGATGAACAACATTTGTAATAGCTTCGGACAAACCACTATATAGGAAAGTCCATTTACCAAGGTCTTCTCCCACAATACGCTTTATTTCTTTTTTTAAATGCTGAGTTTTTTCATCATCATGTAAATGTCCTTTCATATACTTAACAAAACGGATATTACTTGGTTCCTTTTCTTTTTCAAGCTCAAAACTATCTTTATTTCTAAATAAGTCAAAAAAACCCAACTCATCAAATTGAGAGAGTATGTTTTTATTCCACGTTTTCACTTTTGGGCGAATGCGTTGCCTTACCGAATCATCCCATTTTGATAATTCCGCGGTCAATACCAATGCGGCAGATGCAGAAATATATTCAATCTTCGAAAAGTCAACAAAACAAAGACGGTAACATTGGTTATTAAATATCTTCCGCCCCGTAAGATGCCTAATCGTTTGTATGGCTTGCATTGTACGATGGTAATTACTTGAAAAGTTCATCTTTTTAGGTAAAGTAAGGAAAAGGTCTCTATTTTTCCTTATTTCGCAATTTAATCCATCTTTAATTTGCGCATTTATCCAACGATTTATTTTTGATGCTTTTGAAATAGGATTAATCTTAGAGCGCCCTGCAGATACAACATCTCTTCCTGTACGATGTAAATAGGATCGTAAAATATCTCTCTCTCTTTCTCTCTTGGTTATTTTTTTCATCTTCCCCCCTTAGAAAACTGACGCATTTAACAGCTTTTTTATCATTTTTTCAATCAGTTGTATCAATTTTTGATGTGCGCATCAAACTTCTCAAACCCACACAAACACAAACTATCTCGCCCATCCCCTCTAGCCAACCTCAAAACTGTACATAATATGCTCTTTTTCCCGCAAGGTTATGCGCGAGCCACTCATTCAGCATTAACTTATCATTACAAAACATAATCAGATTGGGCGTTGGCTAGCCCTTCCTTTGAATACCATCAATTCCCGTGAGTAATCTTTTAATCTCTTCCTAAGAACTGTCATCACCTCAGCATCATTCCAACTAACCACCCCTATATCAATCAAATCCAACACTGCTGCAGCGTGCTCAGAAGGTGTGGGAGCCGGTAACGAAGTATCACCACCAGTGAGCTTTCCACAGTTATTGACAGGACTCCGAGGCGCGGCGATGCCGCTTTTTAAAGTCAAAGGCTCAACGACCGGAACTTTCGGCACAATGCGCCAGTCCGTCGTTCTGGTGATATGAATATGACGCGCGCCGAGATGCGGCGCGTAAATGCCGACCACTCTCTCGACTTCTTCCTCGTACTCGTTAACGTCATCCGACGGGCTACGGGCGACTCTGACAGTCTGGCAATCACGCGGAACATTTGCCCCACCCTGCGCGCTGATATACAACGCAAAATCACCACTGTCTGCGGCGGCACGTGCAGCCTCAACGCGTTCGTCAAACTCATCAGCAATGCTGACGCCGCGAGGCAATTTGCGTAGTTCACGGTAAGCCCCCATTGTCGGCAGGCCAACCGTTTTAAATTGCGGGATGCGCCACGTTGACGCCCATGCGGTAACAGCCGCAGCAGTATCTTTCAGCGGCCTGCCGGTATCGTTATCGAGCTGACCATCCAGTGCATAGCCATCGATGTTTTTTGAGATGTATTTCGCGATATACCCCGCAGCACCGCCCCGGTTAAGATGTTTTGCCTGAAAACGGTTTCGCGCGGCTCCTCTTTCGTCGCCATCCTCTTTGAGCGCATAGCGACGCATGATTTCGATAATCTGGTTACGCTGGCGTGGATTACAAAAAAGCATCATATGCCAGTGCGGCGTTCCGTCGTGGTGTGGCTCGACGACTCGCAAACCGTAGACCTGTAAATCATTATCCTTGAATGCCGTGCGCATCAGGCTCCAGATACGACAGAGATAACGCTGCGCATCCTTTGGATTAAATGCCTCATCGTTCCAGCCGTGATTAAGCTGAACGGTTTTACTTTCGCCTTTTCTGACCTGACGAGTCGGGTGATACTTTGACGGCGCGGTCAGCGTGATAAACATCCCCACATCACCCTCTGCGGCGGCGTAACGCTCAATACCGGCAATGGTGTTCATCAGCTCCATCCGGCGAATTTCAGGATTAGAAATACTGCCCATCACCTTACTGATAAGGTCGATGCGCTCGCCGGTTTCCCTGTTTTCAAGGTCACACGATTTAAGAAATTCCAGATTTGCCTGGCGGCGCGCACGCACATCACGAATGGCGTGTTTACTGGCATAAGGAGAACGGTCTTTATTGACCTCCCCGACAGCTATCAGTAACGCTTCATGCCAGCGCATACGCTGGCCTTTAAGCTGATGAGTCCACCACTCATCGTTAAACAGACGGGCAATGGCAGAATATGCCTGCCTCGTGGTCATCTGCCCTTTACGGTATTTTTTCCAGTAGAGAGGGGAAATATTGAAAGCACGTGCAGCGCCAGCAACATGACCATAGAGGTGAGCCTGCGCCTCATCCGTAAACAGCGATTCTTTTTCGCCATGCGCATCCACCCAGGCATCGCTGAGTTCCTCATACATCATGAAAAGCTGCGATGAGATACGGGCAGCAAACTTTTTCAGCTCCTTGTCATTCATTCCCGGCAGGCGCGCATAGTGGTCACGCTCTGCCAGAAACAGTAACGACGCGTCGGTGTTCATTTCATGGCGCTGATTCACACGCTCAATGCGCGGCCATAAACGACGCTGAAAAGTGGATGTGAGGAAATAAAACCCGTGTACCGGGCTTTTATTGCGCCGGATGTAGTCATAGCGTGAAGTAAACAGCGAGCGCAAAAAGTAAGGCAGGCGGTTAATCGTGGATAAAACACCTTGCACCTGACGCATCTCGTCACGTGTAAGGGGTCTTTCGCGCCCGACGGCCTCGCGTGGCGCGTTCCATGCATAAGCACCGGTAAACGCCTTACCGGTGCCTGCAGCAAATGCTGAAGGAGGGACAAAACGCCCGGAGGCTTTAACGGCCATATGAGCCAAAAGCCTCTGAACAACGCCTGCTGAGTTGCTCAACCTGCGCGTTTAAATCAGCAAAAGACTTTGCGCTTCCGGTCAGAATATCGTGATGCATCAGGCCGGAAACGAGCTGGCTTAATTTCGGATAATAACCAACCACCGCCAGCCATTCCTGACCGGCGTTTTTACCGCTTTCCGCTCTCTTTTTCTCGTGGAGAATAAACTGAAAGCTGTCACTGGTAACGACATAACGTTCGCCAATTTCAATACGAATACTCATACCGTTCTCCGGTAATGTTTGTTTTTTGCTTCAAAGACTGACTGGCAGGAAACACAACGCGTGGCTGACGGATAAGCCGCACGACGGGCAGCAGGTATTGGCGCGTCACACTCTTCGCAAACCAGCGCAGAAGCTCCGCAATGTTTTACCCTTGCCGCGTTAATCTGACGCTCCAGTAATTCAGCCTGTTGTTCCTGAATAAAATCTACGTTGTCCGGCATTACCAGTTCCTTTTGTCGTTAAGTTTTTTAAATTCATCAGCGCAATAGCTGGCAATTTCTGTCGTTAATTTCGTCAGTTCATCCACGGAGGAGATTTGCTTGTGAAATACAGCGCGTTTAACAAGTAAATTGACCACATCAGACAGGAGATTTAATTCGTTCTGATAAATCGCGATAACAGACTCAGTTATTTCGCGTTTTTCTTTATCAAGACCAAGTTGAATAAGAGATAGATCGCCATTTTTCATAACGGTGATTTTTAAGGCGTTATTCAGTAATACAACTGAACGAGAACAGGACATCAAAGCACCTCCCCGCGAGACAATCCGATATTGTGAAATTTTTCCGACTCCTGACTGAGCAGCTCGACTATCTCTACGCGGGATAACTCCGCCTTTGTGATGTGGCGAATCATGGCGTCAAGATGAGAAGAAAAGCGCGTCGCTGCGTCGGCCTGTGCTTCGGTTCTGGCCTGTTGCAGCAGTAATGCGTATTTACCGCACTGATTTTCAGAAACTGTATGCATGACTTTCTCCAGGCAAAAAGAAGCCCCGCACAATTAAGTGCGTTAAAAACTCTGGTTAATTACTTAATGCAGATATTGCTCTGGTTTTACCGACGTCAGAATTGTCGGTGCATACTCAAACAGGCTGAATAATTCACGTAATGCACGGAATAAGGCATCACGCCAGTAACATGATTCTTCATTAATTCGCCAGTATGGCTGGTTGAATTCTTTTTCAGTCAATCCGGCATGCATAAATAAAGTACGGCGCTGACTGACAGTTAAAAAGCTAATATATGCATACTCACTTGCACCGACCTGACGGCGTTTTGAGAATGCCCCACGCAGTTCATCAATTGCACAAACCAGCCGTTCACGTTCGACGTCGTTCATTTCTTCAAAACGCATCGTTGCGTGACGCTGTTTTAACTGCGCATGGAAGCAAACCGTTAGCCGTTCGCGTTCCATCATCTGATTATAATAATCGCATGTCTCCTGCCAGCGAGGGACGGCCAGATGCTTACCAATTATCCGGCGCATAGCTGCTGGCTGTTTTTCAACGAGATTGAGCGTCATCACTGTCATTTCCAGACCCTCCGGCTTTTCAGAAAGGTCAGAGCCTTTTTTAACGGACTCTGTTTTTTGGTGCGGATAATGATTCCCTTACGCCCCTTACCGTGGGTGATGGTGAAGTCAATCGCCCTGGGGCTTTCGTTACGCAATAACTGAGCAATACAACGAGGCTCATTCATACGGTTCTCCTTAACGTGGTTCACCGAGACCTAACCACATCAACCAGCCGTCACGAATCTCTTTAGGACGGCTTTCATAAGCCAGTTTTAGTCCGTTATTCCATGCCGGAAGGTATACCCAATATTCACCAGCACGCCCCGATACTGACTGAGGGTCAGTAATCTCAATAACTGGTAATTTCCCTTTCTCAATCATGCCCCTTACAGCTCTTGGAGTTTTACCAATGAGTTTTGCAAACTCCTGATAAGGCACGGCATCAGTCACGCTTACAAGCTGTCTATTCATCTGCTACGATTCTCCCTTAGTGCTTCTAATGGCTCCTAATGGCTAATTATTGCCTAAAAGGATAACTCCAGAAGCGCAACATTTCACACTATCAGCAAGAAATTACGCAATCGGAGTAATTATGTCAATAGACGTTTCGGAGAAGTTGAAGCTAATCCGTGAATCTGAAAGGTTAAACCGTAAAGAATTCAGTGAATTAACTGGTGTAGCCTACAGCTCACTTTCGAGCTATGAGAGCCGGTCAAAAAACGCTGGAGTTGAAGCCATAATGAAGGTCTTACAACATCCCAGATTTACTAAATATACTTTGTGGTTCATGACTGATCAGGTAGCTCCAGAAGCCGGGCAAATTGCGCCCGCTCTCGCACACTTTGGGCAAAACGAAACAACGTCGCCCCACTCCGGTCAAAAGACTGGTTAACAATTTATCGCGAATATATTCATCACAAGTGCCTACTATTGGTGGCTAAATTTCAGCCACCACGAAAAAAGCGATTAGTAGTAGCAAAAAAAAGTACCACTCGGAGGGTTTTCTGATGGCAATCAAAAAACTCGATGATGGTCGATATGAAGTGGACATCCGCCCTACTGGACGTAACGGAAAACGCATCCGTAGGAAGTTTGATAAGAAAAGCGAAGCTGTCGCTTTCGAAAAATACACGTTGTACAACCACCACAATAAAGAATGGCTATCAAAACCAACAGACAAACGACGTCTGTCGGAACTGACACAGATCTGGTGGGATTTAAAGGGTAAACACGAAGAGCATGGGAAATCTAATCTTGGAAAAATTGAAATCTTCACAAAAATAACGAATGACCCATGCGCATTTCAAATCACGAAATCCCTTATCAGCCAGTACTGCGCCACCCGAAGAAGTCAGGGTATTAAACCTTCGAGTATCAATCGTGATTTAACATGTATTAGCGGCATGTTTACAGCCCTGATTGAAGCGGAGTTATTCTTTGGTGAGCACCCTATCAGAGGGACAAAGAGGCTTAAGGAGGAAAAACCAGAAACAGGCTATCTCACACAGGAAGAAATTGCCTTACTGCTTGCAGCACTTGACGGCGACAACAAAAAGATTGCGATTCTTTGCCTGAGTACAGGAGCACGTTGGGGAGAAGCAGCTCGTTTGAAAGCAGAAAATATCATCCATAACCGCGTCACGTTTGTTAAAACGAAAACAAACAAACCACGCACCGTCCCGATCTCAGAGGCTGTTGCCAAAATGATCGCGGATAACAAACGAGGTTTTTTATTCCCTGATGCTGATTACCCTCGCTTCAGAAGAACAATGAAAGCAATAAAACCGGATTTGCCAATGGGGCAAGCCACACATGCACTAAGGCACAGCTTTGCCACTCATTTCATGATTAATGGAGGAAGTATTATCACGCTACAACGGATACTAGGTCACACGCGGATTGAGCAAACTATGGTTTACGCTCATTTTGCGCCAGAGTACCTTCAGGACGCCATTTCTCTTAATCCGCTAAGAGGTGGTACTGAGGCCGAGAGTGTCCACACAGTGTCCACAGTAGAGTAACGTTTAAGGGCTTTCAGTGGTAATTTATGCCGCTCAAACCCGCATTGTACCGTTGAAAGCCCCTACTGGTGACACCCTAAATCTCCCTTACACGGGCTTATTTTTTTATGCATAAGCCCTATCTCTGGTAACCGTCTTCCATTGACCACATCGATAGAATCCTCCTTCATAGCACGATGCCTTTCACTTATCGGCATCGTGCTCCCACAGGTTCCGGCTACGCACAGCCAGAACGCGCATATTTGACGCTTACCAAAAAATATTCTCACTCTCCACATTTGAATGTCAGACGAGCGACACCATGTAATCCTACACCTTCTGTCTTCAGCTCAACTATTTGCATTTTTTTGCCCTGAGTAACACAGAAATGAGTTGCATCATTTTTTACTATATTTTCTGCACCAGATATTCTACCCCTGGCTAAAGAAGCTTCGGCTTCGGTGTAGTATTGGTTATCGAGTTTACGCTGAATATTACTTTTATATGCAAGACCAAATTTACCGATACTTGTCTCATCATTATGCACAGCACAACCAGACATAATAAAAATACTAATTAATGATATAGCAGCTATCTTTTTCATCTCACCTTCCCCCATTAAATACCAACGACACTCTCTAGTGTTTAAATATAATAATGGCATGATTATTATAATTGAATAGGATTATAATAAATGTTCTGTACAACATTTCCTACATAAGTAGGAATTACGGACATTGAGGCCCTTCAGGGTAACTCCATGGGGGCTTTAATATATTATATTGAAGATGCCACTGTTTAGTTGAATATTAGGTATATGCTCTTGGTAATGACTCCAACTTATTGATAGTGTTTTATGTTCAGATAATGCCCGATGACT
>OGZA01000023.1_pt1 | contig 106086 bp, 114 predicted proteins | sample 1576591 | NCBI WGS metagenome assembly OGZA01 (sample SAMEA3541565, study PRJEB24748) | human gut metagenome | biome: human gut; feature: human-associated habitat; material: faeces | place: China | collected 2012
ATCGAGACATCAATATTTGTTAAGAGCAAAAAATGTGTTGACTGTAGCGACTGCGGATAAACTGTATAAAGAGGCAAAGTCGAATAATAAAAAGACGAGGATCGTTCAAATTTCCAATGGGGCAGAGTGTGACAAGTTTGTACCGGAGAGCGTGACGGAAGATCAAGTCTACAGACAGTGGCTTAAAGAAGATATGCTGCATGTCGGATATTACGGGGCATTGGCGGCTTGGGTTGACTATGATCTTTTGAAAAGACTGGCAGATAATGAGAAGATCCAGTTGATCCTGATCGGGATTGAGCATGATGATTCGCTGAAAAAGAGCGGGCTGCTTGATTATAAAAATGTGAAGTATTTTCGAAAAAAACCTTATGAGTCATTGGCAGGATATGTACATTTTTGGGATGTATGCATTATCCCGTTTTTGATCAATGATATTACAAAAGCAACTTCTCCTGTTAAATTATTTGAATATATGGCGATGGAGAAACCGGTTGTTTCAACAGCGCTTCCGGAATGTTTAAAATATACTGCGGTAAAAATCGCCCAAAATGTACAGGAATTTGTTTCATTGGTTGAAGAATGTAAGGACGACTGCAAGGATGAAAAACGGAAGGAGCTCCTGAAAAAGTGTGCGTGGGAAAATGACTGGTCTGTGAAAGCGGCAGAATTGAAAGCGTATATGGGAGAATGGGAGAAAAATGAAAGATAAGATCAGTAAATTGAAAAATCTTGTAAAAAAATATGGGTTGGCAGGAACGATAAAAAAGGCGGCAGGATATATTTATTCTAATTATCTTGTAAAGCTTTCTGTAAAAGAAAGAATTTATGTCGCTGTTAATAAAAAGAAATTTATCGAGGGAATCGACCGGATTCTTTCAAAAAATTCTTACGATCGGATTGTGATCTGGAGAAGTTCATTTGGATGGGATGTGCCTTTGTACCAAAGACCTCAGCATATTTTCAGCAATTTTGCGAAGCAAAGAACGCTTGTCTTTTATGAAGTGACACGTTTTACGGATGATGTGAAGCGGATCAAAAAACAGGCGGATAATTTATATCTGGTCAACTATGCGAATACAGCATTTTCAAAGCTGCTTTTTCAGGAACTTGAAAAATGCAAAGCTCCGAAATATGTTCAGTTCTATTCAACAGACTGGACTTTGCCTGCGGCAAAGATTAAAGAGTATATGCAGCAGGGATATAAAATCGTTTATGAGTATATTGACGACCTGAATCCGCATCTTGCGGGAACAGACGAACTTCCCGTGAACGTAAAAGAAAAGTATGATCTGGCTATGACAGATAAAAATATTTTTGTTGTTGTAACTGCCGAGGCGCTGAAGAAAGATGTCATTGAAAAGCGAGGAAATGTTCGGCTTGCTTTTTCAAGTAATGGCGTGGATTATGCTCACTTTCATGATGGGTGCGATCCGAATTTTAAGTGTGATGAAGAGTTTGAGTCTATCTTGAAAAAGGGGCAGCCGGTTATCGGATATTATGGGGCGCTGGCAAAATGGTTTGATTATGATCTGTTGAAAAAAATTGATCAGGAAAATAAATATCAAGTTGTACTTTTTGGAATCAAATATGATGATTCTTATGATAAATCGGGAGCAGATCAATGGAAAAACGTTCATTTTTGCGGGTCGCGTCCATATGAGATCCTTCAGAATTATGCCGCCCGTATGGATGTTTTAACGATTCCGTTTTTGATCAACGACATTACGAAAGCGACTTCTCCGGTTAAATTATTTGAGTATATGGCGCTTAATAAACCGATCGTGACAACGGATATGGACGAATGCAGGAAATATGAATCGGTGTTGATCGGACATGACCATAAAGAATTTTTAGAGCAGTTAGATAAGGCAATATTGCTGAAAACAGATGAAACATATAAGGCGTTATTGGATAAAGAGGCTTTAGAGAATACATGGGAAGAAAAGGCGAGAACGATTCTTGAACAATTAAAAAAATATGAATAAGTATATTGTGCGAAATAGCCTCAATATGCAGATAAAAATCCCCGGGGAACTTTGGGGATTTTTATTTAATCTTTTCAGGGGAAATGATTGAATAATGTAGAGATTTGTTGTATCATGGTATAATGTAGATTAAGTATATACTAAAATAGGTGAGAAAATATGTCAAAGAACAAGGTGAAGCGTAATTCATCCCGCAGAAGGCAAGCAATGCACAGGGGGAAAGAGACGTCAACTAAGCCAAAGAAACCGGTTACCCGCAGGAAAGATTTTTCCGCTTCAGGAAAAGGAAAGAAGCGCAAAAAGAGACGTGTTCATAAGATGAAGCCATGGCAGATCGCATTAATCTGCGTAGGAGCTTTCATCGCAGCGCTTTTAGCATTCGGATTAATGTATGTTTATGCGAAGTGGAGTAAGATTGATACGAAATCAATTAAAGCGGACGACATCATTATCAATGAAGAAGTGAAGAAAAATAAAAATGTAGATCTTGGAGACGGTTATACGAATGTTGCACTGTTTGGCGTGGATTCAAGAGACGGTGACTTGGGAGAAGGAAATCGTACGGATTGTATTATCGTTGCAAGCTTGAATAATAAGACAAAGGAAATCAAGATGGTGTCAGTGTACAGAGACACGCTGCTTGATCTTTCAGAAGGAACTTATCAGAAGTGTAATGCGGCATATAGCTACGGAGGTCCCGTACTTGCTATCAATATGTTGAACATGAATCTTGATCTTGATATTCAGGATTATGTGACGGTTGATTTTGGCGCGATCGCAGATGCGGTAGATCTGTTGGGCGGCATAGAGATTGAAGTTACAGAGGAAGAACTTCCGTATATTAATCAATATATTCCTGAAACGGCAAATTCGGCGGGAAAGGCGGCAAATCTTCTTCAAAGTGCAGGCCTTCAGAAATTAGACGGAACGCAGGCGACAACTTATGCCAGAATTCGTTCTACGGCAGGCGGAGATTTTACTCGTACGGAGCGTCAGCGCCTTGTAATAGAAAAAATGTTTGAAAAGGCGAAGGGAGCGGATATCGGAACGTTAAACAAGATCATCGATAAAGTGTTCCCGCAAGTTTCAACAAGTTTTACGCTGCCGGAGATTTTGAAATATGCTTCAGCTTACAGTGAATATAAACTGGTAGGAAATATGGGATTCCCGGAAGATAAGTATACAGATATGCTTTCAGAGATCGGAAGCGTTGTCGTGCCGGATAATCTTGTATCGAATGTAACAAAGCTTCATGAATTCCTGTTTGGCATTACAGGATATGTTCCATCGTCTACAGTGCAGACGGTCGGTTCTAATATTTCGTATACTGCAAGTGCAAAGAAGTCTTCGGGAACAGGATCGCAGTCGTCATATGATAGCGGTGAATCTTATAATGACAGTGGATATACCGATAACAGCGGTAACTACGAAGGCGGAAACACCGGCGGAAATTATGATGACGGAAGCATGAGCGGAAACAGTGGTAATACCGGAAATTCGGGAGAAACAGGCGGCGTCGGAGGAAATGGCAGTACCGGGGATAATACAGGCGGTACAACTGTAGAACCTCCGGTTGTGCCGGATGGCGGAACAGACAGCGGCGGCGGACAGACCGAAGCACCTCCGGAAGGTACAGTTCAATAATATCCAACCGGAACAGGGGAAGATAAAAAACAGAAAGAGGTTAAGTATATGAAAGTATTAAAGAAATTTGCAAGCATTATTATTGCGGTATGTTTGATGATTCCGGTGTTGAGTACGGTGGTATTTGCGGCGGATGGCGTATTGATGTTTTCTGATCCGTCAACGAAAGTCGGAGAGAATGTGAGCGTTGATTTTGTTGTTCAAAGTTCAGGCGGTACGATCGGAAGTGTGGATGTTACAATGAGTTATGATCCGAAGGCGCTTGAATTTGTCAGCGGCGATGGATTTACGGCAGACGGTGCGGGTACGCTGACTTATAAAGGTACAGGCGGCGGAACAGAGCTGAGAACGGCGGTAGTTTTCAGAGCTCTTACGGTTGCGAATACGCAGATTTCTGTAAGCAGCAGCTCAGCTACGATTTCTTCCGGAGATACATTAAATTTGAACAATGGATCTTCCGCAATTTCGATTGCAGCGGCAGACGATGGAACAACAAGTGTAGAACCGACATCGGCTCCTAATTCACCGGCAGGTGAAAGTACAGATATTGTTGTGACTGTAGACGGAAATGATTATCATTTTTCGGAGGCGTTTACGACAACAGATATTCCGGAAGGTTATTCTGAGACAAAGATGACATTTAACGGAGAAGAGAGAAAATTTGTAGCAAATGACGCGGGAGTTTATCTTGGATTTTTAATGGATGACGCAGGAAAAGGAAAATTTTTCCTGTTTAATACAGAGGATGCAACATTTGCTCCTTTCGCACAAATTGCAATATCGGATACAACATCTTTGATCGTTGTTGATGCACCGAAGTCGGCAAAACTTCCGAGCAGTTATCAGGAAGTGGACATGACAGTTCAGGAAGAAAACTTCCCGGCATGGTCTGATCCGTCCAATTCCAGATATTATGTTATTTATGCATTGAATACAAGGACAGGTGAAAAATCTTTCTATCAGTACGATACAGAAGACGGAACATATCAGTATTTTGAGGCTCCGAAAGAGGAGACGAAAAAGAAAGACAGTGAGAGCGGCATAGTTGCGAAGCTGGGCGAATTTGTAGCGGAAAATACAATGGTTGTTCTTGTAGCGGCGGCAGCATTGTTTTTGCTTCTCTTGATTTTGGCAATCGTATTTGCGGTAAAACTTGTCCATCGAAATCAGGAATTAGATGATCTGTATGATGAGTACGACATTCCATTCGAGGAAGAAGAGAAAAAGTTGAGTGCAAAGTCCGCTAAAAAAGGAAAAGCAAAAGATGATTACGATGATGACTTTGATGATGAATCGGATGAGTCAGAAGAGTATGCTGAGTATTCGGATGAATATGAAGATGAATATGCCGACGAGTATGAAGATGAATATGACGACGAGTACGACGATGACTATGAGGAAGAAGGTTATCTGGACGATGAGTCGGACGAATATGGGTTTGACGATGATTTTGAAGTCGGATATGATGACGATTATGAGAATGAATACGACGATGAAGCGTTTGATGAGCCTGAGGAAAAACAGGCAGTAGGCAGAAGCAATAGAACATCTTCAAAAAAAGATGGCTTTGATATTGATTTTGTAGATTTATAAGTAGATTTATAAAATGAAAGACCGGATAGAAAAGATGAAATTTTCAATCATTTTCTAAGTCCGGTCTTTTTTTGTGTTTTCAATTCAATATTTGTTAAATGAATAAACACAAATTCATCACATTAATCCGCTATGATAAGACCATAGAAAAAAAGAAAGAAAGCGGGTAGTGTTATGGACAATCAATATAATTATTATAATCCAAATGAAAATTCAAATAACGAAGATCGGCAGAGAATGAATTCTCAGAGCGAAGGCAGCCAAAACGGAGAACAAAAGGGAAATACCCCACAGTGGCAGCCGGGCGGCGATCATTTGAAAAAGGAAAAAAAGCCGCATAAGAATTTGATGCGGACGGTTGCAGTCGTAGGTTTTGCTATTTTATTCGGTGTTGTTTCAAGTGGGATTTTCCTTACAACAACGGTGGTTGGAAACCGGGTGTTTGGGTTGCTTGACTCTTCAAAATCTACAACCGCATCTTCTGATAAGGTAAGTAAAGGGACTCCTCTTTCAAAATCATCCAGCGTAGTGACATCTGATGTATCTGAAGTTGTGGATCAGGTGATGCCGTCTATTGTTTCTATCACAAGTATGTCGGTAGAAGAAGTCCGCAGCTTTTTCGGCGGAACTTATGAACAGCAGTCAAAAGGCGCAGGTACCGGAATTATTATCGGAAAAACAGACACAGAGTTATTGATCGTGACGAACAATCATGTTGTTGCGGGAAGCGATACTCTTACAGTTGCCTTTACGGATGAATCAACTGTAGAAGCAAACATTAAGGGTACAGATGCCCAGTATGATGTTGCAGTTATTGCAGTGCCTATTGAGAATATTTCGGATGATACACTGGATGCAATCTCAGTTGCCACTCTGGGTGATTCCACGAGCCTGAAAGTCGGCGAACCTGCGATCGCCATCGGAAATGCACTTGGATACGGACAGTCTGTGACAACAGGCGTTATCAGTGCATTGAACCGTTCTGTTTCTATGACAAATGAAGAGACTGGAGATACACAGGAAAGCGGTGTGAAATTGATCCAGACGGATGCGGCGATCAACGAAGGAAACAGCGGAGGCGCTCTTGTCAATGTAAATGGGGAAGTGATCGGCATTAACTCTTCAAAACTTGTAGGTGACAGTGTGGAAGGAATCGGATATGCAATTCCGATCAGTGATGTCGGTGATTTGATTGAAAACCTTATGAACAGAGAAACAAAAACAAAAGTTGCGGAAGATAAAAGAGGCCTTATCGGCATAACCGGAATCAGTGTTTCGGATGCCTTTTCACAGCAGATTGAGATGCCGGCAGGAGTATATGTAACAGAAATTGCAAAAGGCGGCGGTGCAGAAAAAGCAGGAATGACAAAAGGGTGCATTATCACAGCTATTGATGACATAACAGTAGACAGCATGGAGGCTCTTCAGGAGCAGCTGCAATACTATGAGAAAGGTACAACTGTGACGTTAAAAATCCAGATTCCTCAGACAAACGGAGAGTATAAAGAGCAGACTATAGAAGTGACGCTGCAGTAAGTGTGAAAGAGAAATCCTTTTTCTGAAAATATATAAATGAAAAATTATTTCCCCTCCCGGAGAGAGAAAACTCTGAAACGGGAGGGGAAGTTTGTGTTGCAGTGATTATTTATCAAACTCGGGATTGACAGCATAGAAGTTTTTGCTGTCGAGTTTTTCCTGTACAATGCGTAAACTTTCACCGAAACGTTGGTAGTGGACGATTTCACGTTGTCTTAAGAAACGGATCGGATCGCATACTTCAGGATCTTTTACGAGACGAAGAATATTATCGTACGTTGTACGCGCTTTCTGCTCTGCCGCAAGATCTTCATGAAGATCGGTGATGGGATCTCCTTTTGATTGGAAATAAGTTGCTGTCCATGGGGCGCCGCTTGCTGCCTGTGGCCAGAGAGCAAGTGTGTGATCTACATAATAAGGAGCAAATCCGGAGCGTTCGATTTCCTCCGGAGAAAGGTCCTTGGTGAGCTGATAAACGATGGCGCATACCATTTCCATGTGAGCGAGTTCTTTCGCTCGTAGAAGATGCAACGAACGAAAAACGCCGCTATTTCGGCACTTTTGGGAACACATCAATTTCAAAATCAGAACGATCCTGCCCCTTTTTGTTTCGTTTTGTCTTTGTGAACATGATTTTTTCGATTAAAACCTTCAAAGCGCTGTTCTTTTCAGGAATCGTAAGCTTACCCCATTCGCCAAGTAAATTCTTACAGCGCGGAACGAAGTTTTTACGGTTTGCCTGCAGTGCGAGCGTGGCGTGAAGGTCGTTCTGCGCGGAGATAATGTGCTCCATACATTCTTTTACACGTTGTTCGAGAGCGTTTGACCGCTCGATAAAAATCTCCTTCGTATAGATACCTTGCTCGAGAAAATCAAAAAGAGATTCGCGCTGCTTCAAAAGCGTTTCATGTTCTTTTTCAAAATTCTTAACAATCGCTTCTTTTGCGGCGACGTTCTCCGCGTCCTCAGGTAACGCATCAGTAAGCTCGTATTTATCTACGTAATTTCGCAGCCATTCCAACAAGGCGAGCTCTAACTCATCAATTCGGATACCGACTGTAGGGCATTCAGTATATTGACAAATTAGAATGTCATAAGGCGTTTTAGTATGCGCTTTTTTACGAACCATCAGCCGACCACACTGGGAACATCGGACAAGACCGGCAAAAATATTTTGGATCGGTCTGTCATCACGCACCGGGGCGGAGCAGCTACCCTTTGGCTGGTTGGCACGCTGGAAAAGGTCCGCGCTGATCCGGGGCGGCCAAACTGCATCGGCAAGAATATAATCTGACGAGTGCGGGCGAGAACGGGAAATTTTTCCATCTTTGACCGTACGAACCGTTTTCCGATGTCCCCAGCGAACTTTTCCGATATTTGCCGGATTAGATATAATTCCTTTTAGCGTGGACGGCGTAAACGGGCGTCCGCTTCTTGATAAAATTCCCATTTCGGCCATATGAGTACATGCTTTTTGATAACCGTATTGTTTATTGCCGCATAGATCATACATCAGATCGAGCACGGGGGATTCGGTTGGATCGGGAGCAAGAGAGAAGTGCTTACCATCAGGAGCGATAACGCGACGCCATCCGTAGGGCGGTATATTTCCGACATAATATCCGTCAGAGCTGCTTCGTTCTCTGCCACGCTGCATCCTGCGCTTAATTGTTGCGTATTCTCTGCGACTCATAAACAGACTAAATTCAAAGTATTCGTTATCGTACTCGTTTGCCGGATCATACGTCTTGTTAGGAGTAACGATCTTTGTGTTTGAGTAGAAAAATGCACGCTGTACCCGCCCTTGATCGATCGTATCTCCGCGGGCGAGGCGGTCAACGTCCATAACAAGACATCCGTCCCACATACAAGACTCTACTTCGGCCATCACTTGAGACATCACCGGGCGGGAATCAATACTGTCGCCGGAGACGACTTCGCGATAAATTGCCCCGATCGGAAGCGACAGCGTTTTGGCAAGCTCCAGCAAAGTGGTGATATGGCGCTCGAGCACATCGATTCCCAACGCTTCGAGATCAGCATCCTTCCTTGATTTACGAGCATAAATAAAATAAGACATTGCATCACACTCCTATGTAATTATATGTAAAAAGGTATAAAAATAACAGCTATCAAAAACAGATGTTCTGATTGCGATAGCTGACCGAAGATGATACAATATTTTTTGGTTGGAATGCTGTAGCATCTCCGGAGATGTTATAGTTAAGCCGTCCTATCTCTGCTGTGCGGAGAGGGCGTGTTGACCGCTCCTGTTGACGCAGGGGCGGTTTTTCTATCTATCTTCCAGTTTCTTTTGCTCGCGTTCGATCTGCTTAATGCTTTTAGTTGGGGTGGGGAGATCCTCTGGCATCGTTCCCCCTAATCGTGAAATAGTATCACGAACTTCTTTACCGACGTTATAGTGCGTCTGGTTGGCATTTTCTTTCCCTTGTATATTATCACGTTTAATTTTAGCCTCTGTTTGTGTGGCGCGAAATAAATTAGCGGCAAGTTCTTCATATCCCATATGGTCAAGGATTTTTTGAGATGGTTTCAATCCCTTATGGTGATGGATAGCCTTTGCATCCATACCACCGTATAAACCACGATACCCATAATTTTGAAAGATAGCGTAATCAAGGTTTGTTTCAACTCCTGCATTTTTTGCGGCTTCTACTAATAATTTATTATGCTCTGCCATTTCACGTCTGATAGCTAATCTCTTTTGGTCTTCATTTAATTCGTTAAAATTATCTATTAATTCTTGTTGTCTTGTCTTTACGGCGAAGTATGTCTGACCGAGAGCAATCACCTTTTTCCGGGAATCGCCATTCTGTACAATTAAATAACATGCATAGCGGGAGAGTGCGTAATCTGTAATTTCTTTTGTTGCAGATTTAGGCATATCTATCGTTTTGTTGACTTCAACAAAATGATGAAAGACATCATTTCCGCTATTTTCACAAGCGGTTACAGCTCTATCAATAACTCTAGAAAAGTTGCGCCACTCAGTATATTCTAGAGCACGCTGAAGTTCTCTTGCGTACCAAAACTCCTCTCCATATTCATTGATATGTTTAATGGATTCAAATAAAGATTCGGTATAGCTGTTCTGTTCATCCTCGGTAAGAGCCTTACTAAGAACACGATCATGTAATTCAGTTAATTTGTTTTCAAAATCATCCATTTATCACACCCTCTTTCTAACTATTTGGAAAATCTAGATAGTTGACATTTATGGTACATTTGCTATAATGTACTTAACAGGATAGCCGGAAGGTGACTGCACCTCACCCGCTCCGGTGCAACTTAAAAAACTATAAGAAATAGTCGTCAGCTTTGTCAGGGCAGGACGGCTATTTTTTATGCGTATAATTCAGAATGGCTACAACCAAAAGCGCAATGCTTATGATCAAACTGAGTTCTTCATATGTACTCATAATTACCACCCCCCCTCCACAGGATTCTCGGAATGGGTGGAAGCTCGTCCTCCGGCTACCCTGGTAAATACATTTTCCTTCGTATATGCTCCGGCGACTTTGGGAGTGTCGGGTATATTTCGTATAACGTAAAAGACCCCGTATTACTACGGGGTCTAAGTTGTGCAGGTAAACTGCATTGTCCTAATGTTATACACGCTAAGGTGTTTTGTTCTATAACATTATATGTTGGTATGCCCCAAAAGTCAATACTTTATACTATAATTATTTACCAATATATAATTCGCAGATTTTTTTATCTATTATATTTAAACTTTCATCGCTTAATTTTATACCTGCAAAAGCATCGGAATAATGCAAAGGTTTTGTTATTCGTATTTTGCTAATTGTTGTGATTTGAGAAACTAAGCCAATGCTTCCAGTTTTCATTAAATCAATTTCTTTTTGCACCTTATCGGCTTCCGTTGTATCTACTGTAAAAGCTATCGTTATTTTCTCTCCGGCATACACCGGATTTGGCGATACTTTCACATCTTGAATTGAATTATTGAATTTTTGCATATACTTTTGATGGAGCTTATCATATATTTCGTTTCCCAAATCAATAGTGAATTTATTAGGTGTGGTATATTCTTTTTTAGATGAAAGAGGAAGTACGGTTAATATATCGGAATAAGGGGAGTCTTTTTTATTTAAAACAACCGCATAATGCAATCCGCCTTCTTCATGACCAATACGAAAGCCTAGGTCAACTTGAATAATTTCACCTCTTTTGTATACTTTATTTTTTGAAGCATCAAATGTTTTTTCTTTTTTAATAAATCTACAATATGTATTGATCCAATACGAAAGCAGATTTACTTTTTTGAGATGGGAATCGTTTTCTGTTGTGCTGTCTTCAGGTGCTTTTTTAATGTGTGCTTCAAGCAGCTCATTAAGGGTTTTTATAGCTCTTTTTTTATTTCCGATGACCTCATTTTTATCGAAAAAATATTTTTCTTTTTGTTTCATAGCGTTTTTACTTCCCTCTCTTTCTTTTGTCCCCTGTTCCTTTAACACCACATTATATAATCGCCGTAGCGGTTATATCAAAATTACCAAAATTTACCAACACCATTTACCGTATGTTTCCAGCACCAAGATTGTTTATTTAATAGGGACAGGTAAGATGGTGTGGAAGTTGCCAACAAGTTATCCACATACTTACCAACAAAAATAGAACAAATGTTCGGAAAATCCTTTTAATCGGATTTAAAATGTGCTATCATATCATCAAGGAATTTCGAACAAGTGTTTTTGCAGTTGGGAGGGTACATAGTCATGAAGAACAACATATCCAAAGACTTTGTCATTGAAATGATGAAGAAAGTAGATGATACTGATAAGAAGTTCCTGCTTCAGATCTACACCATAATCAAGCGACATTTGGACAAAAAGGGGAGACGTTAGTCTCCTTTTTCTTTTAGGTTTTTTAATAGCTGCGCGCTAAAATCTCTTATCACCTCTTGAGACTTTGGCGTCAGTTCGCTATATGTATGCATAATCTCCTTTATTATATCGTATAAAGGATTTTTCTCATCATCCTCCAGAAGATCGGAGACATACGCGGCGACTTCGTCCTCTTCGGGAAGTTCATTAAACATTTCACCTCTTCCCGTTTTCACCCAATCAATATTTACATTCTTCTTAAGCTCTAGTAAATCCATTGTAGAGTCTGTTATATTCTTACGTCCTTTCTCCATATCCGAAACATGACCGTTTGAAGAATTTATAATTTCCGCAAATTCGACCTGAGTCATTTTAAGCGCTTTCCGCAACGCTTTTAATCTTTCAGCCGATCCGTCTTCTATATTATTAATCACTTTACCACCTCCGTTCTATGAAACAATCATAACACACAAAATTTAGCTTTGCAACAAAAAAGTAATAAAGAGGATTGACAAACTAAGCAAAGCGAAATATAATATCAGCATAGCAACAAACAACCACGATTCAAAGAAAGGAGATGATAGAAACGAAAGGATATTACAATTCAGAGCAGAGAGGTAAAGGCTTAGGAGTACCGATTGGTAGATTGAGTATTGAGGTGAGAAATATGCTCGAGTTCCGAAAGTTAGTGGAACAGGCAAAAACGGAAGCTGACCAACTGAAGAAAACAATCGATCAGCTTCAGCATTTTGAATTAAATATTGATTTCAGTAGCGAACCTACTTCTTCGGAGTCATAGAAGCTGCGTCTTCTGTAATAAGTATCATTCCAATAAAGTATACGATTGCTTGGATGAAATTCTTCATGTCGGAAACGTCCCGATCTTCTTGTTTACGAATGTAATGGGCTTCATCATTTCCAATCCACGCGGAACGTTCGGCAAGGGTAGTAATGCTTTCGTTCGCGATATAGCTCTTAATGCATTGAGCGAGAGGCTTAACTTTTATAGATTCCTTTTCATTAGGATGTTCATGAATAGCAAAGTCTTTGATAAGAAACTCTAGGGCTTTCCGATATCCAAGCCCCGCTATTTCATCAAGCATGGAGGATTCAGCAGCAAGAGCCTGATTATATATTTTGTCAAACTGTGGAGAAAGGTTGATAATTCTTTCATCAAATACGTGTTTGGAAAAACGATTCGGCTCAGAGTATACAATATTTGCTACGGCGTAATAACTGCTTTTGGGGTCTTTACGCAGCACTTTATATTGAGTGATAAAAGTTTCGTTGCAGTTATGACAATAGTTAAAGACGCTTGCTGTATCAGAAGTATTTAAAGAAGCGGCTAAATGAACTGGTCTAATTTTAGCTTTACAGATTGGACACTGTTCAACGGCATCATAAGTTAGGTATCTAGTGTTTGAATTTAAGTTGTTAATTAAAGACACTGACTTTTCCATAAAATCATTCCTTTCATCGTTTGTTAGGAAAATTATATCAAATTTTTAAGGAGGTGATAACTAAAATGAGTGAAGAACAGAAAAAACTTATTGATGAAACAGTGGAGAATTTAAAGCACCTAAATAAAGAAAGCCTACTCATCGTAAAAGGCGGAACAGAGATGCTGAAAGCTCGTGACGCTATGAGCGCGGAGCAAGAACAAAAAATGGAACAGGAGGTGACGTAGATGTGGACATTTATATTTTTGGTAGCGGCGGTGTTCTTTGCAATTGGATGTCTTAAATGGAAAGTGTCGACGCTGGCTTTGATTTACTACATGGAGAAAAACCGGCACAAGGTTCCTAGTAAAGAAGAGATGAAAGAGTGCACCGGCTTTGTAGTGAAAAACATGATCAGAGATTTAACGCACCGGTCAGGTAGCCATTAATCATTGAGGTTAAAACGGTGGTAGCAACTCGCGTGATGACGTCGATAGAAAACGAACCTATATGCTTACCAGTAGATTTTACTTTTGCCCAAACTGGTTCGGGACGGATTGTCTCAATAAACTGATAGCCGTCGTACGTAATCCGATAGACATCAAGATCTGCAATACGGTCATCATTATCATTACGGATAGAGATAATATACCCAGCTTCGGTAAGGATGACTAACGTGTTGGCGAGTTCTTGAATGGGATAATCAAGGTGTTGAGCGAGAGCATACATACTGATTTCTTCAAATTCAAGCTCTTCGCTTATAGAAAGATGTTCTTCTAAATAAAACAGAATATCACGCATACAATCTGGATTTAATTTCATTTTGCGAAACTCCTTTCTTTTGTACTCGGAATGCCAGCGCCTGTACTAATAGGATAGGAGAAAAATCGGGAGAAGTCAATAAAACAAAAGCAGGATGAAGAGGAGGTGGTATAGATGGAAAAGAAAATCTTTTATTTATGTGACGGAGAAATAGAATCGTGTCCAAAGAGAATGTGCTACAAAAATTTAAAAAAAGAAGAAATAGAAGCAGAGTGTAGACACACGAGCGATATAAAACACGCCGTGAATTTCAAAATCACACAAAACGGAGAAGGCAACTATTATGAAAATACCAGCCACGCAGATAAGACGCAGCCGGTAGAAAATCAACGAATTTTACTCAAGTACAAAAAAACAGAACGGGAGAGATAAAAGTGGATGAATTTGATAAACGAATTGAAGAACAAAATAAAAAAATAACCCATTTTTTATGGATTATTTTTGTAAGTATGATTACTTCGATCATAACAACGATCTTATGTACAACGTAATAAGCGTGGTGACGATGGAAACGACAACAGGCGTGAAAACACTTCGGAAAAGAAACCGCTTCAATTCAACGACTGAAAATTCGCAGGGATGGAGAGCGAGCTCTGTAAGGATAACACCAAAAGAACACCCATTCACCTTTGCAATTTCGATGTAACCGAGTTTGTCAAGATAGCGAACAGTAGCAAAAACAGATTGCATAGAGCGATCGTAGTTTTCTTCGATAAATTCATAAGAGATTACTCGATCATCATAATCAGGAGTGGAGCGTCTTAAAAATTTCAAAAATCGTTTGCTGTTTCTATTCAGCATAGAATATCCCCCTTTTCATTTGTGCTAGGCGTAACGATATTTCCATCAACCAAATTATAGCAAAGGATCATAGGACAACGCAACAAGTACAAACCTTAAAACATAAACATAAACAGGAGGTGAAGAACGTGATTGTTGAAGAAATCCATATAAGAGGAGCAACAATCCGAGTGCATGACGATAGTTATGTAAATCGCACGAAAGAAGAGATCCAAAGCAGCGTAGATACATGCAGTCGGATTATCAGAGAAGCATTAATACGAAAAGAGAAAACCGCGTAAGCGGTAGAAAGGAAAGACAAGCATGGAAGAGATTAAATTACCGACAGTGCCGGAACTGTCACTGATCCCGATCGAGCGGAGAAATTTTCCGGAAGCGGATCACAAGCGGGAGAAACGAAAGATCCAGCGCAAAAGAAAAGAAAGAGACAATGCTGCAAGAGGTCTGATCGCGGTAACGGTTGCCAGCATGATGTTAAACGCGGTGATGGCTGTGATCATTTACATCTTGCAGGCAGGCCCAATCTAAGGAGGTGAACAAAGAAATGGACGAAGAGGTAAAGAAAGATGCCGAAGAAGAAATGAACTGCATCTTAGAACTGCTTGAAGAATGGTGTCTGAAATACGATCAGGATTATGCAAACGCGGTTGTGCTTGTGAAACATAATCAGATCACATCATGGGGAAGTATAGGAAATCACGAAGACCTCGTTTGCAGAATAAAAAAGCGCCCATAAATGAGGCGGCAACCTCTAGGACGCATAGTTAAAAAATCATTTTTATTATAACAGAAAGGGTGAAGAAAGTGAAGAAATTTGAATTAACAAATGAATTTATTACAAATATGTTCGGGACAAAGCTGTTCCGCATCCGTGCCCTTGTTGAGTTCGGCGATGTGGAAGCCGGAGAACTTGGCGGGTATGTGGAGAAGGAATCAAACCTTGGTCATGACGACAATGCGTGGGTGTACGACAATGCGTGGGTGTACGGCAATGCGCGGGTGTACGGAGATGCACAGGTTTCCGGCGATGCGCGGGTGTACGACAATGCGTGGGTGTACGGAGATGCACAGGTTTCCGGCGATGCGCGGGTGTACGGCAATGCGCGGGTGTACGGCAATGCGTGGGTGTACGGCAATGCGTGGGTGTACGGCAATGCGTGGGTGTACGGCAATGCGCTGGTGTGCAGCGATGAGGACTATGCATACGCTCACGGTTTCGGATCTGTCAACCGTACAACGACCTTCTTCCGTCTCAAAGATGGCGGCGTGGGTGTGCGGTGCGGATGCTTCTACGGGACGCTTGCACAGTTCCGGGATAAGATCCGGGAGACACACGGAGAAACAAAGAAGGCACAAGAATACCTGATGCTGGCAGACCTGATGGAACTCAGATTCGAAGAGGATGAAAACGAAGTAGGAAATAGAAAATACGTTGAGTAATGAAAGAAGATAGTGTGATGTTAAATGCGGTGATGGCTGTGATTATTTACATCCTGCAGGCAGGACCGATCTAAGGAGGTGAACAAAGAAATGAACGAAGAAATAAAGAAAGACGCCGAAGAAGAAATGAACTGCATCTTAGAACTGCTCGAAGGATGGTGCCTGAAATACGATCAGGATTATACAAACGCAGTTGTACTTACAAAAAACGATCAGATCACATCGTGGGGAAGCATAGGCAATCGCGAAGACTTTGACGTTTACAGAACAAAAAAGCGCCCATAAGAGGCGGCAACCTCTAGGACGCATAGATAAACAACCAAGATTATTGTACGGGAAAGAAAGGAATTTGTAAAGATGATTAAATGCAGTAAAGGCAATGTGGAAATAAAAGGAAATTTAATATTATTAGAAGCAGAAACAGTCATGATATTAAGAGGAATAAGAAACATCCTCGAAGAAGAGTACGGAAAAAAACACGCAGAAAAGTCAATGCAAAAAATAGTTAAAACATCCACAATGACGCAAGAAGAAATAGAAGAGGAAATAAAAAAATCAGCACAAGAAATAGCGAGAGAAGCAGCGAAACACCTCATGAAATGAAAGAAGAAGTTATTTTGTGGATCATCCGCTGGGGAGATCCGTACGCATTAGAGTGCAAGACAATGACCAGATCGGAAGTCGAAGCGTATGCGCGCGAAAAGCAAAAAAAGCGCGGCGGTACATATGTAATCAATTAAAAAAAGCGCATCACAGCAACTGATGCGCTTAAAAGATGGCGTTCCCGCCTCTTGTTAGGACAAATATATTGTATCAAATAAGAGGCGGGAAGTCAAGCGATACACGCGGGGACTCCCGCTTTTAAACCTCGATAAAGATATTAAAGTTAGGACAGATAAAAGATGGCAACACGGAGAAAAACGTACAAATTACGGGGCGGAGACGTCTACGACGTAGAGGAATATCCAGACGGAAGATATGGAGCAAAAGGAAAGGCACGGCAAAAGAAAAAGAAACCGACGCCGGAACAGATGGCGGCAGTCAACCAAGCCAACCGAGCGAAGATATGCAGACGATTACTGATCGAATATTTTGATGCAGGAGACTACTTTGTAACATACACCTACAAAGTCGAGCAAAGACCGAAAGACATGACAGTGGCACTAAAAGACTTACAAAAAGCACTCCGAAAGCTCCGTCCGAAATATAAAAAGGCAAACACTCCGTTTTACTGGATCAGAAACATAGAGCGGGGCACAAAGGGTGCATGGCACATCCATCTAGTCATTAAAAAAACATCAGGGGCGGCAGAATGGATCGAAGATGCATGGGAACACGGAGCAATCTATATTACGCAGATCAAAAAAAGCCGGTTTTACGATGAGGATTTTACAAAACTGGCAAACTATATGACAAAAAACGAAAAAACAAGAGAAAAACGATCGGACGGAAGCAAAGGAAAACCGCGACTAAAAGAAGCAAGCTACAACCATGCGAAAAATATGCCGTTACCCGAACCGAAATCCCAAAAACTTGTACGCTGGCAAAAAGAAGTAAAACCCAAAAAAGGCTATTACATCGCAAACAGTTACGAGGGGATCAACCCGGCTACGGGGATGAGATACCGCAGATACACACTGATCAGAATCCACAGGAGGATTTAAAATGAAAACAGTAAATATCTACATAGAAACCACCATAAAATCCCCCATTGTAAAAGATGGGAAATACGCATCCGCCCTAGTATTTACTAGGTCAAACGGAGAAGAAGCATACCGGGTCATGAGTGGCGAAGAGTGCGAATCTACTTACAACAGATTGACGCTGATCGCAATCATAAAATCATTACAAAAATTAAAAGAGCAGTGTCATGTTGTAATTCACACTGATAACGCTTATATCAAAAATATTTCAGAACAAGGAGCGCCGGAGAAGTGGCGGCGATCCGAGTGGAAAAAAGCCACAGGCGCGGAAGTCCAAAATAAAGAATTATGGAAAATGTACCTTGAGGAAGCGGAGAAACACGAAACGGAATTTCGCTTTTGCGCCAGCAATGATTATCAGGGATTGCTAAGAGAAGAACTAACATAAGGAGGACACCATGAGAATTACAAAAGAAGCAAGATGCGCGAAAAACGCAAGGGAATACATCGGCAACCGCCCAAGACTCGTTGAAGGAAAGATATATACGTTGATTTTCCGGCAGCAGCCGGAAAGAAGCGAAAAACACACTGCCATCAAGAAACGGATGCGCTTTTTAAAAGCGTTTCCACACCACGCACTTTTTGAAAACCCTTACGGGATCAAAAGATCGTTTACTTGGTGGGAAGTGGAAAAATTACTGAAAGGAGAGCAGATATGATACAAGATATTGCAATCGAACAGTTAGACATACACCCGCAGAACGTGCGGAAGGTATACACCGACATTGACGAGCTGGCGGAAAGCATAAAAGCTCGTGGCGTAATGCAAAATTTGACTGTAGTACCAAACCCGGACAAAAAAGACCACTATCTTGTAGTGATCGGAAACCGAAGACTGACGGCAGCGAGAAAAGCGGGATTGAAAACAATGCCCTGTTCCGTTGTGGAAATGACGGAAAAAGAGCAAATATCAACGATGTTGTTGGAAAACATGCAGCGCAGCGATCTATCAGTAAGCGAGCAAGCACAAGGATTCCAGCTCATGTTGGATTTGGGAGAAACAGAAACAACAATCGCGGAAAAGACCGGATTTAGCAGAAGTACAGTACGACATAGGTTAAATCTTGCAAAACTGGATCAAGAAACACTTACGAGGCGCGAAGAAAATAAGGACTTCCAACTCACATTAACGGACCTTTACGAGCTGGAGAAGGTACAAGACATCAAAAAAAGGAATGAAATCCTTAAGACTGCAGTATCGTCACGCGAAATCGCATGGAAAGCAAAACAGGCCGTGAAAGAAGAAAAAATAAAGAAAAACGCTCAAATAGTGTTTGAAATACTGGAAGAAAAAGGAGTAAAAGCCGCGCCGAAAAGAGCGAAAGAAGAAAGATGGACCGGAAAATGGAAAGAGATAACAAATATTGATCTATCACAGTGGGAGGATCAAACAAAAATCGATCTGCAAGACACAAAAGATCAGCTCTATTATTATCAATACTACGATAGGATCTATGTAGTAAAAAAAGTAATACAAAAAGAGCGGGAAAAAACGGAACAGGAAAAGAAAACGGAGAAAATCAAGGAAAACAAAAGAAAAATAACGGAAATCCTGAAAAGGATGAGAAGGGAAAGGAACGATTTTATTAAAGAACTTGTGTCGGGAAAAATCACAATACCGAAAGAAGTTGATGTAAAAGAAACAGGCTGGAAGATCATGATAAACCGGATAACGGACGGCGGAAGCGTAGCACACATGAACGCGGTGTATGGATTTTACGGGATCGAAAACGCGTACGAAGCGAAAGAAGAGGAAAAAGAACGGATCGAAAAAGAATTTGCAGAAATAAGCCAAGAAAAGCAAATGCTGATCCTCTTGACCCGGACGGCAGAGCCGTACGAAGCAACTGACTATTACGGACACTACGAAAAAGGGATGAAATGCCTAAGAGACTTCTATAGATTACTTCAGCAGATGGGGTTCTCATTTCGATCACTGGAAGAACTAAAGATCCTAAACGGGACTCATGAGTTATACACACAGGAGACGGAAGATGAGCATTGACTATTCGGACATGGCTTTCCCGAAGCCGGGAAAGAAGAAAAAACGGAAAATCCACAAAAAAAGCATTTTAAACAGTCAAAAGGGCATCTGCTACTTATGCGCCCGGTTAAATGGTGACTATTCCGTAAAGCAGACGGAAGAGCATCATATCCTGTTCGGGGCAGGACAAAGAGCAATATCCGAAGAAAACGGGTTAAAAGTAGACCTATGCATTGAACATCACCGGACGGGGCAGCAGGCAGTACACAACAGCCGAGAAATGAGGGAGCTGCTCTGTAAAATCGCACAAACGGAATTTGAAAAGACCCACACCCGAAAAGAATGGGAACAGATCGCAAGGAAGAACTATCTTTAGTACCTCCGCCGTATGGCGATGATACATATAAAATGTCACGCGCAACCAGTAAATACAGGTTTCCCCGCCGTTTTATGCGGCGGGAGAAAGGAGAAAAACGTGAGGATTTTAAAAATTAAAACAAAAACAGGCATCAAGACCGTTTATAACGTGACTGATTGGGGATGGAGCGCCGAAACAGGCGACCTTTATTACAGATCCGGAAAAGAGCTGCATCACGAATACTGCATAAGCGCCGAAGAAATTATAGTATAAAAGGATAGAAAAAAGGATCAATCAAAAACCCGCTATAAACAGTAATTACTGTTTTAAAGTGGGATTTTGACATCTCGAAAAAAAGGATGAAAAAGAGAAAAAACAATGGCAAAAAGAAACGATTACATAACAGGACGGGAAGATGGGTTATTAATGGCACTCGAAATCGTCAAAAATGAGGGTGTCGAAGCGCTGGAAAAAGAAATCGAATTCAGGAATGTCACCGGAATCCGTACCGCCTTAGCAAAAAAAGACATTAACAGGGCGACAATCAAGATCAAAGAACAGACAGTAGACACAGTAACAATCCTTTCCGTGGCAACCTTACATGACGAGTTCGGCTTCGGAACACAAAGATGCGACCGATTTATTAAGAGGTTTAACAAAAAGGCGGAATGCATCATGGATGACATGGCAAGCTGGAACGATTATATAAAAACGATCAAAGAGGAACTAGGGATTGAGCTAGGAATCAGAGAGAACAAGTAAGGGGGCGAAGAGATGGGGAGATTTGAAATTGAGTTTGCACAATTTACCAAAGTTGTGGTGGACGCAGAAACCGAAGAAGAAGCAAAAGATTTAGCGGCGATAATGGACGGAGAAGAAATTGCAGAACACGACACACACGAATACAACATCTGGAACATACGGGAATTAATATAAATTTTTGATGAGGTAGAAGATGAACAGAGAAATACTTTTTAAAGCAAAGAGAAAAGATAATGGTGAATGGATACAAGGTTATTATTATCAAATATGGCAACAAGGCTATATTTTATGGGGAATGATAAACAATATGCCAGATATGGTTGAGGTTAATCCAGACACACTCTGCCAGTGCACAGGACTTACCGACGAGAGAGGTCAGAAGATTTGGGAGAATGATATATGCAATAGAAAAGAAAAATATCCTGAAATCGTGACATACAATAAAGGAGATTGGCAGTTAGATTACAGTTATGTATTTGGAAAAGAGATGCACACAGACGCTTGCAATCTTGGATTTTATGTATGTGAAAGGAACTGTGTTGAAGTAATCGGCAATATTTTTGATAATGCAGATTTGTTGGAGGTGGAGAGATAAATGAAAGCACCTAAAGAAATAGCAAGTAAAGCAGAAAGATATAAGGAGCTAAAAAAAGAAATAGATAAACTTTATGAAGAATTGGAAGAGTTTGCTAATGAAAATGGTTTTGAGGATTTTTGGATAGACGGTTTTGGGGTATCTCAAGAACCAAACGGAGAAGAACAAACAGATGGAGAATATTGTGACCAATGGATGCGCGGGGAAGATTCCGGAGATGGAATATATTACTATCCGATTGAAGGAAGTACGCAATATTTTTGGGTAGCATATTCATTTTGATTGGAGGTGAAGTGATGCTAAAACCAGCGCAATTATACAAAGAGGAATTAGAAAAACTTTTTTTGAGGACATGGTACGACCTTAAATATATGTTCTATAGCGGATGGACAGGGAGCGAACTACCAACAATTCCTGACAATAATTATGACGCTCATCATTTCGCATCAGTTGATAACAATGGAAATGTGATTGGGTACATATCTTATCGTATAAGTTGGATAACAATGAGTGCAGATAACTTCGGAATTATAAGTTTTGGAAATCATATAGAGTTCGCAAGAGATGTTTATAAAGTGATTTGTGATTTATTTGAAAAACACGGCATGAATAGAGTATCATGGAGTGCATTTGTCGAGAACCCAGCAGTTAAAGGATATAGAAATTTTATTAAAAAGCATGGCGGTAGAGAGTGTGCTTATCATAGACAGGTTGCAAAACTACTGGATGGAAAGTTGCATGACGATGTGGAATTCGAGATTTTAGCATGTGAATTTAAGAAATAGTTTGTTGGAGGTGGAGCAATGAAATATAAATGCAAGAAGTCTTTTTGCGTAGATAGATACGACGAAGATGGATTTCTAATCGAAAATAGTTCGATTGTAATCGACGAAGGAAAAGCTTATGAATTAGATGAAAGCGGTCACATGATGATTGGCGGTCAAGACCATGTTCATATTGATGCTGTAGATTATGGTTCGTGGCTGGAAATAACCAAAAAGCATTTTGAAGAATACTTTGAACTGTTGAAGGTGGAGTGATGGAAGATGTAGAAGTTGTAGTTAGGTGTATTCCTACCTCTGTTGTATTTGAATGTCCGTATTGCGAAGAAGAAAATGAATATGATTATTCAGAATTCTGTGATTTATGTGGACACCCGTCAGATTGGGATTATGAAATATTAGAATGTCAAAAATGCGGAAAGAAGTTTGAAATACAAGGTCAAGAATGGAGTTGAGAACATGAACGTACTAGAGAAGATTTTGGAAGAGATAGATAGGTTAGATGATCCGTATTTTGTTGGCTACATAGACAGATACAAGGTAAAAGAAATCATCCGTTCTCACATGGATGACCAAAACGGTGATGTTACCGAGAAACCAAGCGCCGCCGAACTGATCCGAGCGCAGGGGGCAGCAGTTAAGGATGGAATCCGTATTGGAATACTGGAGAAGAACGAGGGGCAATAATAATGCAGAAATGGGAAGAAATCGAACAGAAAAAAGAATACCTCAAGGGATATATAAAAGCAAAGAATAGAGAAACTTTAATAAAAGATCAAATACAACAACTAAGACTCGGAATGATGCTTCCGGCGCTGCAAGGTGATGGAATGCCGCGGGACAGCAGTCAAAAGGATCTATCGGATTGCTACGCAAAAATCGAAAGCCTCACGGATGAGTTGAAAAAAGAATGGATTGAAAGCGTGATCCAGTACGAACGTATCAGGAAAGCAATAAATAAAATGAGCGACGAGCAAGAAAAAGAAGCGCTTACAAGATATTACATACTCAGAGAAAAGTGGAAAGAAATAAAAAATAAGATGGGGGTAAGCGAGGCGAAATTATACAGGATATATGATAGAGCCCTAGAAAACTTTGAAATTTTATAAAAATTTTAGAAAATGAGAGTGAATGAGAGTTCAAAATGTGATATAGTATAAACTGAATTAAAAGACAAAGAGGGAAATAACCCTCTCATAACCACGCGCAAGGACATCCGAAAGGGCGTCCTTTTTTTGAAAACTATTTTGAAAGAGAGTGATGACATGTTTTGCAATTACGATCAATACAAAGATAAAGAGGTAGTTAAAAAGCATGAGCAACTTTTAAAACAACTAGGAGAAAAAGACAGAGTATTTTCGCTGGAATGGAACGGAGAAAACATCACACTGATGGAATGTTGCGACTATTGTTTTGGACATGATTTAACCAAAGAAGAGTGCGAAGAATTGTCGGAAGTATTCCGAGAGTTAGCAGAAGAGCTGGGGAAATAAAGAACAGCGGAAGCAGATAAAAGAATTGAAGAAAAAGTAAACAGAGAAATACAAGGGGCAGCAGGCGAAAGTCGGCTGCTTTTTGTATACAAAGAAAGAGGGAAAACGAGAATGGCAAAAGAATTTGCAAGAAGCTTCTACAGCTCCCAAAAATGGAAGAAATGCAGAGAAGCATATATAGCAAAGAGAAGAGCGATCGACGGCGGGTTATGCGAAACATGCAGAGAACGGCCAGGATATATTGTACATCACAAAATCGAACTGACGCCGGAGAATATCAACGACGCAAACATAACGCTAGGAATTAATAATTTAAAGTACGACTGCCATATTTGCCATCAAAAAGAGGGGGCAAAAGATGGAGAAGCAGAGAGACTTATACGCTATGAATTTGACAAAGATGGAGATTTGCGCGAACTCCCCCCCATAAATTCATAATTTTTTTAAAAACCGGCTGACCACAGTCGGAGAAACATCTAACACACAGGAAATTTCGCGCGAAGGGGTGTAGGTAAACGCGTTAAAAGACAACGAAGAAAAGAAAGGAAAAGGTAAAAGATGGGGTAAATTATAACGAAAAAAGCAAAGACGATATCATAAAGGCAGAAAAAAGAAAACTTGCGGGAATCTACACGAGGCTTGATAAAAAAACAAAAAAGTCGGTGGAATCGCTTGTGGATGAGGCGGCGTTTATGGCAGCGTCTTTATACGAACTAAGAAAAATCATAAACGAAAAAGGATACACAGAAGAATACCAGAACGGAGCGAATCAAAAAGGGATAAAGAAATGCTCGGAGGTCGAAATCTATAACACGATGATAAAAAACTATTCCGCGATCATAAAACAACTTACAGATTTATTACCAAAAGAACAAGAAAAAAATGCACCGCCGCAAGATGATGGGTTTGAAGGTTTTGTAAATGGCAGAGATGATTAAATATCCGCTCGCATATAATCCGATCTTGGAATACTGGGAAGAAATAGAAAAAGGAAATATCAATGTAGGAGACAAGATACGCAGGACATACAAAAAAGTCGTAAAAGATATAAAATACCCCGGAGAATATTTTTACTCCCCCAAGCGAGGAAATCACATATTAGAGTTTGCGGAAAACTTTTGCAGGCATTCAAAAGGAAAATGCGGCGGGAAACGCGTAAAGCTGGAGTTGTGGGAAAAAGCGCATTTAGCAACAGTGTTTGGATTTATCGATATCGAAGGAAATCGCAAATACAGAGAATCAATCCTCATTGTAGGGAAAAAGAATGGAAAGTCATTGTTAGCATCGATCGTAGGTCTGTACATGCTGACGGCAGACGGAGAAATGGGTCCGGAAGTGTACGCAGTGGCGACGAAAAAGGATCAAAGTAAAATTATATGGCTTGAATCAAAAAGAATGGTTAGAAAATCACCGGCTTTAAGTAAAAGAGTTAGATCGCTCGTGGCGGAACTGGATACAGATTTTAATGACGGAGTTTTTAAACCGTTAGCGTCCGACAGCGACACGCTGGATGGGTTAAATATACATTGTGTGCTAATGGATGAGATTCATCAATGGAAGCAAGGAAAAGCGTTATATGACATCATGGCGGACGGAGTATCTGCGAGGGAACAGCCGCTTGTGTATATTACATCGACAGCGGGAACAATCAGAGAAGATATCTACGACCAAAAATACGATGAAGCGGAAATGGTCATCAACGGATACGACGACCCGGAAGGATACAAAGACGAACATCTCATTGCATTTATTTACGAGATTAACAACAGAAAAGAGTGGACGGATGAGAGTTGCTGGGAAAAAGCGAATCCAGGACTTGGGACGATCAAAAATAAACAGACCCTTAAGGACAAAGTGGAGAAAGCAAAGAAAAATCCGCTACTTGTAAAAAACTTGCTATGCAAAGAGTTCAATATCCGCGAAACATCGTCAGAAGCATGGCTGACATTTGAGCAGGCAAACAACACGGAAACATTCAGCGTAGAAGACTTAAAACCAAGATACGGAGTCGGAGGAGTAGACCTGTCATCAACGACAGACTTAACAGCGGCAAAAGTACTGTTTAAGATTCCTGAAAGCGAAAAAATTTATACACTCTCTATGTATTGGATACCGGAAGACCTTGTGGAAAAAAGGATCACAGAGGATAAGATCCCCTATGATATATGGATTGAAAAAGGATATGTAAGAACGTGCAAAGGGAACAAGATATCGTACAAAGATGTCAAAGCTTGGTTTGTAGAGATTCAAGAAAAATATGATATCTACATAAATATGATCGGTTACGATTCATGGAGCGCGGCTTACTTTGTAGAGGATATGCAGGAATACTTCGGAAAAACGGCAATGATCCCGATAATACAAGGGAAAAAGACGCTATCACAGCCGATGAAGAACTTGGGAGCGGATTTGGAAAACAATTTGATCGTATACAATAACAATCCGGTAGACAAGTGGTGTCTCTGCAACACGGCTGTAGATATCGATCGAAACGACAATATTCAGCCGATTAAAACGAGTAAGCCGAGACGAAGGATTGACGGAACGGCGGCGCTGCTCGACGCGTATGTAGTGCTGCAAAATAATTATAACGAATATATGTCATTGATTTAACGCCATAGTAGGCGTTATTTTTATGCAAACGGAGGGAATATGAAACCATTTTGGAAGAGAGAACCAACAGAAAAGACCGCGAAAAAAGAAAAGAATGTGCTGCAGATGGTAACAACTACAGGCGAACTACACTATGCATGGAACGGGAAGTTATACGAGAGTGACATTGTGAGGGCGTGCATACGCCCAAAAGTGAAGGCGATCGGGAAACTTACAGGGAAACACATCCGAGATGATCCGGCGGGAGGGCTGAAAGTCAACCCAGATGCAAACATCCGTTTTTTATTGTCAGAACCAAACCCGTATATGACGGCACAGCAGATGCAGGAGAAAGTGGCAACGCAGCTTTGCCTAAACAACAATGCGTTTATATTAATTGTACGGGATGAAAACGGGAAAGCGATGCAGATGTACCCGATACCATGCACAATGGTAGAAACAAAGTATAACGATACAGGGGAATTGTTTTTAAAATTCCAGTATAGAAACGGAAAAAGCGGAACATTTCCGTACAAAGATATCATTCATTTAAAACAAGATTATAACGAAAATGACATTTTTGGAGAAAGTCCGGTGGAAGCGATCGCGCCTATGATGGATGTAATAGGGACGATTGACCGGGGAATTATAAGGGCGATTAAAAACAGCGGCGTTGTAAGGTGGCTATTAAACTTTAAAACCTCCATGCGAGACGAAGATATTAAAAGCAATGTAGAAAAATTTGTTAGGAATTATTTAGCGGTCGAGACGGATACTTTCGGAGCGGCGGGAGTAGATGCGAAAGCAGACGTACAAAGAATTGAACCGAAAGACTATGTACCAAACGCAGCACAAACGGACCGGACAATAGAACGAATCTATTCGTTTTTTAACACAAATAAAAAAATCGTGCAAAGTGACTACACGGAAAACGAGTGGACGGCATACTACGAGGCAGAAATAGAGCCGATTGTTGTACAGATGCATCAAACATATACAGTTGGGATCTTCTCAAGGAAAGAACGAGGGTTTGGAAATCGAATTGTTTTTGAAGCAAATAATCTACAGTGCGCCAGCCTAACGACAAAACTTGCGTTTCAGGCGATGGTAGACCGCGGAGCAATGACGCCGAACGAATGGCGCGAAACAATGAACATGACACCGATACCGGGAGGGGATCAGCCGATCAGGAGACTTGACACGCAAGTTGTAAATCTTTTAAAAGACTGCTTAAACAAAATAAACACAGAAAACTACGCAGCTATGACACAAGTCATGGTCATGTTGTTAAAAGGGAAAGAGGTGAAAGAAGACGAAACATAAGATCGATATAAGAGGCGCAATCATCCCGAATGATTACAAATGGATTTATGACTGGTGGGAAGAAGACAGCACTTGCCCACGAGATGTACAAAAAGTAATTGACGCAGTACAGCCGGGGGATGAAATTGAGGTTTACATTAACTCTCCGGGCGGCGTAATTGATGCAGGATCAGAGATTTACACACTTTTGCGGCAGCAGGATAACGTAAAAATCTTTGTTACCGGACAAGCTTGCAGTGCGGCGTCGATTATCGCCATGGCCGGACATTGTTCCATGACACCGACATCCCTTATGATGGTACACTGCGTGAGCACAGGGGCGAGAGGAAATCACAGCGACATGGAACATGCTGCGGAAGTGTTAAGAACAGCGGATAAAGCTTTAAGCACGGCATATATTGCGAAAACAGGGATGAGCGAAGAAGACGCCCTTGAAATGATGGAGGCAGAAACATGGCTTACAGCGCAACAAGCAAAAGAAAAAGGCTTGATTGATGCGATTATGTTCGAGGAGTCGGAGAGAGAAATATTGGCAGCAGGACACGGTTTTCAATTACCGTCACAAGAAGCAATGGAAAAAGCAAGAAAAGCAATGAAAGAAACGGAGACGTCGAAAGATGAATCTGTTTTTATATTACAGCAAAAATTAAATTTTTTAAAATTAAAAGGAGAAAAACGATGAACAAAAAGCAGTACAAAGAAAAAAGAGCAGAACTGATGAACGCAGCACAGGTTTTGTTGGATCAAGGGAAAGCAGCAGAGGCGGAAGCGAAAATGGACGAGGTGAAAGAACTCGATGACGCATGGGATGCGATTGCGCAAGCACAGGCAAATTTTAACGCATTAAACAAAGAACCGCAGGCGATGAGCCCGTTCGGAGCAGCAGGTGAAAAAATGAATTTCACAAACACAATAAAAGAACATGAAGAAAATATGTATGATACCGAGGAATACAGGAAAGCGTTTATGAATTATGTGACGAGAGGAATCGCGATCCCGGAGAAATTCACGAATACGAATGCCAACACAAAAACGACAGACGTAGGCGCGGTTATTTCTCCGACGGTTATTAATCAGATTATTGAAAAAATGGAAACGATCGGCATGATCGTTCCGCTGGTAACAAAAACGGCATACCCGGCAGGGGCGACGATTCCGACGTCGAGTGTAAAACCGGTTGCAACTTGGGTTACAGAAGGTGGAACATCGGACAAACAGAAGAAGACGACGGGGCAGATTGATATCAAGGGGTACAAATTAAGATGCGCGATTTCGATGACGCTTGAAACATCGGTGATGTCCTTGAAAGTCTTTGAAACGGTATTTGTAAAAAGCGTATCAGAAGCGATGGTGAAAGCACAGGAGCAAGCGTTTATCACAGGAACGGGAACAGGTCAGCCGAAAGGCGTCTTAAAAGAGACGGTTGTAGCAGGTCAGAACGTGGACATTGATGCAAAAGCAGAGCCGGGATACAAAACGCTGATTGATGCAGAGGCGGCGCTTCCCCTTGCCTATGAAAATGGTACGGTTTGGAACATGACAAAGAAAACATTCATGAAATTCGCGGGAATGACCGACGCGAACGGACAACCGATTGCGAGAACGAATTACGGCATTAACGGAACGCCGGAAAGAACGTTATTGGGCAGAAGAGTTGTTTTGAATGAATATATGCCGAGCTTAGACGCATCATTGAAAGCAGATACGGTTGTAGCATTTTTGTTTGACTGGTCGGATTATATGTACAATACAAATTATGCGATGCGTGTAAAAACTTACGAGGATGACGACACAGAAGACCAGATCACAAAAGCGGTTATGATTTGTGACGGAAAAGCGATTGATCTGAACTCACTTGTGACTGTAACAAAAAAGTATTCGGCGTGATGGAAAATCACGTTATTTACAAAGAAAGAACTACAGCGGCAGAGTTGAAAAAGGCCGCAAAGTTGGCAGGGATAAAAAGATATAGCAGCATGACGAAAAACGAGCTTTTGGAGGCACTGAATGAATCGGGAAGTGAATGAGGATTTAATACAAAAACTAAAAGCAAGAGTGCGAGCGATGTCAAAAGCGGCGGAGGATGAGATCAAGGATCTTGTCCTCTCGTGCAGAAAAGAACTCGAACTGGTAGGAATATACGGAGATGAATCAGACCCGACATACTATCAGGCGGTTGTACTGTATTGCAAAGGGAATTACGGATACGATGAAGACACAGACCGCTTCAGAACTGCATTCGGAGCGCTGCGGGACGCAATGAGTTTATCGGGCGACTACGGCAAGGAAAAAGGAGAATAAGGTGGACACACTTGAATTAGTATGGGAGACAATTACGAAAGACAAAGACGGATTTCCGATATCTAAAAGCCAGAAATACGAGGCGTATTGTCGAGAGAAATCCGTGAAGAGACAAGAAGCTTATGAGTCCATGAGAGCGGGCGTGAAAGTAGAGGCGGTTTTTGAAATCCGACAGGAAGACTGGGAACAGACAAGACACACTGTAAACGGTAAAACAGAATATGCAAGGAAAGTAGAACACGACGGAAGAGTTTACGAAATAAAGAGGACATATAAGACGGGAAAAGCAAAGATGGAGGTAATTTGTGGGTAATGGGATTTCGGTTAATGGGGTTTGATGAATTTGCAAGAGAGCTGGAAAAACTTGGGAACATTGACGAATACGCGCCGGAGCTTTTAAACGCGGCAGCGCCAACACTCGAAAAAGAGTTAAAAAACCAAGTGTCAAAAGCAACAAATAAAGGGTATGCGACGGGAGACTTAAAAGAAAGCATCAAAGCAAAGAAGCCGGGAAAAAACGTGTACGGTCATTATGTGATGGTAACAGCAGAGGGAAAAGATAAAAAAGGCGTTCGGAACAATGAAAAACTTGCATACTTAAACTACGGAACACAGAAACAACAGGCTCGACCCGTCATATCACCCGCGATAAAATCATCCGAAAGCGATTGTTTAAAGATAATGCAGCAGAAATTCAACGAGGTGACAAGGTGAGCGTAAATGAAAAAATAGAACAAGCGATCGGAGAACTATTCAGCGGGAACGTGTGGCCGTTAAAATGCCCACATGATTCTGCACCGGATATATATGCGATATACAACCCGGAAATAGAAGAACCGGGGTATTATGCAGACGACGCGGATGAAGACTGGGCGCAGCACATGCAAATACATGCTTTTACGAAAGGGAATTACATAGGAATGCGAAAAGAAGCCCGAAAAAAGCTAAGAGAGAACGGCTTTATTATTACGGGAATTTACACAAACTATGAAAAAGAAACAGGCTACAATCATTTATGCATTGAATGCTATACGGAGGAAGAGTGATGGCATATGTAGGTTTGACACACCCGGTGATTGCGGTTTACGAAGAACGAAACGGAGTGGTGTCCTACAAAAACGGAACAAGATTCGGAAAAGCTGTAAAATATGAAATATCGCCAAATTATGAGGATGTAAGTGACTATCAAGACATAAACGAAACAGATCCGGAAGAAGAAATAAGAAGCGCGGACATAACACTCGAAATAAGCGAAACGTCAGAAGGTTCAGAGGGGGTTATATTCGGGTATGAAGTCAATGCCGATGAAACGATAGCGAATCAAAACAATAGGGCAAGCCCGATCGGACTAGGGATTGTAACGAGAGAAGTAATCGCAGGAGCGACGAGTTACGTCGCATATTGGATACACAAGGTCTTATTCCGCGAAGAAGGACGGACTCACGAAACGAAAGGGGATGCAATCACATATATAACCCCAAGTGTAAAGGGAACGGCAACCCCGGATTATAACGGAAACTGGAGAACAAAGAGACGTTTCACAAGCAAAGCGGAGGCAGATGCTTGGATTGATGAAAAGGCAGGAATTTAGGAGGAAAAAATATGGCATATGTAGGATTAAGAAAACCGATTATTGCAGAAATAACAGGAGCGAAAGTATACGGAGAGCCGTTTGCATTTGGAAAGGCAATCGGGCTGCAGGTAACGCCGAACTACGCAGAAGGAAGTTTGAACGCGGACGACGCACAAGTGGAATACGACAAGGAATTTAATTACGCAGAAGTAACATTGAATACGAGCACAATCCCGATCGAGGCGCACGAAAAAATGTTCGGGCACAAAGTAAATGAAGGAAAAACGGGTGCAACCTTTAATAAAGACGATCAGGCGAAATATGTCGGAATGGGTTGGATATCCGTGGAAAAGGTGGACGGCGTGAGAAAGTTTATTGGAAACGTACTGTATAAAGTAAAGTTTTCAGAACCGTCGGAGGATTACAGCACAAAAGGTGATTCGATCGAATACAAAACCCCGTCAATTACAGGTAGGGCGATTGCGAACGAGGACGGGGACTGGAAAGATTTCGAGGCGTTCGACGCAAGCGAGGATGCATTAAAATGGATCAACACAAAATTCGGAAAAGTAGAAGGATTGTAGGAAAAGAAGAGGAGTAGCAACATGTTTGAAAAGACAAATTACATTGAATTATCAGGAGAAAAATATCCGATCAAGTGTGATATTCTCGTATTGGAAAGGATACAGGATAAATATGAAGACTTGTCGGAATTTGAAAACGGGCTAAACGGCTTTACCCCAGCCGTGGATGAAAACGGGGAATATAAAAGAAATGAGGAAGGAAGACTCGTCGGATTTTACGGAGAACCAAAAATAGAAACGCTGCGTGATGCACTTGAATGGATGGTACAGGAAGGGATCGAGATCGAACGGGAAAACGGAAAGGAGATCCAGGAAGTCTCAGGAAAAACATTAACCAGGAAGGTGGATATGGCGCCGAAGGAATTAGCGGAAATTTTACACGCGGAGTTTGCAAGGTGTTTTAGAAGAAAAAACCCGAAAACCACGCAGAGGGAGAAGAAGGGGAAAGAATAAACTTTGCGTGGGTTATATTTACAGGAATGCAGATCGGATACACCGAAAAAGAGATCGCCCACATGTATTTTGGAAAGTGGGCAGATCTCTTCAAAGAATTTAAGCGGATGCACAACTACAAAATGAAACGAATGATATTTGAAGAGGAGAAAAAAGTGGAATCCCTCATGGATTTATAAATAAAATTATGTTATGATAAATCCATGAAGGAGGCGCGAAATGAAAAAAAATAACCCTTATATCATTTTGGCGAAAGCAACAATAAGTTATATATGGAAATACCACCCCTATATGTTAGCGTGTGTCATTTCGGGAATTATAGCGGGAATATACATGGCGATAACAGAATCAGACGCAACAAAATTGATTAGCGGTATTATAATTGGTTTCTCTCCTATGATAATAAAGAAAATAGGAATTGCAATTTTAAGTTTAGACAGTTCGGAGCGGATAGATTTTTGGAAAGCAAAGATGCACCGAAGAGAAAGATACAAGAACTACGTAAAAAAGTATGTGGAAAAATTAATGGAAGACCAGAAATGAATAGGATAAAACAATAGCTTTCAAGACAAGAACACTTATCTTTGGGTAAGTGTTCTTTTTGTATCTACAAGGAGGTGAGAAAAATGGCGAAGAAGAGTATCGGGGCATATATCACACTGGATGGCGAAAAAGAATTCAGAACCGCAACATCTGCGTGCAATAAAAGCGTTGCGGCTTTAAAGTCGGAAATGAAACTAGCAGAAGCGCAAACGGTAGGAAATGCGAACACGCTTGACACGCTGAAAAAGAAACATGATATTTTATCGCGGACACTGGACGAACATGTAAAGAAAGAAGAAACCGTTAAAAAAGGGCTAAAAAATTCGGAAGAACAGTATGAAAAAGTCGGGAACAAATTAGCCGAATACAAAAGTAAGTTACAGCAGACAAAAAGCGCGTTGGAAGAGCTGGAAAACTCGTCAGAGACAACAGAAGAAGCGTTGCAAGAACAACGAGAACTAGTAGAAGGCTTAGAAAAAATCGTAAGCAAAGGCGAAGAAACGTATCGGAGAGCTGGAAATCGTGTAAGTGACTGGAAAAAGCAGCTAAACAACGCGGAAGCACAGACGATCCGAGCGACAAAAGCGCTGAATGAAAACGATACATATCTGAAAGAGGCAGAAAAAAGCTGGAAAGGATGCGCAAAAAGCATTGATGAATTCGGGAATGAAACAGACGATACGGTTAATCAAATAACGAAATTAGGAACGATTTTAAAAACGAATCTAAAAAACACAGTTGTTGATATAGGGAAAGACGCGTTTACAAGCGCAATACAAGGAACACTCGAACTGGAAGAAGCGCAGAACCGTTTACAGGCAAGTACCGGAGCAACGGCGGAAGAAACGAAAGCATACAAAGAGGAAATGCAGGAAGTCTATTCTGCGGGACACGGAGACTCAATACGCGACGTTGCGGATGCGATGGCACTCGTAAAACAATATACAAACGAAACAGACCCGTCAAAACTAAAAGAGATGACAGAAAGCGGAATGGCTTTAGAAGAAGTATTCGGGACGGATTTAAGCGAATCGATCCGAGGAGCGGACGCACTCATGGACAACATGGGATTAACGGCAGAGCAGGCGTTTGATTATATTGCAAAAGGCGCGCAGAGCGGTCTGAACAAGTCCGGGGAACTGACGGACAACTTAGCAGAGTATAGTCAATTATGGGGGCAAGCCGGATTTTCGGCAGAGGAAATGTTTTCGATCTTACAAAATGGGTTAGATTCTGGCGCATACAATCTGGACAAAGTAAACGACTTCGTAAAGGAGTTCGGAAACAGCTTAGCAGACGGAAGAATCGAAAAAAATATCAATTCATTTTCAGGGAATACAAAAATATTATTTGAACAGTGGAAAAACGGAGAGGCTTCTACAAAACAAGTTTTCCAGTCTGTGATATCTGACCTGTCAAACATGGAGAACAAACAACAAGCACTTACAATCGCAAGCAATACATGGAGCGCCCTGGGAGAAGATAACGCAATGAAAGTTATCACATCTTTGAACAAGGTGAACAACACATACAAAGATGTGAACGGAACGATGCAGGAAATCAAAGATATCCGATACGATAGCGTCACGAATCAGTGGAAGATGTTAGGAAGGACGTTCCAAACGGACGTGATGACGCCGATATTAGAAAAGTTCTTACCAGTAGCGGAAAAAGGAATGGAAATTCTAAGAGAGAATATCGGTGGCGTAACGATAGCGGCAAAAGCATTGACTCCGGTGATTGCCGGAATGTTTGTTGTAAAAAAAGGAAACGAACTTGTAAAACTTTTAGACGATACGCAAAAAGGGATCAAAGGCGGGATCAAATGGCTTGGAGCGCATACAGTAGCAAAAACAGCGGCGACAGCAGCGGAAAACGTATCGACGGCGGCGACAACGGCAAACACAGCGGCAACAGCAGCAGGAACGGCGGCAACAACTGCAAATACAGCGGCAACCGGAGCGGCAACTGCGGCGCAGGGAGCTTTTAACGCTGTGCTTTCGGCGAATCCGATCGCACTTGTTGTACTGGGGATAGCGGCTACGACAACAGCGGTCGCGGCTCTTTCGTCGGGTCTGCGAGAAGCGAAAGAAGAAACGAGCGAACTCGCAAAAGAAGCGGACAAGAATATAGAGAAACTAAAAGAGACGTCGAACGCATTAGAAGAAACAACTGACAGTGCAAAAGATTCCGTGCAGACAGTAGAAGCACAGAAGAAGGTTGCTGACGGACTGATCGCAAAACTGTACTTATTAGAATCCCAAACGGGAAAAACAAAGGGTGAAATCGCACAAATGAACGCGATCACGAGTCAATTAAATACGATGTTCCCGGAGCTGTCACTGTCAGTTGATGAAAATACAGGGGAACTAAACAGAAATGAAGAACAGGTGCGAAGATCGGCAGACGCAGCGCTAGAACTGGCAAAAGCTTCAGCAGCACAAGAAAAAATGATAGAAATATCAGAAAAACTTGTAGATGCAGACATAGCAAGATACGAAGCGGAACAAAACCTTGCAGACATTGATAATGAATTAAAAAAACTTGAACAGGATCGACAAAACCTTTTAAACGGAAACTATGAAACCGTTGAAAAAGGAACAGAAAAACAGATCAAATTCAACGGAGAGCTGACGGATTATTATACAGCGCTGTCCGATGTAAGCGAAGCAGAGGCGGAGCTAAAAGAAAGACAAAAAGAACAGACGGAAGCGCTTGGAGAGCTGAACGAAAAATGCAATGAAGTAAACGACGAGTATCAAAGCGCTTACGAGTATATGCAGAAAAATACGGAGGAGGCAGAACGAAACACACAGGCAACCGACGACAACACGGCGGCGAAACAGGCGAATGCGGACGCGGAAACGGAAAAACAGGAAGCGTCAAAAGCAAGCATCGAGCAAGCCGGGGAAGAACTGGCGGCATATCAGGGATTATCAGCAGCACAACAACAACTCACGACAGATATAACGAACAGCGTGTTGACAATGCAAGAAAGCGTACAAAGCGCACTGTCCTCACAGATGGACATGTTCGAGGCGTTTGACGGCGGCGTAGAAATATCTACGCAACAGCTTTTATCGAACATGCAAAGCCAAGTAGACGGCGTGACGCAATGGGAGCAGAACCTTTCCACACTTGCGAACAAAGGAATCAATGAGGGAATCTTACAAAAACTTGCGGAGATGGGTCCACAGGGATCGGGATATGTCGCTGCATTCGCATCCATGACGGATGAAGAGCTCGCGAAAGCGAATGAGCTTTGGAGTCAGAGTGTTGACATAAAAGGCATGACCGATCAGTGGGGGCAGCAGCTACTTGAGAGTGGAGCGGCAAATATAGCCGGAGGAATGGAAAACTTAGCTCCGATCATGCAGCAAAGCGGAGCAAACACGGTTGCGGGCCTCGTGAAAGGGATGCAAGATGCTCAAGCGGCAGCGGAAGCGCAAGGGCATGATTTAGGAGTGAAAGTGATTGAATCCGTAAACAACGGACTCGACGTACACTCCCCATCCGCAAAAACAACACGATCGGGAATTTATGTGGATCAAGGGCTTGCGATTGGGATGAATTTAGGGAAAGCAACTGTGATGATTGCAAGCGCGGGAGTTGCAATGACGATCATAAATCAGCTAAACTCTATGCTGACAGTAACACAATTTGCCAATATAGGAACGAGGATACCAGAAGGGCTTGCGCTGGGAATACAACAGGGAAAATCACAAGTGATATATGCGGTAACGGAAGCGACAGGGGCAGCCATCAGGGCAGCAAATGAAAAACTTGAAATACATTCGCCGTCTCATGTGTTTAGGCGCATGGGGAATAACACGATGGACTCTTACGGACTGGGAGTAAAAGATCGCGCGGAATCCGTAAAAAGCTCCGTTATGGAGTCACTGAATTTTAGTGACATAAACGGAAAAATTGATACAAAAGCAGGCAGAGCCGGAATTAAAGAACAAAATATCTTTCGGGATACAATACTGGAAGGAATGAGCAAAATGAAACTGGTGGCGTATATAGGAAATAGAGAGGTAACAAGGACACTGTCTGATTTGGGGGTGATGTTCCATGCTCGTGTATAAAAGCGGGAGCACAGGGGAAGAAATAAATCTTTCGGACAATCGAATCAAAACGCAGATTAAAAAAGCGGGACTATATGATTACGAGTGGGAGTTAGACGAAAGCGAATTAAAAATAGGAAGCAAAATAAACGGTTTTGGGAAAAAAGCCAAAAGGTATGAAATGATATTGGACTTCCGAGGGAACAAGGAAGAACGAGCCGAGTCGGCAGAAAGATTGCACAGAATCACAGAAAGAGATTTACAGGCGAAATCCCCGGGAAAGCTATACTTCAAAGGGGGATACATCGAATGCTATATAGTAGGAACAAAATACGAAGAGTGCAATTTAGCACGCACCGTAAGGAAAAAAATGAATGTGTACGCACCGTATCCATTTTGGATCACAGAAAACCCGTACACGTTTCACAGCTACGGCGTATCGTCTACGGACAATAAACGCTACCCCGGGCGTTACCCATGCCGCTACGCGAATGGCATGAACAACACATACATCCAAAACCCTCATTTTACAGACGCAAATTTTACACTTGTAATTTATGGGCCGGTTGCAAACCCTCAAGTCATCATCGGAGATAAAAGCTATTTGGTCAACATTGTTTTAGAGCAAGGAGAGCGGCTGGAGATAGACAGCCGCACGAGGATCATTACGAAAGTGTCAAAAAACGGCGAACAATTCAACGCGTTTCACAACCGGGAAAAAGGAAAGACATTTTTCAAGAAAATCCCGCCCGGCCGGCAAAAAGTTGTGTGGTCGGGTAAATTCGACTGGGATCTCGTAATTTACGAGGAAAGGAGCGAACCAAGATGGAGCGGGTGGAAGCAGCGCTAAATGGGAGCGCGCAGAATTTACCGGAAATCGGAGAAAATCGCTATCAAGGAAAACTAAACGCGCCGGCAACGAAAGCGAAAGAAGTGGTTTACCCGGTAATGATTACCGCAACTGGGGATAATGGTGGAGTAACGGAAGAAACTCGGGACTTGATTGTGCGAAATGCAGATCTATTTCCGCTAGAATTTACCATTGCCCGAAAAAACGGAGAAGAGCTGGGATTTTTAGATCAGAGCGTTGCGATCGACATGGATCTTGGAGATGCGGACGACTTTGAAATCTGCTTGCCGCAGGAAGAGTGGACAAAAGAGCGGTACTGGTACGGAAATCGCATTTTTGTACCGAGAACAGAATACGGCGGAATCCTAAACAGTCTTGAAGTGATGACCAAAACGCAAGAAATTGTGTGGTGCGGCACAACGTGGAGAGGACTGCTAAAGCGAAAAATCATAGAACCGCCGGAGGGAAAGGATCACCTGACAGTAAGCGGAGATTTAAACGATATTTTGAGAGATCTTATCAAAGACCGATTCGACGGTCTTTTTTTTGTGCCGGAAGAAAAGGCAGGGATCACCGTCACAGGTTGGCAGATCGACCGATACGTCACGTTATATGATGCAGTCGATAAAATGTTAAGCGCTCAAGGATATCGCCTGCAGATCAGCTACGTTGAGCCGGAAAACCTTGATTATGGATACGTTTCCGTCAGAGCCGTACAGATCAAAAACTATTCGGAAACGCTGGAATACTCGCAAGATGGAGAGGTGCAGTTTACCGTAAAAGATTACAGAGGTGGCGTGAATCACTTAATCTGTGCCGGAAAAGGACAAAACGAAGAAAGGATCATTCTGCATTTATACGTCCAAAAGGACGGGAGCATCGGAAAGACCCCGTATTACACTGGACTTGAAGAAAATGAAGCGGTTTATGAGTTTTCGAGCGCAGACAAAGAAAAGCTGGAAGAGGATGGAGCAAAGCGTCTAAAAGAGCTGCAAAACTATAAAAGCATCGACGTAAACGTAGAAGGGATCGACTTGGAAATCGGCGACATCGTCGGCGGATATGAAGAAATTACAGGAACGAGACTACAAAAGCCGATCGTTAGAAAAATCATAAAAACAAAAAACGGAAAAACAACAACAGAATATAAAGTAAAAGGAGATGACTAGATGGGAGAACTGAAAGGAATTACAATCAATACCGACCCAGCGGCGGAGGCACATATTTACGCGGAAGACGACGCAGCGATTTATCAGAGCATTGTCGGATCAGATGGGGTCATGATGATCGGCCAGCAATGTGAAAGTCAGGTGATCAGTAACAACAAAGTACGAGTAAAAGACGGAGTTATCGTAGTAGGCGGACATTTTGCCCGCATCCCGTACGGAGATTATATTGACTGTGAGATTGTCAACGGGCAATCCGGCAGAAACCGAAACGACATCATCATAGCAAAATTCATCACTACGGGAACAGGTGGCATCGACACCTACACATTAGAGGTCAAACAGGGCGCATCCACAACCGGGTCGGCAACGGATCCGACGCTGACACAAAACAACCTCTACGAATCGGGAAAAATCAGGGAAATGCCGCTCTATCGAGTGGTAATTGAAGGGTTAAGCATCACAAAAGTAGAAAAAATGTTCGAGAGCGTCCCGACAATCCCTATGTTAAATACATATTTGTCGGAGTTGCAGGTAAAATTAGCGGGGTACGAATACTCAAGAGACGAGCAAGTTATCGGCAAGTGGATTGATGGTCGTAACTTATACCGAAAAGTTATTATGGTAGGCAATATCAAGCCAAACGCGACGGAAACCACTATGCCTCATGGCGTGGAAAATATCGATCGTGTGATACATCTATATGGATCGGCGCGAAATACAAATCTTGATAGCCGTTTTACCATCGGTCTGCCTTGCCCCAGTGTCAAAAGCGGGAACGTTGCAATGTCACTACAGGCGAATGATGAAAAAATAATGATTTATACAAGCCAAACATCAACGCCATATTCCGCAATCGTAGTTATGGAGTATATAAAAAAATCCGACTAAAATCCTGAAAGATTAACCGCATTCCCACTCCGCATCGATAAAAAGATAATTATTTGTAGCTTTTGGGATGCAGACAAGCAGATTACCGTTTTCCTTCGCTAAAGATGTACAAGCGACTGGGTTTTTATACGTTCCGTCTGATGCCACTACATTTACAACAGTGTCATTTAATGGGCGATACTGTGGCGGTATCGAAAAAACATTGTCGTACACGTTGTTTGCAACTATTGTGGCAGTTGTATAGATTTCTATGTTTAGATGCACCGTTTTACCGATTTTATACGAGTTGCTTGCTATGGCTTTCCACACTCCTGCTCTTACGCCCAGATCCGTGGGCGTGAGCGTCTTTTTATCATGGTGAGCCTGTAATTGTAACAAATATGTATTATCCAAATAGATCAAAGAAAGGAAAATAAAATGGCTATACAAAAAGTAGAGTACTACCTAAATGGGCAAGTACACCAGATCCCGCTCGACAGCGGGAGGACCTATAGAAAAAAGATCAACGCCCCCGGGAAAACATCGTGGAGCGAAAAAGATCATAAATATGAGACTCAGTTAAAAATCACAGATGTAGCCGGGAACGTGAAGACAATTAACAAAGACGATCCGACATTCGGAGACAAAATGATGTTACGAGTAAAAGAAACGGAAGCACCGGTTATTACGATCACATCACCGGCACAAGGCGCATACCTCGGGAGCAACAGTGTGAAGGTGGAATTTACCGTAACAGATGCAGAATCAGGAGTAAACGAAAATAGTATCTCTGCAAAAATTGACTCCGGTGCAGAAATCAAAGAGGGCATCACAAAAGTACCGATCGAAAGCGGATACAAATGCAGCTACACGGCGACAATACAAAATGGAGCACATACAGTCAAGGTTAATGCATCAGATAACGACGACAACGCAGCGATCGAAAAGACAGCATCATTTACAGTAGACACGATCGCTCCGACATTAAACATTACAAGCCCACCGGAAACGTTAATCACAAACGAAAAGCAGATCACCGTATCCGGTAAAACAAGCCCGGACTGCAGGGTGACAATTAAAGTGGGAAACACGGATCAGGGCGCAGTAACGCTTGACGGCACAGGACAATTTAGTAAACAGGTATCATTGTCACCGGGCGAAAATGTAATCTTAATCACAGCAACAAGCTTGGCCGGAAAAGTAACCACAGTTACAAGAGAAGTAACGTACGACCCGGAAGCTCCGGTGGTAATCAGCATCGAAATTGCGCCGAACCCGGTCGGAGTAGGTGAAGAAATCACAATCACTGTCGAGGCAACAGATGAATAGGAAGGAGGCTGCCGGACTTGATACAGGTTACAGACGTCAGAATCGAGCCGAATCCGGCAGCAGCCGGAGGAGAACTTGAAATCGAAATCACGATAGAAGAGACGTACAGTAATGCAAAACGATACCCGGGAAAGTACCCGCACAGATACGCCGGGATCGCGCAAGCGGAAGGACGGAAATATCCATATAAATACCCAAAAAAATAAAAAAAGGAGAAAAACCATGAAAAAAATAGTATTTAACGACAGCAGACAGATCGAAGTACAGTCCGTCACGGAATCAGACGGCGTGCTGCACATCAGAATGATCCTTGTGACGACGGAATCACTAAAGGCGCTTTTTGGTGACACGTTTGCAACGCAAAGAATGACTTACTTTGAAAATCAGCAACAGATAGCCGCGTATGAAAATTACACGCAGTTTAAGTACATCAAAGAAGAAACTGGCGGAGTGTTTGAGGTGGAAATGCGACAAACTGAAGCGGACACAGACGAACGACTTGAAAGCCTGGAAGAAACGACAAGGCAGCAGGCGGAAGAACTGAAAAAAGTAAAAGAAGAGATTGAAAACGGCGGCGGAAATCTCCCTGACACTTACACGTCAGTGTTTACAATGGCCAAAATGTCCGCAGAAGAGATTACGAATGATGAGCAAGCGCTTAAAGTGTCGGATTTATATGATGCGTGGAGTGGAGAAGGTGTGGCGTATAAAACAGGAAAATATTTACGTTACAATAATATCTTGTATAAAGTGTTGCAAAATCACACATCACAAGCGGACTGGACACCGGACACTGCCTCAAGCTTATACGCTAAGGTACTCACAGATCCAGACGGAAAAGTATTGCCGTGGGAGCAGCCAAACAGCACAAACCCATACAAAAAAGGTGATAGGGTAACACATAAAGGGAAAACGTGGGAGTCTCTTGTAGACAGCAATGTGTGGGAACCGGGTGCAGTTGGATCCGAGAGTCTCTGGAAAGAAGTTGCATAACGAGAAAGGAAAGTGAGGAATATGAAAATGAATTATGCAGAAGCAATTATTGACGGATACAATGCGATTGCAGGAGCGATTGTGGCGGTGTTGTCCTACATATTAGGAGAGCACTGGATCTTATTTGCAGCCTTTTTGCTACTTAATGTAGCAGACTGGATAACCGGGTGGATGAAGAGCAAGATGGCCAACAAAGAAAACTCTGTCAGAGGCTGGAAAGGCGTCCTTAAGAAGTTGGGGTACTGGCTTATGATTATGGTTGCGTTTGGGGCATCGGCAATCTTTATCGAGATCGGTAAGGCGATCGGTGTAGATTTAGGGATCACTACATTGCTTGGATGGTTCGTACTGGCCAGCTTGCTTATAAATGAGATTCGCTCGATTTTGGAAAATTTCGTAGAAGCTGGATTTAACGTGCCGATTATATTGATTAAAGGTTTAGAGGTTGCAGACAAGGTCGTAAATAAAGATGGAGATTCAGAGGGCGAGTGATCGTCCTCTTTTTAATTCCATAGGTAGGATGGAAAAATTTTGAAAAACCTCTTGAACTTTACGCGTAACAATGGTATATTACATGTAACGCGTAACGAAAAGAGGTGAGAATAATCGCGGAGAAAAGTAGAGCCGATTACATGAAAGCCAGAAGAGAAAAACAAAAAACGTTTAGCGTAGCTGTGGAAAAAGAAAAAATGTTGAAATTTGAACAAAGATTATCTGAACAGAAAAAGACGAAATCAGAATGGCTTAATGAAAAAATCGACGAAGAACTAAAAAAATAAGAAGTACTCGCAATCCTACCAAGACAACCGAGTACTTCAACTAAGAAGTTTCCTTCTGTAAATATTATAATGCAGAATGAGGCTTCTTTCAAGAACGAATTTGAAAGGAGTTTTTATTATGAATGAGTTGATGATTTTTGAAGGACATGAAGTAGAAGCGTTTGAACTGAATGGAGAAGTTTTATTTAATCCTTATCACGTTGGCGCGTGTTTAGATATGGCAATGAGCACAGTCAAAGACCACATGAGTAAAATGAATAAAAAGCAAGTTATCAAGGTGAAAAATTCAGATGTCGGTTTAACCGACTTCCGAAAATTGAATAACGCGGGTGAGAATTTTCTCACAGAAAGTGGAGTATATAAGTTGGTATTTAAGAGTCGTAAACCCGATGCAGAAAAATTTACAGACTGGGTTACAGACGAGGTTCTTCCAACCCTCCGTAAAACAGGATATTATGAAGTGCCAAAGAAGAAAGAAGACAAGAAGGAAAAACTTCCATCAGTAAATCAAATGGTAAAGAACATCAAAGGTGCTCTTCATGATGCAGGGGTAGATTCCAAGTACATAGCAGCAGAGATTGTTCGCATTTATTCAGATAATGGTTATCCAGTTAAAGTTCCAGTACTTTCCGATGTACCTAAGTTGTGGGATTGTACTACAATGGCAAAAGAACTCGGTATTTTCTCTGAGAGTGGAAGACCACATGATAAAGCCATGAGCGCAATCATTCAGAAGCTGGATGTTTTCACAGAAGAGATTGTAAAAACTGCTTATAGTAGAAATGGGCATGATGGTGTCACAGTGCAGTACAAGGATTCTGTATTACAAAAAGCAAAGGAATGGCTTGAAGAGAACGGTTATCCTACTATGATTGAGTATCGGCTATCAAATGGTAATATCAATAAATGCAAAGTTGTGTATCAGGAGGTGGCGTAAGATGGGAGCGTCAATAAAAATAATCAATGCAGAATACGGTATTGCGTCCTGTTCCAAAGAAGATATTCCATTATACATTTTAAAGTATTGTAAGGCGGAAAAGGTGAATATTTTTTATTTACATCAGAGAGATTTGCTTGTATTAAATGAAGGCAATCCGAATTTTGAGATATTGAAGGAATCGACATTATTATATTTGGAATTAGATAATCGGGATAGAAGTAAGATAACTGATGAATCTATGAAAATGGGAATGAGATTTTTTACATTTTTAAACGAGATTATTCGTATTAGAAAAAAATTGTGCGAAAAAAGAAGATGGCTTAAAACAGCATAACGATAATCAGAACATCTATCAGAAATGGTAGGTGTTCTTTTTATACAAAAAATATTTTTTGCACCGGTGCAAATGCCGGAAGAAAGGAGAAGAACATGAGTATTTGTAGAGGAGTAGCAGGACTTAGAGGTGGAAATCCGAGAGGAATTTTTATTCACAACGATGCAGGATCACAAAATGCAAATGCAGCGTTTTACAGAAAATGGCTGCAAACGCATCCGTTAGAAAACGGATTTGCTCACGCTTATGTAGCTAGTGACGGGATCTTGTATGCGGAAGATGATGCCTACGCAGCATGGCACTGCGGGCAGACAGACGGAAACCGGAACTATTATTCGATCGAGGTCTGTCAGAGTATGGGGGATTTGGAAATCTTTAAGAAAAATGAAGAGAATGCGTTGAAGCTGGCGGCGCAGAAGTGTAAGCAGTACGGTATCGTTCCAAACACGAATACAATCCGGCTGCACAAGGAGGTATTCGCGACAGCGTGCCCGCACAGATCTGTAGAGATTCATGGGGGCACATCTGGCTGTAAAACATATTTTATTAATAAAATCCGTGAGTATATGGGAATGGACAAGTTGCCGGATGCTCCGGTTGTCAGTGGAGGCGGAAGCAGTGCAGCATCCGGTGATCCCGGCATTGTGTTTACTTATGGCGTTATGTTGACCGACGGAACAATCCTGCCCTTTGTGAATAACCTGTCTGATTTTGCAGGACTTCCGGGTCGTACAATCGCCGGTATCGCGATAAAGGTTAATAAAGGTACTGTAAAATACCGCGTGCATGTAAAGGGCAAGGGATGGTTACCTTACGTAACCGGATGTAACTGGTCTGATGCAAACAACGGCTATGCTGGATATCCGGGAGCTGTGATCGATGCCGTAGAGGTATATTATGATACTCCGGCGGATATTGTTGCAAAATATGGTTATCAAAAAGCGCAGTACAGAGTTGCTCCGATTGGCGGCGGTTACTATCCGTGGCAATTCGACAATGAAGTAGGAAACGGGCAGGACGGATATGCCGGATGTTTCGGCATTGCGCTTGATAAATTCCAGTTATATTAAAAATATTCCCCGGAGTATCAGCTCCGGGGAGAAATATTGCATCATCTTATCATTATTTAATTAGCTTCATCTTCTACGAGCGAGTTCTTCTGTTCCTATATCGGTTAGCGTTCCTGTTACTTCCTTATACGGCATAGTATATCTTTGAGAGAGATAGCGCATAGATGCGGCCAGTTCTCCGTCGGGACCTCCGAATTGACTGATGATGATCTTTGCAATTTTAGGATTGGTTTGTGTGATTTTTACCGGATATTGAAGACGTTTTTCATAATTCCACATAAATCAGCATCCTCCTTCCTGCCATGGCCACGGTTCATTGATCCAGTTCCATCGTTCGGCACAGGAATAATCGGCTGTGTCGACAGTCAGTGGTCCGTAGGCAGAAGCATATTGTTTTAAAGCGTCGTTGCGGTGGGCGCTCATTTCATGAAAATACGCAAGCGCTTCGCTGTCGCAAGGATGCGTATCGAGATAAAGTTTTACTTCGTCAACAGCAAAACTAACCTGGTTGATATGCTCCATAAGCTGGTTTCGGTTCATAGAACGATGCATATTTTTCATTGAAGCGTTATTTAAAGAACAGTCTTGAGTATTATTATTTGTGACAGAACAGTTTGAGTTAGAATAAGGATAGTTTTTCATCGGCAGCAGGCTCCTTTCCCTGAGAATGGTTTGTTTAATTCCTCAAAGATCGTTCCGTTTTTAAGAGCGCGGCACGGTTCATAAATGTTCTGCCATTTTTGCCATGGAACATATGCCATTGCAATCGGCATATTTGCAGGGAAAAAGTCCCGGGTATTCGGACATCCGTTCATAGGAACTGTTTCGTGACACGGGCAGGAGGTGTCGGGCATTGTACGGCGCATATAACGCATCTGATTATTTGTTTGACAAGTTGCCATTGGCGGTATCTCCTTTTGTTGTAAATTCATTATTATAATATGAACGACTTACGTTTTTGCGAATGATATATGGAAAAATCCTTTACAACTGCCATTAAATTATATATAATAGGTAAGTCATCGGGGTGTGGCTCAGTTTGGTTAGAGCGCACGGCTGGGGGCCGTGAGGTCGCAGGTTCGAATCCTGTCACCCCGACTGATCTATTGCGGCGGCGAGCCGAAGTTCGGGCTTGCCCGAGATTTTGGCGGACGCTTGCGATTTCGGAGCGTGCTTTTTGGCACTTCCGGTGATTGCAGAAGTATATTTTTGTTTTGAAGAAGATATCATATACGAGAGATCAATGAGGGATCAGATCAGGTAAATGGCTTACCGGAAACTGATTCCTTATCTATTATTTCGGATATTATGGAAAGGAAGAAGAAAAATGTGTGGTTTTGCAGGTTTTGTCGGTAAAGTAGAAGATCGGGAAACTGTTCTTGTAAATATGATGGATACAATCATACACAGAGGACCGGACAGTGCAGGGAAATATGTTGATGAGGATGCGGCTCTTGGATTTCGGCGTTTGAGCATTATCGACCTGTCTTCAGTCGGAGATCAGCCCCTTTATAATGAAGATAAAAGCATGGTGCTTGTTTTCAATGGGGAAATCTATAACTATCAGGAACTGCGAAAAGAATTGATCGAGGCTGGACATGTATTTGTCTCTAATACAGATTCGGAAACTCTGATACACGGATATGAGCAGTGGGGAGAGAAACTTGTCGATCGTCTCCGGGGAATGTACGCGTTTGTGATTTGGGATACAAAGAAAAAAAGACTTTTCGGTGCAAGGGATATTTTTGGAATCAAGCCTTTTTACTATGCGCAGATGAATCAGACCTTTTTGTTTGCGTCTGAGATCAAAGCATTTATGGAACATCCGAAATTTGATAAGATTTTTAATGAAGATGCTTTGGGAAATTATCTTTCCTTTCAGTTCGTACCGACTAACGAAACCTTTTTCAAAGGAGTATTTTGTCTTCAGCCCGGTCATTACTTTATTTATGAAGATGGGAAAATGGAAATATCGCGGTATTTTGAACCGAATTTTACAGGAAAATATGAAAAAACATTCGATGAAGCTGCGGCTGAAGTGGAAAAAGTCATGAAGGAGTCGGTAGAGAAGCATAAGATTAGCGATGTGGAGGTTGCGTCTTATTTATCAAGCGGAGTGGATTCCAGTTACCTGACTTATCTGGGACAAGTCGATCATACGTTTACAGTCGGATTTGACGAGGGAGAATACAGTGAGATTCAGGATGCAAAAGATTTTGCCGAAAGTATTCATATGAAGAATGATGCGAAGGTGATCACGCCGGATGAATACTGGGACAGTCTTTCGGATATTCAATATTATATGGATGAGCCTGTGGCGGATCCTGCGGCGGTTGCACTGTATTTTTTGAGTAAAGAAGCGGCAAAGAAAGTAAAAGTTGTGCTTTCGGGTGAAGGATCGGATGAATTGTTCGGAGGATATAATATTTACTGTGAACCTCTTGAACATACTGCTTTTAATAAAATTCCGATGCCGATCCGGCGCTTTATGGGAAAATTTGCAGAATACTGTCTGCCGAGGGGGATGAAAGGCCGTGGATTTCTTATGCGTCATGGAAAGACGCTGGAAGAACGGTATTTTGCCAATGCTACGAATATATTTACAGAGCGTGAGGCTGCTAAAATTTTGAAAAAGGGATGCAGACCGGGAATTCAGGATGTGACAAAACCTTTGTATAACCGGGTGAAAGATAAGGATGCGGTGACAAAAATGCAGTATGTGGACTTGCATCTTTGGCTTGTTCACGATATCCTTATGAAAGGGGATAAGATGGGCATGGCGAATTCTTTGGAAGTCAGAGTGCCGTTTCTTGACCGGAATGTTCTGGAACTTGCGGAAAGCCTTCCTCTTCAATATAAAGTGCAGGCACCGCGCACGAAAGTTGCTCTCCGGGCAGCGGCGGAACGCAGTATCAGAAACAAGACGGCAGAGAAAAAGAAACTTGGTTTTCCGATCCCGATTCGGGTTTGGCTGAAAGAGGAAAAATATTATAATCGTGTGAGAGCGATGTTTGCATCTTCTATGGCGAAAAAATTCTTTAATACCGATCTGCTTATGAAGATGCTGGAAGATCACAGAGACGGAAAGAATACGAATGAAAAAACAGATGACAGCCGCAAAATCTGGACGGTATATATTTTCCTTGTATGGTATGACCGCTTTTTTGAACATGGGAAACCGGTGCATCCTTCCATGACAGCAGGTAAATAAGATTGATGATGGGTGTGATGATATGAGAAGCAGGACTGTGCGTCCGATCAAGAGACGCGAACAGGGCAGGAAAAATGTAAAGAAGCAAAAGAAAAGAAACCTCGGAGATACGATGCCGATGCGTCCCGTCAGAGAAGATGTGTACGATACGGCGCCGATGCGTCCGATGAATATCAGAAGCGGGTATGAGGGATACCGCAGAACGATTGACCGTAGGCGTGAAGTGATACGGACGGAGCGTCCGGTTTCTCGACGTGTGAATTCCCGCAAAGGGAAAAAGGAACGTACGTCAGGCAGAACTCGTTATGAAAACAGAAATAGTTTATCGGCGCTGATCGCAAGACAAAGAAGTGCAGCGGGAAAAGAACAATATTTTGACTATGACCTTCTTTTTGTGATTATTTTTCTGATGTGTTTTGGTCTTGTTATGCTTTATAGTGTCAGTTTCTATGAAGCGCAGGCTGATTTCGGAAATGACATGTACTATTTTTCAAAACAGGCGTTGATCGGTGTGGGCGGATTTATCGGCATGTATCTTGTGTCAAAGTTAGATTATCATCTGTATGGAGCGTTTGCATTTGAAATCTATGTAATTTCGATGTTTTTGATGGCGCTTGTACAGACTCCGCTTGGCGTGACTGTCAATGGCGCGAGACGTTGGATCGGACTTCCCGGCAACCTTTCGCTGCAGCCTGCCGAGATTACAAAAATAGCAGTGATTCTATTTATATCTTATGAGTTATGCCGTCTTGGGAAAAGGGCATATTCGCCGAAAGGAATTGCACAGATACTTGCATTTGGCGCAGTGGCATCGGCAGGCGTTTTGTTTTTGACAGATAACCTGAGTACGGCGATCATCGTGGCGGGGATTACATGTATTTTGATTTTTGTAAGCCATCCGAAGACGAAGCCGTTTCTTGTAATAATCGGGATCGGGATTGCGGTAGCGGCAGTCGGGATCGCAATTCTTTCGGTAACTGTGGCGAACAGTGATAATTTCCGTCTCCAGCGAGTGATCTCGTGGCTGAACCCGGAAGCTACGGCCGATACGGGAAGTTTTCAGGTCATGCAGGGACTTTATGCGATCGGAAGCGGAGGACTGTTCGGAAAAGGACTGGGAAACAGTACACAGAAATTGGGCGTGATTCCCGAAGCGCAAAATGACATGATCCTTGTCGTTATTTGTGAGGAGCTTGGCGTATTTGGCGCGGTTGTTATTTTGGTCCTGTTTGCATTGTTGTTATACAGACTGATCTTTATTGCGAAAAATGCGCCCGATCTTTTCGGTTCGCTGATCGCGACTGGGATATTTGCGCATATCGCATTACAGGTTATTTTGAACATTGCTGTCGTGACGGGACTTCTTCCGACAACGGGTATTACGTTGCCTTTTATCAGTTACGGCGGAACTGCAATCGTATTTTTGATGGCGGAAATGGGAATTGCGCTTGGAATTTCACGGAAAATAAGATTAGAATAGAAAAAGCTTCCTTTCTTATGAGATGTGTGATATATTTATATGTGGTATTAAAAACTACATACAATAGAAGCGTAAAATATATTTTGCGTTTCAGGAGGAAGTGTTATGGATTATAAAATTGTTTTGGATAGTTGCGGAGAATTGACATATAAGATGAAGGAGAGCGGGATTTACCATACGGCGGTTTTGAGTATGCTCGTTGACGGAGATACGATCTTGGATGATGAAAGTTTTGACCGGAAAGATTTTCTGAAAAGAGTAGCGGTGAGTCCGGAATGTCCGAAGTCTTCCTGTCCTTCGCCGGATGCATATATGGAACTTTACGGCGGAGCGGAGAAGAGGGTTTATGTGGTGACCTTGTCAGCGGAATTAAGCGGATCGTATAATAGCGCTCAGCTTGGAAAAGAGCTGTGGAAGGAAGAAAACGAAGACGGGGATAAACAAATCTATGTATTTAATTCGCGTTCGGCATCGGTAGGTGAAAGTTTGATCGCATTGAAAATACAAGAGTGTGAAGAAAAAGGGTATTCTTTTGAAGAAGTGATAGAGCATGTGGAAGCATATATCGAAGAACAGCACACATATTTTGTTCTTGAAAATCTGGATACACTTCGGAAGAACGGAAGGCTTACAGGAATTAAGTCGTTGATGGCAAGCGCTCTTAATATCAAACCGGTGATGGGGTCAACTCCGGAGGGAACGATTTGTCAGCTTGGTCAGGCGAGAGGAGTTAAGAAAGCGATTGCGAAGATGGCAGAGCATATTGTGGCAGATGGCAAAAATACAGAGAATAAAGTGTTGGCGATCGCTCACTGCAACTGCCCGGAAAGAGCAAGAGAGATAGAGCGTATGATTCTCGATAAGATAAAAGTAAAAGACAGTTTTATAGTAGAGACAGGCGGAATCAGCACAATGTATGCAAATGACGGTGGAATAATAGTTGTACTGTAGAAGTGTTTGTGATAAAATGTCCTCATGCGTAGTATCTTATCTGAAAGGAGTAATACGGGATGAGTCAGGAAAAGGTTGACCGTTATAAACAGGAAAAAGTAAACAGAAAACAGATCATGCGTAAGCAGAAGCTGATGAATAATATGCGTAAAGGGGTGCTTGTGGTGGTAGCTCTGGCATTGATCGGATGGCTTGGTTATTCTGCTTATGATATCTATGAGTCGGGAAAAGAGAGAACTGTCTCAGAGGTGAATTATGACGCCGTATCTGATTATTTGAACGGACTGAATGCAGAAGGTTCTGCTGAGTAAATGGTGTGGTGTGGGGAGTGAGCGCCGAATTTGAAGAGCGCACACCCTTGCACCCAAATTTTTTTTAAAACTTTAAAGTGAATAAATTCATTAAAAACACAACATGTAGGGTATTTGGAACATCAATGCCATACATGTTCTTTTTTTGCGAAAAATCCTGTTTTTTGATTCGTTTTTAGCCGAAAAAAGGACACAAAAAAATCTCAAAAAAGGGTTGAAAAAGGGGGAGTGGTGGTTTAGAATGGAGTCAAGTGGTAAAGAGTGGAGGCTAGTGGAGTAAAGTAGGGGCGATGTGGAGCTCACATTAAGAGAAAGGATTCCAGATGTTATTAGGAGAGTTTAACCATAGTATTGATGAAAAGGGAAGACTCATCATTCCGGCAAAACTGCGGGATGATCTTGGTGACAGTTTCGTTATTTGTAACGGACTGGAAGGCTGCCTCTTTGTTTACTCTCAGGAAGAATGGAATAAATTCGTTGCTGAACTTGAGACTTTGCCACGCATGAGTAAGGATGCCAGAATTTTCAAGCGTTATTTTTTCGGAAGCGCTTCGGAGGGCAGTTTCGACAAGCAGGGGAGAGTTCTTGTCCCGCCGTCGCTCCGCAAAGCAGCCGGATTAGAAAAAGATGTAGTCTTAGTGGGAGTTCAGGATCGCATCGAGATATGGGATAAGGCTCTTTGGGAGGAACGCAGTCAGATCAGCGAGGAAGATCTGGACGCGATTGCAGAGCGTATGGAATCCATAGGAATTCGTATTTGATAAGGAGAAGACAATGGCATTTGAACATGTGTCTGTTCTACTGAACGAAACAGTAGACGGGTTGAACGTCAAACCGGATGGGGTTTATGTAGACGCTACGCTTGGCGGAGGCGGACATGCCTATGAAGTGTGCAGAAGGCTTGGCAGTAAGGGGAGATTTATAGGAATAGATCAGGATGCCGATGCAATTAAAGCAGCGGGAGAACGCCTGAAAGGCTTCGGGGAGAAGGTTACGATAATTCGGAGCAATTATCGTGATATGAAGCCGCAGCTCCAGAATATAGGTGTTGACAAAGTAGATGGTATTGTGATCGATCTGGGAGTTTCATCATACCAGCTTGATACCGCCGAACGCGGATTTTCTTATCGGGTGGATGCGCCGCTTGATATGAGAATGGATCAGAGACAGAAAATGACGGCGAGAGACATTGTCAACGAATACAGTGAGTCGGAACTTTACCGTGTGATCCGCGACTATGGGGAAGATAAATTTGCTAAGAATATTGCAAAGCATATTGTGGCGGAGCGTAGGAAAAATCCGATTGAAACAACGGGACAACTGAATGAAATTATCAGTCATGCGATACCGATGAAGTTTCGTAAGACGTCAGGTCATCCGTCGAAAAGGACATTTCAGGCGATTCGGATCGAGTTGAATCACGAACTGGATGTTTTGAGGGAGTCGTTGGATGACATGATCGAGATGCTGAATCCGGGTGGAAGGATATGCATTATTACATTTCATTCGTTAGAAGACCGCATTGTGAAAAGTGCATTTAGGAAAAACGAAAATCCATGCACTTGTCCGAGTCATTTTCCTGTATGTGTCTGTGGGAAGATTTCAAAAGGGAAAGTGATCACGAGAAAACCAATTTTGCCGTCGGAGGCAGAAACGGAATCAAACAGCCGTTCAAAAAGTGCGAAACTCAGAATATTTGAACGGGCATAAATTGGGAGTGTATCATTATAGAAACGAATTTCCGAGGGGAGGGGAGAACCCTTAGGAAAATACAAAAAAGGAAGGGGCATTTGTCATGGCAGCAAACTATCGTACATCCAAATACAGAACGACAAGTCTAAGTGAAAGAGACAAAAGTGGATTTTATGTATATGGAAATACTGTACGTCAGGCAGAAACTCTTCCGAGAAAAACGAAGAGTCCGTATTCGCAGCAGAGGGAGCAGACGAAACGGACAAGCAGCCGGGTTGTTAAGAACCGAAACCGCGCGATGAGTATTAGTCCGGCTTATGCTGTATTTCTTACGGCAGCGGCAGTCTGTGCGGTATTGATTTGCGTTTTATACTTAAATCTTCAGTCGGAGGTCGTAAGCAGATCGGAAAATGTTACGGCAATGCAGGAACAACTTGCAGATCTGACGGAGGCAAATAATACTGCATATAATTCGGCGGCAGACTCGGTGAATCTCGAGACGGTGCGGGACAGAGCGATGAATGAAATGGGGATGGTTTATGCTGCTCAGGGAACAATCGTAGAATACGATAGTCCGGAAGGGGATTATGTAAAGCAGTATAACGATATTCCGGAAAGCGGTGTGCTCGCAAAGTCCAGCGATGTATTAAAGTAAGGAAAAAATTATGGCTGTAAAGAAAAGAAAAAAGAGTAGATTTGAATTTTTGACAAGAAAATTCCCGCTCAGAATGCAACGGAAGCTGGTAATGCTATTTATGGCAGTAGTACTGGCTTTTGTTGTTCTTATAGGAAGAATAACCTATATAAATGTAACGAAGGGAAGCAAATATACAAAAGTTGTTTTAGATCAGCAAAACTATGACAGCAGGGTGATCGCTTTTAAAAGGGGCGATATTGTCGATCGTAACGGAACAAAGATGGCGACAAGTGAGCGCGTATATAACGTGATCCTTGACGTGGCGGTTATGATGGACAAAAAGGAGTATATCGAACCGACAAAGGAAGTATTGAAAGAATGTTTCGATGTAGAGGGGGACGTTGTTGATAAATTGATCGAAGAGTCTCCGGACAGTCGTTATGAAGTGCTTGTGTCAGATGTGGATTATGCGACTGCTCAGAAGTTTAAGAAGATTGATGAAGATGATAAAAAATATCCGAATGTGAAAGGAATCTGGCTGGAAGAAGACTATTTGAGGAGTTATCCATATGGTTCTATGGCGAGTGATGTGCTTGGATTTGTATATGGAGGAAATCAAGGGGCGCTTGGAATCGAAAGCGCGTATAATTCAATTCTCAACGGAACGGATGGAAGAGAGTATGGGTATTTTGACTCCGATTCTTCGGTAGAGCGTACTGTCAAACCTGCGAAGAACGGAAATACGGTCGTGTCTACCATTGATGTGACATTGCAAAATATTGTGGAAAAATGCATTTTAGAGTTTAACAGTGCGCATGCCGCAGATGGAAATCCCGGCAGTAAAAACACAGCCGTTATCATTATGAATCCGAACACAGGAGAAATACTGGCGGAAGCATCGTACCCTAATTTTGATTTGAATGATCCGAGAAATCTATCTTTGCTTTATACAAAAGAGCAGTGGGATGCGATGAGTGAAGAAGATCAGGTCGAAGCGATGAATGATCTTTGGAGAAATTTCTGCGTAAGTGACGCTTATGAGCCGGGGTCTACTGCGAAACCGTTTACTGTGGCGGCCGGCTTGGAAACAGGAACATTGACCGGAAACGAAAGCTATTACTGCGGGGGTTCTAAAGACGTTCTCGGAACGAAGATCAGCTGTCACTATAAGTCGGGACACGGACAGGAAACGATACAGGATGCCATTGCAAATTCATGTAATGTAGCTCTTATGGATATGGCAGCGGTGATCGGTCCGGAAAATTTTACAAAATATCAGCATATTTTTGGGTTTGGAGAGTATACAGGGATTGATCTTCCGGGAGAGGCGGAAACGTCAGGACTGCTTTATACGGCGGATACGATGGGAGAGATCGATCTGGCTACCAATTCATTCGGACAGAATTTTAATGTAACGATGACACAGATGGTTTCTGCATTTTCTTCTCTTGTGAACGGAGGATATTATTATGAACCCCATGTTGTAAAACAGATTCAGGATGAAGACGGCAATGTAATAGAGACGAAAGATCCGGTTCTTTTGAGAAAGACAGTGTCTTCCGAAACGTCTAAGATGTTGAGACAGTATTTGAAAGCGACGATGGATTACGGAACAGGAACGAGGGCAAAGGTGGAAGGGTATGATATCGGCGCTAAAACGGGAACAGCGGAAAAACTTCCGAGGGGAAACGGAAAGTATCTGTTATCTTATATCGGTTATGCGCCGCAGAACAATCCGGAAGTCGTAGTTTATGTTGTGATCGATGAGCCTAATACGGCTGTACAGGATGACAGCTCCCTTGTTCTGGGATTAAGTCAGAAGATCATGTCTGAGGCATTCCCGTATCTTGGCATTACGACTATTGCACAAAGCGGGCAAAACGCTCAGGCGCAAGGTCAGAATTTCGGCAATACAGAATATACGGATTATGATGAAAATTATGAGGATACATACGGAAATGCAGACGGATCGTATGTGGATGAAAACTATACACCTGATTTAGATGATTGGGCGTCGTCTGACGTTTCAGAGTAGAGGAATAACCCTGCAGAAGATATAATAAACTGTAAAAATATCTTCTGTGGGGATTTTTTGTTATGAGAAACAAAATAGAGGAAAGAATAAAAAATAAAACTTATAATAAGAGAAAAGTACTTGTCGTTTTTTTATGTGCGGCTTTCGTGCTTTTTTGTCTGATAGGCAGACTTGTTTATCTTATGATATTTGATGCGGAGTATTATCAGAACATGGCGGAGGAACTGCATGAAAGGGAGAGGGAGATCAAAGCGGCCAGAGGGGAGATCGTAGACAGAAACGGAGTTGTTCTTGCGACAAACAGGACGGTGTGTACGATTTCGGTTATTCACAGTCAGATAAAAGATCCGCAGCAGACGGCAGACATGCTCAGTAAAGAGTTGGAACTTGACAGGGAGGATGTTTTGAAAAAGGTAGAGAAAGTATCTTCTATGGAAAAAATAAAGACGAATGTTGACAAAAAGACAGGCGACCGTATCCGTGAGTATAATCTGCCGGGAGTAAAAGTGGATGAAGATTTCAAAAGATACTACCCATATGACCGGCTTGCGTCAAGAGTGCTTGGATTTACAGGGAGCGACAATCAGGGGATCATCGGTCTTGAGGTGAAATATGAAGACGTATTAAAAGGAACAAATGGGAAGATACTGACGGTTACAGATGCCAGAGGAATAGAGTTGGAAGGAGTTGCGGAGGACCGGATTGAACCGGTTGCCGGAAATACATTAAAAACAAGTCTTGATTACAATATCCAGTCGTATTGTGAGCAGGCGGCCGAAAAGGTGCTGGAGGAAAAGCAGGCAGAAGGGGTATCGGTCTTGCTGATGAATCCGCAGAACGGAGAAATTTATGCTATGGTAAATGTGCCTGAATTTAATTTGAATGAACCTTATCGTTTGAATGACAAAACGGAAGATCAGATGACAGATGAAGAACGTCAGAACAGACTGAATCAGATGTGGAGAAACCGCTGCATTAACGATACGTATGAGCCGGGATCTACTTTTAAGATCATTACGTCGGCGGCTTGTCTTGAAGAAGGCGTCGTCTCTTTAGACGATACTTTCTCCTGCCCGGGGTATCGGATCGTAGAAGACAGGAAAATCCGGTGTCATAAAGTAGGAGGGCATGGAACGGAAACTTTTGTGCAAGGGATTGAAAATTCGTGTAATCCGGTATTTATGGATATCGGACTTAGACTGGGATCAGAGAGGTTTTGCGACTATTTTGAACAGTTTGGTCTGATGAGCCTGACGAACATCGATCTTCCCGGAGAAGCGGGGACGATTATGCATAAAAGAGAAGATATTAAAGCGGTAGAACTGGCCACAATGACGTTTGGTCAATCATTTCAGATTACGCCGATCCAGATGGCGGTGACGGTCAGTTCGATGGTAAATGGCGGCAGGCGTGTAACGCCGCATCTTGGCGTGTCGGTCTTAGATAAGAAAGGGAAAACGGTCAAGACGTTTAAGTATGGGGAAAAAGAAGGGATTGTTTCGGAGAAAACATCGGAGACAACGCAAGAACTTCTGGAGAAAGTTGTTTCCGAAGGATCGGGAAAAAACGCGTATCTTGAAGGATATTCTATCGGGGGAAAGACGGCGACGTCTCAAACGCTTCCAAGAAGCGCCGGAAAATATATTTCTTCGTTTATAGGATTTGCTCCGGCGGACGATCCTCAGATTCTCGGAATGGTCATCATCCATGATCCTCAGGGAATTTATTACGGCGGAACGATCGCTGCCCCGGTGCTTCGGGACATATATGATAATGTGCTCCCCTATCTCGGGATTGAAAAAAAGTAATGGATGGTTTATACTTTATGAGATAAAAGAGATGAAGAGGTGGATTTATGAGTAGTCATGTAGTGATTCCGGTTCTTGCGGCATTTGCGGTAAGTCTTGTGCTCGGACCGATTGTGATTCCTTTTTTGCGGAAACTGAAAATGAAGCAGACGGAGCGTGTAGAAGGCGTTCAGTCTCATTTGAAAAAAGCGGGAACTCCGACGATGGGCGGCATTATTATTCTTGCGGCTGTTATTGTGACATCCCTGTTCTATGTGAAAGATTATCCGAAGATCATTCCGGTTTTATTCCTTACAGTGGCGTTTGGTTTGATCGGATTTCTTGATGATTATCTTAAAGTTGTGTTGAAACGTTCGGATGGACTGATGCCGATGCAGAAAATGGCTCTGCAGATTATTGTAACGGCTGTGTTTGCATTCTATCTCGTGAAAGTGGCGGATATTCCGCTTACGATGCTTGTGCCGTTCTCTAACGGATATTATCTTGATATCGGCTGGATGGCAGTTCCGCTTTTGTTTGTGGCAGTGATCGGAACAGTCAACGGAACAAACTTTACAGATGGACTGGATGGCCTTGCTTCCAGTGTGACCGTTCTTGTCGCAACATTTTTTACAGTTGTGGCGATCGGAACGAAAAGCGGGATCGAACCTGTCACCTGTGCTGTAGTCGGGGCGCTGCTTGGATTTTTACTGTTTAACGTATATCCGGCAAGTGTGTTTATGGGAGATACAGGGTCTTTGGCTCTTGGAGGATTTGTGGCAGGCACGGCTTATATGATGCAGATGCCTTTGTTTATCCTGATCGTTGGAATTATTTACCTTGTGGAAGTGGCTTCGGTCATGATTCAGGTTACTTATTTTAAGAAAACAGGCGGAAAGAGGTTTTTTAAAATGGCGCCGATCCACCATCATTTTGAATTATGCGGATGGTCTGAAACGAGAGTGGTAGCTGTATTTTCTATCATAACGGCGTTGCTTTGCCTCATTGCGCTGATGGGGGTATAAAAATGGATATAAGAGGAAAAAAAGTGCTCGTCTTCGGTTCGGGTATCAGTGGAGAAGGATCATGCAGGCTTTTGCTCGAAAAAGGCGCGGAGGTTGTTTTGTATGATGGAAATGAAAAACTGTGCGCCGATGAGATTGAAGCTAAAATTTTAGAAACTAAAAAAGAAAACGGGCAATTCAGTATAGTGCTCGGAACATTTCCGGAAGAGATTATAGAAGAGCTTTCATTTGTAGTGATGAGTCCGGGAGTGCCGACGGATCTTCCGATCGTTGAAAAAATGCGTGAAAAGAGCATCCCGATCTGGGGAGAGATCGAACTTGCATATGTGTTTGGAAAAGGAGACGTTCTTGCAATTACAGGAACAAACGGGAAAACGACGACGACAGCCCTTTTGGGACAGATCATGCAGGACTATAAAGAACATGCTTATATTGTAGGAAATATAGGAACTCCGTATACAAGCGTTGCACAAGAAACGACGGACGACGCGGTAATTGTAGCGGAAATAAGCAGTTTCCAGCTTGAGACAATACATACATTTCATCCGAAAGTAAGCGCGATTTTGAATATTACTCCCGATCATTTGAATCGTCATCATACAATGGAGGCATATATCGAAGCGAAAGAGCGTATTGCTGAAAATCAGACAAAAGCAGATGTGTGCGTATTGAATTATGAGGATGATGAACTTCAGAAATTCGGAGAAAAAACGGCAGCGCAAGTTCTATATTTCAGCAGTGCGCGTAAACTGGAAAAAGGGATATATCTTGATGGAACAAAAATCATTTGCGCGGCAGATGTTCCGGTCGAGCTTTGCGATGTCAGTGAACTGAAGATTCTCGGAACACACAATTATGAAAATGTGATGGCTGCTTCTGCAATGGCGTATGCATATGGTGTTCCGATCGAGGTGATCCGCAAAAATCTTCTGACATTTCCCGGAGTGGAACATCGAATTGAGTTTGTGGCAGAAAAAAGAGGTGTCCTTTATTATAATGACTCGAAAGGAACAAATCCGGACGCAGCGATCAAAGGGATTCAGGCCATGAACCGTCCTACCATACTGATCGGGGGAGGTTACGACAAAGATTCCGAATATGATGAGTGGATCAAGGCGTTTGACGGGAAAGTGAGAAAACTTGTTCTGCTTGGCGCAACGAGAGAGAAGATCGCGCAAAGCGCTCATGCAAACGGATTTGACGATATTATTATGGCAGATACCTTTGAGGAGGCGTTTGAACAGTGCGTGAAATATGCGAAGCCGGGCGATGCGGTGCTTTTATCGCCGGCGTGTGCAAGCTGGGGGATGTTTAAAAATTATGAAGAACGTGGAGATAAATTCAAAGAACTTGTAGACCAACTATAAGGAGTGGAGCTGATTGACGCGTTCTGAAAAGAAAAAACGATATGACGGGATGCTTATATTTGTTGTATTGCTTCTTGTTGCCGCAGGGCTTGTGATATTGTACAGCACAAGCGCTTACAATGGGCAGGTGAAATTTCACGATCCGTTTCATTATTTGAAAAAGCAGGGGTTTGCGACACTGCTAGGACTGTTTGGTATGGCGCTTATCGCCCGCGTTGATTATCATAAATGGGTTCCGCTGGCGATTCCCGCATATGTGACGTCGATCATTCTGTCTGTGGCTGTTATATTTTTCGGGGATGAATACAACGGGTCCAAAAGATGGTTGTCTTTGGGCCCGATTTCTTTTCAGCCTTCAGAGTTTGCAAAAGTAGCCGTTATTTTTTTCCTTGCATGCCTTGTGAGCAGAAATGTACAGCGGATGAAACGTTTTCGCACAATGATACTTATGATGATTCCGGTTTTGCCGATCGTAGGTCTGGTCGGAGCAAGTAATTTAAGCACTGCGATCATCATTCTCGGAATTGCGGTTGTTCTGATTTTTGTAGCGGATCCGAAATACGTCCGTTTTATATTGATGGGAAGTATCGGCGTAGGATTTATGACGGTTTTTCTGGCGATGGAAAGTTATCGATTGGAACGCCTGGCAATCTGGAGACATCCGGAGCAATATGAAAAAGGGTATCAGACGCTGCAGGGACTATATGCAATCGGCAGCGGAGGTCTGTTCGGAAGGGGATTAGGCAACAGTGTACAAAAACTCGGATTTCTTCCAGAGGCTCAAAATGATATGATTTTTTCTATTATCTGTGAAGAATTGGGATTGATCGGAGCAGGATTTATCATTCTTTTATTTTTGATTCTTATTTGGCGTTTTTTTGTGATTTCAACAAAAGCGTCGGATCTGCTTGGCGCTTTGATAGCGGCAGGGGCAATGGCGCATATGATGATCCAGGTTATATTAAACATCGCGGTAGTTACAAATTCAATTCCAAACACAGGGATTACGCTTCCGTTTATCAGTTACGGAGGTACATCGGTTGTATTTCTTCTGTTGGAGATGGGACTTGTGCTTAGCGTATCGAATTACGAAGGTTTACGGTATGGAGGTTCAGAATAGATGAAGAGAAAAAAACACAAAAAGAGAAAGGTGTGGCCGATTATTTTAGTTGTGCTTACTGTCTTGATCGTTATGGCAGCTGCGGCGGTATTTCTATTTCGCACAAGGTCATATAAAGTGGAAGGAAATTCTTATTACGGAGAGAGAACGATCACAACATGGATTGAGAATGATCCGCTTTCGGTAAATTCTCTGTATGTTCTGTATAAATATAATTTTACCGATGCCGATCTTCCGTCAGGAGTAGAAAGTCTGAGTATTTCACTGAAAGATCCGTGGACGGTGAAGGTGAAAGTGAAAGAAAAAGAAATGGCCGGATATGTAGATTATGACGGTGCATATCTTTATTTTGACAGAACCGGAACGGCAGTATTGCGGACAAAAAAAATAATCGAAGGTGTTCCTCATATCGAAGGTCTTATGTTTGATTCGGCAAAAGCTAAAATAGGGAAAAAACTTCCGGTGGAAGATGACAGTATTTTTGAAAAAATTGTAGAAGTTTCAAAAAATTTAAAAAAATACAATCTCACACCTGACAGGATGGGGTGTACAGATGGAGGCGTACAGATATATTTTGAAATTGTACAGGTCAGCCTTGGAAACGGGAATTATGAAGAAAAGCTTAGACAGGTAGAACCGATTCTTAAAAAACTGACTGAATTATATCCCGGAAAGGCGGGCGTGCTGCATTTAGAGAATTACGATGCCGAATCGGAGTCGATTCCGTTTGTTCCGGCGGCATAGCGGCGGCGGATCATCTGTAAAAGTGTAATAATTCAGAAAAATAGCAAAAAATCTATTGATTATTTGCTAAAAAGACTTTATTATATACTTATTGAATTCTATCGTTCAATATTAAGGGATGTATAAGAAATTAGTAAGACGACGAAGGAGGAAGTACTCTTGTTAGAAATTAAAACCAACGAATCAGAAGCGGCCGCAAGAATTATTGTAGTCGGAGTCGGTGGAGGCGGAAACAACGCAGTAAACCGGATGATTGACGAACAGATCGCGGGCGTGGAATTTATCGCAGTGAATACAGATAAGCAGGCACTGCAGCTTTGTAAAGCACCGACATTAATGCAGATCGGTGAGAAGCTTACAAAAGGGCTCGGCGCAGGGGCACAGCCGGAAGTAGGAGAAAAAGCGGCAGAGGAAAGTTCAGAAGAGATCTCGGCAGCGCTCAAAGGTGCGGACATGGTGTTCGTAACATGCGGTATGGGCGGCGGAACGGGTACAGGTGCTGCACCTGTTATTGCACGTATTGCAAAAGAGCAGGGAGCTCTTACAGTCGGAGTTGTCACAAAACCTTTCCGTTTTGAGTCGAAAACAAGAATGCAGAATGCATTGAGCGGAATTGATAAATTAAAAGAAAATGTAGATACGATTATCGTAATTCCGAATGACAAGCTTCTTGAGGTTGTTGACAGACGCACAACAATGCCGGAAGCTCTTAAGAAAGCTGATGAAGTTCTTCAGCAGGGTATTCAAGGTATCACAGATTTGATCAATGTTCCGTCACTGATCAACCTTGACTTTGCGGATATTCAGACAGTTATGAAGGATAAAGGCATTGCTCATATCGGTATCGGTGCAGGACGCGGAGACGATAAGGCTCTTGAGGCGGTAAAAGAAGCTGTTGCGAGTCCGCTGCTTGAGACGACGATTCAGGGTGCGTCGAATGTTATCGTTAACGTATCGGGAGATATTACTCTTATGGATGCTTCTGATGCGGCTGATTATGTACAGGAACTTGCAGGAGAAGGCGCAAGTATTATTTTCGGTGCTATGTATGATGACGCGAAGTCAGATGAATGTACGATCACTGTTATTGCGACCGGGTTACATAATGTAGGCGGAAGCGCATCAAAATTAAAGGCGAGATTGGAAGGACAGCAGAAAGTCGGATCGATCCTTCCGTCCGGTGAATCGACAGTAAGAAGTCGTCTTGACAATGATGGAAGCAGAGTATCTGCGGCCAGACCACAGACATCTGCCAGACCGCAGGGAGGTACGATGCCGACTTTACAGCCGCGTACGCCATCCAGTACGGTGAAAGAGCAGTCTATTAAGATTCCGGATTTCTTTAAGAAATAAGCGAATCGGTATAATAATATAGAATTTTAAGACAGAATGGAATTTCATGTAAGAGTTCCATTCTGTTTTTTTGTTTTTTGTCGAAATATATTTACAGATACATGTCAATATATGACAAAATTTTCCTGTTTCTAAATATATAATAGATTCCGCACTACATAATTACGGAAGAGAAAGAAGGTGGACTATGTACTATGAATTATACATAGATGTATTTTTTTTAGAAAATTTTATGTTAGACAGTCTGCTTTTAATGGCTGTAAACCGTGTTATGCAGTATAGGAATTCTTATGCGCGGATGCTTGCAGGAGGGGCAGCAGGCAGTTTTTTGACTTGTGTTGTGATAGCGCTTCCGCTTATGCCGGCGATAAAAACACTTCTGTTTGGCGTTGGGATTAATAGTGTGATGATATTTGCGGGACTTGGCGGAGATGTTTTGAAAAAGGGTAGAAAACAAAGTAAAAAAGAACTGGCTGCCTGGTTTTTGAGGACGCTGATCGTTCTGTATGCAGCGGCAGTTGTCTTCGGAGGGGCTGCGAATCTGTTTCGTCCGTATATGAAATTTGCCGGAGTGTTTTACGCAGTATTTGCAGTCGGATACTTTGCATTTACGGGAATGTGGAAGTTTATATCGCGCATAAGACAGAATACGAAAAATCTTCCGGAAGTAACATTGTATACAAGTCTTGGGGTAAAGAAAGTGATCGGTCTTATAGATACGGGAAATGAGCTCCGCGATTTTGCGTCTGATGATCCGGTCAATATTATTGATCCGCGATTGGCAGAGTCTATTACGACACATCCGGAATGGGAAAAAGGCTTTCATATGATTCCGTACAGCAGCATCGGGGGAGATGGAGTGATGAAGGTGTTTCGGATTGAAAAAATGTGTATTCACATGGATGAAGACATATGGATAGAAAATCCGCTTCTCGGGATGAGTGAAAGAACTCTTTCGGAAAAAGAACGATATGAAATGATCCTGAATCCGGGGATCTTTTTATAAGCGGGAGTTAAAAAATATGGATTAATATCTTTGACAGTTTATATTTACTGCCGCTTAAAATTACTAAAACAGGGGAATATAGGAGGATATGACATGATGATGAAAGTAGCTGTTCCGCAGCGGTTTAAGTTAAGAGTAGTACCTGATGTGAAAACCTTGATTTTCGGGAGCGGGAGAGAGGTGCATTATATAGGAGGAACGGAAGTTCTTCCGCCGCCTCTTGAGGGGATGAGAGAAAGCGAGATGATTAACCGGCTCGGAACAGAGTATGCAGAGGATGCAAAAAAAGTATTAATAGAACACAATCTCCGGCTTGTTGTATACATTGCGAAAAAATTTGACAATACAGGCGTAGGCGTTGAAGATTTGATTTCGATCGGAACGATCGGTTTGATCAAAGCAATCAATACGTTTAATCCGACAAAAAAGATCAAACTTGCAACATACGCATCCCGATGTATTGAAAATGAAATTTTAATGTACTTAAGGCGTAATAGCAAGACAAAGATGGAGGTGTCCATCGACGAACCTTTGAACGTTGACTGGGATGGAAACGAGCTGCTTTTGTCGGATATTTTGGGAACGGAAGAAGATACGATTTATAAAGATCTGGAAAATGAAGCGGAGAGAAAACTTTTGATTCGTGCTCTGAATAAACTTAACAGCAGAGAAAAGCTGATTGTAAGTATGCGATTTGGATTGGATAATCCGGATGGAAAAGAAAAAACACAAAAAGAAGTCGCAGATCTGCTTGGGATTTCGCAGTCATACATATCGAGGTTAGAAAAAAAGATCATGCAGAGATTAAAAAGGGAAATGGTAAGATATGAATAATAGATGAAAAAATAAATGTATGCAGTCGGTTTTCGGCAGCATACATTTATTTTTATAATCCGGGAAAGTAAACAGATCAAGCGCGGTAATAGTGAGCGTAAAGTCCGTTTTTATCAAGCAGTGATCCGTGAGTTCCGCGCTCGGCAATGCCATCTTCTGTGATGACGATGATTTCATCGGCGTTTTTGATTGTAGAGAGGCGGTGTGCGATTGTGATCGTTGTTCTGTCTTTAGAAAGTTCTTCGAGACTTTTTTGTATTCGCCGTTCGCTTTCATTATCAAGAGCGCTGGTAGCTTCGTCAAGAATCAGGATCGGAGGGTTCTTAAGGAAGACACGGGCAATAGAAATCCTTTGTTTTTGTCCTCCTGAGAGACGGGTTCCGCGCTCGCCTACATAAGTGGAATATCCATCGGGAAGTTCGCTGATAAAATCGTGAATATTTGCACGTTTTGCGGCATCTATGATCTCTTCATCCGACGCGTCCGGTTTTCCGTAGGCGATGTTGTCGCGAATCGTTCCCGAAAACAGATATACGTCTTGTTGTACAACGCCGATATGGCTTCGAAGACTTTTTAAAGTCAATGTTCGGACGTCTTTTCCGTCTATTGTGATCCTGCCGCCTGTCACATCGTAAAAACGTGGCAGAAGGGAACAAATCGTTGTTTTTCCACTTCCCGACGGACCGACAAGAGCGACTGATCTTCCGGCGGGAATTTCAAAAGATATGTGAGAAAGGACAGACGTATCGTCATCAGCATAGTGAAAAGATACGTTTTCATAGCGGACGAGGCCTTTTACATCTGTTAATTCTTCTGCGTCGGAAGCGTCTTTGATTTCAGGTTCTGTTTCCATGACGTCAAGAAAACGGCGGAATCCGGCAAGACCTTTTTGAATCATTTCAATAAGTTCTACGAGGATTTGGATCGGACTGATGAAAATACCGATATAAAGTGCATACATGGCAAGGTCTCCGACGTTCATGAATCCTTTTGCGATAAGGTATCCGCCATAGATAAGAGTGACTGAATACATCAACCCCTGAAACAGAAGATTCCATCCCATAAAACTTCCGATACAGTGATAATTCTCTTTTTTAGAGAGAAGAAAAGCGTGATTGCTTTTCTGGAATTTTTTCCGTTCTATTTCCTCATTTGTGAAAGATTGTACAACACGGATTCCGGCAAGGGTATCCTGGAGACTTGCATTGACATCTCCGATCTTTCTCCGGTTATCCATAAATGTTTCTTGCATTTTTTTGTTTTGGCGTATGGAAAAAACGAACATACATAAAACAATAATGGCAAGGGGCAGGGCGAGCCGCGCATTGATCAGAAAGAGGAAAATAAAAGAGCCGATGATCTTTACGACAGAAATAAAAAGGTTCTCAGGTCCGTGATGTGCAAATTCGGCAATGTCAAACAGATCGGAGACGAGTTTGCTCATCATCTGTCCTGAATTATTTTTGCTGTAATAAGAAAAAGAAAGTTTTTCATAATGATCAAATAGTTGTCGGCGCATATCACGTTCCATGCAGGCGCCCATCATATGTCCCTGGTAACTTACATAATATTTGCAAAGACTTTGTATAAGATACATGAAAAGAAGTCCGGCTGCAATGAATGGGAGCGCATGAAGGATGAGACTGCTGTCTTTCGTAAACAAAGTATTTGTCAGCACGCGCAGGATCTGCGGGTAAGCAAGATCGACAATGCTGATGAATGCAGCGCAAAGAAGGTCGATAAAAAAGACGGTCTTGTACGGTGAGTAATAGGTGATAAATTTCCGTAATGTATTCATAAACGTTATGCTCCTTTTTGGTAAAAAATACTGTTCTTATCTTAGCACATGAGATTTTTCTTGACAAGGCAGGGGCGCTGTAATAATCTAAAGGTCGCGGGATGAACTGTTACTAAAGGTCATATATTGATTAAAGGAGAGTTATTATATATGAATATATATCTTGCCCCATTGGAAGGAATTACGGGATGGATTTACCGCGGCGCCGTACAGAAGTGTTTTGGAGGGTTTGACAAGTATTTTATTCCGTTTATTAAGCCGAATCAAATGGGACGTTTCAGCGCGAGGGAGAAAAAAGATATTCTTCCGGAACATAATAAGGGGATGCATGCTGTTCCTCAGATATTGACAAATTGTGCAGAGGACTTTGTACAGACGGCAAAGAAGCTGGAACAGTACGGGTATAAAGAGATTAATCTGAATGTAGGATGTCCGTCTAAAACTGTTGTGACGAAAGGGCGGGGAGCGGGCTTTTTAGCATTTCCGGAACGTTTGGATCTTTTTCTGGAAGAAGTGTTTCAAAATTGCCCGATCGATATTTCTGTAAAAACGCGGATCGGAACAGAAAGTGGTGAGGAATTTCCGAAACTTATGGATATTTATAATAAGTATCCGATAAAAGAGCTGATCATTCATCCCCGTACACAAAAAGATTTTTATAAAAATATTCCGCATATGGATGTGTTTGAAAAAGCGCTCGGCACAGGAAGGCATAAAATATGTTATAACGGAGATCTTACATCGGAAGAAGATGTCCGTAATCTTTCGGAACAGTTTCCGGAAGTAGAGAGTATAATGATCGGCAGGGGAGTTCTCGCCGATCCGGCGATTGCCCGGAAGATAAAAGGCGGAGATGGTGCGGATAAAGCGGAAATGCGTCATTTTCATGATATGCTATATGAAGCATATTGCGAGGAAATGTCCGGTGAAAGAACAGTTTTGTATAAGATGAAAGAACTGTGGTTTTATTTGGCGTCCTCTTTTACTAATAGCAGACCATACGCAAAGAAGATCAAAAAAGCGGAAAAATGTGCTGTGTACGAAAAAATTATAGAGGAACTTTTTGCGAATGAGGAAGTAATATAGAAATACAAAAAACAGCCGGATCTAAAAACATCCGGCTGTCTGTAACATAAGGATAATAAGAGGGGAGGAGTAATCCTTCCCCTTTGTTATTTTATAAAGCGTGCTCGTATACGGCTTCGGAAGTGAGCTGCACTTCCAGTTTCTTAAAGATTTTAATGTCTACGTCTGACAGCATGACAGATGTGTGCGCCTGGCATCCTGCAAGTTCGGGAAGCTGGGAAAGGGCAAGGCGTGCCTGCGGATTTGTTGCCGCGCTTGCGGATAGGGCGATAAGTACTTCATCTGTATGAAGCCGTGGATTTTTGCTCTTTAAATAATCTACTTTTAATTTTTGGATCGGTTCGATCGATTCAGGAGAAATAATATGAGTTTCGTGATCGATACCTGCAAGCACTTTTAGTACATTTAACAGAAGCGCCGCGCTTGCTCCGAGAAGATTGGTTGTTTTTCCGGTGATGATCCTTCCGTCACGCAGTTCAAGAGCGGCAGCGGGACCGTCTGTCTCTTTGGCGCGCTCTAAAGCTTTGATTACAACTTTGCGGTCTGTGACAGTAATCCCTGCCATATTCATAAGAAGTTCGATTTTCTGAGCTTCTTTCTCGGAAGTGCTGCCCTTTGCAAGAGCGTTCAGAGCATCAAAATAACGGCGGATGATCTCTTGTTTGGAAGCTTCACGGCAGGCTTCGTCGTCGCAGATGCAGTTTCCTGCCATGTTGACGCCCATATCAGTAGGAGACTTGTAAGGACTTTCTCCGTAAATCTTTTCAAAGATTGTATTTAATACAGGGAAAATCTCAACATCACGGTTATAGTTGACAGTCGTTTCTCCATACGCTTCAAGATGGAACGGGTCGATCATGTTTATGTCGTTTAAGTCGGCAGTTGCCGCTTCGTATGCAAGGTTAACCGGATGCTTAAGCGGGAGATTCCATATAGGGAACGTCTCGAATTTTGCATATCCCGCAAGAACGCCCCGTTTATGCTCGTGATAAAGCTGGGAAAGACATGCTGCCATCTTGCCGCTTCCGGGTCCGGGAGCAGTGACGATAACAAGAGGTCTGCTTGTCTTGATATAATCATTTTTTCCATAACCTTCGTCGCTGATGATAAGCGGAATATTAGATGGATATCCGGGAATAAGATAATGAAGATATACCGGAATATGCAGCTTTTCAAGTCTGTTTTTGAACAGGAGGGCACTTTCCTGACCGGAAAATTGAGTGATTGTAACACTTCCTACATATAATCCCTGATCCTTGTATGTCTGAATCAGACGGAGAACATCTGTGTCATAGGTGATGCCCAGATCTCCGCGGATTTTATTTTTTTCAATGTCTTTGGCGCTGATGACGATAACGATCTCTGCCTGAGAACTCAACTCTTTTAAAAGACGGAGTTTACTGTCAGGAGCAAATCCCGGAAGAACACGGGACGCATGATAATCATCAAACAGTTTGCCTCCGAATTCAAGATAAAGCTTGTTGCCAAATTTTCCGATCCGGTTTCGGATATGTTCGGACTGCATTTTCAGATATTTTTCATTGTCAAAACCGATTCTCATTTTATTCTTCTCCACTTTTTTGTTCATTTTAATCCTGCATGCAAAAGAATAGCGGCAGGACACATTTCGTACTCAGTATACTATAAAATCTAACTGTTTTACAATATTTTCATAATCTTTTTATTGATTTATGCAAAAGCTGTACTTATAATGGTAATAACGTCATGCACGTTGTGCAATGACGCCGAAGATTTTTAGGAGGAACAGGATGGATAACAACCAGAATAAGAAGAATAATAAAAATAATCCGAATAATAACCGGCAGGGTTTGGGCATTGTGCTTATAACGACCCTGCTGGTGGCTTTTGTATTGATCGGATTCTTTTCTGCTATGGGCAATACAAGTCAAAGGGAGATCAGTTATGACAAATTTCTTAAACTTGTAAGTGAACATAAAGTAAAAGAGGTAAAGTTAGACAGTGAAAAGATTTATATTACATTAACGGACAAAGCCCGTGAGGAAGCGCGGGAAAAAGCTGTTGAGAAAGCGGAAAAAGAAGGACGCCTCAGTCCGTTTGAAGAAGCGATGGAAAGATTGCGTATCCAACTGCCTTCCGTAAAAAAAGAAGGGAAAGAACACGCGCCTGATTTTTATACGGGATATGTTGACGATGATACGCTTGTGACAAAACTTGACCGTGCCGGGGTTAAGTTTCAAAGTGAGATTCCGGATACGATCGGTCAGTTGTTTTTTGAAATGTTTGTCACGGTGATCCTGCCGCTTCTGCTCATGGTGTGGCTGTTCACATATATGATGAAGCGCATGAATAAGGGCGGCGGAATGATGGGCATTGGAAAGAGCAATGCGAAGATGTACATGGAAAAAGAAACAGGAGTGACGTTCCGGGATGTGGCAGGAGAAGATGAAGCGAAAGAATCGCTTCAGGAAGTCGTTGATTTCCTTCATAATCCGGGAAAATACAGTGGGATCGGAGCGAAACTTCCGAAAGGAGCGCTTCTTGTAGGACCGCCGGGAACAGGAAAGACACTTTTGGCAAAGGCGGTTGCGGGAGAGGCAAAAGTTCCGTTTTTCTCATTATCGGGTTCTGCGTTTGTGGAAATGTATGTCGGTGTCGGAGCATCCCGTGTTCGTGATCTGTTCAAACAGGCTCAGCAGTCGGCTCCGTGTATTGTGTTTATCGACGAGATCGATGCGATCGGAAAGACAAGAGATACGGCGATGGGCGGAAATGATGAGAGAGAGCAGACTCTGAATCAGCTTTTGGCGGAGATGGACGGATTTGATACGAATAAGGGACTTTTGATTCTGGCGGCAACAAACCGTCCGGAGATTCTTGATCCTGCGCTTCTTCGTCCGGGACGGTTTGACAGACGGATCATTGTTGATAAGCCGGATCTGAAAGGCCGTGTCGATATTTTAAAAGTACATGCAAAAGACGTTCGGATGGATGAGAGCGTGGACTTGGAAGCAATCGCGCTTGCAACATCCGGAGCAGTTGGTTCGGACCTTGCGAATATGATCAATGAAGCGGCGATCAATGCAGTAAAACACGGAAGGCAGGTTGTGAGTCAAAAAGATTTGTTTGAGGCGGTTGAAGTTGTTCTTGTCGGAAAAGAGAAGAAAGACCGGATCATGAGCGAGGAAGAGCGGAAAATTGTTTCTTATCATGAGGTAGGTCATGCCCTTGTGACAGCGCTTCAGAAAAATACAGAGCCGGTACAGAAGATCACGATCGTTCCGAGAACGATGGGCGCGCTGGGGTATGTGATGCAGACTCCGGAAGAAGAGAAGTTCTTAAATACAAAGAAAGAACTGGAAGCGATGATCGTTGTTGCGCTCGGAGGACGTGCGGCGGAAGAAATCGTGTTTGATACAGTAACGACAGGCGCGTCAAATGATATTGAACAGGCAACGAAAATCGCCCGTGCCATGATCACGCAGTATGGAATGTCAGACAGGTTCGGACTGATGGGGCTTGAATCGATCCAGAACAAATATTTGGACGGCCGTGCGGTTCTTAACTGTGGAGAGGCGACAGCGGGAGAGATTGACGAAGAAGTAATGAAGATGCTGAAATCTGCGTACGCAGAGGCGAAGAAACTTCTTTCCGAAAACAGAGAAGCTCTTGATAAAATCGCGGAATTTCTCATTGAAAAAGAAACGATCACAGGAAAAGAATTTATGAAGATATTCAGAGAAGTAAAAGGAATTTCCGAGCCTGAAGAAGGCGCGGTATCCGGTATAGAAGAGCGTGGGAGAATTGCGATGAAATAAGGAAATAAGGGTTGTTTTCCGTTTGAGAGAAAGCGGAGAGCGATCCTTTTTCTTTTGAAATCATAAAATCCGTCGAATCTTTCGGAATTTTGGAAGAAAAGAATTTCCGGGAACGGATAGTTTGAGAATAAGAGGGAAAATGGATGGAATACAGAAACAGTTATATATCGCCGCTTGGCAGGATATTGCTGACAGCGGATGAGATCGGACTGACCGGACTGGCGTTTGAAGGACAGAAAAATGCTGTTCAAGGTTTGATTCGGGAAAGTGAGGAGAAAGAGACAACACTTTTTTCGGGTGTGAAAAAATGGCTGGATATATATTTTTCAGGAGTGGAACCGGACTTTCAAATACCGATTCATTTGGAAGGAACCGATTTTCAGATGTGTGTGTGGGAGATGCTTTGCACGATCCCGTATGGAGAGACAACGACATACGGCGCAATCGCAAAGCAGATCGCACATGACAGAGGGATTTCAAAGATGTCGAGTCAGGCGGTTGGAAATGCTATCGGACGCAACCCTGTGTCGGTGATCGTTCCGTGTCACAGAGTGATCGGAGCAAAAGGAAATCTGACAGGATATGCAGGCGGAATTGAGAGAAAAGCAGAGCTTTTAAAAATAGAACAAAACCAAAATGCCACTGAGCAGTATCCCTTTTGATAAAGTGAAAGAGAATGTTTATAAAAGATAAGTTTTTCTTGTTTTTTTATATATGGGAAGTATAATAAAGTTTATGGAAAACAATAATTTTAACATACAGGAAGAATTAAAAAAGCTTCCCGCAAGACCGGGCGTATATCTTATGCATGACGAGCGGGACGAGATCATTTATGTCGGGAAAGCGATCAGTTTAAAAAACAGAGTGCGGCAGTATTTTCAAAGCAGCAGAAATAAAGGCGTCAAGATAGAACAGATGGTGACGCATATCAGGCGTTTTGAGTATATTGTGACAGATTCGGAGTTGGAGGCTCTTGTATTAGAGTGTAATCTGATCAAAGAACATCATCCAAAATACAATACGATGCTGATGGATGATAAAACATATCCATTTATCAAAGTGACGGTGAATGAACCCTTTCCGAGAGTTTTGCTGGCAAGGAAAATGCTGAAAGATAAGGCAAAATACTTCGGTCCGTACACGAGTGCGCAGGCGGTTAGAGATACGATTGATCTGATCCATAAATTGTACCATGTAAGGAGCTGCAATCGAAATCTTCCAAAAGATATCGGGAAAGAACGTCCTTGTCTTAATTATCATATCAAGCAGTGCGACGCTCCGTGTCAGGGCTATATTTCTCAGGAAGACTACGGGGCGGCGATCGTGGAAGTGTTGAAGTTTTTGAATGGAAATTATGATGTGATCTTGAAAGAGTTGGAAGGAAAAATGAATACCGCCTCTGAGAATCTGGAGTTTGAACGTGCGATAGAATACAGGGAACTGATAAACAGTGTGAAAAAGATTGCTCAGAAACAAAAGATCACAGATTCGAGCGGAGAAGACAGAGATATTCTGGCGGCAGCTTCGGAAGGGGAAGATGCGGTTGTTCAAGTGTTTTTTATAAGGGGAGGACGGCTGATCGGAAGGGATCATTTTTATCTTCGTATCTCAAGCGGAGAAAAAACATCCGGTATTTTAGACAGTTTTATTAAGCAGTATTATGCGGGAACGCCTTATATTCCGGGAGAACTGATGATTCAGGAGGAAATCAAAGACAGAGAATTGATCGAAACGTGGCTTACCTCAAAGCGTGGACAGAAAGTGACGGTAAAAGTTCCGAAAAAAGGAACAAAAGAAAAACTGGTCGAATTGGCCTCTGACAATGCGAAGCTTGTTTTGAGCAAAGACAAAGAGCGGATGCGAAGAGAAGAAGGCCGTACAATCGGAGCTGTAAAAGAAATAGAAGCACTGCTTGGCATTTCGCAGATCAGGCGTATGGAAGCTTACGATATTTCCAATACGAACGGTTTCGAGTCAGTCGGATCTATGGTCGTGTATGAGAGAGGAAAACCAAAACGAAATGATTACAGAAAGTTTAAGATCAAAGGAATCCAAGGCGCAGATGATTACGGAAGTATGAGAGAAGTGCTGACCAGACGTTTTACTCATGGTTTGAAAGAACGGGAAGAGAACGGAGAGCTTGGAAAGTTTACTGTATTTCCGGATCTGATCTTGATGGATGGAGGAAAAGGTCAGGTAAACGTGGCGCTTCAGGTATTAGAGGACCTGAATCTGAATATTCCGGTGTGCGGCATGGTAAAAGATGATTTTCACCGGACGAGAGGACTCTATTTTCAAAACGAAGAGATTTCGATTGAAAAATCATCCGAAGCTTTCCGCCTTATTACACGAATTCAAGATGAGGCGCATCGGTTTGCAATCGAATACCACCGGCAGCTCAGAGGAAAAGGTCAGGTACATTCCATCCTGGATGATATAGAAGGGATCGGACCTGCGAGAAGAAAAGCGCTTATGCGTCATTATTTAAGTCTGGACGCGATCAAAGCAGCTTCAATAGAAGAACTTGCGAAGCTTCCTTCTATGAATGAAAAGGCGGCGCAGGCGGTATACAATTTTTTTCATACATGATATGATAAGAGAAATGAATAAAGAATGTCGCCGGATGAGGGGAAAGCCGATCCGGCTATGAAAAATAAAATGAAAGGAACGGAAAATATATGGGACGAGGAATTAAACTAAGTGAAATCGCAGAAAGGATGGATCTGAAAAATCTGACGCCGGAGTTGGATCTGACAGAGAAAGAAGTCCATGTGCCGGACGTCAACAGACCGGCGCTTCAGTTAGCGGGCTTTTTTGATCATTTTGACTCAAACCGCGTACAGATCATCGGGAATGTAGAGTACACATATATGCAGACGCTGACAGAAGAGCGGAGAGTGTATATTTATGAAATGCTTCTGAAACACCCGATTCCGTGCATGGTATTTTGCCGGGGGATAGAGCCGGGCGACGTGTTTTTAAAAAAGGCGGTGGAAAGTAATGTGCCGGTATTTAGCGCATCCAAACCGACATCTGATTTTTCTGCGGAGATCATCCGTTGGATGAACGTAAAGCTTGCGCCGTGTATTTCGATTCACGGAGTTCTTGTAGATGTATATGGCGTCGGTGTTTTGATCATGGGAGAAAGCGGGATCGGAAAAAGTGAAGCTGCACTTGAGCTGATCAAGAGAGGACATCGTCTTGTGACGGATGATGTAGTGGAAATACGGAAAGTGAGCGATGAGACGCTTGTAGGCTCTGCGCCGGATGTGACGAAAAACTTTATTGAGTTAAGAGGAATCGGTATCGTCGATGTAAAATCAATGTTTGGTGTCCAAAGCGTCAGAGAAACTCAGAACATCGATCTTGTCATTACACTGGAAGACTGGAGCAGAGAAAAAGAGTATGACAGGCTCGGACTGGAAGAAGAGTATACGGAATTTCTCGGAAATAAAGTCGTATGCCACAGTATCCCGATCAGACCGGGAAGAAATCTTGCTATTATCGTAGAGTCAGCCGCGGTAAACCACAGACAGAAGCAGATGGGTTATAACGCGGCGCAGGAATTATATAAACGTGTGCAGGAAAATCTTGCGAAAAAAAGATAAAAGATAAGGAAGGAGATCAGGAATTATGAATTATTGTTTCGGCGTTGACATCGGAGGCACAACAGTTAAGATAGGGTTGTTTGAAGAGACGGGAACTATTGTTGAAAAATGGGAGATTCCGACGAATACATTGGCTGATGGAGAGGCAATTTTGCCGGATATTGCATTTTCGTTAAAAACAAAGATAGAAGAGAGAAAACTATCCGAAGAAGACATCCTCGGGATCGGAGTCGGAGTTCCGGCGCCTGTGACGGCAGAAGGAATTGTAAACGGGAGCGCAAATCTCGGATGGAAATATAAAGAAGTGAAAAAGGAAATGGAAGAGCTGACAGGTTTGAAAGCGTACATCGGAAACGATGCGAATGTTGCCGCTCTCGGTGAAATGTGGAAAGGAGGCGGAGCCGGAGAAAAAAATATGATCATGGTAACGCTTGGCACAGGAGTAGGAGGCGGAGTGATCATTGACGGAAAGATGCTCGTCGGCAACAACGGAGCAGGAGGAGAAATCGGACATATCTGCGTAAACTATGAAGAGAACGATCGATGTGGCTGTGGGAATAAAGGGTGTTTGGAACAGTATGCGTCTGCTACGGGAATTGTCCGCCTGGCAGAACAAAAATTAAAAACAGAAAAACGGGAAACGATTCTTAATAAAGCTGCGATTACGGCAAAAGATGTGTTTGATGCCGTAAAGGCAGGCGACGAAGTGGCGGATGAGATTGCGGCTGAGTTTGGAAAATATCTCGGATACGGACTTGCCAATCTTGCGGCAGTCGTGAACCCGGCAGTGTTTGTCATCGGCGGAGGCGTTTCCAAAGCCGGCGAAGTACTGATTCCGTACATAGAGAAACCGTATAAAGAAAGAGCGTTTTTTGCAGATAAAAATGTAAGATTTGTTCTTGCGCAGTTGGGAAATGATGCGGGAATCTGTGGATCTGCCAAGCTCGTGTTAGACGAGAAGAAAAATTGATGTTTTCTTCGTTTGATGTTTGAAATATCTGAAATAAAGAATATGTTTTTAAAACAAAAATATTTGAATTGAAATCATTGAAAAAAAACCACAATATAGGATAAAACGATATGGAAAAAATAAGTTTATCCTATGTTGTGTTTTTTTAATTTTTGTTTTTAACAATCAAAATGTAAAAAATAGACAAAAAAAGAATACTTAATACGATAAAAACGGATTAAAATTAAAAAAATGTTGTGTAAACAGACTAAAATCTTTGAAACAAAGAAAAAGTGTTGACTTAAAAGAAATATATGATAAAATATAGACAAATAAAGAAATAAAGTTTCCGGCCGGAAGCTAAAGAGCATGAAAATGCGGGTGACTGAAAAAAGTAAAATTTGAAAAGAAACCCCGGAATACAGAATGGAAAAAGAGGAGAATGAAAAGATGAAAGCATTAGCAAGATATGGAAAAGAATTTGGCGGATATCGTATGATCGACGTTCCGAAACCGACATGCGGTCCGGAAGATATTATTATTGAGATCAAGGCGGCTGCAATCTGCGGAGCAGATATGAAACACTATAAAGTGGATAATGGCTCCGATGAATTCAACTCGATCCGCGGACATGAATTTGCAGGTGAGATCGTAGAAGTTGGCGAGAAAGTAACGGACTGGAAAGTGGGACAAAGAGTTGTGTCTGACAACAGCGCTCATGTATGCGGCGTTTGCCCGGCTTGCGAACAGGGAGATTTTCTCTGCTGTGAAAGCAAAGTAAACTTAGGTCTTGATAATAATACATGGGGCGGCGGATTTTCTAAATACTGTAAAGTTCCGGGAGAGATCCTGAGAATCCATAAACATGCGATCTGGGAGATCCCGGAAAATGTAAAATATGAAGAGGCGGCGGTACTTGATCCGATCTGTAATTCATACAAAGCGATCGCGCAGCAAAGTCATCTCCTTCCGGGACAGGATGTCGTAGTATTCGGAACAGGACCGCTTGGATTATTTGCAGTACAGGTAGCAAGAATTATGGGCGCGGTCAACATCGTTATGGTAGGACTTGACGAGGATGTTCCGGTTCGTTTTCCGGTTGCAAAAGAGCTTGGAGCTACACACTGCGTAAACGGTTCCAAAGAAGATGTAGTAAAAAGATGTACAGAAATCTGCGGAAGAGATAACTTGGGTCTTGTCGTTGAGTGTTCGGGAGCAAACATTGCTTTGAAACAGGCAATCGAGATGCTTCGTCCGAACGGAGAAGTTGTTCGTGTAGGAATGGGATTCAAACCGCTTGAATTTTCAATCAACGACATTACTTCATGGAACAAGAGCATTATCGGACATATGGCATATGACTCCACATCATGGAGAAACGCGATCCGCCTTCTTGCTTCCGGTCAGATCAAAGTACAGCCGATGATCACTCACAGACTTGGACTTTCCGAGTGGGAAAAAGGATTTGAACTGATGGCGAAAAAAGAAGCAATCAAAGTAATCTTTACATATGATTTTGATGACGAGGATTGATGACCGGGGGAGAAGCAATGGAAAAGAAATTAATGCTTGCACCGTCTATGGGTTGTTGTGACTTATATGATTTCGGTCATCAAGTAAAATTTATCGATGAACATGCAGATTTCCTTCATATTGATATAAAGGATGGAAATTATGTAAAAACATTTGGCGTTGGTCCTGATTTTATGACAGTATTGAAAAAAGTTGTAAAAAAACCGATGGATGCACACTTAATGGTAAAACATCCGCAAGATTATATTGAGGCATGTGCTGCAGCCGGAGCAGCTTATATCACTCCGCACACAGATTGCATTGAAGGTGATGCTTTTGTGACGATCAACAAGATTATCTCTCTGGGATGCAAAGCCGGGATTGCCATGAACCCGGCAGCTCCTTTAGAGGCGATTCGATATTACCTTCCCCTTCTGTCGAAAGTAACGATTATGATCGTAGATGCAGGATATGCCGGACAGAAGGTGATCACACAGATGTATGATAAAATACGTACCCTTGCAAAATGGAGAGAAGAGATGAAGCTTGACTTTCTGATCGAGGCAGACGGATCGATGAATGCAGGCGTTTATGCTCCTCTTTATGAAGCAGGTGCAGATATGGTTGTACTCGGACCTCCGGCTCTTTGGAATAAAGATGAGGATATCGAAAAGGCGTGGGCAATCATGGAACAGGAAGTAAAAAGTGAACTCGCCGGAATGTAAAATACAATACAGACAGTTTCATGTACATAGAAAAAGAGGCTGTCACAAAGAATGAGAAAAGAAAGGGAATTAATTATGGAAACAAGAAAAAGCGCAAATATCGGCGCAAGACTCGATCGCCTTCCGAATTCGGGATGGCATATTAAAATGTGGCTTGTTACAGCATTTGCCTTGTTGGTGTGCTGGTCAAACGGAATAGGAGGATCGGTTCAGAATATTTTGCTTAACGAGCTTCATTGGTTAGAACCGGGTACAAAACTCCTTGCAATGTGGGGAACAACTTATACGGCAGGACAGCTTTTCGGAGCGCTTGTCGGAGGTCCTATCGGAGATAAAATAGGACGTAAAAAAAGTATTCTTTTATATGAAATTATCCATATTATCGCCATGATCGGCGGCGCGATCGCACCGAACATTTATGTATTGTATGTATTCAGACTTGTACAGGGATTCGGACTCGGAGCGCTTCTCGTAGTTCTGTTTGCAGGATTTACAGAGTATGTGCCGGGAAGAAACCGTGGTGTATGGTCAAGCCGTAACTCCTTTATCGGAAACTGGGCTCACCCGATCTGTAACGGAATTGCATTTTTGATCGTGACAACAGGAATCAGCTATAATATGAACTGGAGAATCCAGTATATGATCCCGTCTGTTCTTTCTATTATTGCATCCATCATTATTGCAAAGAAGCTTCCGGAGTCTCCGCGTTGGTTAGAGGCACAGGGAAGAGTTGACGAAGCAGACGCAATCCTTACAAAGATTGAAAAAGAAATTGAAGCGTCAACAGGAAAACCGCTTCCGCCTGTAACAGAAGAGCCGAAAGAAGTAAAACAGCTTCCGTACTCGGCTCTGTTTAAAGGCAAACTTTTGAGAAGAACGATCGTAGGTTCTCTCGTATTGATCGGTATGAACACGATCCAGTATACATTGATGACATGGATGCCGTCCTTGTTGAAATCAATGGGATATGATACATCACAGTCACAGTTTATGACAATGTTCGGACTGTTCGGCGCTCCGTTTGGAATCTTTATCGCATCACTGATCATGGATAAGATTCCGAGAAGAGTTATGGGCGTGATTCTTCTGGCAGCAATGGCTGTACTTGGAGTTATTACAGGACAGCAGACAACAATGACAGCATTGATCGTAACAACATTCTTGCTGAACACGGCAATTTATATGTACGTATGCTATGCTTCCGCGGTGTATGTTCCGGAAATGTGGCCTACGTCGGCAAAACTGTCCGGTTCCGGCTTCTGTAATGCGATCGGACGTGTCAGCAATATCTTCTTCCCGTTCCTCGTAACAAGCGTTGCAGCAGGTTCTATGGGAAGCACGGGAGTATTCGTCCTGATCTCTGTTGTTGCCGTAATAATCGGAGTATGTATTTTGATCTTCGGCGTAGAGACTAGAGGAGAATCTGTAGAAGATATCGGAAATGTTGATTAAACAGAAGTAATAGGTAAATGAGTTTCCTGTTCTCCTAGTATTGGGGAACAGGAAAAATTGTAAAAGATGAAAGGTGAAAGGAAGGATATAAAATGAAAAATTCAGAAGCAATCTTAGTGACTCCAAAACATTTTGAAATACAGGAATGTCCGGTTCCGGAGCCGAAAGATCATGAAATTCTTATGAAAGTAGAGTATGTCGGAATGTGCGGATCTGATATTCATGGATTTGAATTTGGACCGTTTATTCCTCCGAAAGATCCGAATCAAAAGATCGGTCTCGGACATGAGGTGGCGGGAGAAGTTGTTAAAATAGGAGCGAAAGTAACAAAATTTAAAGTCGGAGACAAAGTGCTTATTGAGCCGGGTGTTCCGGATGATACATGTGAGTATTGCCGTACAGGCCGTTATAATATTTGTCCGGGAGTTGACTTTATGGCAACACAGCCGAACTATAAAGGGGCGCTGACACAGTATATGACTCATCCGGAAGAATGGACATATCATATTCCGGAAGGGATGACAACGATGGAAGGGGCTCTTGTAGAGCCGGCGGCAGTTGGAATGCATGCTGCTGTTCTCGGAGGAGCACAGCCGGGTAAAAGTATCGTCATCCTCGGAGGAGGAACAATCGGTCTGATGGTTCTTCAGGCTTGTATCAGCCTCGGGGCAACAGATATTACAGTTGTAGATGTTATTGAAAAACGTCTGGAACTTGCAAAAAAATTAGGTGCTGCAAGAGTAATCAACGGAAAAGAAGAAGATACGGTTGCGGTTCTTAGATCGGAAGAAATGTACGGAGATCATGGCGTGGATCTCGTATTTGAGGCGGCGGGAGCTGTATTTACGGCACAGCAGGCAGTACAGATCGTAAGCCGGGGCGGTAAAATCATGATGGTAGGAACACAGTCGAAGCCGGTTCCGATCGATTTCTTAAAGATTAACCGAGAAGTGACGATTCAGACATCATTCCGTTATTGCAATAACTTCCCGCAGACGATCGAAGCGATCTCATCAGGAAGATTTAATGTAAAAGATATGGTAACGAACATTTATGATTATGAAGACGTGCAGAAGGCATTTGAAGAAGCGATCGATCCTGTGAAAAAGACGGAGATGGTTAAAGGCGTGATCAAAGTAGCAGAATAGTAAAATTGTGAATCTATCCGACTCGGGCGATATGAAAGTGCATAAATCCAAGCTTGGGTCGTTGAAAAGAAAAGGAGAAAAGTTATGATTTCAGATATCAGATATTGGGAAAAGAAAGCAAGTGAAGGACATTATGCAATCCCTCATTTTAATGTATGGAATGCAGAGATGCTGATGGGAGTTATTGATGCGGCGGAAGAACTGCGCGCGCCGATCATTATTTCATTCGGAACAGGATTTACGGGAAATACTTCTTTTGAAGATTACTGTTATATGATGGAATCTATGGCGAAAAAAGCAAGTGTTCCGGTAATTCTTCACTGGGATCACGGCCGCAATATGACGATCCTTCAAAATGCCGTAGACCATTGCATGAATTCTGTAATGCGTGACGCTTCTGCTCTTCCGTACGAACAGAACGTTGCAGAGATCAAAAGATGCGTAGATTATTTCCACGCTTATAACATTCCGGTTGAGGCAGAACTTGGACATGTAGGAAACGAGACGATCTACGAAGAAGCGTTGTCCGAGTATCACTATACAGATCCGAAACAGGCAAAAGATTTCGTGGACAGAACAGGATGCGATTCTCTGGCTGTTGCGATCGGAAACGTACACGGCGTTTATTCTTCTGAGCCGAAGCTGGCATTTGATATTTTGGAAGAGGTTGCAAATGCAGTTGACGTTCCGCTTGTACTTCACGGAGCATCAGGTATCGGAGATGAAGATATTAAGAAAGCGATCTCTCTTGGAATCGCTAAGATCAATATACATACAGAATTATGCCAGGCTGCTATGGAAGCGATCAACGAACATAAAGACGAGCCGTTCTTGGCTGTGGAACGTGCGGTAAGACAGGCTGTAAAAGAACGTGCAATGTACAAGATCAAATTATTTGGTGATGACGGAAGGGCTGATGAATAAGGTGAGTAAAGATTTGGACGTAATGATTATCGGGGCGGCGATCGTAGATCTGCCGCTGCGCCCGGTAAGTAAAGAAGTGTTTGACGTTGTATCTTATCCGGTAGACGGAATTGCAATGACGATCGGAGGAGATGCGCTTAATGAATCGACCATTATTACAAGACTGGGACATAAAGTTGCTTTGATGAGCTGTATCGGTGTCGATGTAGCCGGAGCGTTTGTGTTAAGTCATTGTGAAAGAACAGGAATCGATACAAAATATATCAAACAAGATCCGGCAATCGATACTTCGATCAATGTCGGTCTGGTAGCGGCTGACGGAGAGAGAACTTTTATCACGAACCGTCAGGGAAGTCTTTGGAAATTTAAGTACGAAGATTTGGATATGTCAGCTTTAAAAGGAGCAAAGATTCTTTCGTTTGCAAGTATTTTCAACAATCCGCTTTTTGATAATAAAGCGCTTGTATCTGTATTTTCCAAAGCAAAAGAAGAAGGTATGATCATTTGTGCCGATATGGTGTCGCCAAGATTGAATGAGAAACTGGAAGATATTACGGAAGCGTTGAGTTATGTAGACTATTTCTTCCCGAATTTTGAAGAGGCAAGTGAAATGACGGGAGAGACAGACGAAGCGAAAGTGGCTGATAAGTTATATGCCTGCGGTGTGAAAAACGTAATCATGAAGATCGGTAAAAGAGGATGCTACATCCGTAATGCAGACGGTGCGATGATCGTTCCGGCATGCAAAGGAGTGACGGCAATCGATACGATCGGAGCAGGAGATAATTTCGCATCCGGATTTATTACAGGCCTTTTGGAAGGAAAAGATATCCGTGAATGTGCGATCTATGCAAACTGTACTGCAGCTGTTTCTGTTCAGTATGTCGGCGCGACAGGCGGTGTGACAGATAAAGCGATCGTAGATAAGATGCTTGCGAAATACCGTGAAGATTATAAATAATATCTGCATACTTAAAAGTGTTTGGTTGGATGAAATAGGTTAAGAAAGGGATAGACAGCTATTATGAAAACGATGAAATTAGGAAAGACAGGAATAGATATTTCAAGAATCGGACTTGGAACATGGTCGATCGGAGGCGGTTCTGCGTGGGGCGGAGATCATGAGCTTCAGACAGTTGTAGATACGATAAGGGAAGCTCCTAAGGCAGGAGTCAATCTGATCGATACAGCGCCGGGATACAATTTCGGAAACAGTGAAAAAATTCTCGGAAAAGCTCTTGAGAAAATGAATCGCGAAGAAGTTGTGATCATTACGAAATGCGGAGTTACATGGGATCAGGAGATGAAAGGAGACCTGTTTAATAAAGTAAACGGGATTCAGCTTTATAAAAACCTGAACAGCGAGTCTGTGAAAAAGGAAATTGTCGGCTCTCTTGAGCGTCTCGGAACAGATTATGTGGATGTGTATATGACACATTGGCAGTCTGTGGAAGGATCAGAATATTATGTGCCGATCCAAAAGACAATGGATGTTTTAAATGAGTTAAAAGCTCAGGGAAAGATACGTGCGATCGGAGCGGCAAACGTAGATATCGACCAGATCAAAGAATATTTGAAATGGGGAGATCTTGATATTGTTCAGGCGAAATATTCGATACTTGATCGTGGTATTGAAGATGAGATTATTCCGTGCTGTCGTGAAAACGGTGTGACGATCCAGGCATACTCTCCGCTTGAGATGGGACTTCTTTCGGGAACGATGCCGAGAGATTATCAGCCGGTCGGAGCACAGATTCCGAAAAAATGGTTCCAGCCGGATAATATGCAGGCGGCAATGGATATGATGGATAAATGGAAACCGCTTTGCGAAAAATATAATTGTACAATCGCAAATCTGGCTCTTGGATGGATACTGGCACAAGGAGATTTCCTGAATCTTCTCAGTGGCTCGACAACAGTAGATCAGATTAAAGAAAATGTGAAATCAGCTGAATTGGAACTTGATCCGGAAGATGTCGCTTATATGCGCGAGCTTGCGGAAGAAATCGATAAATAAGAGGCAACTGTATTTTAAAGATTGTTTGCCTGTATATATTTCCGAGTCTGAATATTTCAAAAGGAGAAATCATGTTTTCAAAGAATAAAGGTCTTGCAAAAACCAACTCAAAGGAGTTATTATTAAATAAAAGTGGTGTGAATAGCGGTGGAAAAGGTACAGAAAGGGAAGAAAGCATGGCGGGCAAGGAAAGATTGATGGCAATCCGTCAAACGATACAGATGCAGAAGAAAGCGTCTGTAGGAGAATTGAGTAAAATATGCAGAGTGACGGAAGAGACAATACGCAGAGATTTGGATAAGTTGGAGGCGGATGGCGTCGTGACCCGGGTTCACGGCGGTGCGATCTGGAATGAAGGCATTCAAAAAGAAGGAGTTCATTTTTATCGGAGGATGAGCAAACATCTGAAAGAAAAGCAGGAGATTGCCCGCAAAACGGCGAAACTTTTCGAGGGAAAGACAACGATGATCGCGGATTCTAGCACAACGGTGATGGAGGCGTTGAAGCTGCTGCCTCAGTCTCCTGATATAACAGTTGTGACAAATTCAACTGAGGTATTCCGTGAATTTCAGCAGTCTCCTCTTAATATTATCTCGACTGGGGGAGAGTATAATAAAAAATCACTTTCTTTACAAGGGCAGCTTGCCAAGACAAACATTCTGAAATATAACGTAAGCCTTGCATTGATCAGCTGTAAAGGACTGAGCATTGAAAAAGGTGTGCTTGATTCAAACGAAAGCGAAGCTGAGGTAAAGAAGGCAATGCTCTCGCAGGCTGAGGAAGTTGCGCTCTTAGTTGATTTTTCAAAATTTGATCAGTCGGCATTTGTGAACCTGATCGATCTTCAGAAGGTGAATTACATTATTACAGACAGGAGTCCTTCAGAAAAGTGGATAGAGTATTGCTCCGAACAAGGGATTGAATTGATTTATTAAATTGTTTAGGAAATTTTCGGATTTCGATTAAGAATTATCATTTGAATAAAAAAAGGAATGACCGATGCGTTTTTTGTAGCGGTCATTCCTTTTTTATATAGGTATTAAATTATGTGTAGAAAACAATCATAAACAAAATGTATGAATCAAAGAAAATAGAAGAAAACAAAAAAATATATAACAAAAATAACGGATGAAATCTGTTTAAAACATAGAAAATCTTTGAATCAAAGAAATAATATTGACAATAATTTGCCGAAAATGTACAATAAATATCAAGAAATCCCATTGTATTCGACGATATAGACATAAAGGGATAAAAACGAAAAACACAGAAAGTTAAGGAGATGGAGAGATGAAAGAAAAAGAAAAAAAGAATACGATCGTGAAACGTATGATATTCGCGGTGGCAGCCGGATTCGTGGTTGGTTTTCTCATGCTCTTTTTGAGGGAATTTCTTCTGGAAAGCGGGAAATCAGGAATATGGAAAACAGTGGATGCAATCTTTTTTCAAGATGTAACAAAGACAAACGGAATTGAAGGTATCGGTATTTTATATATTGTCGGTCAGTTGTTTATGAGAGGACTTCAGTTGGCTATTGTTCCTCTTGTACTTACTTCGCTGAGTCTGGCGATGTGCAGTCTGGCAAATCCGGAGAGACTCGGAAAGATTGCAGGGAAGACATTTATCACATACATTTGCTTTTATGTAGTGGCAGCGGCTCTTGCGGGAGCAGCGGCATATTTTGTGAAAACAATGGGATGGTTCGACGTACAGCTTCCTAACGAGATGGTGACAGAAGCGGTGACGATGGAAGGATATAACCCGCTGGTGACAGTCGTCAATGCAGTTCCGTCTAATATTTTTTCGGCATTTTCATCTAATAACGAGATCATATCTGTCGTAGTTGTTGCGATCATTCTCGGATTGTGCATGACAGTGCTTGGCAAAAAGACAGAACCTCTTCGTAAAGTCATTGAAAATTTAAATGATGTCGTACAACTTTTCTTGAATTTCCTGATCGATAAGATCGGACCGGTTGCAATTTTTTGCATGATCACAAGAACGCTTGCGGTGTATGGAATCGAATATATTAAACCGACGCTTGTATGGATCGTTACTACGATTGTTGTAAGTCTGGTGCTTGTATTTACAATTTATCCGGTAGGGATATTCCTTACAACCCGGCTGAATCCGATTCCGTTTGTGAAGAAAACGTTGAAGATCGGCTTGTTTGCGGCAGCGACAAACTCTTCTGCGGCAACACTTCCGCTGAATACAAAGACATGTACGGAAGAACTGGGATGTTCAAAAGAAATCAGCAGTTTTGTTCTTCCTACAGGTATGACGATCAACATGAACGGTACGACAGCGATGCATATGATTGCGATTACATTTATTGCGACAGCGGCAGGAATTGATATTAAGCCTTCAACACTTGCCATAGCAGCTTTTCTTTCTATCTGCACGGCGATGGGAACTCCGGCAATTCCGGTTGCGGGAACGACGATGGTGTATGTTGTCATGACAGGGTTGGGAATGAGCTCTGAATTATGTATGATCGGATATTCGCTTGTACTGGCGATGAATTATCTTCCGGGAATGGCGGTAATTACCTTGAATGTAATCGGTGACGCAGCTACAAATGTGATCGTAAGCTTTAAAGAGAAAGTGCTGAATAAAGATGTTTATTATAAATAGAAGATAAATAAAATTGTAAAAGTACAGAATAAAGAAGTAGTTTAGAAAAAAAGAAGATAATGAAATCTTGTAATATCATGATGAAACAAAAAACAGGAATCGCCGCATTGAACTTAGTTCAGTGCGGCGATTCCCGCTTTTGCGTGTAAACATCCCACTATGAGATTCGCAGACAGTTAAGAGATGTTACGGCAATCAGTTTCGAGATTGAGGAATGACTTCAGGCCCTTCCGGTTCGGGATTCGGTTCGGGATCCGGCGTAGGCGGAATCGGATCCACATCATCGCCATCATCTCCGTTTGTATTTCCTAAGTTTTCGGAGCTGCCTGAATTGTTGTTTGTCGAATTATCCTCGTTGTTCTCGTCATCTTTACTTTCGTCATCTGTCTTTCCGTGTCCCGGACAAGTTTCTTTTGTCAAAGTGTCTTTATCAAAATACTCTGTGATGGAAGGACATCCGTTCACTGCAAGTTTTCCTGTCTGGGTACAGATTGTTCTTTGTACAACAGAAGCAGGAGGAGTGAAGTTTTTATATTCTAATTCTGCGTGGATGCGATCCATAATGTGCTTCCATATTACTTCGTGCCATGACTGATTCCAAAATTGTTCCAGTGTTTTATCCTCGTCATATCCGGTCCATACAGAACAGGTGTAGTAAGGCGTATATGCGGATAACCAGAGATCAGTACTGTTTTCCGTTGTACCTGTTTTACCTGCTGCAGGCATGTTGTTAAGTCTTGCAGGCGTTCCGGTTCCACGGTTGATTACGTCCTGCATAGCGCTTGTCAGAAGAAATGCTGTCGATTCTTTTAAAACACGACGTGTTATAGGTTTTGAATTATCGATCAGGACGTTGCCGTCGTGATCAAGAATTTCTGTATAAAGGAGCGGTTCGGTATAAATTCCGCTATTTGCGATCGCGGCATAAGCGGCGGTCATTTCAATATTGTAAACACCTCTTGTAATACCTCCGAGGGCGGTAGCCTGTGCGATATCCGACATACCCGGATAGTTCGGATCATTATTTACAAGCGTCGTAAAACCGAAGTTTTCGAGATATTTGTATCCCTTTTCAAGTCCGACTGTCTCGGTCAGAGTGCGTACGGCGCAAACATTCATGGAGTGTTCGATAGCATAGCGTACGCGGGCGCTTCCGATGTATTTGTTATCCCAGTTGTTTACCGGCTGTCCGCTGGCGTACCGGTACGGCTCGTCTTTGATCGTTGTTGCAAGAGTCATGCCGCACTCGTTTAATCCTGGGGCATAAGTGGATAAAACTTTAAAACAAGATCCCGGCTGTTTTGGGGAAGCTGTGGCGCGGTTTAAAGATAAGCTGGTCGTCTTTGCTCCGCGTCCGCCGACAATGGCTTTTACATGTCCTGTATATTGATCCATTAATACGACGGAAACCTGAGGCTGAAGCGTAATGTTTAAACGTTCGTCTACAATATCGCCTGCATCTGTATTAATACCGAGAGTGCCTTTATATTGTTCGATAGAAGCTTTCGCTTCATCTTCCGAACTGAAAACAAACGGAGCGGCAGAGCCTCGTACAGAGATCAGATACTGCTTTAAGTTTTCCTTACTGTAGTTTTCGGCAGATCCGTCCGCACGGTGGATTGTCAGTGCGTAGTCTGTGATACCGTATTCTACGATCGGATAATAAGCATCATTGGAGGCTTCTTCGTCACAGATCTGTTGGATCGCCAGATCCTGAGTAGACTTGATAGTCAATCCTTCGCTGTAGAGAAGGTTATAAGCCTGTGTTTCCGAGTAACCTTTCTCGTCCATAAGATCTTGAATGACATCTTCGATCAAGGCATCTGTAAAATAAGAGTAAGGCGTTGTATCTTCGGTGATCGCGGCTGTCTGTAAAATGCGGTCATACACAGGGTCGGCAAGCGCTTCGTCGTACTGCGCCTGATCGATGTATTTTTGTTCAAGCATGTTGCCGAGAACTTTTTCACGGCGTTTGGCGTTAGATTCCGGATTCGTTACAGGATCGTACTCTGTCGGGTTCTGTGTGATCGCGGCAATGACCGCACATTCCGAAAGGGTCAGATCCGCCACATCTTTGTTGAAATATCTTGTAGATGCCGTCTGTACTCCGAGACATCCCTGACCGAGGTTGATCGTGTTAAGATAGGCTTCTAATATCTCGTTTTTGTTCATCTCTTTTTCAAATGCGAGAGCGAGATACTGCTCTTGTAATTTACGTTCCACTCTGTCAAAAAATGTTTTTTCGTTGACAAAATCAAATACGTTGTTTTTGATAAGCTGCTGTGTCAGGGTACTGGCTCCTTCGGTAAAATCAAAACCGTTCATGACTCCGACGACGCCGGCTCTTAAAATTCCCTGAATATCGATTCCGTTATGTTCATAGAAACGTTCGTCCTCGATCGCCACAAATGCATGCGGAAGAAAATCTGTTTTTGCCGTGATCTCGTCATAAGTACGGTAGACACGGTTTGAATCAGAATCTTTCAGAGTGTCGATGACTGTGCCGTTTTGATCGACAATCGTTGTTGTAAATCCTTTCGGCTGAATGTCTTCGGCAGATACGTCCGGGGTGTTGTCAATGATTTTTTTTGCAAAAATTATACCGCCGACAAGCCCTATAACGACAAGCAGAAGCATACAGGTGATAACTGCTTTAAAAAAACGAACTCCTACGCGTTTCTTTTTCATTTTCTTTTTCGAAGAGATTGATGATTTTCTCTTTGAAAGATTATTTTTTCCGTAGTTCACGAATAACATCCTCCTTTTCAACTTCTATGATTATATCAAATAAGGTCTTTTAAATAAAGAAAAAAATGAAATCTTCATATTTTATAAAGAATTTTAATCATAATATCAGTATCTTCACGTTCGTACAGGCGAGAGATCCGCATAATGGTTGTACATGTTCCATGTCTTTGCTATAGTAGAAAAGGTATGGAACTGTTTTATGAAAAAGGAGAAGATAAAAATGGAGTGTTATCATACGGTATATACAGAAGGAACAGGAGAAATTGTGGAAAAAAAATCCCGTTTTATAGCAGAGGTATTTCCGGTTTCAAATGAAGAAGAGGCGTTTGCGCATTTGGAAGAAATCCGAAAAAAACACTGGGATGCCAGACATCACTGCTGGGCATATGTAATCGGAAGAAATCCGGCGGCAGAGAGAATGAGCGATGACGGAGAACCGGCAGGAACGGCGGGGAAGCCGATACTGGAAGTGTTAAGAGGGAAAAAACTGACAGATGTATTTGTTGTTGTCACCAGATACTTTGGCGGCACGCTTCTCGGAACAGGCGGTCTTGTAAGAGCGTATACGTCGGCGGCGGCAGAGGCGCTTGCTCATACGGTTATTATAACCAAGATACATGGGTTTAAACTGAAAATTATTACAGACTATACGGGACTTGGAAAAATTCAGTATATTTTAGGACAAAGGGGATTATCCGTTCTTGATACAGTGTATACAGATAAAGTAGAACTTACAGTTCTTGTGCCGGATGACGAAGAGGGATTTCTGATGAAAGAGCTGATGGAAGGCACGAACGGACAGGCGATGACGGAAAAAACGGAGCAGTGCTGGTTTGCGGAGACAGAAGAAGGAATAAAAATTTTTGAACAATAAAAAGAACGCTGCTTACAGGCGACAGTCTGCCTGTAAGCAGCGTTCCTTATTTGTATAGGCAACGAGCAAAAGCCCGGATTTGCTAAATGATGAGATTACTCATCAATACATTCCAGTTTGCTCACTGACACTTCATATGCCGTTCTTGTCTCTGTTTCTGTTTCGGATAATTTCTTTACATATTCTCTGCTTTGGATCCTTCCCAGTATACGCACATGTTCTCCTACATCGAAGTTCGATGCGTACCGTGCGTTTCTTCCCCAGCAGATACAAGGGATATAATCTGATTTCCCGTAAGGGCGGTTTACGGCAAGAAGCAGATCCGCAATCTCACGTCCTAAAGGGGTTTTTCGATATACCGGTGTCTTGCACATATATCCTTCCAGTAAAATATGATTTGTCTTTGCGCCGTCCGGTTCTTCTTCGATGAACTCCATTTCCCGTGCAAACACTGAAAGAACAAGTCTGTTTTTCTGTTCTTCATGACGGTTATATGACCGGAATTGTCCTGACACCATAATGCTTCTGCCTTTGTAATCTTGCGTTACATCGATGAGTCGTTCCGAGACCATGACCGGGATCCTGTCACTGGAATTGCTCAGCCGTTTCACGAGAATATCTACCATATAAAATCCTTCTCCGAATACTTCATGGCTGTATGTAAATTCCGAAGCCACCGATCCTATAACCGTTACCTGATTGTTCTCAATAATCTTATCTGACATGCTCTGTAATTCTCCTCTCCTCTTATCGCCGGGGTATCTGTCCGGCACTGCTTGTATTTTTGAGTCACTACTAAATTTATGTTTTTTTCATCTTGTTTAGAACTGATTTCATACAGAATCGTTCGACACAAAATTTCGACATGCGTTCTTGTAAAATGAAAATTTTATGATAAAATATAACAGTTGCAGTAAAACTATAACTATAAATCACTCCCTTAGCAGGGGAAAATAAAGAAAGAGTGTATATTTATGAAGACAAAACGTGAAGATGTAAGAAACATTGCCATCATCGCCCATGTTGACCACGGAAAGACGACATTGGTTGACGAGCTTTTAAAACAAAGCGGTGTTTTCCGTGAAAATCAGGAAGTGGCGGAACGTGTTATGGACTCGAACGATATTGAGCGGGAACGTGGGATCACGATCCTGTCCAAAAATACGGCAGTTCATTATAAAGGAACAAAGATCAACATTATCGATACGCCGGGACATGCGGATTTTGGCGGAGAAGTAGAACGTGTGCTGAAAATGGTCAACGGCGTGATCCTCGTTGTCGACGCATTTGAAGGCGCAATGCCGCAGACAAAATTTGTATTAAGAAAAGCGCTTGAATTAAGCCTTCCTGTCATTGTCTGCATCAACAAGATCGACCGTCCCGAAGCAAGACCTGACGATGTAATCGACGAAGTTCTTGAACTTTTCATCGATCTTGGCGCATCTGACGATCAGCTTGAGTGCCCGTTTGTATATGCATCCGCCAAAGCAGGAGTTGCATGCCTTGATCTGTCTGATCCGCAGCAGGACATGAAACCGTTATTTGAAACGATCCTCGAATATATTCCCGCTCCGGAAGGAGATCCTGAAGCTCCGACGCAGGTGCTGATCAGCACGATCGATTACAACGAATATGTCGGACGTATCGGTATCGGAAAAGTGGATAACGGAACGATCAGTGTGAATCAGGATATGATACTTGTCAATCACCATGATCCGGACAAACAGCAGAAAGTAAAGATCAGTAAATTATATGAATTTGACGGATTGAGCAAAACAGAAGTTAAAAGTGCAACGATCGGATCGATCGTCGCTATTTCCGGTATTTCTGATATATCGATCGGAGATACGCTTTGTTCTCCTGAAAAAGCAGAGGCAATTCCTTTCCAGAAAATTTCAGAACCGACGATTGCGATGCAGTTTATTGTAAACGACAGTCCTTTTGCCGGACAGGAAGGAAAATATGTAACTTCCCGCCATCTGCGTGACCGCCTGTTTAAAGAGCTGAACACAGACGTAAGTCTTCGAGTGGAAGAAATGGAAAATACAGACAGTTTTAAAGTGTCGGGACGCGGAGAACTTCATTTGTCCGTTTTGATTGAAAATATGCGCCGCGAAGGATATGAGTTTGCAGTAAGCAAAGCGGAAGTTCTCTATCATACGGATGAAAACGGAAAGAAACTTGAGCCGATCGAGACAGCTTATATTGATGTGCCGGATGAATTTACAGGAGTTGTAATCGAAAAACTCGGCCAAAGAAAAGGAGAACTTCGCAATATGGGAGTTTCCAACGGCGGTTACACACGTCTTGAGTTTTCCATTCCGTCCAGAGGATTGATCGGATATCGCGGAGAATTTATGACAGATACAAAAGGAAACGGTATCATTAATACAAGCTTCGACGGATATGAGCCGTACAAAGGCGATATCCAGTATCGTAAGCAGGGATCGCTTATCGCATTTGAGACAGGTGAATCTGTAACTTATGGTTTATACAGCGCGCAGGAACGCGGAACTTTGTTTATCGGACCGGGAGAAAAGGTTTATTCAGGTATGGTGATCGGCCAGAATGGAAAAACAGATGATATTGAGTTGAACGTATGTAAGACAAAGCATCTGACAAATACACGTTCCTCCAGCGCAGATGAAGCTTTGAGACTGACTCCGCCTAAAATTTTAAGTCTTGAGCAGGCTCTTGATTTTATCGACACCGACGAGCTTTTGGAGGTGACGCCGAAGACGCTGCGTATCCGCAAAAAAATCCTGGATTCAAGGATGCGGAAGAGAAGTATGATGAAATAAATTATGAAAATTTAATGAAATTTGAAGAATTTACAGAATTCAAAACGATTTATTATATACATTAGAGCTGTTCTGTGTTATAATATTTTCATAATATAAACATCCTTTTTACACATGTTTATGTTAAGTATATACAAAAAGGAGTTGAACAGCATGAATTTTATCATCAGCGGAAAAAACATTGAAGTAACACCGGGGCTTAAAGAGACTATCGAACAAAAGTTAGGAAAACTTGAGAGGTATTTCACTCCTGAAACAGAAATCATCGTAACGCTTAGCGTGGAAAAAGGACGTCAGAAAATCGAAGTGACGATTCCTGTAAAAGGATCTATCATCCGCTCCGAGCAGACGAGCAGCGACATGTATGTGTCGATCGACCTTGTAGAAGAGGTTATTGAACGGCAGCTTCGTAAATATAAAAACAAACTTGTTGCGAAAAGCCAGGGACATCCTACTGCTGCTGTTCCGTCAGGAAGCATTAAAAAAGAGTTTATCGAATCCGACGACGAGTCATCTGATGACGATGAAATCCGCATCGTCCGCACGAAAAAGTTTGGTATTAAACCGATGTTCCCTGAAGATGCCTGCATCCAGATGGAACTGCTCGGACATAGCTTTTTCGTTTTCTCAAACGCAGAAACAGATGAAGTAAATGTTGTATACAAAAGAAAGGACGGATCTTTCGGACTGATCGAGCCGGAATTTTCATAAACTGACCGAATTGTCATTTTTCATCAGTAAACAGAATTAACGTACAGAACGCCCGCAAAACTGTTCGCACTGTTTTGCGGGCGCTTTGACTGTTGTGTAGCTGCCCCCCCCGATAAGTTGTCTTGAAAGGTTTATGAGGAACTTCACATGAAAGATAAAATCAAATTATTGTCAATAGCCGCAGTATTTGTTTTATTGATATGCGCGGGATATTCGATACTTAGTTTTAAGCAGACTGATTTACAAAGTATCTTAAAAAAGGAAAGTTCTAAAAAAGATTTATTTATTGATCATAATGAGAGCAGAGTTTGTTCCATACAATATGAGGCGAAGGATAACCGGACAGAGAAGATTTATTTTGAATTTGCCGATAAATATATATTTGATATGGAGTCTAAGTTTTCGGTTTATTATGACAGCAATTATTTAATGATAGACTCTTTTGAATATGAGGTGTTAAAAAACAATCTGATCCATACGAAGTGTATTGAAAAGGGGAATGCACCTGCATCGTCATATCATGGAGTTATATCATGGTATAATAAATTCAATGTAGCCGGCTGTAACGTGACAAAAGTTACGATAGGTTTCAAGGTGATCGATCCGGAAATCGACCTGTCAAATATTACAGAGATTTTATCTTTGCATGAGGAATAAAGACGGGTATGATCTGACGAACCGGTTATCGAGAAACTGTAACAGTTCAGCCCACGCCATTCGTAAAACCGCACTGTGCGCTTATCGTGGCTGAATTGTTACGAGAAACTTTGTGAAAAGGATATCATATGTTGAGATGCGAACTCAAATGTGATATCCTTTTTTGAGTAGAGAAAAATCCGTTTTTGATTCAATAATGAGCCGCAGGAAAAAAACTTGTAGTGAACGATTGTTTTTGAAACGTGAAATGATACAGGCAGGAGGAAAATAAAATGATTAAAATAATGATGCATGGATGCAACGGAAAAATGGGAAGGATGATCACGGAGATCGTAAAAAATGATGAAAATGCCGTTATTACGGCAGGTGTTGACACATATACAGAAACGCCGAATGATTATCCGGTATTTGATTCGGTGGAAAAATGTACGGAAGACGCAGATGTTGTGATCGATTTTTCAAATGCGGGAGCAGTGGATTCGCTTTTGGATTATTGCGTGGATAAGAAACTTCCGGTTGTGCTTTGCACGACAGGACTTTCGGAAGAGCAGCTTGCAAAAGCAGAGAAGGCGGCAGAGAAGACGGCGGTGTTAAAGTCGGCGAATATGTCTCTTGGAATTAATCTCCTTTTAAAACTTTTAAAAGATGCGGCAAAAGTGCTTGCTCCGGCGGGATATGATATTGAACTTGTGGAAAAACATCACAATCAGAAACTGGATGCCCCGAGCGGAACAGCGCTTGCACTTGCGGATTCGGTGAATGAAGCGCTTGGAAACGAATATCATTATGTATATGACAGAAGCACTGTCCGCCAGAAACGTGATGCAAAAGAAATCGGAATTTCAGCTCTTCGCGGAGGTACGATCGTAGGGGAACATGAGGTGATCTTTGCGGGAACAGACGAAGTGATCGAATTTAAACATACGGCATACTCGAGAAGCGTATTCGGAAAAGGCGCTGTCGAGGCGGCAAAATTCCTTGCCGGAAAAGAAAGCGGTATGTATGATATGAGCGATGTGGTCGGATTGTGACATCCGACGTACATGAGAGATATAAATTGTGCGGTGTATTGTGGAACAAGGGGGCAGACAAGCATGAAAGAAGAATATAAAGAACTGAAAGAACTCCAGAAACGGTATTTGACCCGATTGTCAGACTTATATCCGACAATCGCGGCGGCATCGACGGAGATCATCAATCTTCAGGCGATTTTGAATCTGCCGAAAGGAACAGAACATTTTCTGACAGATGTACACGGTGAGTATGAGGCTTTTTCTCATGTTTTAAAAAACGGATCCGGATCTGTCCGAAGAAAGATCGAGGATGTGTTCGGAAATACGATGAGTGCCGCAGATAAGAAATCTTTGGCAACGCTGATCTATTATCCGAGAGCAAAGATGGACCTGATCCGGCAGACAGAGACGAATATGGAAGACTGGTATAAAGTACATCTATATCGTTTGATCGAAGTTGCCAAAAGAGCGGCGAGCAAGTATACGCGGTCGAAAGTAAGAAAGGCGCTTCCCCCAAATTTTGCTTATGTGATCGAGGAACTGATCACGGAGAAAGCGGAGGTACATGATAAGGAATCATATTATAATGAGATTATTTCAACGATTATACGGATCGGAAGAGCAGAAGATTTTATCGAGGCAATTTCAGAGTTGATCCAAAGGCTCGTTGTAGATCATCTGCATATTGTCGGCGATATTTATGACAGAGGTCCCGGTCCTCATATTATTATGGATAAACTGATGTCTTATCACTCTGTCGATATTCAGTGGGGAAATCATGATATACTTTGGATGGGAGCGGCTGCGGGACAATGGGGCTGTATTGCGAATGTGATCCGCATCTGTGCACGTTACGGAAATCTCGATATTTTGGAGGATGGATATGGGATCAATCTTCTTCCTCTGGCAGCATTTGCCCTTCGGATTTACGGGGATGATCCGTGTATTTGTTTTCGGTTAAAAGCGGTTGAAGGGATAGATCCTGATGAGATGCAAATGAATATGAGGATTCATAAAGCAATCTCCATCATTCAATTTAAAGTGGAAGGGCAGATCATCCGTCGGCAGAAAGCATTTCATTTAGAAAACAGGGCGCTTTTGCACAGAATTGATTTTGAAAAAGGTACGATTGAACTGGACGGAAAGAAATATCCGCTTTTGGATACGGCGTTTCCTACAGTCGATCCGAAAGATCCGTACGCTTTTACTCAAGAGGAAGAGGAGATCATGAAGCGGCTTGAAAAGGCGTTTCTGCACTGTGAGAAGCTTCAAAGGCATATGAGGTTTTTGCTGAACAAGGGAAGTTTGTATAAAGTTTACAATGATAATCTTCTCTATCACGGATGTGTTCCGCTCACAGAAGACGGAAAATTGAAAGAAATTCGGCTTTTCGGCAAGTCTTACGGTGGAAAAGAACTTTATGATGTTCTGGATTCTTATGTGAGAAAAGGCTTTTTTGCTCTTGATGAGAATGAAAGGCAGGATGGAAAGGACATCATGTGGTATATATGGCTGCATCCTGATTCTCCGCTTTTCGGAAAAGATAAGATGGCAACTTTTGAACGGTATTTTCTGCAAGATGCGGAAACTCACATAGAGAAAAAGAATCCGTATTACTCCCTGCTTGAAAATGAAAAAGTTATCAATCAGATATTGGAAGAGTTTGGGTTAGACCCGGCGGTGTCTCATATTGTCAACGGACATGTTCCGGTGAAACGAAAAGACGGGGAAAATCCCGTGAAATGCGGCGGGAAAGTGCTTGTGATCGACGGCGGATTTTCCAAAGCGTATCAGAAAGAAACCGGAATTGCAGGTTATACTTTGATCTTTAATTCATATGGACTTCTGCTTGTTGCGCACGAGCCGTTTGAATCTACAGAGTCGGCGATCGCAAAGGAAAAAGATATCCATTCCGAAACGATGATAGTGAAAAGAGTCAGGGAGAGGCTTTTAGTCGGAGATACGGATATCGGTGAGGAACTCAAACGTCAGGTAAAAGATCTTGAACGACTGCTTGTCGCATACAGAAACGGTGAGCTCAGAGAAAAACGATAGCAGGTATCGGATATATAACAGAACATAAAGAGAATATAAAACAGATAAATAAAAGTGAGGTTTGTATGGGAAAAGAAGAAATTCAGGAGTCAGAACCGCTTCGGATCTATTTGAATGAGATAGGGGAGATTCCTCTGTTGGACGAGACGGAAGAAAAAGAATTGGGCAGAAGAATCTCAGACGGAGACGAATCCGCAAGAGCGAGACTGGAAGAAGGGAATCTTCGTCTCGTCGTTTCTATCGCAAAACATTATACGGGAAGAGGTTTGCCGTTAATGGATCTGATTCAGGAAGGAAATATCGGATTGATGCATGCTGCCGAAAAGTATGACTATACGAAAGATAACCGTTTTTCAACTTACGCGTCATGGTGGATCAAAGAGGCAATTACAAGAGCCATCGATCAGCAGTCAAGAGAAATTCGAGTTCCGGTTCACGTTGCGGAAAATATAAAACGGGTGCAAAAAGCAGCAAAAGAACTGCAGCAGGAATTCGGAAGAGAAGCAGAACCGGGGGAGATTGCAAAGAAGCTTGGCGACCGGACAGAAGAGGAAGTGAAAAATATTCTTTCTTATATTCGAAATCCGGTATCTTTGGAAACTCCGGTAGGGGAAGATGGCGAGGACAGTCTTGGAGATTTTGTAGAAGACAGATCTGAGACGACGCCGGAAGATGCGATGGACGTTCTTGTCAGGAAAGAAGAAGTACAAGAACTTCTTGAAACTTTGAACGACAGAGAGAAAGAAGTGATCAGCCTTCGGTTTGGATTGGGGAAAGACCGCACATATACATTAGAAGAAATCGGTGAAAGTCTTGGTATAACAAGAGAGCGTGTGCGTCAGATTGAATCAAAAGCGATGGAAAAACTGAGGAAAAAGGCTCTGTAGCAAAAAGAAAAAATCCCGAATGTATAAATATTGAAAATATTGCAGATATTAGAACTACAACAATATTTATGGAAAGGGAGATATTCTTATGAAAAAAATGAAACAACTCATTTTGCTGACGCTCTGTGTGTTCACTTTGTTTGGCATGACAGCATGTGCGGGCAAAGATAAAACAGATAATGCGGCGGATCAGACGACAACGGATAAAGACAGAGACAACGATCGCAACGATGCGTCGGACAAGTCAGATAAAAAAGGAGACGGTATTCTTGATGATGCGGTAAATGATGTGACTCAGGGAGTTGATGACGTAACAGATGATGTCACAGACGGAATTGACGATGTGACAGACGATGTCACAGACGGTGTTGACAATGCGGCGGATGATCTGACTGATGAAAACGGAGCGAAAAAAGAAGGCGACCGTATGAAAAATACAGATCAGGGAGATGCAACAGGAAATGCCGATGACTCTATGAGATAGTTTTTTGTCGCATGATAAGAACAGTTATAAAATAATCGGGATTGATTCGACCGCAGAGAGAAGGAACTTTATGTCTGCGGTCGATCTTGTAATAGTGTAAACAATACATAAGGAGAAGGGCAGATGAAATTCAGACCGTGCATTGATATTCATAACGGAAAAGTAAAACAGATTGTCGGTGGAAGTTTAAAAGATGAGGGGAACATGGCAAAGACGAATTTCGCATCTGATTTAAACGCCGCATTTTATGCGAATATGTATAAGGAAGATTGTCTGAGAGGAGGTCATATTATTCTTTTAAACAGCCGGCAGTCAGAATATTATGAACAGACAAAACAACAGGCGAAAGAGGCTCTTCGTGTTTATCCGAAAGGACTGCAGATAGGAGGAGGGATTACAGACGAGAATGCATATGAATATATAGAATGCGGAGCGAGCCATGTGATCGTCACATCGTATGTGTTTCGCGGAGGAGAATTTTGCAGAGAAAATCTAAAGAAGCTTGTTCATGCCGTAGGAAAAGAGCATATCGTGCTCGATTTGAGCTGCCGAAAACAAGGTGAAGATTATTATGTAGTTACAGATCGTTGGCAAAAATATACGAATCTACGTTTGAACGCCGCTGTTCTTGAGGAATTATCTTCTTATTGTGATGAGTTTTTGATCCACGGCGTTGATGTAGAGGGAAAACGATCGGGAATGGAAGAACAACTTGTACATATGCTTGGGCAATGGGGAAAAATTCCGATTACATACGCCGGAGGAATCAGTTCGGAAGACGATTTGGAACGGTTTCGGAGTTTGGGCGGCGGACAACTTGACTTTACGATAGGAAGCGCCCTCGATCTTTTCGGAGGAACTGTTTCATATAGAAAAATTGTGAACAAATATAACTGATGAAAAGATGCATAACAGGTGACTATTTGAGAAAAAATGGTATATTTTGAAAGGTCTGTTTGGTATTAATAGATAGAAAAGAGCATGATATAAGCGGTGCAAATGTACAACAAGCAATACAAATGTATAAATTGACATTTTTGAGAAAATTTGCTATTCTGATAAAGAGCAAAGACATAGATGGCGGCTTTGAACAGATAAGATCAGATATTTTCTATGCATTATGCCGGAGAATATCGGATCTTTTTTTCTGCCTGTATTCGCGCAGCATTTTATGCAGAAATCTGCAATGACATCGAAAACAGATCTGCCGCTTCGGTCTGATATTATTGATAAAGGAGTGGAAGAATGCAAAAGAAGATTAGAAAGATCGTATCATCGATTCTTGCTTCCTGCATGGTTATTAGCGCATTTGCGGGCATAGCTCCGCAAAAAGCAGAGGCGAAGACAACGCTTGTCAATGTTGCCGTTAACGGTACGGTAAGTACGCAGAACGGTGAGAATGGAAGTTATGTAATCGGAAACATCAATGACGGTGATCCGAAAACAAGCTGGCAGACACAAGGAACGTGGCCTGCAACGGCTGTGATCCAGTTGGATAAAGGACGCAGTATTTCAAAAGTGGCTGTAGAACTTGGCGAAGACGGGGATAACAGTACAGGAAGAACGGCGCTTGTGACAGTTCAGTATGCACAGAACGGCATTACAACGGATTTGATTGATTTCGGAAGCAAGAGAATGACGGTAGATTCAAAAGAAGAGTTTACAGCGGACGTGCCGAAGTCGGCAACGCATATTTATGTAACGCTTTCCGATCCGCAGAATTCTGATGGAAGTCAGGGCGCGTTCTGGCCGTCGGTTCAGGAAGTGGAAGTGTTTGAAGAGCAGGAAGAAAAAGTGTCTGATTACAATAACATTGCAAATCAGGCGAAGATCACAACAGACGGAAACGAAAATCAATCTGAAGGATCAGCAAACCTTGTTGACGGAAACGACAAAACATTGTATAAGTTCCACAATGAAGCGCAGACTTCAGAGAAGTACATCGCTTTGAATTTTGACGAGGCAAGAACGATGGATGCGTTCCGCATTGCTTTTGAGCATGTGGGAGATACGGACAGTGTTGATTTCGCGTTCGAGTACAGCATCCTGGCGAAGAAAGCAGGAGACAGCGATTATACGAAGATTGCAGATCACCAGAAGGCAAACCGTACAGATAATTATGCGCAGGTTTATAAGTTTAATGCCGCGCAGTATTCAGAAGTGAAGATTGTTATGCATTCTTGTAAGACACAGGGCGGAACGCAGAACGGATGGCCGGCAGTGGCAGAGTTTGAGGTGTACGGAAGCGAGATCGAAGTACAGGATACAGGCAGTATCGCATTTAAGAAACCGGTACATACGCCGTCTGGAAAAAATACGGCGAAAAATATTACGGACGGAAGCAAAAAGACACAGTGGACCGGCGCATATTATCCGTCTTATGTAGATATTGATCTGGAGAAAAATTATAACCTTGATACGGTAGAAGTATATACACCGGAGAATGGATATTCTCAGTATACGATCTATACAAGTATGGACGGAAGAGATTTTGATAAACTGGCAGAGAAGACATCAAAAGATTCCTGTGATGCTGAAAAGGGAGAAGTTTACCAGGCGGAAGGAAAAGAAGCGAGAATCGTCCGCGTTTATATGGAATATAATTCCGCGTCTACGGCGGCTGTACTGAACGAAGTCCGTGTGACAGGAAAAGAGAGCAAGTCAGAAGTTCAGAAAAGACCTGAGATCAATACAGTAAAATATGAAGAGTCAGAATATAATGTAGAGATTACAGAAAATGATACGAAAAACGAAGTTTACGGTATTATCGAAAGAAGACTCGGAAAAGCTTACAAAGACTGGTTTAAGCTTGAACTTGCGGAGAATCCGAAAAAGAACGGTTATGATTACTTTGAACTTTCCATGGATGGAGATCAGGTGAAAATCAAAGGAAACGACGGTGTTTCTCTTGCGACAGGACTGAACCATTATCTGAAATATTTCTGTCAGGTAAATCTTTCACAAGTGGGAGATCAGGCAGATATGCCGGAAAATAAACCTGTTGTGACAGAAAAAGTATTTAAAGAGACGAAGGCGGAAGTCCGCTACTCTTATAACTACTGTACGCTTTCTTATTCTATGGCGTTCTGGGGAGAGCAGGAATGGCGTGACGAGTTAGACTGGCTGGCGTTAAACGGCGTGAACGTCGTTCTTGACGCGACAGCGCAGGAAGAAGTATGGAGAAGATTTTTAGGAGAACTTGGATATTCTCACGAAGATATTAAAGACTTTATTGCAGGACCTGCATATTATGCGTGGGCATATATGGCGAACCTTTCCGGTTTCGGAGGCCCGGTGCATGACTCGTGGTTTGAAGAGAGAACAGAGCTGGCAAGAAAGAATCAGCTTATTATGAGAAAACTCGGAATGCAGCCTGTACTGCAAGGTTACAGCGGAATGGTTCCGACAAATATTCACGATTATGACAAAAATGCAGAAGTGATCGAGCAGGGCGAGTGGTGTTCCTTCCAGCGTCCGACGATGTTAAAGACAACTTCTTCTACATTTGAAAAATATGCGAAGAAATTCTATCAGTGTCAGAAAGAAGTTTACGGAGACGTAAGCAACTATTATGCGACAGACCCGTTCCACGAAGGCGGCATTACAGGCGGTATGAATGCGTCCGACATTTCGGAAAAAGTATTAACTGAAATGATCACGGCAGACAAAGATGCGGTTTGGATCATCCAGTCATGGCAGGGTAATCCGACAACTGCATTGTTAAACGGTCTTGACAGAGTGGAAAAGGGAACAGATCATGCGCTGATTCTTGACTTGTACGCAGAGAAAGACCCGCATTATGATGAAGGACGTCCCGGCGCGGAAGCATATGGAGACGAGGAAGAATTTGACAAGACTCCGTGGCTGTTCTGTATGCTGAATAACTTCGGAGGACGTCTCGGACTGCACGGACATCTTGACAACCTTGCAAATAATATTCCGAAAGTATTTAATGAGACGAAATATATCGCGGGAATCGGAATCACTCCTGAGGCGAGTGTAAATAACCCGGTATTGTATGATTTCTTGTTCGAGACGATCTGGCAGGATGATGCGTCACAGAAGATGGAAGTGATCGATCTTGACACATGGCTTGATGATTATGCGACGAGAAGATACGGAGCAGAGAGTGAGTCGGCAAATCAGGCATGGGATATTTTGAAAGAAACAGTATATAAGGCGAGCTTAAACGGCCTTGGACAGGGTGCGCCGGAGTCAGTTGTAAATGCAAGACCGAATCTTACGATCGGGGCGGCTTCTACATGGGGCAACGCGGTGATCAGCTATGAAAAAGGCGATCTTGAAGAAGCGGCAGCGCTTCTGTTAGCTGATTATGATAAGCTGAAAGACAGCGCAGGATATCAGTACGATCTGGCAAATGTTTTGCAGCAGGTACTTTCCAACAGCGCTCAGGAATATCAAAAAGGTATGTCTGCAGCGTTCAGCGCAAAAGATCTGGACAGCTTTAAAACATATTCGGAAAAATTCATGTCAGTGATCGAAGACATGGAAAAAGTAACGGGAACAAGCGAATACTTCCTTCTCGGAAGATGGGTAGAGCAGGCAAAAGCGCTTGCAAATAATGCGGATGACTTTACAAAAGAACTGTATGAGTTCAATGCAAAAGCGCTCGTTACTACATGGGGATCGAAAAATCAGGCGGAAAAAGGCGGTCTGAAAGATTACTCTAACCGTCAGTGGTCAGGCTTGATCGGTGATTTCTATAAAGCAAGATGGCAGCGCTGGATCACAGCAAGAACAAACGAGCTTTCGGGAACGGATTATGAGAGTAATATCGACTGGTTTGAGTGGGAATGGGAATGGGTACGCAGCAATAAAGAGTATCCGACAACTGCGACACCGCAGGATCTGAAAACACTCGGAGCAGAAATTTTAGAAAACTACTCTGTAAAAAATCCGGCGGCAAATGATGAGTTTGACCTTCCGACAGAAGGGATGACTGCTACGGCAGGAAGCGCGCAGCCGCAGACAGGGAAAGAAGGACCCGCATCATATGTTCTGGATAAAGACGTGTCAACGCTTTGGCACAGTAAATATGAAGGCGACGACCAGAATAATCTGTGGATCGATATTGCCCTGGGAGAGAGCAAGACTGTCAACGGACTGCGTATACTTCCAAGAAACGGCGCGGTGAACGGTGTGATCGTTGAATACCGTATTGAGGTAAGCAATGATAACGGACAGTCTTATCATGAAGTGGCGACAGGAACATGGACAAATGATTCAGGATGGAAATGGGCTCAGTTTGATCAGACAGAGGCGACAAACGTTAGATTATATGCAGTGAGAACATTGTCAGATCAGGCAGGAAAGAACTTTGCATCTGCGGCAGAAATCCGTATAATGGCTCCGAAAAAAGAAGAACCGCAGCCGGAACAGGTAAATAAGCAGTTCCTTGAATTTTTGATCGGATACGCACAGAGCGCGAAAGAAAAACCGGAATATGAACATGTCGTTCCTGAAGTGAAAAAAGCGTTAGATGCAGCGCTTGCGAAAGCAGTTCAGGTGAAAGATAATGAAAAAGCGTCACAGGAGCAGGTTGACGAAGCGTACACAGAATTGCTTGAAATCGTACATATGCTTGACTTTATAGGTGACACGACAAGCCTGAAAGTATTGGTCGATGCAGTGAGCGATAAGACTGAAAAAGACTATACTCCGTCCACATGGCAGCCGTTTAAGAGCGCATTGGATGCGGCAAATGAAGTCTTGAAAAATGAAAATGCGCTTGATGCGGATATCGAGGCGGCTCGCACAGCGCTTGAGACAGCGGTAAACGGACTTGTAAAACGTGCAGATTTCACAAAACTGCAGGCTTCGGTTGATGAGGCGAAAAAAGCGTACGGGGATCTTTCGGGATATACGGAAGAATCCGCAGCGAAGTATACGCAAGCGCTGACAGCGGCTGAAACGGTACTTAAAAACGCGGATGCTTCACAGACAGAAGTAGATCAGGCGAAGACGGATCTTGAAACTGCGATCAGCGGACTGACTGCAAAACCGAGTCCGGATAAAGTGGATAAGACTGCGCTTCAGAGTTATGTAGATTTCGCAAAGAAATACGCAGATAAAGAAGAAGAGTATACTCCTTCGACATGGAATGCTTTTAAGGCGGCATATGATAAAGCGCAGGAAGTTCTTAAAGATGAGAAGGCGGCACAAAAAGAGGTAGACGACGCTTTGGCTAAACTGCAGAAAGCTGCCGTTGATTTGGAAATGAAGCCGAGCAAAGAAAAGTTAGAGGAATTAAAGAAAGCGATCAAAGCGGCTGAAAAGAAAGATTTAAGCGGATATACGGATGCGTCTGTCGAAGCATATAAAGATGTTGTGGAAAAAGCAAAAACAATGTTGTCAGATAAAGAAACAACAGCAACAGAGGTTGAAGATATGCTGAAAACATTAAAAGATGCAGACAAGCTTCTCGTAGAGAAAGACAATCCGCAGGAAGAAGACAAAAAGCCGAGCAAAGAGCAGTTAGAAGCATTGAAAGAAGCGATCAAAGCGGCTGAAAAGAAAGACTTAAGCGGATATACGGATGCGTCAGTGAAAGCATATAAAGACGTTTTGGAAAAAGCAAAAGCGGTATTGGAAGACAAGAAAGCGACGGCAAAAGACGTTGAAGATATGTTAAAAGCGTTAAAAGATGCAGAGAAACTGCTTGTGAAAAAAGATGACGTTAAGGAAGATGAGGATAAAAATCCGGATTCACAGAAAGGTCAGGCAGTTCAGACAGGCGATCAGACACCGATCATGTTCTGGGCGTTCATGCTGGTAGCTTCCGCAGTTGTTATTTTCAGAAGAAGAAAAAGAGCATAGAGCAATGCATAAAAAAATCAGCACAGGATAATCAAATATTGTGTGCGGATGAATGAGAAAAGCACAGAGCCTTTGGAATGGGTTCTGTGCTTTTTGCAATGGCGATAAGCCAAAGTCCGGGCTTGCCCGTGACCTTGGCGACCGCTTGCACTCCCGGAATGTGCCTTTTGGTACTTCCGGTGATTGTATCAAGAAAACCACGCGATAGTCGCGTGGTTCCGTGAAAGCTTTAGCGGTG
>OGZA01000032.1_pt1 | contig 99679 bp, 172 predicted proteins | sample 1576591 | NCBI WGS metagenome assembly OGZA01 (sample SAMEA3541565, study PRJEB24748) | human gut metagenome | biome: human gut; feature: human-associated habitat; material: faeces | place: China | collected 2012
TTAAAATAGTTAAAAAGTGTTAAGAAATACAAGTTAAATTTTATTAAATTTTCATTAAAATAGCAACTTTTTAACTTTTACAATCGTTCATATCTATGTTAGATAGAGTAGATATGATAAAGGATATAAATTCAGATGAATTTACTAAAGTAGTCCTAATAGGAAAAGAAATAGAATACTGTAAATTTATGGGTATAGATACTAATTATTATTTAGATGATAAAAATAGTATAATTATAGGTAATGATTGTATATATAAACTAGATAATGACTCTTACTTAAGATTATACAGTATACTTAAAGAATATAGAGAGAAATTAAGACATGATATATGGAACACATAACAGTCTAACTAGTTATAAAGTAAAAAATTGGTGGTATAAACTGATTAATTTTACATCAAAATGCTAGAATAAGACTATAAAAGAACAATTAGATGCTGGTTGTAGATACTTTGATATAAGATTGAGGTATTATAAAGGCAAATTATATGCAGCTCATGGTTTAATGATATATGACATTACTTTTGAAGACTTCTTAAGGGAGATAATTACGTATGATACAGAAGATGTAATATATTATAGGGTATTATATGAGGATGCAATAGGGTTTAATAATACTATGGATTATGAATAGTTCTAGTTTTTAGTACTTACTTATGCTAAACAGTGGCCCAAAAGTAATATAGTATTAACAGAGATAATGTCTAAAGTAGATTAGAGCAAAAGAGTAGTATTCAAAGAAGTAGATACAACGCATGCTTACTACTATAAAGGCATTTCTAAGCTTTTAGGCATACCATACCCAGCATTAACAGCAGATATAACAAAGGAGTATATTAAATACTTCGACCAAAGTAAAATAACAATAATAGATTTCTTATAATTATGGCAAATAATAACGAAGAAGTATATTCAGGTAAATATATTGAATATAGGGGTAAACAATACCAATTAGTACCAGAGATTACACCCAGAGGTTGTCAAGGGTGTGCATTATACAACAGCAATAGCTGTTCAAGTATAGTAACTTCACAGTGTTTAAAAGGTTTTATTCTAAAAAAGGTGAATGTATGATGACATATGATCCAGATCTGGCAGAGATAATTAGAAATGAACAACCTGTAGAGATAGCAGGTAAAGATTATATAGTAGTACCTAATAGGTCAGGTAGTTGTGAAGGCTGTGCTTTTGGGGATTTGACTAAATGCCCTAATATAGCAGTTAAATATTGCTGTTCTAATGGTGGAAATGTACTAAAAGAAGCATAATATGACGAAGGATAAGTTATTGCAAATAATATCTGAAATAAACGCACTTCCAGTTAAAGACAATGAAGAAGAAACTGTTTATCAGGAGTTACTTATTAATGGAGATATGGTTGAATTAACTATATTTGAAGATAGATTTGAGATTGAATATTTTGCTTTAACAGGTAATGGAACATATAATAGTTATACAATTGTATCTAATAAATTCGATAAATAAGAAACATATTGATAAATAATACGTTTTATAGATGTTGAAACATATTAAAATATTATGGAAGATAAAGTACTAGAAACAGTTATAAATGGTCTTGAATACGCACCAGTAAAAGATGTATTAGTTAAACCTTTAGAACCTATTATGGTAGAAAAGGAAGTTGCAGTAGGTACTGGTGAAAAAGACATAGATGGGTACGAGAAGATGACTACAGAAAAACAGACAGTTGAGTCAGATTTTGCATTAGGTATTATATTAGCTATGCCACTAGATACACATAGTGATACTAAATTTCCATTTGCTGTTGGAGATAAAGTGGTATATCCTAAGAAATTTGCAAAAGACTTTGATTTGTTTAAGAGCAGTCAATTAGTAAAACCCTACGATATAGTAGGTATTAAGATGAAATAATAATTAAATTTTTCATAAAAATAAAATTAAATGTTAAAGGTGAGTATCATAACTCACCTTTTTTATTAAAAAGCTATTAAATTTAAGTAACCTTTACTTAAGATTAAACGTTTAAGAGACATGGAACATATAATAGTTTTAATGCTAGTATTCTTAATAGGATGGATTGGCATTAAAGGATTAGATAAAACAGAAAAATAAATATTATGACACAACGTTATAAAGTTATAAAAGAATTCGCTGGTGGTAGAAAAGGTGATATTCTTAGCTATGATGAAGATTTTGGAATGTATGTTATGGATGCAACAGAAGAAAAAAATCATATATTCTATGTAATGGGATTGAATGAAGAAGCATTAAATGCTCTTGTAGAAAAGGGTTATTTATTAGAAGTAGCTGATGAAGATGAGGAAGATTGTGATGAAATGTGTCCTTGTTGTGAAAAATTAGATAAAGTAGAAGAGTTGGTTGATAAGTTAATGACAACATATCACAATGATTTAGAAGCTACTATGAAGAAAGCTGAGGAGCATCAAATACCAGAATGTGTTTTAGTAGAAGCTAAAACAGTATACTACAATCTTAATAAAGTACTAAAAGCAATTAAGGATACGATAAATGAATAAACTTGTTAAATCTGTATCTAAAACAGATTTATACATGGAATTCTTAAAGTCCTTAAATGGTATTTTACAACTTACAAATAGGGAGTTAGAGTTATTAGCTACATTTATTGATTTAGATGTTAACTTCTCTAAGCTCCCAAATGTAAGTAAGAATGTAATCAATTCTCAGAATAGAAAGTACATTAAGGCTACTTTGGGTATTACTCCAGATAATCTGAGTAGATACATTGCTAAATTTAAAAAGCAAGGATTACTAGTAGATGGTAAACTTGAAGATGAAGTAATAGTTAATAAAGCGTTGATACCTGAATTAATAGGTGATAGAGTACAAATAACTATTATATTAAAAGTTAATAAAGATGAAAATAAAGACAACAAAGTATAAAGCTGGATCCATACTTCTGTGGAGAGAGTATAATACTATTAAGAAGTTTTGGTATTGGTTAAGAAGAAAGAGATTGCCATATAATAGATTCACATTGATGCATGAAAGTGGTGATTATCTTAAATTAGCCGAATCAAAAGTAGATGAGTATATACTTGAGCCCAAGAAGATATATTCCAAGGATGAGACAAAGAGATTAGACGCACTTTCTAGAGGTGTAGAAACATTAAGAGATTTAGTTATTACTATAAATACTATCAGACCTAATACAGTAGATGAGAAAGAATGCACTAAGGTTGATGACTTACTTAGTAATCTAACTAAATACTATAAAGTAAGACATTTGTTAGATGAAAAAGAGTACTCCGACTATATACTCCCAGTTGAGTAAAAAATACGGTATACCTTATCAAGTAATAGAAGTAATATGTAATAGTCCATTTAAGTTTGCCAGTGAAAAGATATCTGATGATAATGATGATAGACCTATCATGTTTGCTTACTTAGGAAAATTCAAATTAAAGAAGAGATATGAAAAAGAATAGTCTAAGAGAGTTTTATCCAGAAGTGTATCCGAGGACATTATGGATAGCAACTAGTGATAATATTACTTATCTATTGAATACATTTGATTTTTATTCTACAACAGATACCTTTAAGAGAAATGATAATCCTAGTAAGACATTTCAAAGTTTAATTGACGATGGAACTATAGCAGCAGTACTACCAGTAGTAAGAAAGTCAGACAGTGTTAATGGTGCATTATTGGTAATATTTAATATGGATATGTTTGATACCAAGACTATAGCTCATGAAGCAGTACATGTTGCTGATTACATATGTGATGAAATAGGTATAACAACTGGTAGATTATCAGAAAATGAACATTACGCTTACTTAGTAGGATGGGTAGCTGGCAAAATTAGTGAATATTTAATAGGAATATGAGTATGAGCTTATTAAATAAACTGGAGAAATAGATAGAATAGTATTAGAAGATAATTTGGATGTATAATACAAACCAAGAATATGTAAATCCAAATTGCTCGAAAGAAGAAGCTGAAAGAATACTAGAAAGATTAAATAAAGAATATTATACAAACATAAATATATATTAATATGAAAAAGATTGTAACCAGATGTTATAATGAATTAGTAATCTTTGATGACGTAACTAACACAGTAGAAGAACAATATACTATTGGATATGGCATTAGATTATATAAAATGAAAGATGATGGAGAAATCATTACAAAAGATGAAGTAATTCCATATACAAAAGATAGTTATTTACTATTTGTAGAGCGAGGTTCAGAAAGTAAATGGGTAGTAATAGATGATAAATCTACAATATTTGATATAGATAATGTAGTTTCCTATTTCGAAGAAAGAGAGAGAGCCGCAAGGAAATGTGATGAAGGATGCAACAAAATATGTTGCGATTGCGAGGCTGCTTATTAATTATGCAACTATTTGATATATTAGGAGGTAAGGTTACTATCCATGCAGATGGATTAGCCTTACCAACTTTTAAGAGAGTATGGGAAGCTGATAAAGGAGACAAACAGCATGCTATAGATGTTATAAGTTATGTAGTATTTAAGAACAAATGGGATAGTCCATATGTACTTAGTACTCCTCCGGAAGAGTTAGAGAGTAAGCTTAAAGATAGAATATTCAATGATGTAAACTATGAATTAACTGATATTGAAAAAGAATGTGAAGAAGAATATCAGAGCTTTAATAATACTCTTACTCTACAATTACTTAATAATATTAGAATGAGGTTATGGGATCAATCAGAATACTATAAAGCCTCTAAAGGTGAACCATTAGATTTACAACAGATTGAGAAGTTTAATAAGGGAGTTAAAGAGCTAAAAGGTACATTAGAAACTCTTGATACTCTAGAAAAGAGTATAAAAGCTGGTGAGTTAAGCACTAAGAGAGTTAAGGGAGATAAGGAAGTAAATCCTTACGAACTTGTACGATAAAAGCAATAAAACTAACCATAGTATAAACAACACGTTTTAAAGTTAAAATTGTAAGAATATGAACTATACTATTGATTTGGATAAAAATATCCCAGAACAAATAATTGAGATTGGTAAAGATATGCAAAAGTATAAAAAGAAATCCAATTTCTTCGTTAGAGTGTGGAACAAGATTAAAAATTGTTTCTAAGATGTAGGTGGGGCATCTTTAAAGAACCCCACAATTATTCTCCTATGGTGTAATGGTTAGCACAGGAGGCTCTTTTAAATTTTCGATGATTAATTGAATGTGAAAAAGATATGACAAATAAAATTTATGACCTTACGGATGAACAATTCGTAAAATTATTAAAAGAAAGTGGAAATATGTCCGAAGTCTTATTTAAACTAGGATATAGTATAAAAGGAAACTCTTGGGGGTTTTCACAAATAAAAAGAAGAATGATAGATCTAAATTTAGATTCGCGTATATTTAAAGGAAAAAATCCAATAATAAATTCTTTTGTTGAAAAATCAATATCCCCAGAAAAGTTATTTAAAGAAAACTGTAAGCACAATCGTAACGTTCTCAGAAGACATATAATTAAGAACAATTTAATAGAATACAAATGTGCTATATGTGGCATTACTCAGTGGAATAACAAGACACTTAGTTTAGAATTAGATCATATAAACGGTATTAATAATGATAACAGATTAGAGAATTTAAGATTCCTTTGCCCTAATTGTCATAGTCAGACTTGTACTTACGGAAGTAGAAATCAACAGAAAAATGAATCTAAATACGAAATAAGTGAAGAATTAAGAAAGCTTATTATAGATACATATGATAAATATAAAAGTATTAAATCAGTATCTAGTGTACTTGGAATTAGAAGAAAAGTTGTAACTCAAGTAGTAAATGAAACAGGTCAAAAACATTCTAATCAAAAATATGTAATCCGATACGATAAAAACCACAATGAAATCAAACGTTATGGTAGTTTGGTAGAGGCAGCAAAAGATCTTATAACAAATAAAGAAGTTAAAACCAACAAGGTTAAAACTTGTACTAGAACTATAAGATATAATGAAAACAATTTTTGGTTAAATAGTTATTGGAAAGTGTTGGATGGTAGTGGAATAATAAATAACCCACTATTAGAATCTTCTCTAATTGACTCGGAAGACAGAAGTGTTGACGAGGCGCAAGCGAAAGCAGCGTGACAGACTAAACGAGAAGACTGATCTTAGGATTGGATGCAATAGTCGATATAATGAACCCTCTTAGTCTGAGTTCGAATCTTAGTGGGAGTACCAATAAAAAGTCGGCTTGTGAGGCTAGCAAGACGTAAGCACTGATATAACTGACAGCAATCTCAGTCCTAATCGTAGGTAGGCTTCTCCACGGAGGCGATAGATAGTGGTTAATTGGAGAGCAAAACGCTCTCCTTTTTAATATAGAAAAGATAATCAAATGTACGAATGGTAGATTTCTAGAAGAAAATAAAGAATAGTAATAAATTTAGACCAGCAGCTTTAGCTTTTATAAAGACTGGTTAGTATACTCCGTATCCAAAAGGAACTGCGGAGTATTATACTTTCTGGGATGAAGAGAAAAGAAGATGCTTAGATGGTTATACGGCTGATGATGGAGATTGGATCAGTGGGTATAACTATTTTTATTTAAACTACTGTCCAATTACCAGAATTGTATATAATAAAGTAATAGATAGGAAAACATAGTAGGAAGTATTTAAACCTATAAGTGAACATACATTTCCTGACTTTTATGACTACGATTACTTCTATTTCTAGGCTGTAGATGAGGCTGAGGAAACTGGTAAACATATATGCCTACTTAAGTCTAGACGTAAAGGTTTTTCCTTCAAAGGAGGGGCTATGGCATGCCGTAATTACTATTTAATACCTAACTCTAAATCGTATATATATGCATCTAATAAACAATACTTAACAGATGATGGTATCCTTACTAAAGCTTGGGACTTCATGGACTTTATAGATGAATACACAGCTTGGGGTAAGAAGAGATCAGTTAACACAGCAATGCGTAAACGTGCTGGTATGTATGTTAAAGATGAGTATGGTAACGAAATAGAAGTAGGTTATAAGTCAGAGATAATTGGCGTTACTTTGAAAGATAACCCTGACGTAGTACGTGGTAAACGTGGTAAGTTAATTCTATTTGAAGAGGCTGGCTCCTTCTCAGAATTAGGAGCTGCTTGGCAGATTGCCAGACCATCTGTAGAACAAGACGGTATAACCTTTGGTACCATGATTGCTTGGGGTACTGGTGGTGATGAAGGATCTGCATTTGAAACCCTAAAAGATATGTTCTATAATCCTAAAGGTTATAATTGTTTAGGATTTGAAAACATATGGGATGAAATACCAACATCAGAGAAGTGCGGTTTCTTTTGTCCATAGTACACTAATCTAGATGATAGAGATGAGAATGGTAAGCGTATATACATGGATGAAGATGGCAACACACTTACTAAAAAAGCTCTAGATAAGATATTAGCAGATAGAAAAATAGTTATAGAAAATGCAACTAGTACTGTAGCTATAGATAGATACGTGGCAGAACGTCCTGTTACTCCAGCAGAAGCTATGCTGGAATTTAATGGCAATATCTTCCCAAAGAAAGAATTACAGGAATAGTTAGCATTAATTAGAACTAATAGGAATCTATAGAATCATAAGTAGGTAGGTGACTTAATATGGGAACACGATGGTAGTTTAAAATGGATACCAAAGAAAACCGGAGATGTTACTAAGTATCCTTTAGGTAAAGATGATGATCCAACTGGTAGTATAGTAATATGGGAACATCCAGTAAAAGATGCGCCAGTAGGACTATACATAGGAGGGTGTGACCCATATGATCATGACTAGGCTGGAACTAACTCATTAGGATCTACATTCATATATAAAAGATTTTAGAACTTTGAAGAATATTATGACATAATAGTAGCTGAATATACAGGTAGACCTTCTACTGCGGAAGAATACTATGAGAATGTTAGAAAACTATTATTATACTATAATGCTAGGCTTATGTATGAGAATGAACGTAAAGGTATATTCCCATATTTTACAGCTAAACATTGTGACTACTTATTAGCTGACCAACCAGATATTATATCTGATATTGTAGGCAATTCTAAAGTATAGAGAAGAAAAGGATGCCACATAAATAAGTCTATAAAAGATTGGGGCGAAGGTATGATTAAAGACTGGTTGAATGAAGAATACGCACCAGGTAAGAAAAACCTTACTAAGATTTTATCAGAGCCGCTATTGGAAGAGCTTATAAGTTATAATGATAAGGGTAACTTTGACCGAGTATGTGCGCTTATTTAGTTAATGATTTATAAAGAACAATTACATAATGTAATTGTTAAAGAGAAATAGAAAGAAAATAAAAATCGAGTGCTATTTGATGGACCATTATTTGCGCAGAGTTGGTTTTAGGATGATACTCCCCCTATTGCATTCGATGATAATGTATATACATTTTAATTATGATTAGTAAGAATATAGGTAGTATGCCACCTTAGAAGATATCAATGAATAAGAAGACACGTGAGTGGAAAGAAGCATGTGTTGATTATGTAATTGGTCATGCTAATTTTGAAGGCGGTACTGGAACTAATAATGGTAGATCTAGAGTATAGGAAATGCAAACGTACTATGATCTATACAATAGTATATATAATGAAAAGGATTTATTATATGTTACAAATCCTTTTAAACAAAATGATGGATTCCCAGCTACAGCTCAAGATTATAATATAATCAAACCAAAGATTGATCTATTACTTGGTGAAGAGACTAAAAGACCATTTAACTTTAAAGTAATACGTACTAGTGATATTGCAACTAGTGAAGTACAAGAAAAAGCTAAATAGATGCTGTAGGATTATGTAATGGCTACTATAATGTCTAAATTAGGTCCAGAAGAGGCATAGAGATATTAGGAAGCATTACAGACTGGAGAGATCCAAACACCTGAGTAGATATAGAAATATCTAACTAAGGACTATAAAGATATTGCAGAATCTGCTGCTTATCACAGCCTCAACTATTTGAAGAATAAGTTAAATATAACTCATGAATTCTTTAAAGGTTGGAAGGATGCATTAATTGGAGGAGAAGAGGTTTATTATGTAGGAATACTTAATGGAGATCCTTATTTAGAAAGAGTTAATCCTCTTTACTTTAGTTATGACGAATCAGCAGATTTAGAGTTTATACATGATTCGTCTTGGTGTTGTCGTAAGATGATTATGTCTGTTACAGAGATATATGATAGATTCTATGATAAGATGTCTGAGAAGTAGTTGAATGAACTACTTGAGATGATGGAAGATACTAGTATTGGTGGTATTAATCCTCCAGTAAGAAAGACATCTATGGATTATCCTACTATTAAAACTCATACTATAAATGGGTTTAGTACTAATCCATTTGAATCTGGAGATAATATTAATGTATGGCATTGTTGCTGGAAGTCGTTTAAGAAGATAGGTTTTGTTACTATAATCAACCCAGAAACAGGACTTGAAGAAGAGTTTGAAGTTGATGAAGATTATAAAGTAACTGGAATGGAATTAGATGTTGAATGGACATGGATAATAGAAGTATGGGAAGGATATAGAATAGGTGAAGATCTATATGTAGGTATTCAACCATTAGATTATCAACATATATCAGCAGATAATCCTAATTCATAGAAATTGCCTTATACTGGTGTAGTATATAATAATACTAATAGTGCTCCCAGATCTTTAGTAAGTATGATGAAACCATTACAGTACATGTACATTGTATTATGGTATCGTTTGGAACTAGCAATGTCTAGAGATAAAGGTAAAGTACCTGTAATTGATGTCACTCAGATACCTAAATCTATGGGTATAGATGTTAACAAATGGATGCATTACTTAGGTGCACTTGGTGTAGCATTTGTAAACCCATATGAAGAAGGATGGGATATACCTGGTAGAGAAGGAGGAAAACCATCTCAGTTTAACCAGTTTACCTCTTTAGATCTTACTATGGCTAATACTATTGATCAGTATATTAATCTGATGAATAAAATAGAAGACATGGTATCTGAAATATCTGGAGTAAGTAAACAAAGGGAAGGTTCTATAGCATCTAATGAATTAGTAGGAAATGTAGAACGATCTGTAGTACAGTCAGCTCATATTACTGAACCATTATTCTGGGTTCATAATCAAGTTAAGAAAGAAGTACTTACTATGTTATTAGATACTTCTAAAGCAGCTTGGAAAGGTAATAAGAGAGCGTTACATTATATATTAGATGATGCAACTAGAGCTTTCTTAACATTGTCAGATGACTTCTTCTATGAGGATATGGATATATTCTTGGATGATAGCACTAAGACTCAACAACAATTAGAGGTTATTAGATCATTTATTCAACCTGCCATGTAGAACGGAGCTAGTCTATTAGATGCAGTAGAAGCTGCTACATTAGATAATGTTAGTCTACTTAAGAGCAAGTTAGAAGAGATCGAACAGAAGAGAATGGAACAGCAACAAGCAATGGAAGAAGCTCAAGCTGAAAGAGAACAAAGAATGCTTGAAATGCAGAATGAGGTTAAGGAAGAGGAGTTAATGATTAAAGAAGCAGAAATGGATCTTAAGAAATACGAGATAGATGCCAATAATGCAACTAAGATTACAGTAGCTCAACTTAATGCATATAGAGGTTCTGAAAATATGGATCAAAATGGAAATGGTATTCCAGATCCTATGGAAATAGCTGCTCAAGCCTTAGAGGAAAGAAGACAAGCTTCAGAAGAAGCTGGAAAACAATTCGAATTTAATGCTAAGATTAGAGAATAGAAAATGAAAGAGGAAATCGAGGGTAAAAAGGTAGCATTAGAGAGAGAAAAGTTAAAATCTCAGGAGAAACTGTAGAAGATGAAAGATGATGCTGCAATGGAACGAGAGAAACTCAAGGCTAGAACAGCTTTAAAGAATAAAGTAGCTGGAGAGAAATAATATGAGTTTTATAGAATATCTCATAAATAATGGTTATAAACCTTACAGAAAAGTATATGATCGAAGTAAAAGAGTGTGGGAATATATTTAGGACGATAACATAAATTACTTTTCTTCTATTGTCAGTGGATATGCAGATATCCGCTTAATAAAAGATGATAAAGAAGTAATATATGGTTTACATCAATACAAGCATCATCCTATATTAATCTATCCAAGACCAAGTGAAATAATAAATGATGAATAGATGGATAGATTCTTTATGAATAATACTTATGATCAAATATTCAATAAACTAAATCTATAATATGGATAGAGTAGAGTTTAAATAGAGAATGCAACAGTTAAAGTCTTATCGGGAGTAGAATCCCGATAAAGGCTACTGGGATTGGAAACGTAAAATAGAATAGTATAAAGGATTAGATATTGAACATGATGATACTTATGACTACAAAGGTTTCTATAAGGAAAATCCAGCTAGAGCGTATGAAATGTTAAATGATAATCCTAATGCACACTTTACTGATAAGTATAAGACACCAAAACATCCAACATTCAGTAATGAGAGTATATATAGTAACGATGTCACACCAGGTGGTAGTTGGGACTATATAGATGGCAGAGATGTATATAGATTTAGTGATTATACATTCGAACATAGTGATGAAACACTTGATTATTTGAATAGAGAAGATCCAAGTGTTGTAGCTACATATAAAGGTGGAGTTGTGTTACCTGAGGTTGAAGTAATATCACGTAAACCTGCTAAATATGCAGAGGGAGGTGAAACTGGTGATAAGGATAGTATTGTAAAAGCGTTAGGTGAACCAAACTATTCTAGACCTGCAACTGAAGTTCCTAATAATCCATATACTGGTAGACCTATAGCAACTGGTGCTATAACTACAGATGACATGGAGACATCTATAGATATGACTCCACTTGGTGATATTATTGCTGCTAAGAATTTAGGAGAAGATTTATATAATAAATAGTGGCTCAGTGCAGGACTTAATGCATTGGGCTTAATCCCGTTTGTACCTAATGGTCTTGGTAAAGCTAGTAAGTCGATGAGATTTAACACTAGAGTTAATAGAAATCTTACTAGTGATGCTATTGATGCTTTAGACAAAAGAATGGCTGAGTATAGCAAGATTAACAGTAAGATTGAGAAAGAAAGAAGTAAAATCAATGACATTATCAAAAGTCCAGAAGCTATCAGAAGAATTAGAAATATAGATAAATTATTTGGAACCAGCTATGATAGTGCATATAGTGCATTGATTAGGGACTTTAATGCACTTAGAATGGCAAATGATACTCCGTTTATCAAGTTCGCAACTCCTCCTAGAGAATCTACTTTGGCATTTATAAAGCCATCTGAAGGCAGTACTATAATGTTAAATAAGAATAGAATTAATAATGCCAACGATATATATCCAGGTCTTACTAGACATGAAATGGGTCACTATGTAGATTATTTAGCAGGAGATGGAATTACCAATAATGATTATCTATTGAACTTAGCAAAGCCTAGCAAATTTAAACCTTATAACAGTTTAATACCATAGTTTCCTAGTTTATCAGAAGACATGTATAAGAATTTACGTCAAGGAACTGAAGTCAAAAGTTATATGAACCAGTTCAGAGATTACTTGATGGATAAAGGTTATAAAGGAAATAGGTTGAATCTAAAGACATTGGAACGGGAGATTAGAAATGCTCCTAGTACTTATGATGGTACTAAAATGTTATTTGATATGTATAAGGATCCTAAACAGTTCCGTAAAGATTTTAATACTATTCCTTTAGTGAATGTAGAAAGAGAAAATACGGACAATAGATATTATGCATAATGGAAAAACATTATAATCAAATATATCCTGAATATCCTATACCATCGTATAAAGATGGTGGTATTCACATTAAGAAAAAGAATAGAGGTAAGTTTACTAAATCAGCTAAAGCTGCTGGGCAAAGTGTTCAATAGCATGCGCATAGTGTAATAAATAATCCTAAAGCAAGCAAACTTTAGAAAAAAAGAGCATAGTTTGCAATAAATATGAAAAAAATAGCTAAAAAAAGAAAAAATAAATGATAGGAAGATATAGGAGCAAATTTAAACAGTTTGATGATAATGGTAATTTATTATGTTATTCATGTAAATAGTATAAATAGTTAGACTGTTTTGATAGAAATCCAAAAAAATGGTTTAGAGCTGAAAAGGATTGTAGGTGTAAAGATTGTAAAAGAAAAGCTTATTTATCTCGTAAAGAAAAAAATAGAGGTAATAAAGACTTAAATAGATTATTATATGAAAGATTTCATGGGTTAAGAGATAGATCTAAGAGAAAGAATATAGAGTGTAATATAGATTTACAATATTTGCATGAATTATGGAATAAACAAAATGGAATATGTGCCTTATCTGGTATACCTATGACATATTATTTTGATAGTGGTAGAGTCCCAACTAATGTAAGTGTAGATAGAATAGATTCTACTCTAGGGTATATTAGAGGTAATACACAATTAGTATGTATGGCTGTAAATCAAATGAAAAGCGATCTTACTATAGAACAATTAAAATATTTTTGTAAAAGTATTTTAGAAAACAATAAATAAATCTAATTATATATAATTATGGATAAAAAGAACACATTAAATGGATTTGAAGCAGTGTTAGATAGCTTTATTCCAAATGTAGGTAAAACAAATGAAAATGATGATATCTTACTCGAAGATGTAGTTGAAGAACTGACTGATGAAGAGTTGGAAGCTTTAAAGGGCAATGCTAAACCTAAGAAAGAAGAAGATGAGCCTGCTAAAGAAGAAGAGGAGGATATCGAAGAAGATGAGTCTGTTGAGGAGGAAGATGAAGTTAAATAGCCTAAGAAAAAAACTAAAAAGGAAACTAAAGTAGAACCTGAAGTAATAGAAGAAGAGGAAGAAGAGACTACTGAAGAGGAAACTGAAACAGAAATTGTAACCAACTTCTTTGATGCTATGGCTGAAAAGATGGGTTGGGAGTTTGAAGAAGGCGAAGAAAAACCCAAGACGGCAGAAGAGTTAATAGACTACTTTACTGATATTATTGAAGAGAATTCAGTTCCACAATATGCTAGTGAAGAAGTTCAGAAGTTAGATGAGTTTGTAAAGAATGGTGGTGACATTCGTGATTATTTCTAGATTGATGCTGAATTAGATATTGACGATATATCAATTGAGGATAATGAGGTTAATCAAAAATTAGTAATTAAAGAGTTACTAAAAGAAAAAGGATTCTCCAATAAGCAGATTGAAAAGAAAATATCTAAGTATGAAGATGCAGGATTACTCGAAGATGAGGCTGAAGATGCATTAGAAGCCCTTGTAGAGATTAAGGCTGCAAAGAAAGAATAGCTATTGGCTAACTAGCAAAAGGAGGCTGAAGAGGCTAAAAAGCGCCAACAGGAATTTTTTAGTAACGTTGTTACAGAAATAAAGGGCATGAATAGTATATATGGAGTTGCTATCCCAGAAAAAGACAAAAAAGAACTCTTAGATTATATATTTAAGCCTGATGCTGAAGGCAAAACTAGATATCAAAAGGATTATGCTAAAAGCTTGAAAAACTTAATAACTTCTGCTTACTTTACTATGAAAGGTGATACTTTGGTAGAAATAGCTAAGAAAGAAGGTAAAAAGACTGCTATCAATAATTTCAAGAATAGCTTAAGTAAGAATAGTGGAATTAGTAAACAGTCTAGAAAACAAATAATCAAAAATGATGATAGTACTTTATGGTCATCATTAGCAAGACAACTGCGTGTTGCATAATAATAATTTAAAAAAATAAAATTAATTTACTAGTATTTTATGGATAATAATATTCTTAATAATTTACAGCTTTATAAAGGTAAATGGTTTTCAGACCTGATTGATACCGCTAAGATTTCAGTGGCATCACAGCAAAATCCATATCAGGTGTCTACTATTCTGTCTTATGTATTTGGTACAAAAGATAGCGCATATAGTACTTCACTGGATATGTTAACAGGTGGTCTCGGAAATGTAATGACAATCGACTAGCCTTCTTTCGAATGGTCTGTAATGATTGATGCAGATAGAGCTGTTACAATTCGCGACGCCAAATGGAATGGCGCTGCTATTACTGAAACTTCAACAGCAGGTTTGGGTAATACTCCTATAATGCTGTGGTTAGAGGATAATTGGTTTGGTCCAGGTGCTATCCTTGAATTTGATAATAAAGAATTCTAGGTACGTGTTTCTGGTGCTCCTTATCAAGATGGTAATCTTTGGGTTTACACTTGTTTCGTAGCAGATGGTCAACCTGGTTCATACATTCCTTCAGAATTACTAGCTCCTGGTAAACAAGTATCTCGTCTTGCTTCTGCATATGAGGAATACTCAGAAGAAGGTGATATCCTGAACTATAACACTCATTTTAAAATGCGTAATTACCTTACTACTATTCGTATCAACTACGATATTACAGGTTCTGCTTACTCTACAGTAATGGCAATCGCATTGAAGGATCCTAAATCTGGAAAGACTTCTTATTTGTGGGCTGATTATCAGGAATGGAAAGCTTTACGTGAATGGTATAAGAGATGTGAGAGACTGTTAGTATATCAGAAATCTAATGTAAACAAAGATGGTTCTTGTAACTTGAAAGGTACAAATGGACGTCCTGTATTCATTGGAGCTGGTTTGTTGGAACAGATTGCTCCGTCTAACAGACGTTACTATACTCGTCTGACTGGTGAATTGCTTGAAGACTTCTTATTTGACCTGTCTTATAATGTACTTGGTACTAACGAACGTAAGTTTGTTGCTTTGACTGGTGAAATGGGTATGAGAGAGTTCGACCGTGTATTGAAAGAAAAAGTAGCTACTATGAACTTGATTGATACTGTATTTGTAACTGGTTCTGGTAATGATTTGAAATTCGGTGGTCAGTTCAAGACTTACTCAATGACCAATGGTATTGAGCTTACTTTGAAATACTTCCCATTGTATGATGACATTACTTATAACCGTGAGTTACACCCAGTAACGTTGAAACCGTTGGAATCATATCGTATGACATTCCTTGATCTTGGTAGACGTGATGGTGAAGCAAATATCGTGAAAGTAGTTCGTAAAGGACGTGAATTCGTTACTTGGTATACTGGTGGTGCTGTAGCTCCAAACGGTTATGCTAAGTCTAAAGATACTTTGAGATCTAATGGTAAGGACGGTTATACCGTATACTTCCTTGGTGAAATGGGTATCATGTTGAGAGATCCGCGTGCTTGTGGTGAATTAATCATGGAAGCAGCTTAATAAATGAAGTAAGGGGGCGAAAGCCCCATTACTCATATACTAACTTGATAATCTAATATTAATATTATGGAAGTAATCGTTAGAATAATTAAAGTAAATCCCTGGACAAATTTAACTAAATGGGATAAGTGTTATGATTGTTTGAGTTCATATTGGACTAGATCTGGTAATTTATACACAGGACTTACTGCAAAGGATGCAGCAAGATTAGAGCAAGCATTAGGTAAAGCAGAAGGCGAGCTTGCACCAAACAGCAGATTCTGGGATTCATTTGCTATCAAATTGGGTAAAAGAGACCTAATTCTGGATACAGATAAACCAGAGGATGAATTAAAATATTTATTTCTCAAAGGGCATAAGCGAGTTGCTGATGGTTTTAGTAAAATAAATCCTGCAAAAGATTATGTTATAATCAATAAAGATGCTGAAGCAGAACAAAAAAATCTTATCAATAAGGTTAAACGTGAAGCTTACAGAGAATTAGATAAGATGTCAGTAGAAGAAATGCGTAAATGTCTACGTTTATATGGTATCAAATCTGACAATATATCTAATGAATTAGTAGAAGCTAAATTAGTAGAGCAGGTTGAACTGTCACCAGAGAAGTTTATGTTGAAATGGGTAAATAACCCTAATAAAGAAATTAACTTCGTAATTGAAGAAGCTATTGCAAAGAACATCATTAGAAAGAATCGTACTCAATATTACTTTGGTACAGATTTAATTGGTAATGGACTTGAAGATGTTATTGCATATCTTAATGATAAAAAGAATCAGGATATTAAGTTGACAATACTTAACGAAATTAAATCTAAGTAATGAAATCTACTGAGATAACTAGAATATTTGATACTATAATGGATAAGAATTCAGCGACAGTTGCTTACGGTGGCTGTCCTGCGTTTCTTCCAGAAGAGAAGCAAGATTTTATAAACTAGGCTTATTTAGAAGTAGTTAGTAATAAAATTACTGGTAATAATACTTCTAGAATGGCATTTGAAGGTAGCCCTAAAAGAGTATCTGACATACAAGGATTAGTAAGCACGATTACTAACTAGCAGGTTACTTTAGGAAATGCTATGTCTCAAGTAAATAACTTAGTTATAGTTCCTAACTTATTTAATGAAGAAAATAATGTTTGGATTGTACTAAATGTTAATTTACAATAGGATTAGAATTTTGCTACATGTATTCTATTAGACCATAACTCAGCAGAAAAATATAAGGCAACCTATGATAACTTAGGTATGTGGATTCCAAATCCTGTAGTTACTATAGAAGGAAATGATTTAATAATGTATGTAGATACTAAAATATTTGTAACATCAAATACTAAAACAGTTAACGTTACTTATATTAAATATCCTACAAAGATAGATCTAGACGATGCTACTACAGAATTCTTTACTGAAGTATCTAACAGCGTTATATATGAAGTAATAGATAGGGCTGTAGTAATAGCATTAGAAAACATAGAGTCTAGGAGAACAGAAACCAAATTACAAATAAATAATTTATCTGAATAATGAGTGGTAGAGATTTTCTAATAGCATTTGAAAGAGAATTATAGACAGTATTTCCAACATATAATGTCACTGATAAACTTACTGTAGATTAGATAATGTATTACATCAATAAAAGTAAAGATGAATATGTTAAATAGTTATACAGAGTATTCTAGTAGAATTAGGAAATAAGTGACAATTTAAGATAGTTAGTTGATACTGTGATATACTCTAAACCAGAAAGGTATGCAGCTACTGGTAACAGAACATGTCATCATGTAGAATATCCAGCAGATTATTTATTTGGACTTAGTGAATCTGTATTCATACAATTAGTCGATAATAAGTGCGATAACTTATTAACTAAAGCTTCTGGTATTATAGAAGCAACTTTAGAGAATTTAAATGGCATATTAGATAATAGTTTATCAGAGTATCATTTGCATCATAATCAAGCTAAACCTGTTAGAGTGTATACAGATAAACAGATATTATTATATACTGATGGTAATTATGAAATCAGTGAATATGTTATTACATTTCTTAAAAAACCAAAAAAAATAAGTGCTACATCTACTGAAGAATATGTAGACTTACCAAGCAACACTCATAATGAAATTGTGAGTATGGCAGTTAGAGATTACTTATCGTTAGCTGCTACATCAAACGCACCAGAGAAATCTAGTGCAAATTAAAGCGTTCGTTTGACGTGGAAACCGAAAGGAAGTAGAAAAACGAATTTGTTAGACGGCGCCAAGTTTAACTCTAAAAAATAATAAATAATGTTACAACACGTTGATACCGTATTAATCGGTAAACAAGCTCCGGCTTCATATACTACTGTAGATGCATTAGCTGTAGGTGATGTTGCTTTGTTCGATGAGAATAAGGCTCTTATTACAACTGCTGACGCAGCAGCTAAAGCTTCTAGTCTGTATGTAGGTGTAGCTATGAACAAAATTAATGTAACTATGCCAGATGGTACAGTTGCATAGAAAGCAAATATTAAGTTCTCTAACGAGATCCAGAAAGGTTCTAAACCCAGTGCAGTGATTGGTGATACTGTAGCTCCTATCCAAGATAAAGTAGTTATTACTTTTGGTTCTGGTGCTAATATCGTAGCTGGTCACCGTTATGTACTCCGTATTGTATACAAAGATATGTACGAAGCTCCGGGACAGTTTACTCACTCTTACGAAGTATATGCTGAAAGTACTGATGCTACAGCATTGGCTACTGCTTTAGTTAATAAGATTAACAAGCATAAGAATCGTAGAGTACAAGCTTCTCTGTCTAGTAGCACTATCACTTTGACGGCTATGGAAAAAGATGATAATGAAGGAGTATATTCTTTGAACGAATACAGCACTGTATCTATGGAAGTTTCCTTATATGAAACTCTTCCTAGTGCAATCTTGAATAACTTCCCTGAAGCTGTTGAAGGAGTTACTATTGTAAAAACTCCGGGTAACCCAGGTAAAGGCTATTGGAAACAAGTTAGAGATGCTGAAGTACGTTTCATGGGATACCAAGGACATGTATTTACTGGTGCATATCCTATCGTTGAACAAGCTAGAATGGTAGAGGAAGGTGCTGCGTATGATTATATTACTATTGAAAATGATAACTTGTATTTGAGTAATGATAATCAATACATTAAAACTACTCCGCTGACTACTGAAGTATATATCAAACATAGTGATTCTGCTGCTATTGCAGATTCTATTGTTGCAAAAGGTATAACTAGCTTTATTTCAGCTTAATTAAGTTAATAACCAAATGAAATAGGGGCGACGGGCATTAGCCCTATCACCCCTATTTTTTTATTATATAATATTATGAATAAATTAACAGACATAGTATTAGATGCAGAAAACAGTGAATTGAGATTTGTACTACATACTTAGGATGAATTTGCTACTGGTGGTATAGCTAAACTGTATATAGATGAGAGTTATAACTACGCAAATATGTATAGTAATAATGATGAGCTGCATTCGTATGTATTAAAAGATACAGACAGTACTACTTTATTTACATTCGATTCTGCTACAGATGGTGGATCTGAATGGTTGATACCAGTAACAATTGCATCTCCTATATTCAGTCAGTTGCTCAATTCTATGAAACATATATGGTTGACAGACGAAGATAGTAACAATAGACCAAATATTGAGGCATAGGGTTTATACTACGATGATACATTCATATATGAATGTGAAATGAAGAAATTAAACTCATATTGTTCTACTTGTTTAGATGATCAATAGATGTAGAGAATAATGTTGATTACCTTTAAAAAACAATTATTAGATTTAGCTATTGCTTCTAAAGATCTTGTGAACGAAATGAAGATATATAGTGAGCTAATACGATTATTAGACGTTTCTATTAATAGAGTAAACTGCTGTACTACTAGTAAATGTAGTAACGGAGTATGCTCTTTATGCTAAAATAAATACAATGAATACGATAAATGAATATATAAATAGCTAGTTACTTAACAGTATTAACATAAGTAATAGGAATGTAGTTGCAGCAATATGCATCAATGAATTAACATTATTGTTAGATGATACTACAGATCCTGAAGATAGGCGAATGTTATAGACATATATCGGTTCTCTTAGATGTCAAATAGATAAGGAGGTAATATGAAACTAGATTTTAAACTAGGATGCGATTGCACTCCAAACAGACCATGTCATGTTCCTCCCCGTATAATAGAAAATACAGTTTATGTAATACCTAATAAATCTGTAACATTAGATAAATTAGGTGATGATGTCATAGAATATATAGGCGAGCATGGAGGTGGAGGTACTGGTGAAATAGTAACAGATAAACCATTGGTAGTACCAGAACTAACATGTACATGGACGAATGTATAGACAGGTTAGACATCTACTGATCTAAATATCAATGCAGAATGGGGTTTTAAATATAACTGGTCAGGCAGATATAGATGGTAGAGTAACGAAAATAATAAAAATCCTGAAAGAACCTTTTCTTCAGTATTTGGTGTTAATTTGCCACCAAATGGGTAGTACTCTAACACTGTAACTAGAAGTGATATATTTTTTAACAGTAAGTTTGGAGTTGAATTTTATGCTAAAAAAGTTGGTTATGAGGTAGTGGATGATAAGATAGTAGAGGCTACGGGGGAAGATCAAACTGAAACATATAGTAGCATAACATTCTTGTATCCTACTTATGCAGGAGTAGATCCAGACTCTTTAACCAAAACATTAAGAAGTTCTGCTACTGCCACATTTACTGGTGTTACTACACAAAGTTATCAATATTTTACTTATAAATATCCAGTTACATTTAAAAAGTTAACTAATATAATAATGAATGATTCATATGATGTAACTGAAGCATTCAATTATACTGAAGAGTCTATGACTTTAGATTCTGGGCAAACTATAGGTATGAGAGTGTACACTTCAGCTAACCCTGGAGCATTTACTAACGCTAAATTGAATTTCAAATAATGGAGAATATAATTACATTTCCAGCTAAGATAGGTAGTAACAATACTAATGCGTATGGTGCAGTAAATGCTAAAGAGGTATCTGGATTCAAATAGGTTGCTACTAAACAAGACTTATATCTAATATCTGATGCTATACTTAGTGAATCTAAGATAAATTAGGGTAATGATGCTATAGGTCAATAGTGGTTTGTACAGAGTGAAGGTGAATACTATAGACTAGTAAATTGGTACGAAAGAAAGAATTCAAATGGTTGGTCCCTAGTAGAAACTGGTGGAGGAGGATCTGGAACAGAGATTGTAATATCAGAAAATCCACCTTTAGATACTAATGATATATGGGCAGATGATGCTGAGAAGTCTATACCTCAATATGTAAATGAAGATCTTAGAAGCATAATTACTTCTATATAGGCTTTACAGAAAGCAGTCAAAAGATTCCAATATGCATTTGATAATCAAATGAGTTCTGGAGACTTTACTAATAATGCAGCAGATGAAATAACTAAAGTAACACCTGAAAAACCAGAAGAAGCTGAAGGAACATCAGTTGCATTAAGTGAACCAGAATACCCTTCATATGCAGATGAAATGGTTCCTAACCTTAAACATTTATGTATAAAGGCTGGATACTATAATGACTTAGTAGAGAACAAAGATAAATTTTTAAATAACGAATTATTATGGTGTGTTGACAACCAAAGACTCTATATCAAAAGCTAGGGAGACTTAGTATGGATTAATAAAGGAGAAAGTGGTGGTGGAGATATACCAGGAGGAGACGAAGTGACTAAAGAAGATTTAGACAAACTAGATACTATTGGTTTTGTATCACCAAGTGGTAAAACCTATAGAGTAAAAGTAAATGACGATGGTAAATTAGTCATTTACGCAAAAGAATTGGATACCCCTCAGCCAGAACCAGAAGGAGGTCAAACAGATCCTGGTAGCTCTTGGGTATATGTGACATCATTATACTTACAAAAATTGTATATCAATAGTGTGTATTGTGGTGGATTAACTGCGGATGAACACTCTTATAATTATTGTTCACACAACTTTGTAGAGTTATCTAATCTTACAGATAGTGATGTGAATCTTAATGGTTTATCTTTGCAGTACTCTAGTTCTGGTACAGACTGGGAAGTGTTACCATTGGAAGGATTGATTAAGAAAGGATCTACATTCTTAATTAGAGGGGCACAATGTTCAGTAATGGATGCTAATACAACTCGTATTAAAGTAGATACTTTTGATATGGAGTGGAAAGATTCTAAAGGAGAACTAATTAAGTTTGATAATACTAAAGCTAAGTTCTATTTAACATGGGGAACAGATAAATCATCTGTAGCTGCTCCATATACTAATGTAGGTGGTAGTGTTAAAGTATCAAAAGGTTATATCGACTTAGTAGGTTTAAACAAAGAAAATGCTGGAGATGCAGATACTATTGATGCTAAAGAGAGTGCGCCTTATGCATACTTAAGTCCTGATAGACTGTTTACTAAATATTATGATATGGATCCAGTTAGTCAGGCTACTAAAGCTTTAACAGCTAGAAATAATGCAAATGACTGGTACTTTGTAGATCTTACTAAAGATATTATACCTAATGTAGAAGCATATACTCCTAAAGCTAGTTATTAGAATAAGGATATATTCTTTAATAAAACCAAGTTAGACAACACTAAACCTAATTATATTACATGTACTTTTGGTATATAGGCTACAGCTCCTAATGCTACAAGGTGCTTTAATTGGATATCTGTTGGATACTATGATGAATTTATATGGTATAAAAAGGAAACAGAAGAAACTTGGAATAAAGTAGAATCATTCAAAGATCTTACTGGTATAAATAAGTATTATAATAGAATCAGATCTGAGTTTACTGATGGTACTGCATTTACTACACATAAAGTAATTATAAGAAACCTTGATGAAGGTACTTATGAATATAAGATAGGTAGAGAATACGTACCAGGAGATCCTACAGAATACATGAGTGATGTTAAAACATTTAAAGTAGAATCATCTGAGAGTACAGCAAAATGGGATTTCATACAAGTAAGCGATCAATAGGGATTTAATTGGGATGAATATCAGATATGGAAGGAAGCTGCTGAATATATCTGGACTAAACATGGAATAAATTCTACTAAATTCACTATTAATACAGGTGACATGACTCAGAATGGCAATCGTGTTAGTGAATGGTTGGATTATTATGAAGGAAGAAAGCAGATAGATATTCCAGAGATGCCAGTGATTGGTAATAATGACCTATGCCCAGCAAATATATATCAACTTGGTAATGGCGGTGATAGTTCAAAGATCAATCCTAAAAATCTATCTTTCTTCTATACTTTCGAAATGGATCCAGAAAATCCCCCTATATTTACTATAGAAGGTAAAGAGATATTTGTAGACTCTCTATATTCTTTTAATTATAAGAATGTACACTTCTTGATGGTTAATTCTGAAATAACAGAAGGTACTGAAAAGAATGTATATGGATTAAGTCAAGGAGGTTTACTGTATGCTACTATTAAAGACTGGTGTATACAGGATATAACTAATATTTAGAATGCTGAAGACGTAGGTGAAATCAAATGGAAGATAGCAGTATGTCATGAATTGCCATTTACTATAATTACTCAAAATGTTGTAAGTAATTTCTACTGGAATGGTACTGAGAATCCTAAAGTAGAGAGAAGCGGCAGCCATTTGAACTACAATGTCAATCAAGCTAATAAGTATTGGTTCAGTAAGTTCTGCGAAGAATATGGTATACGATTGGCAATAGGTGGTCACAAGCATACATATGCATGTAGTTTACCGTTACGTGAGAATCCAGATAGTAGTATGAAACCTATTATATAGTTGACTCCTGCAATGTTATAGAGCTATTATGGAACTGATACATTGGCAGAAGATACAACTGATCCACAATTAGCTGGACAAAAATTCCCTTCTACATGGATAGGAAATGCAGCATATGATACTTAGAAACATTTATGTACATTTGAATTAGTTGACAGTATTTATGCTCCTATATATATAACTAACTAGGCAACTGGTTATAAACATACATCTAATAAAGAGTTACCAGCTCCTGATATACCTTGGAATAGATATTATTTTCCAGCTACTATTACTCAAACAAGTTAGACAGATATTACAGCTAAAGTGAATCCAGGGTAGAGATACCCATTCTATACTCTATACTCTATATGGGATGATAAAATAGAGGCTAGAACTTATAAAATAAATTATCTATTTACTAGTGCTGGTAAGTTCAATGTTAACATTCCGAGTAGTAGTAATGCTCCAGAAGCTATTGGAGGTAATGGAGAAATAAATAATGGCAAAGACGTAATTGTAATAAATAGATTATGAATTTAAAGAAATACAACAAGGAAACCGGTACGTGGGATATTATCTCATCTGGTAATGCTAGTGGTATAGTAGTAACTGATCCTCATTTTTTAGGGGATCAGGGTACTACTAAATCTGTTAATGACGTGTTAGTAGAGCTAGACGATAAGGTAGAAGAAACACGTAGAAATCTGAGTTGGGTAGTAATAAATGGAACCATTGGAGGAGGCGGTGGTGGAGGAGGTACAAGCAATACCATCAAGTTGACCAATGCAGAAATTACTACTACAGAAGGTGTTAACTATCTGTATGCTACAGATACCAAGTTAACACTACGTTATTTGATAACTTCTACTAAAGCAAATTAGAAGTATTCTATTACTGTAACATTAGACGGTACTACTATTATAAAGGATTTGACAGCATATACTGGTATACAGGGGACGTTTGAAGTACCTGATATAACAGCATATTCTAGCTCCTCTAGCCATAGTATAGTAGTCATGGCTAGTAATAGTGAGGGTATATCAGTATCACCGTATCTACTCACTGTTGTAGAATCTTCTATTAAATTAGAATCATCAGTTACATCTGTAACAGCAACTATAGGTTTACCTTATTATATTACATATAAGGTTACCAATAAAGTGTTAGGTTCTGCTGCATCATTAATAGTTAAGAATGAAACTAACGGTATATCTAAGACGTATGATATGGGATCGTTTTCGTCTGTTGAACCTAAACTGTTAGATGTTAATTTCTTTGACCTATTTGGTGGTCAAACTCCAACTGCTGGTAGTTCATATACTATATCAGCGCAAGCAACCACGTCTATAGATACAACAGTAATATATTCTGATACTGTAACTAATAGAGTTGTGGTAGAAGATGGTACTTCATTAGTTGTATTAGTAGATGGAATAACAACAAAGCAAGATGTAGATGCCGGAAGTGAACCCACAGAGTTTGCCCAATCTGGTAATATATCATTTTCATTTACTCCTTACTTAGCAGGTGTATCAATTATCTATTATGCTATAAGAATATAGAGAGGAACTATAACTCATGACATAGGTATATTTGATGCAGACTCTACTAACTTCAATCAGAACAGTTATGTTCAAAGAGGCAAAGTATAGGTATTCAGTTGGTCAATACCTTAGGAGGAAACTTATTTAGGAGATTACGAGATCACATTGCGATGCTGGTCTGAGAAAGGATCTCCTATTACAGACAGTGAACTTAGATGTTCAGTTATAGCTGCGCAGTAGTCATTGATTCCTACTTAGAATCCTAATAATACGATGTATGCTCAGTGGAATATTAAACAAGGTAGTTTCCCTTAGATATCCACTGCTACTGAGTGGGTTAGTACTGTTCCTAACTTTATTCTTCCTGGTTAGGTAGAAGAATAGGAAGTAATAACTAACTTAAAAGTATATGATACAAATGGTATACTATCAGGATTCTTGAATGAGAATGGACAAAGTAAATTGCGTCTGAGTGGAGAGTCGTATGCTATAGTAGACATATAGCCATTCGCCGCATCAACGACAGACAATGCTAACTGGTCCAGACTAGGATTTACATTATCAGTTACATTCAAGACTGACTTACATCCATTCAATGATAGAGCAGTATTCTATATTGGTGATTATTCTTCTGACGGATAGTTTCAAGAAGGGATATAGGTCAATCTAGAAGATGTAATATGGAAGTATACAGATGGTAATATTAAATAGACTATACAGTGTAAGATACAATAGAATGTCGTAAATACTCTAGATTTCGTAGTAGACCAAAGTAAAGGAGAAATTAAGATCTTTGTTAATGGAGTACTAAATGCTGCTAAAGAGATTAAAGATCAGTTTACATGGGTAACTAGTAGTAAGATATATTTAGCTTGTGATTACGAAAACAACCAAGTATAGAACTTCTCAGATGTAGAATTCTATGAATTAAACTTATTTAGATCTCCGTTAAACGATAAATAGATAGTTATTAATAGTTTAAATGCTAGAGTACGTTCTGAACTGTTGCCTGATGGATCTGTAGACTTTGTAGAATATAATGATCTAAAGCTTAAGAACTTCTTCTCTATTACGGAGAATACTAGTTCAAGTACTTTATGGGACGATTCAACTGGTACATATGCTAATCTAAACTTTAGTAGTTTGATTGGGGATGTTAACAAAAAACCACCATTGCCAGTAGCATTAATTAACTGCGCTAACTCTGGTTTTACTAAAGCTGTATATGAAGCTATTGGACCAGATAGTACTATTTATAATGGATGTACATTTAGTTATTTTGATCCTAATTCAGATAATGGTTCAGCAATATCTACTACAGATATGTCATTATAGAAGCAAGGTACATCGTCAACTGGTTATAGATCTAAGAACTTAGAAATTATATTTAATAAAATTATAACAGACGATAGTGGCAAAACTATAGGACCTGAATTATTTCAACCTAAAGAAACATGGATGCCAGAGAATCAGTTTACTTTGAAAGCTGACGTAGTAGACTCTGCACATGCTAACAATGCTTCTATTGGTAAGTGGATTAATGATCATGCAGATGTATTGTTTGATAAGACTCCTCCTATGTAGGAACTTGAAGCTAGGAGACCAGTGGACTCTATTAATACATCGTAGAAACATGAAAAAGTTACTATTAAGCATACTTTGGAAGGTTTCCCAATCATACTACTAATATAGTTTGATGGAACTAGTACTTAGGAAATGTTAGGTATATATAGTTTTAACTTAGGTCGTGGAGCATACTATAATATGGGTATGAAGTTCTTTAAGAATTTTACTACTAAAATAAAGAACTCTTCTGGAGAATACATTGATTAGCCACTTCCAGCATTCATTACTAAGTATGAAATATATAAGTAGAATGAAAATTACGGTAGTATAAATCCTCAATAGATATACTCATATGAATTTGGAGATAACGCTAATGTAATTAGTGGACCAGACGGAGTACAACCTACTGCATTATTTATGTAGGATGATTTAACTATTATATAGCATGTAGGTGAATTTAAATATAATGGAGCTACTTAGGATGCTTCATCAGTAACTGATAATAATGTATGGTAGAGATTACAATTAGTATTCAGTGCATTAGCTTCTATGACTGGGGAAGATGTAGATAAGTATAGATGGAATGTAACTACAAAAGGTTATGAAAAGACAGGAGCTATATATCCAGCACAACAATCTTGGTCTGCATTAGCTGATGATTTATCTTTAAGATTAAGTATACGTAATGCATACTCATACTTCATGATATGTATAGCATTTGGTCTGGTTGACTCATTAGGTAAGAATATGGTATTACGTTCATGGAACGTAGGAGGTAACTTAACAGATGATAATTATAATAAATGGTGGCCCTGTTTTTATGATATGGATACTGCTAATGGGCTTAGTAATACTGGAGAAGAAAATGTAGCTAAAACAGCTTATATTGATACGTTCTCTAATGCTGATACTAGTACGGGTGTAAATTCACTAGTTATAACTAGAAATGATGCTACTGGAGGTTATGATGAATACTCTGCTAGATTATGGGATGTACTTAGAGATACTAGATTTATAAATACTGGAGTATATACAGGCAGTACGTATGATCAGTTATGGGATTTGTGGCGTACTAATCAAACACTATTAGCGTCAGCAAACTTATTTGTTGAAAACTATTTTGCATCATAGACTGTTAATTGTGGAGAGTTATTATATAACTATGACTATAAAGTTAAATATTTAACTAAATATTAGAAGGATTCTGAAACTCCTGCTGCATATGCTAATATTGAATTCTTACACGGTACTCGTAATAACTTTGTTAGAGATTGGATAAAGAAGCGATTAACATTTATGGATGGAGTATTCTCATTCGCTAATAATAATGTTATTTATCCATATAATGAAAAAGGTTCATTTAAGTGCGGTGGTTCTGAAAGTAACAATGCTGAGTTAACAATTAAGATGAATAGTCCTGCTATATTTAGTGTTAATATAGGTAATTCATCTGGTGGTGAAACTAGATACTTTATTGATGAAAATGTTGAGACTACTATTAGGTTAGCTTCATTATCTTCATTTAATACTCAGATAACTATTAATAATATGTCTGAGATAAGTAATATGAAAGGACTAGATAAAATTAGATTCTAGGGATTTATGACATCTATGTCATTACCTAGTATGTCTGAGGTGAATCTTAGTTCTGTAAATACATTATCTTCTGAACCTGTAGATTTTAGTACTATATTCGTAAAAGGGTTAACTACTAGTCCTACATCAGACATTAGACATATAGATTTATCTAATACTAAGTTTTGGGCAAGTAATAGTGGTGTATCAACATTCCCTGTTAATGTAGAGAATTATAATAAATTAAAAACTATAGATATATCTAATGGGTGTACAACTTCTTTATCATTACCTAATGCAGCTTTATCTGAACTAAATATAGTAAATTCTACTATAGAAAAATTGATATTAAAAGATCAGCCGTTTATTGATGAAATAGATTTCTCAGGATGTACTAAGCTATAGTCAGTAGAAGTAAATAACTGTAATAAGTTAACTTCATTAGATTTACGTAATCTTGGAGATTTGACATCTATTACTATTATTGGATGTAGTAATCTATAGACAGTGATAGCTCCTAATTGTCCTAAATTAAATGTGTTTAGTGTATCTAATTGTAATTCATTAGAATCTGTAAATTTATCAGGATGTACTAATACTAATTTAAGTATAAGCCTTACTGGAGCTCCTAATCTTACTACTTTAGATTTAAGTAATACAAATACTACAGATGTTATAGAATTTGCTCCTAATTTTGATTCTCTTACTAATTTGAATTTATCTTCTAGTTAGATAGATGCGTTTCAGTTTGGTAATAATCCTGTTGCAACATATAATGGTGATAGAGTATTAGACTTAAGTCCATTTACATTTACTAATTTAAATATCAATAATGGTACATTTAAGTACATTAAATTTCGAAATAGTAAGTACACTCCATTCAAAGTAAATAGTTCTACATTCTCTGGATGTTTAAATCTGACTAGAGTATTTGGGCATATAGATATAACTTCAAGTGCTTGTTTCTATAACTGTCAGTCATATTATATACATGATATGCCGTCTGATGCTATAACCCCAATACCAGAAGTAGGTAAATGGTTTGGACCTGATTCAGATACAACAGAAGGTAAGATTTAGTGGGACAACAATGAAGGTTTAGATAGTAACATAACTATAAGTACTACATCGTTAGCAAATGGATTCAGAAATACAATGTGTAACTTATATGACGTATACTATGTACTAACTAAATGCAATGATGTAACCATATTAAGTACTTGTTTCTATACGTGTAAGAATGTAACCAGTAGCTGCGCTAATCCTTTAAATAGGAATATGTTTTAGCATTGTGGTAAGGTTACCAATATGGATACAATGTTCTATGGTACTAATTTAGGTGGACCTATATATAGTAATGAACACTCTAATGGATAGATAACTGCTTATAATGGTTTATTAAGTCCGCTAGTAAGTGTAAAGACTTTTAATAATGTATTTGCTACTGGTAATACATGGATAATAGATGATTTTATATTCTCTAAAATAGCAGAAGATAAAACATTGAATATAACATAGTTGTCATCAACATTCCATACGTCTGGAACAGATAAGGTAATATTTGTAGAAGATTCTAATAATACAGCTATTACAGAAGAGAATGCTGATGAATATAGAGTGTATGCTAAAGCTAGTAGATTATTCAAAGACCTTCCTAAACTATAGTCACTTGAATATTTATTCTACGGAATTTGGATTGAGTTTGATTCTGCTACAGTGTAGAATAGTGAAGGTAAAACTATAACATATTGTCCTATGTTTGCACATAACCCAAATCTTACTTCTCTATTTTATGTATTTAGAAATGTTAAAGGCAAGGGTACATTGTTGAATTTATTTGGAGGATCTGATACAGTATTTGATTCTGATCCATTTGAATTCCCTACTAAGATATATAGAATAGTACAATCATTTATTATATCTAGTTATGATACTACAGCATCTAAAGTGTATTTTCCAGTACACAATAGTATGTTTAGAAAAATAGCTTCTACATTGTAGCATATAAACGGAAGTTCTAGTTATAACATAAATGTTGCATCTACTACAACTCCATTTAATGGGAACGGTATAAATAAGGTATTTATGCAAGAAGACATAGAACAGTTCCCAATGGATATATTTAAGAACTGTACTAAGTTAACTTCTTGTCCTAACTTCTTCTATAATGTATAGTTTAACAATGCTCCTAGCGATCTAGAGTTACCTGGAGACATGTTTATAAACTGTACTTAGTTAACTAATATATATGGTTTATTTGAAGGATTAATCAACTGTACTTATAAGTTAAGTAGTAAAGGATTTAAGAACTGTAAGTTAATAAATGCTGGTAGAGTATTCTTTGAAGATAGCAATAGTAGTGATGATAAAAAAGAGGGTATGATACCATATGGATTATTCTATATGGAAAGTCAATAGACTAAATAGTTTAGTGGATGGAATCATGACGATGCAGCTAAGTTAGGCATAGATGAAAACTTTGGTATAAATGAAGATGGTACACATAATCCAGATGCAGTATTACCTAGCCAAAATAAGTATACTGAACTTGTTACTGTAATAAATAAGACTATTACTAATATGGCTTATTGTTTGTATCATTTTCAATCTGAGAAAGCAGAATGCTATACTAGAAATGTTGGCAATATGACATCATTAGATGACTCTGGAGATCTAATTACTGTGAATGAGAACTATGACCCAGTAGAATTTATAGCTAACCCTAACTATGATCCCAGAGAAACTATTCCAAATCCTAATTATGATCCAAACAATCCAGGTGGTGAAACAGAAACTATTCCAAATCCTAATTATGATATACACAGAGTAATAAAGAATGCTTCTTATGATCCCTATCAATAGACCTGGAACATATGGTGTTATGATGGAGTATATGGTTTAAAAGACATTATACAAAATAGTACACTCTATAGTAAGGTAACTAGTGGACAAATTACTACTCTATCACCAGTATTACCAGATGAGTTTGATAATGAGTACGATTTAAGAAGTAATTCTAATCCATCGGGTTATGTCAGAAGAGACTCTATGAACTTTATTTGTGCTCCTGATTTATTTAGATATTGCTATGATAATGCTAATACTGATGTATCGTATGCTATGGCATACGTAAGTGTCAAAGGAGGTATTATAGGTACTTATAATTATGGGTTGTATGGAAGAGTATGTGGTTATCTCTTTAAACCACTTTCTAACGTTAGTACTTTAAAGGGTGTATTTCATACGAACTATAATATTACTCCATATGCTTGGCCGTATGGTAATGAAAGCGGTTTGATGTTTGCACCAGAATTATTAAGTTATAATAAAGCCCTTAAGAGTATACCTGAACTATTTAGAGGAATAAATATTCCAGCTAATGTTTAGATGCCAGCTACATTATTGAGTAACAATTCGTAGCTTACTGATGTAAGTAGTTTATTCTTAGATGCTGAATTTCAAGGACCTGCTGATGGTATACAACAGATGCCAAATGAATTCTTCTAGTTTAATAATGCTTTATAGAATATATCTAAAGTATTTAGAAGTTATCCAGATGTTGTGTATGCTGGTCAAGGTCCTAAGAAGATAGGTTCTACTCTATTTACTTCTGCTAGACATAAGAGTTTATAGAATGTGTCTGAAGCATTCTACAATTAGACTAATACTACTGGTTCAGTACCAGAGTTCTGGAACTGGTTGAACAATTTAACTACCAGTAATAAATCTAATGTATTCTATGGTATGTCTAAATCTAAAATAACAAATAGTGGAAGTATACCTTCTAGCTGGGCTACAGGAATGACAGAATGAGTTAGTTAGGACATTTAAGTGATAGAGAATTATTAGAATGGATCTACTTAATGTAGGTCCATATCTTAAACAAATTAAACTGCATAGATAATGACGATAAGTAGTTTTCTATTAATTTAGCAGCAGATTTAATGGGTACTATAATAGCAACTAATAAAGTGAATTAGAATGGAGATAACCAGACAATAGGTATAGTAGGCTAAGTCTATTAAGATAGATAGATCTAAAGGTTCTATATACAATTCTTGGAGAAGCAAAGTATATACTACGAAAGGAAAACAAATAGGTTTTCCACAAAAATGGAATACTTTTGCAGGATTTAAGGAAGATATGTAGGATGGATGGAGTAAAGGTAAGATACTGATTCGGAAAAATATTAATGCTCCATACAGTAAAGATAACTGCATATGGGCAAATAAAGGAGATGAATCTTTAGGAAAGTTATCTACAATTACATACCAAGGTCAAACTAAAACTATTGCAGAGTGGTGTAATATATTCTAGTTAAATTACAATGGTGTAAGGCAAAGATATTTTAAAGGAAAAGATTATACTACAGAAGAAATATTATTTGGTAAACGCATTAGTAATGCTAAAAAAGTTCTAGATATCAGCTAGCATAAAGATCAATAGAAGAAGAGAAATAAAATATCAAAAATGCTATCAGCCTATAGATGCAAAGATAAAAAAAGAGGATTAGTTACAAATATAACATATTCATATTTATCAGATATTATAACTAATGGAAAATGCATTTATTGTGGAGATAATAAGAATATAGGTTTAGATAGGATAGATAATTCTAGAGGTCATGAAATAGGAAATGTAGTTCCCTGTTGTTATGAATGTAATGTAGCAAGAGGGAACAATTTTACAATGGAGGAGATGTTAGTTATTGGTAAAGCTATAAAATTTATAAAAGATCATAGAAATAATGAAGATAAAATTAGTAAGGATAGCAAAATAGCAGACATACACGATAGGTAAACTATATATAGATGAGTAGTATTTTTGCGATACTTTAGAAGATACAGACAGATAGTTAAGTGATGAAATGGATGTATCTGAAATAAGCAAGATAAAAGTATACGGGAAAACAGCAATTCCCGCAGGAATATATCAGATAGATATGGATACTATTAGTCCTAAGTTTAAAAATAGATCTTGGGCAAAAGTATGTGAAGGCAAAGTACCTAGATTAGTTTAGGTAAAAGGGTTTAGTGGTGTGCTGATACATCCCTCCGGCAATAAACCAGAAGATACAGACGGATGTATACTTGTAGGATAGAATAAAGTAAAAGGACAAGTAATTAATTCTACTGTTACTTTTACTAAGTTATATGCAGATATGAAGGCAGCACATGATGCTGGATAGGAGATAACAATAGAAATAAAATAAACAAAAGTAAACTGTAGCTCCATTTCAACATGCTAATGTTGCAGTCAGAACTGTAGTACTATTTAATAGAACTTTATCAGAAGAAGAAATACAAGAAGTAAAGAGTGAACTATTTTATGAGAATTTAATAAGTAATTCTTTTACTGAATAGAGTGTGTAGAATTATCAGGTAGCATTATATAGGTATAAATAGAAACTAGAAAAAGGCAAACGATATAAGCTGACGTTCTGCTATACTAAACCAAGTAATATAGATTATATAGCTGTATATCAGGATAACGGATACACATAGGTTGCAAAAGATATAACTAGTTCAGAACCTTATACCGTACAATCTTATACATTTTTATGTAGGAAATCTACTTATCCAGATGCTAATGATGCTGTATTAACATTCTATCAAGTTCCGCAAGGACAATTTGGAAGTACTATACATTGGTGTATTGTAACTGAAGCTCACGTAGATGAAAGCTTAGTTGAAGGATGGAACTTTGCTAATAACTCTAACGATAGTGCTGATAAGAGCAAGCTAGTTGGAGTTAAAGGTAATGAGTTGGTATTACGTAACTTTGCTTATGAAGGAATGTCTGGTTGAAACGGGTATGATATTGTTTTTGGATCTGGTAAAACATGGTTAAATATTAGAACTAGTTCTAGTGACTTTATAGGTACATATAATGGATCTAATATCCATATTACTCGTATGGGATTTGGCGGAGCACTATAGTCTACTTATGTGAAATTAGATGGAGAAATAACTAGTAACAATGGTGAAATCCCAGCATTTAAAATGAAAATAGAGGGATTAGAAAACAAATTTATGATATGCTATTATTATTTAAAGGATTCTCTTGCTACTTAGACGAGTTTTATTAAAATAACTGAAGATGGTGTGTATGATATACCTAAGTCTTTTGCAGCAACAACCAATTTGATTCTTGATAATGTTTGGGTTGGATTTGTTCCTATAAGAAATTCGGGAGATACAACTTAGTATTATGATTGTGATCTTACTATAGAAGTATTACCTTCATTAGATAATTGTATAGTTACTGATGGTATTGATGACTATATGGAATGTAGTACGTTACCTACTTTGTATCCTTATTATACTTTTATATATAAAAGGAAATGGTTAAGTAGAGATCCAGGTAAGTTCCATTATTTCTTATCTAAAGGTGGTAAAACTCAACCAATTGGGATAGAGCACTATGTGGCTAATCCGGGAGTACCAGATTATGAGACTATGGTTAATGCTGGCGTTTATAATAGATTGCCTATAAGTAATGACAATATCAATTTTATGAGTGATGCGTATTATAATAGCTTTGAACTCAAGAAAGGTGCTACATCTGACGCTGATATGTCTTTGTTGTTAGGTGGTTCACGTGATTCTGCTTTTACGAATAGTGCTATTTACTGGTTATATATTTATAACCGTACATTAACAAATGATGAAATTAAAAAAGAAATAAAAAGAATAGAGGATAAATATTATGAGTAATATGAAATTTCTAGTAGTTCCAATTGAGGAACTGAAAGAGTTCGATGTAGATTGGGAATACAGAAGAACTAATGTAGCTGGTACACATGCTTTGATTCATGAGAATCTATACAATAAATACTTTCAACCTATGTTGTTAAGTTTAGATTCAATGGATGAAGAACAGCAAGAGATTGAGTATCCATATCCAGTGTATGAGGGAGTTGACTTAGATAATATGTTAGAAAGTCCTGAATGGAATAAAGAGATGTCTATTGTAGATTCACCTGCTGTAGAAGATAACAACGATACTTATATTGATACAACTGAAATACCAATACTGTAATGGAAAAAGAGATTAAAGCTACTCGATTTGAGATTGAGCAACAATTAAACCCTGTAGTAGGATTAATAAATCCCTTTGGTTTAGATAAAAATGATAAATTTGCTCTGTTTGATTTGAAAATAGAACTGAGCAAAATAATGGATAACATTTATGATTTTCGTGAACGAACAGCTAACAGCATAGATAAACCAGATAACTTTGAAGATATCAGAAAACAAGCTCATTCATCCGATGCTACTGAAGAAGTTAAAGAGGAATGGAAAAAAATGTTACAAGACTATAATGAGAAGTTTGCTAGTGCTGCTGTTGATTTTTATAATACCATTGAATCTATTCCTTTCGATTTTATTTCTAAGGAAAGTTTTCAGAAGTTAATGGAACGTAACGATTTCAAATTGGGAGAATACGAATATATTTATAATAAATTAGTTAAAAAATGATAACAGGAAGAATTAACTTTTTGGCTCAGCGTAATGAGCCAAACCCACTTGAAGTAACATACTGGGTTGATTTGGGAGCTGATCCTAACGGTGGTGTTATTAAATGCTATGATGGAAAGAAATGGAACAATATAACTGGAGGAGATTCTAGTGTAACTGATGACATTGCATCATTATATGATAGTGTTGCATCGCTGCAATTAACCAAATTAAATAAAAGAGAGTATGAAGCTTTTGTCGAAGAATGTAATGATGCGCATAATACTTTAAATAGTACAAAAGCTAATAAGTCTACTACTTTATCTGGATATGGTATAACAGATGCATATACTAAAACTCAAACTGATAGTAAGATAAATGAATTAGCTTCTTCTAAAGTATCAGAGTTAGTTGGAGGAGCTCCAGAAACATTAGATACATTAAATGAATTAGCTGCTGCATTAGGAGATGATCCTAATTTTGCAACTACTATGACTAATCTTATTGGTACTAAGGCTAATAAGACTGACGTATATACTAAAGCTGAATGTACTACTGTAATTAATAATGCTATATCTAGTTCTAATCATGTATCTAGTACATCTATAACTGAAATTAAAGTAGTAGATGAATTACCACAGATACAAGAAACTGGTATATTATATATTAAAAAAGTATAATTATGGACATACAAGCAGATGACATCGTAATGTTAGAGAACAGTCCAGTAGAAATGTGGTTAGAAGATGAACTCATACACCGTACAGTATTATGGTATGGAGTAAAGTTTGAAGGTTCTGCTACTACTGGAACTAGAACTGGTAATATGCACATGCATAAAACATTACCTGTTCAATCTCAATTAAAAGGTTGTACTGTTGCTATTGATGGAACTGTTAAATATCTGAATCCTAATGATTGGACTAAGTATGAAGATGGGACTGATGTTGATACAGCTCTAAATATCATGGTAGAGATACCAGATCATTATATATATTTCATTGCAGATACTGATAACAATGTAGAGATTAGAATGTCTACTTATGGTTTACCAGGTTATCATTTATTTAAGAAATGCTATGTGTCTGCGTACGAAGGATATAAAGATGGAGCTATTCTTAGATCGGTAAAAGATCAATTACCTACCGTAAATACTACAAAAGCCCAATTCCGTACTGCTGCTAGAGCAAATGGCAGTGAGCATTGGAATCAATATACTTACAAGATACATAAAGCTCTTACTTGGTGTTTTGTTGTTGAGTATGCTAATAGAAATTCATAGGCTACATTTAATGCCAACCTAACTGAAGATGGCTATCACCAAGGTGGATTGGGAGATGGTGTTACTACAGGAGCTTTTACAGTAAATGGAGTAACTACTTATTCTGTTGTACCAACTGGAGTTACTGATTCTCTTGGTAACAGTACAGGAGTAGTAGAATATAGTTTCACTAGTACAGATGATAACGGTAATGATACTACTACAAGAGTACTTAAAGTACCAAGATATAGAGGTATAGAAAATCCCTGGGGTCATACTTGGTCTATTTGTGATGATATAATGTTCCAAGCTGAAACAGCAGATGGTGAAGACAAAGTATACATAAATGATAATTATCTTACATTTGGTAGTGCTTTAGTTGAGGATTATACCTATGCTGGATTTAATGTTCCTAAAGTAACTGCATATGTAACACAATTAGTTAACAATACTGCTGGTGATATATTTCCAGATGAAAATCAAGTTGCTGGTAGTGCTAACACATACTATTGTGATTATTTCTATGCGGCCACTTCTTTTACATCATTAAGAATGTTGCTGGTCGGTGGTGCTGCTGGCTCGGGTGCGTCTGCCGGTTGGTTCTCTTGCTTTTGCGCTTATGGGGTCGGTCATGCTATTTCCACGGTCGGTAGTCGATTAACATATATACCTTAAACAAATTAAAGAAATCTGTGTCAAATTGATACAGTAGGTTGTCACTCTCTAACATAAGTAAGTAGTAATACTAGCTAAGGTACGAATGCCAGTTAGTTCAATTGCAATTGCAATAATGAGGTCAGTAATACTAATTCCACAGTCAGTAGAATGAAATACCAGATATTTATCTTTATATACCAGAGTGAGACCTTGCTTCTTAGCAAAAAATGACATTTATTATCTATTATGTGTTGGTAGTATTATACGAAGACTCGTAAAGGTATTTCAGATTATGAAAAGATATAACAATTTATTTGACAAAATAGTATCATTAGATAACTTATATTTGGCTGATATTAAAGCCAGAAGAAACAAAGGTCATAGACAAGAAGTAGAAATATTCGATTAGAACAGAGACGAATTATTAAAAAAGCTATAGCAACAGCTAATTAATAATGAGTATATTACTTCTGAATATGATACTTTTATAATTAAGGAACCTAAAGAAAGATTAATATTTAAGTTGCCTTATTATCCTGATAGAATAGTTCATCATGCTATAATGAATGTTCTAGAGCCAATATGGACATCTGTATTTATTAAGAATACGTATAGCTGTATTAAGAATAGAGGTATTCATGCAGCACTGAGGGATGTAAAAGAAGCTTTAAAAGATAAGCAAAATACTGAATATTGTTTGAAGTTAGATATCAGGAAATTTTATCCTAGTATAGATCACGCTATACTAAAGTAGATAGTTAGAAAGAAGATAAAGGATACTAAATTATTAAGGCTATTAGATGAAATAATAGATTCAACAGATGGTGTGCCAATTGGTAACTATCTATCATAGTTCTTCGCTAATCTATACTTATCTTACTTTGATCACTGGGCAAAAGAAGAAAAACATTTGTAGTATTACTTTAGATATGCAGATGATATTATAGTTCTTCATAAAGATAAATAGTTCTTGCGAGATCTATTTAAAGATATGAAACTACAAATAGAAGCTTTAAAGCTGTAGTTTAAAGATAATTATTAGATTTTTAGAATAGAAGATAGAAGCATATCATTTGTAGGATATAAGATATACCATGATTATGTATTAATCAGAAAAAACATCAAACATAGAATGTGCAGAAACTCTGCAAGATTATGTAAAAGAAATGTTTCATTCAAATATTACAGAAGAAAAATGTGTAGTCACATTGGATGGTTGAAGCATTGCAATGGAATAAATTTATTAAAGAAAATATTGCGCTATAGAGAACTATTAGTTCACGCTCGGAACGATAAGAAAAGAGGAACTAATAGAAAGCATAAGCGTTTTTAATTCAAACACTCGAGAGTACTTATCATATAATAATTGCGAATATAATGTTGTTATCAGGTTTAGTAGAACATCTTCCAAGTATTATCACAGCATTGGGAACTATAATTTTAGGTTGGTTTACATATAATCAATATACTAAAAATAAACTTACAGATGTCAAAATTGAATAGTGGAAATTAGATTCAGAAAGAAACAGAAAACGAGATGCAGGAAGTATAGCAACTTGTTTTGGTTGTCTATGGGAGTTATTACACTATTTAAAAGCTGGTAGAGTTTATCTGATACAACCACATCCTCTTGCTAAAACTCTTTTCATATCTGCTACACTTGAAGTAAAGAGAAATGGAATAGCTAGTGTTAAGGATAACATGTCTAGTATTCCGGTTAATACTGTAGCAGAATTTGTTTCAAAACTAGCAAATGAAGATTATATATACATAGACGATATTGAATCGGCTGATATAGATAAGAAAATGAAATCTATAATGATGTATAATGGTTGCTAGACAGTTGCAATAAGAAGATTGATGGATAATGACAACAAATGGGTAGGTAACATAGTTGTAGGCTTCCCCGAAGGTTTAGATTAGTTGACAGTTGAAGAATCTCAGTTAGTTGAAAAAATGACAAGAGATGCAGCTTAGATAATATAGGGGATACTACCAGAATTTATGGAATAAAATTTACGAATAATTTTCAAGAATGCCAGATGTTTAAAAGATGTCTGGCATTTTTATTTTACAGTTATGAAAATAAAATTAATAATAATTTCAGCATTTATTACCTTACTTTCTGTTTGTGGCTATTAGCACAATAAGATAAGTAAGCTAGATAACGAATTAGGATTGGCAATAAGTAATGGAAGATATTACGAGTAGTTAGTAAGTAATACTAAAGAAAAAAACAGAGTGCTTTAGCTTACTATAGATTAGCTAAATAATACTTCAGATAGTTTATTATAGCAAGTTAAGACAGCTCAGAAGGAATTAAAAATCAAAGACCAGAATCTTAAACAAGCACAAGTAATCAATACAGAAATGAAAGACACTACACAGGTTGAAATAGTAACCAAAGAAGTTGACTTTACAGAAGAGTTAAAATTAAACTCTTTAACCACTATCACAGTAAGCAGAAAAGATTCAATCTTAACTACCATTTTAGATCTAAAAAACCAACAAATATTATTTGTTGAGGAGAAAAAACAATATCGTAATAAGTATAAAAACGGTTGGTAGAGATTCTGGCACTTTGATTGGAAAAAAGATAAATACTATAAATATCAGATAAAGAATACCAACGATTTAATAAAAGTAACAGATACCCGAATAGTATAGGTATCAAATTAATTGAATATTAAACTTATTAATCAATAATAATATGCATAGAATATTCCGTATTAAAGCTTATGAAGCTTAGCATGGTCCTCACTTCAATGAGGAAAAGGCACGTAAAGCAGTAAGTAAGATGGAGAATGAAGATGGCACTAGAGGTCCGCACTGGACTATCGAAGAAGCTGTCGCTTTAGCAAACCAACATGGTGTTAGATTGGATGAAAGATTCAACAAATACGATTGGTATGTAGCTCTTAATATGATATATTCAGATTATTACAAAGTAATAGTAAGCATCGCTAATTCAGCTCACAATAAATATTTCGTAGACTTTGCTAAAGCTTGGCTATGTGATAAAGACATTGATGAAGGAAAGATGTGGTTCTATTATGTTTATGTAATGTGTGATAAGATCAGAACTGCTGAGGAAGAATTATATGAAAGAGACCGCTACAAATACGAGGACGAAGACGATGATGAAGAGTCTATGAGAGCTCGTGGTAGAAGAGGCAGAATGTCTCGTATGCGTGCAATGTCCGATTATGATCGTGACTATGATGACGATTTCGAAGATCGTAGACATATGCGTGAAGAAGAGGAACGTTTCTATAATAAGCCTTATGAATTTGGACGTGGCAGATCAACACGTTACGTTCGATTTTAATAATAAAAATAACAAAATCAAATTTAAATTAAATCAATTATGTTAGAAGATAGAATTATTGTACAAGACCGCGGTATAGACGCTGGACTTGCAGCATTAATGCAAAATGCAAACAAAGGTAGTATGGATCCTGCTGCTCTCATGGCTATGATGAATAACAACGGCATGGGCGGAAATGGCGGCTGGTGGTGGATCTGGATCATCATCCTGTTCTTCTGTTGGGGAGGAAACGGTTTTGGTGGTAACGGTAGAGGAGCTGGTCAGCTTGCTTCTGAATTAAACACTGATGCCAATACTAATCTGTTAATGCAAGCAATCAATGGTAACAAAGATGCAATCAGCAATCTTTCATCTACTTTGAATTGTGATATTAACTCAGTTCAGAATGCATTGAACACAATCAATGCTGGTGTAAGTCAGGTATCTTGTGATACTAAACTTGCTAGCTGCGAAGTTATCAACGCTATTACTTCTGGTGATGCTAACTTAGCTTCTAAATTAGCTGAGTGCTGCTGCACAACTCAACGTTCTATTGATTCTGTGAACTTGAACATCACTAAGATGGGTTATGAAAATCAGTTGGCTAACTGCAACCAGACAAATACATTGCAGAATGCAATTACATCTGGTTTCAACAGCTTGATGGCTGATAACGCAACTAAGTTCAATGTAATAGGTTCTAAGATAGATGCACAGACTTAGATCATAAATGATAAGTTCTGTCAATTAGAAATGCGTGAAATGTAGAACAAGATTGATGCTCTGCGTCAAGAAAATAATCAATTAGCTTTGTCAGCTTCTCAGTAGGCTCAAACAGCTAATATCGTAAATCAGTTAAGAACTCCAGCACCAACTCCTGCATATGTAGTTCCAAACCCTAACTGTTGCTATGGTTTCGGTTACAACTATAATGCATACAATGATGGATGCGGTTGCGGTTGCTAATTAAGAAAGGAGGTAATTATGTATCCTTTCTATAATTTCAACAATGGATTCCGTAGAGTACACAGATTAGATAGAGCTGGTATTCCTGTAATGTAGACTATTTATGTAACAACTAGTACTAACAATGACTAGGTTACTTATGGTATCTGTCCAATACTATGGAGACAGCTTCCTAATGAAGGAATAATGTTGTTAAATATTCAACATAGTCCTTCTAGTACTGCTACTGCTGAAGCATCAGTACTCATTGACCCAACTACTACTACTTCAAGAGCTAGTAATAGTAGCAATGTATCTGCTGGTGGAAAAGCTTTGCTGAATGGTTCCGGTGAACAGATGATCAATGAAGAAATTACTGCTGGTAATAGATATTTCATCTATTATAACAAATGTAATGGAACATTTTAGACTGTTAACCACATAGTAGTTCCTACTACTGCAACCAATTAAGCTAATATTAACAAAGGGGTCTGAGAGGACCCCTTAATACTTTATACTTATTATGATAACATTTTCTCAATTAAGCATAGGCGACCCAATACATGTATTGGAAGTCGTAGGTACATTTAAGAAAAGCACAAATTATTACTCTGGTACTATAGCAAGTGTATCCAAAGTATACGACGAATAGTTACCACCGTAGTAGTTTCCTCTACCAAATCAGACTAGGAGAAAACTAGTAGACATAGTTATAAGCTGTGATGGTGAGCAAAAGAAATTATCTGTAGATGATAATAAATCTATAGTAACAGATACTAACATAGGATTAACAGTAGCTACAGATAAACAATAGATAATAAATATGGTTAGAACTACATACAATGAGTACAAAGCTAAGAAAGAAGCTATGGCTCGTTATGATGAAGAAATGTAGAAATGTGAAGCCATACTAAATAAACTAGACATTAAACCTGAAGTATAGGAAGATCCGAGGATAGCGGAACTATAGAGTTAGGTTAATGAACTCAAAGATATAATAAAACAAGCAAGTCAAATGGTTCCTGCACCAATGAAGCAGATGTTACCATAGAACATGCAAGAAGCAATGAAGGAAGCCAGCAATTAAAAGCTGGCTTTTTTATTCATATAAAGCTCTGTAAGAAAAGCTATTATCTCACACAGGCAATTGTATTACTATTAATATAAAGTACCTTAAATGTACTTAAAATGCGTTATATAAAGTATAACGTTATAAAATATATTAATTAATATGACACTTAATGAAATGATTGATAACATACTTTTGATTGCTAGGAATAACAACATAAGTGAATCAGAACATTTAAGCCGTATTTAGATTGAGAAATGGATTATATCTTACAGAGCTATGCTTATTAAATAGGACATAGATAAAGGTAGAGACATAAATGATTTATATGTAACCACTATTTCTCCAATACATCTAGATAAGATAGAATGTACTCCTGGTAATTTCTAGTATGTTGGTAATAAAGAATTACCTAAGCTTATAGACTTTAACTACAAATAGGGAATTGTAGCAGTTAAAGATATGTATGGGAACCTTATTCAGATAGGTTCACAGACTAAGTAGAAGTATCAAAGAAATAGAAAGTATACATGCGGAGATTACATTGCTTGGATAAAGAATAATAAGATATATGTTAAGAGTAATCTTAATGAACTAGAATGGATAAGTGTGGATGCTATAGTAGAAGATCCTACTGAGATGTTAGCATGTTTTGATCCAGATAAAGATTTCCCAGTTCCAGCAGCAATGATTCCAACTATTACTCAACTGATACTAGATAGAGAATTGAGATTCATGTTAAGTATGCCTAGTGATATTACTAATAATAGTGCAGACGATACTCAGAATATTAATAGAAAACAATGAAAACGAAATCATATACAATAAAAGACTTCTACGAAAGATACTAGCAAAATATTGATAAAGAAACTGTATATGATATTCCATACGATTAGTATAGAAGTATTGTTGAGGATTACTTTAAACATATAGTAGATCAAGTATTAGAGTAGAGTAGAGAATTTAAGTTACCTTGTAGGCTGGGTACTCTGTGTATAGTAAAGCGATAGCCTGAACACTTTGATAATAGAAGTTTGAGGATAGATTACCATGAGAGTAAGATACAAGGCAAAGTAGTATACTTTATTAATGAACATTCTAATTACTATAAATATAGGTGTTACTACAACAAATAGAATTGTCTAATACCTAATAAGACAAAGTATTAGTTTGTTATGACTAGAGCTAATAAAAGAAGATTAGCTTAGATAATAAAGAATAGAGAACATGATTATGTGGAATTACCAAAATAATAAAAGATGATAAATAATAGATTAGTTAGTTCTGACGCAGTAATCGCTAAAGTAATTGCAGATCTAGACCTAAAAGAATCCGAAATCAAAGTAACAGATATCAGATAGTGGATTGGAGAAGGTATGGAAAAGATAGGAGCAATATAGTAGTTAGAACATAAAGTTACGGTAATACCAGTAAAGGGGCATCAATGTCAACTTCCATGTGATCTATACCAATTGGGATAGGTTGCATTTTCATTTTAGGAGAATGGCGGTTGGTTACCAATGAAGAAAGCAACATCTAGTTTTGGTGTGTTTCACGATAACCCATGCGCTGGTAAGCCAAATATGCTCATACAAGATACAATATTATTCCCACTAGTAAAGAATATGTTTAACTTAGTTACAGATGAGGAAGCGTTAGCAAAGTTAAATGAAGATCAAAATCTTAGATCTACCTTAAGTACTTTGCTAAATCAATATACTGTAGCTAGCAATAATGGTATATTAGTAGGAGCTTTAGGAAGTGGTCACACAGATAGTACAATGTTTAGTAATACATTATAGTATATGACAAAACCTGGTTATATAATGACTAATGTACCGTGTGGGTTTGTCAAGATATCTTATCATGCTATATATACAGATGAAAAAAGTATGCCAATGATACCAGATGATGCATCATACTTTGAAGCCTTATATTGGTATGTTACTATGAAATTACTATATCCTAAGAAATTAAAAGGATAGATTAGTTAGAATGATTATTATGATATTAGAAACAGTTGGAATTTCTATAGAAAACAAGCATATGCAGAAGCAATGATGCCTACTGTTGATGACTTAGAAACTATAAATAATATATGGACTAAATTGTATCCAGAGATAGATGCTCATGATACATTCTTTTCTACTATTGGAGATCAACAACTGATATATAATTAGAACCATTGATATGATGCCTAATAATTTACAAACAAATACATTCACAGGTGGGTTAGATTTAGATTCAGATATCATATATTTGAAAGATTCTTAGTATCGTAATGCCAAGAATGTTAGGGTGGTTACTAATGATAAGGGCACTAATGGTTCATTGTAGAATATAGATTATATTAAAGAGGTATCTAATGAATTAAGTCCTTATGATAAAGTAGTAGCTACTGCAACAGAAAATAAAGTAGCAGTAATATTGACTAAGTTTTCTATAAATGGAAAATATCAATATAATTCTATATATACTCTGATATTGTAGGATGACGATACTTTAAAAACTAATTTGGTGTTAAAAGCTAAATTAGATATAGATACAGAAGTAAGGAGCACGGAATCTGTTAAACTAATAATCAACTATGAATCAGAAAATAATATCAAAGTATACATTGCTGATTCAAAACATATGATTAGAGTCATTAATCTAACCAGTGATGAATATAAAGAAACTGATCCATAGAACCCACTATTAGATGAAAACGGATTAGTAAAAGATGTAACTGCATTTGATATAATACCAGGAGCCACTCTTCCCAATATGGAATTGATTAGAATGGAAGAAGGTAGTTTAAATGTAGGTATGGTATAGTATTGTTATCAGCTATTCAATGTTAGAGGATCTGAAACAGAAATATCTTCATTAAGTAGTATGATTCATCTTACCAGTAGTAATACTACGTCTGCTATAAAGGATTATGAAGGAGATAATAAGGATGCTTCTTCTAAAAAGGCATGTGTAATGAGAGCTAAACTACTTAGTAAACATTATGAGAAATGTAGAATAATAAGAATATTCTATGAAGAAAATAATAGTGTTCCTAAGATAGATATAGTAGATGAGATAAATATAAACAAAGATAGTGACTACATCTAGTACATAGATACAGGTAATACTAAGTTAGGTGAGCTTACTGTTGAAGAATTAAATGCTAGAACAGGATCTCTATTCAGTGCTGCTACTATTGCTAAAATGAACAATAGGTTGTTTGCTGCCAATATTAAAGAAGATAGCTGGAATCCTACTTATGATGCTAGAGCATACAGATGTAATTCTTCTAAGGTATTAAAATTGAAATCTAGTTCTGGCTTAGATGATATATAGAAGAGTCTAAATGGCATGACTCAACAATAGATAGATGAATACTTAGCTACAATACCTGAAAAACATGACTGCATAAATCCATATAACACTAGCGATAGTATACTAGATAGATACAATATGAATGTTATGACATCAAAGCCGGGAGGCTATGGTGTCAATGTTAGTTATAACTTTATAATAGCATGTACTACTAAGAGTGTTCAAACAGGAGATATGACTGTTACTTAGATAAATAGAGGCTTTAAGTTAGACAATCTACCTTATAATAATACTACTGTCGGTATAGATTTACCAGCAGAAGAGATAAACGGTGTAGCGATAGCTGATCCATATAATAGTGATGGTTCTACTGGTTATGTTGATAAGATTATAAAATATATTTCATTTGAAGAAGGTAATAGAAAATGTCAACCAAACTATGCTGACCCTTATTTAGCTTCTAAGTATAAATCCCACTAGAGAGACGAAGTATATAGATATGGTATAGTACTATATAATACTAGAGGGGTAGCTTCTCCGGTAAAATGGATAGGTGATATCAGAATGCCATACCCATATGATATTCCTTTTATGCCAATATGGAATGAATCAGAAAAGATATATGCTAGACCTTTAGGAATACAATTTACAGTTAAAAATTTACCTGAAGATTGTATTGGGTATGAAATAGTAAGATGTGATAGAACTCAATCTGATAGAACTGTAGTAGGTTAGACTGCTGTAGCTGTTGTAGGTAATCATTCAGTAGCTGATACCAGTAGAGGGCTTATAGGAGGTAATACAGATATAAGACCACACTCATTATTAACATATGGAAAGCAAGGTATGTATTCTTACAGAGTAGGATTTTCAAGTGATCCATATGCTTCAATGTATAATTCAGATATAAGAACTGATGCATTTAGACTAGTATCTCCAGAGATAAGTATAATGGGAGATAAAATGGAAGATATAATAGGAAAAGACTGTAGGTTAGTTCCTTTATACGGGTTGTGTTCTCCTATGGGTATTTATACATATCAAGGTTCAGCTGAGACTGTATAGTATAATAAGATAGCTAGTGGAGCTAAAACTGTACAATCCACAGCAGAAGGAACAGGCAGAATATAGAAAGACAATTACTAGTTCTTAGGAACAGTAGCTTCAAAAAATACAGTAAATGCTATTGCAGTAGATTGCTATAATTATAATAATAATGCATTACCTAGCCTCATATCTAAATACTATATACCATTCCTAAGAAATGTAGGATCTACTCCTATTCCTGCTAGTAATAGCGTTGCAATAAGTCAAGTAATATATCCTAAACAGATACCTTTTAACATAGATGAAATAAATTTACCATCTTATTATACATCAATAGCTGGATATAGTTATATTAATTTAGCTGAAACTGACTTTCATACAGAGAGACCATATAGCGATAGACCTTACTAGAAAGAAGGACCACATGGTCCATGTTTGATCGCTAATGTAGTAGACTTTACAGTCGAAGTGAAACTAATAAATAAAGTAAGTGAGATAATATTAGATGGGAAATACATTGATGGTGGTTTACCAAGTTATTATAACAAGTATTTAGCTCTAAACAGCATTCTAATAGCTAATATAAAGAGATACTCCAGCCAATATGGAGGCAACAGTTATTCTGCTAGATAGAATTCTGTCTATATTACTACTGGAGAAAGCCATTTGAATACTGAAGATACTGCCTATGTGTTTGGTGGAGATACTTATATTTGTCTGTTAGATTATCCTATACAACATATTTTCTAGTATAAGAATAGAACAGATAATGATACTAATAAATTGTTCACCGGGGCTTATATTCCATTTGAAACTACAATTAATTTGAATTTAACAAATGGTCATGAGGTTCATAGAACATACACAGATAGTACTAGTCAGTATATAGATATATTTGCTCAGGCAGAACCAAGACAAATGAGTGATTACCATTCGCAGAGTAAACCTTATTATGCTTTTAATGATGCTTACTCTTCAAGACCTACTGCTAAAAGTTTTATACCTTCCAGTCAATATTCTGTAGATGATAAATAGATGTCTAATAGAATAGTATACTCAGAACCTAAAGTAAATGACGAAGTAATAGATAATTGGACTAATTTTAAAGTTGCTAACTATCTAGATGTCGACAATCAATATGGTCCTATTACTAATATGAAAGTATTTAAAGATAGATTATTCTTTTGGCAAGAGTAGTCATTAGGCATAGCAGCCGTAAATGAAAGATCTCTTATTAATGATAACAATGTTGGAGCTCTTACTTTAGGTACTGGAGATATATTGAGTAGGTATGATTATTTAACTACTACTAATGGTAGTTCTATTATCAATGATCGTAGTATAGTATCCTCAGATAATGTACTATATTGGTATGATAGTAAGAAAAAAGAATTATGTAGTTATAATGGGCAAGTAAGCATTTTATCTAAAGAGAAGAATGTGCAATCATTCTTTAATGATGAATGGGAATCTGCTGGCGGTATATGGAATTCATTATTTGATAAGAAGTATAATGAAGTATGGTTTGTTGGCAGTAATTCATTGATATTCAATGAGTAGTTGGGCAGATTTACATCATTCTATACCTTTACTCCTGATTATACGTTAAACTACTCAGATAGAGTAATAGGGTTTTATGAATTATATAATACTAGAACATGGTAGATAAATGCTGCCAAACCAGGTAAGGACGAAGAAGCTAGATATCCATTTGGAGCAGATATATCTTGGATATAGTTTATAGTAAACAAAGATCCTGCTTACACTAAAGTATTTGATAATGTATTACTTAGTGGTAACTTTACATGGGGAGATAAGGGTTAGAAAGATTCATTTAACTCAATAATGTATAATACATATTATGAAACTAAGCATCAGCATGCTACCCCATTCAGTGATGCTGATTATAGAGAAGATACGTTTAGATTTGCAATAGGTAGAGCAGATAATACAGTAAATAAGAATGAAAGAATGAGAGGTAAATATTTAAGCTGTACGTACGGTTTTAATACTAATACATATAATTCTAGCTTTTAGATACCTTATATCAATACAACATATAGATATTCGTTAGTATAATGAAAAAGAAAAAAACATGTAAAATACCAGCATATGCATTTGGAGTTGATACTGCTGAGGCAATAGGTAAAGGTGCGGCTGGATTAATGGATTAGTTTATAGGAGGTTCTAGCGCTCAGACTACAGGACAAGCTGTTGCTCAATCTGTTACAGATATAGCTAATATGGGTGTTACTGGTATGTAGATAGGTAGTGCGTTAGGTCCAATAGGTGCTGTTGTAGGAGGAGTTGCTGGAGCAGCTACAGGTTTAGTAGGTAGAAAAGGCAAAGTTACTCAAACTAAAGGTTATTTAGAAGATGATCAATATACTTTAGGTACAGGCTTAATAGGAGCTTTCAATAACAAAAAGATAAGAAGATAGATAGATGAAAGTAAGCGTAATGTAAATGCTAATAGAGTTGCATTTACTAACACTAATCAATTACAAAATGAATGGAATAGTGAATATGATTATGATGTCAATACTTATGCGCAAGGTGGTTTATCATCTTCTTTAGCGTATGTTGATGACGGAGAGTTAATTCAAACTCCCAATGGTCAAATAAGCAAAGTTCCAGAATAGAATAAGCCTACAGACAGTAATTTAGTAAATCTTCCTGAAGGGAGTAGAATATTAAGTGATAAATTAAAAGTACCAGGTACTAAAAAGACATTTGCATAGTTAGGTGAAGAAATGATGAAGAAAAGGAAAAGTAGAGGTAAAGATAGATATGCTGAAAACTCTGCTAAATTAAATGAAATGAATAACAATATAATTCACGATTAGTTATTCTAGTTACAGGAGACTGTAAAAAATAAAAGAGGAATTAAAAACAAAGCTAAAGCATTTGATTTAGGTGGAGTAATGAAAAAGATTGGCTCTGTAGGAGAAGAATTATCTATATTAGCTCCTACTATTTCTAATTTAGTAAGTACTCCAGAAGAATCCGTAGCTCCAGTATATAATCCGTACGCTAGTACTATAGACAGGACTATGCGCAGTCGTAGATATAACATAACACCTGCTATAAATGCTTTAAAAAATAACAGAGTAGTAGGCGATTATAATGCTAACTAGATGAATACTGGTACTGGTGCCAATTTAGCTTACAGATTACAGACAGCTACTGGATTAAATAACAGTATATCTGATTTATATAGTTAGGCTAGTAATATTCAAAATCAATATGATGCTGACTATGTTAGTACGCTCAATAATTTAGGACAGCAATATGTAGGAGCCACTAATTTAGCTAGAGATACTAATGCTAGAAATAGAGCTATGAATAGAAATATACGTAGAGCAGGATTGTCGCAGATTAGTGAGTATACTTAGAATAGACAACTAATGAGAAATCAGAAGTTTAGAGATGAACAGTTATTCCCTTTATATAGAAAATTCTTAGAATCTGGATATACTGAGGAAGATTTACGTAAATTCTTAAAAGGTCAATAATTATGGAAACGAATTTATACGATCAACCGGCATAGGCAAGATTTATCAATACATATGTTCCCATTAATTTTGGAGAACTGTACAGAATTGGTTCAGCATAGAAATAGGTAGTAGACGAAGCCAGAAAGGAATTATCTACAAATTTATAGAAGTGGAGTGAATTTCAATCACCATCTACAATAGATACAGAAAACTTCTATAAGCTAAGTACAGGAACTTTAGCTCCGTTAATAGAGGAAATGGCTAGTAATCCAGATTTGATTAAAACAGCAGAGTATAGATCAAAATTACAATCTGCTATAAATAGTCTTGATTATTCATCCTTGAGTATGCTACGAGAAAGTGCAGATATGTAGAGACAAGGTATGTAGATCAGAGCAAAGATGAAAGCAGAGGGAAGATTAAAAGATAGTTGGGATTTATCAGATATTGCTAATTATGATACATTAGGCTAGAAAAAAGTATTTAGTGATCTTACTCCTATAAGATATATGACAGCTAATGAACTAAGTACTCCTTATTATAACGATCTGAAACCTGGATTTCTAGGTACTGAATTTAAGGATGGTATTAAGTATATTGTTACTGGTAACAATATGAAAGATCTATATGATGTGGCTACTGCACACTATAATGACTTAATAGATACACCACAAGGTCAAATGTATCTTAGAGATTTTAAGAAGCAAGGAATGAATGATGAACAAGCACAAAATGCATTCATCAACATGATAGCTCAATCGCAGATAGATAGAACTATTAGACCGTAGTACACTCCTGATCCTTATTGGGCTTAGTTAAATTTGTTAGAAAAAAAATTATCCGCTAAGAAAGGAGATGTACAACAAGCAGATTTAAATAGATACACACAAAAATTAAATAGATCTGCACAAAATGATGTAGTAGCTAGAGTAGGAGGATTGACACAAGAAGAATTTAATGCTTTGCAGTCTGGACAAGATACTGATAATGTTATAAGCAATAAGGTAGTAACCAATACCATAAACAATGTTAGAACTGTATTTAATGCCGGATTAAGTAGTCAGGGATTTAGAAAAGGGGTACAAAACGTCATTAGTGTATTATCTTCTCCATTATCTCCGTATGGATAGAAGAAACTTGGAGAGGAAGGAGCTACTAAAACTATAGGTGGCAATATGTATGAAACTAGTTCTACAAGTAATATGGTGCTAGCATCAGATTTTGCAGTTCGTAAATTAGCTGTAGATGGAGTAGATAATGCTACAAGTTATGCTAAAGTATTTGGAAATCAAAGTTATTTATCTCCTAAGAAACAATCAGCGTTGAATAAACTTAGATTAATGTGGGAAAATGATGATTTCAAAGGAGTAGTATATTCTGCTGAACCTGTAGCTGTAACAGATTACGATGGCTTGTATAGTTATAGAAAGGTATACATACCAACTGATCAGTTGCGTAATATGACAGAGGATGAAAAGAAACTAGCAGGAAAATGGGTTAAAGGAGGAGATCTAGTTAGAACTCTAAAGCAAACTGTAACTGCTGAAGGAAACGTTGCAGGATTCTCTGATAGAACTATGGGGCAATTTAAAGAAAAAGATGAAGCTAAGATGTCAATGGAGCTCATAGATACTAGAAAGTATTATATAGAAGTGCCCGCTCTATATGCTAACTCATTGACAGGCGAATAGGCACATACTAGAGACAACGAGTACGATAAATATATTGGATTGCAATCTAAGATGAGAACATTCCAGACTTCGATGTCAGAAGTTGAAAACGAATTAGACGAATAATAATATGAAAATTACTAGCGGAATAAAGTTTTCTGATAAAAGTAGAGGTATAGGATCTGTAGAAAGTTATAATCCAGAAAATCAAAAAGAATTGGTATAGCAAGTATATATTGACCCTTACAAAGAAGCATAGGATTATGATAATAGTTTTGATAAATATTATCAGAATCTAGATGAAAGTAACAAACAATAGTAGAAAAATCAGGATAGTGATTTTACTTGGAAAGATGGACTAGATATGGCATCTGATGCATTTCGTTTTGTTGCAGATCCTTTAATGTCTGGTATAGAGGCTTCCATTAAAGGAGTCAATAAGCTGTGGAAATCACAAACTGGACAACTTATTATTGAAAAAGCAATGGATTCTCACATTCGAAACAGAATGGGAGATTTACTTAAAAATGAGGGTCGTAATATACAAGATATTCAATTTTTAAAGTTATATGAGAATGCTAGACAAAAAGAAAATGAATTAAAGTCAGAAGCAATATCTGGGAATATAACAGATGAATAGAAAGACTAGTTAAATACTATAAGTCAATGGCTTCAATAGAACAATGAGGAATACAACAAAATTATAGTATAGAACAAAAATTTACAACCGTTATATTTGAACCTTACTAAACAAGAAGATCAATATCATAAGTTATATAGAAAATTAGGAGTACTTGATAGATTAAAACATAGTTTATATACTGGTATATTTCCTAAACAATCAGAACTTATTGCTGATTTACATGATATTAATAATCTATAGTTTAATGAATAGGCTCAATCTGAAGATAGAACTCCTATAATTAATAAATTAGATACTTTATTATAGGATAACTTTGATAAAGCTAAAATTAAACAACAGAGTATAAAGGAAAATCAAGATAACTTTAGAAATGGAAATTGGTTTTATAGGCCAGAGCTCATAGATCCTAAATATCGTGAAAAGGTAGATAGTAATCAATTCGCTTTTACAGATCCATCTACTTGGTTAGAGGCTGTTCCGCAAGTAGGTACATCCATAGGAGAGTTGAGCGCAACAGTTGGATCAGCAGGACTTGGAGCGTTAACTAGAACTACCGCTAAATTCTTAGGTAAGAGAGGTATACCTTATGCAGGAGTAGTATTAGCTATAGGAGAAGCATCATTGAACGTTGCTAATACAGCATACTAGAGACAATCAGAAACCAACGTAGAAGTATTCACTAACTATACTCAAAAAGTAATGGAGTTAGCTGAAAACAGAAAAATAGATCTACGTTCGGTGTTAGCTTAGTGTACTGAGCAACTTAATAGTAAAGGCATACTGACAGACAACATGGACGTACAAGACATAATAGAAAATGCCTTAGTATATAATGTGACTACAGATGATGAAGCTTTTGAGTAGGTAAAAAGAGATTCCTTTGCTGGTTTATCCGACTTAGAAAAATAGAATAATGCTTTAGGATTGTGGGATTTAGCAGAGATAGGAGTATATTCTTATGGAGGTCATTTAGCTTTCAATTCTTTAAAGAGCGGAATAGGAAGATATGCGTCAAATGCTGTAAGGTAGAATAAAGCTACTGGTAAAATTATTACTGGTTTAGAAAAAGGAGCTAAAGCTATAGATTCATAGATTAATAGAGGAATATACAATATTGCCAAGCATAATCCTATAAAAGCTTAGACTACCAGAAATACTTTAGATCTATTAGCTAATTACACTTCTAAATTGGGATTCACAATGTTATCTGAAGCCACTGAAGAAGGGCAACAGTATGTTATATAGGATACCTATTTACAGGATGAGGGTAATCGTATGTAGTCTGGTATTAACTATCTAAGTGCATTTGCTAAGAACTTTGGTTATGGGTATGAAGCTTGGGCTGGAGCATTAGGTTTACATCCAAGTAAGACTCTAAATAACAATAACGAATTGTCTCAATCCATGAAAATCGGTGGATTTATAGGTATGTTACTTGGTGGAGGGGCTTCTACTATAAATACATTCCATTAGGGGTATGAGATGGTACAAAATGATATTTTGTTACGCGAAATGGCAGCTTATGATATAGCTAATAAAGAAACCGATGTTAAGGTAGACAGATGGTATAAGGCTGCTAGAATGGGCAAAATTCCAGAGGTAATAAGTGAGATCTAGAGTATTAAAGAAAGATTCAATCCAGAAGGGCTTACTGATGAAAATATTAATGAAGACATTAAATAGGCAAATTATGTAAATTTTATATACAATAATGAAAATGTACAGAGTAATTTAAATGATCTGGGAATAAGAAAAGGTAGCGAAGAACATAAAACGTTTGTTAAAAATGCGATAAAGGCGTATAATGATGAAAGTAAACTTCGTAATTCATTACAAACAGCTTTAACAGATCTAAGTAGTAAAATTTCTGATATTTATACTGGAGAAATATATTAGAAGCATGTTGACGCTCTATTTAATGCTTTATTCTATACAGGAGAGGAAAATGATGCAGCATTTGAAGCAGAAAAAGGACAATTTGTAGAATACTTAAAATAGGCTTCTCTGATTAAAATAGAGTATGACGCTTTAGTTAAATTGAGTTCTGAACTTAAAGATCTGGAAGAGTTTGCAAAAAAAGCAAATGAAAACGGATACAATATGAGCATGCAAGATCTTAATCAATTAAGGAAAAGCGTAGAAGAAAGAAAGAAGGTACTGTATGCTGATAAAAAAACTCTTAAACAGCAGGGTATAGTTATGCCATATTTACAAAATCAAGATTAGCTTGAACAATTATTTGTTAATGTTAATCTTTTGCGTATAATGCATGACAAAGCCAAAAATAGATCGTAGGCTTATTTAATGGGTTATGTTCTACCATCTGATCAAAAAGCTGAATTTGATTTTGGTTTTAAAACTTGGAGTTCTTTAACTCAACAAGAGAAAGATGAAATAATAGAGAATGATAAGATACAAGCTAGAGAAGAGGGCAGAGAACCTAAATCTCAACCTAAACTTATTTATGACTATAATCTAGAGTAGAGACAAAAACAAGGAATAGACAGTGAGGAGAACTTACGCCCTAGAAATTATGCAAATAAAATAATACAACAAGATTTAGAAGAGTATACTGCTAGTGCCAGAACATATGAAGAGTTACCAGAAGATGTACAATAGTAGGAATTAAGTCAAGCAGAACAACCTACAGAAGAACCTGATTTCACACCAACAGAAGCTCCTGACGGAGTAATAGTTTCAGTTGGTGGCCCCGCAGCTCCAGTGTCAAGTCCAACTACTGAACAAGAATCTACATCAGAAACTGATATGTATGAAGAGTAGGAAGATGATGCAGTAGAATTTGGAGAAGGTGACTTTACTTCTGCTGATGCTATAGATGACATAGACCAAGTTGAACCAGAACCAGAAGCTTTTGTTCCAGAGGATTTACAAGGAGGAGAAGGGGAAACAACAGAAAAATCAAGTAGAAAGAAGAAAAGAGAAACTGAAGTACCTAGTTTCTCTAATCAACAAGAAGAAGAATCTAATGAACCATAGAATGATCATTTTGAAGCACAACTTGAATTTAATGAACAAGATTATACTACAGAAGATGCTGCTGAAGATTATGATGAATCTACTGATCCAGAAGACGCATTACCCATTGGAGCTACTATTAAAATAGAAAATGGAGAACAGAAAGCTATAGAAGAAAACAACGAACCAGTTGTACCCAATCCTGAAGAAATAGAAAGACCTGTAACTAGAAAAGAAGATGGTCAAATAAATGCTTCAGACTTTGTTGAAGATCAAGACGGTAATGTAAGGTATAATGGAGATATAGTTACGCCAGAACAACTATAGATAGAACAATAGACTGAATAGTTCTTATCACAAGGTAAAACTCCAGCAGAAGCATTAAACGATGCAGCTAGAAGTGGAACCAAGATAGATGGCATACAGACATCAGCTACAATAAGAGGCGCTTGGAAAGTTGGTAAAACTTTATTCTATAAACCAGATGCGGTTAAACCAATGAAATTACCAGCAGATTTACCTGGAGTCACTACAATTCATACAGGAAAAGAATTAGGAGAAGCTTTAGGACAACCAGATTTTCTCAAAGATAAAACTTGTTATTTTGTTGTAGGAAAATATGGGGATACTACTTTTGATCCAAATAAACCAGAAACATATAGTGAAGCTGCTGTATATCTAGTTATATAGAAAGGTGATGAAGCTTATGTAATGGCTTATAAGAACTATAAAGATGCATATGAAAGCTATAGTCATATATATGGCGACGAATTAAGTAAAGCATTAAAGGATCCTGATGCGCCTGTCTCTGAAAATGCTAAGAGAGCTGCGCTAGATTTAAAAGTTTTATAGTAGGAAAAGTAGAGAATAGTAAGTCAGTACTTAAGTAGAGTTCCCAAATAGAAAGGCAAATATAAGTTACCGTCTACAGCGTTGACGCATGTTAGACCTACTTAGATAAATATAACTAATGGTATATTCAATAACTAGAAAGAGGGCAGAAACCCAATATTCACACCATTAAGTAAATGTAAGACATTTAATATTCCCAATGATCCGAAACAAATACTTAAGAGTGTACAATTTGGATATGGTACAGGGTCAGGTATAAATACGGAAACTCCTTTTGTCATAAAAGACATTTAGACAGGAGAAGCATTATACTGGAAAGGAGGATATTCTGGTAGACTGTATTTAGTTCCTACAGTAGAAAGTACTCCAAGTGGAAGATATACTGCTCCAATAATGATAAGTGAGAAGTTTTTTAGAACTCCTGGAATAAACAGTCCTTCTGATATAGTATTGAGAAATAGAAGAGACCCTAATGACACCTATCATTGTTTTGCAGAATACATTTATGACTTGATTGTTAATGGAGATCCAGATAAATTACTTCCTTTAATAATAAATCAAGGAGAACGTACTAGATTAGCTAGAAGATTAGAAGATAGATTACAATTTTTATCTAAGAAGTAGATTGGATATGACCCAGATACCAATAAGTTCTATATTGCAACCAAAAACTCAAGTAGAGGAGATGGATACTACAGGACAGAAATTTCTTTGGAATAGATAGAAACTAATCCAGATTTGAAGAAACAAATATTGTTTAATATAATGCAATATTATCACTGGAATACAGACAAGAATGTTATGTCTAGTCCTCTATCCGAAAAACTTCGTGATTTAGCTATAGAGTTAGATTTAGACAAACTAGTGTTTTATCCTGGAGAGTTAGAGTTTACTTTAGAAGATCTCGGTATATCTAGAAAAGATGGAAAGCTTGTAAAAGATGAGGTAGCTCCCCCAGCAATAGCTTGGATGATAAGAACTGGTAAACTGATGACTGATGTGGGAGAATATGCATTTAGAGATGGATTTATTTATGTAGAGAATACTACAGTAGACGAACAAGATCAATCTCAAATAGCTCCCGTAGAAAAAGAAGAAAGTAAACCTGAAATAAAAGAAAAGCAACAAGATCAAAACCTTGACAGTTAGAATGAACAAATTACCCCTAAAGAAACTCCACAGCAACGTGCTGCAAGAGTAATGAATAGCCTTGGAAAGCCAGATAATAATGCTCCTAAAAATACTAGATTCTTAACAAAAGAAGAAATAGAAGAATTCTGTAGCGCTAGAGGGTTAAAACCAAACATGGATTTCTCTGTATACTTCTATAATGATGAAGGCAATGCTATGATGGTTCCTAAAGTAGCATATCAAAAAGCTGTAGGAAATAATAGTGTACTTGGAGAATATTATTCAACTGTTGAAAATGAGAAAAATGGAACATTTGTGGATGTAGAATCTGCTAAAAAATGGTTGATATCTAAATTAGGATTAACTAGAGATCAATTGTTAATAGTAGATCCGGTGATGAGAATGACTACAAATGGTCCAGAAGTACTTGGAGTTACTAGGTTATCTGTAGATAGATTAGGTAAATTATTTGGATAGATTATTATATCAAAATAGGGTAGAGAAGGTATATAGTTTCATGAAGCTTGGCACTATATTAACTTACTTATGCATAGCGAACGTGAACGTTTCATATTATATGATGAATACAGAAAATAGCATAGGGAGGCTAATAATTTGTCTGATAATGAGATAGAAGAATTACTAGCAGAAGACTTTAGAAAATGGGCATTGATTGAAAATAACAAAGGTATAAGATATAAAGTATTAAAAACCTTTAGAAGAATTAAGGATTTTGTCAAATCAATGTTTAGAATATCAGATAATCTACTGAACAATGTTTATCGAAACATTAATAAAGGCAGATATGCACAATATAAGTTGAATGATAGTTCTGTGTAGGAATTCAAACAAACTTACAGTAATAAAGGGGTATACTTCTCTATACCTGGAGTAAGTGAAGATAGGTTAAAATCCATGCCTCATATAACCAATCCTGACATATTTTATAATGTAGTAGACTCTTTAATGGGTACTGTATTTGGTAACTTTAATATACGTTCCGAAGCAGACTTAGCTTAGCTTACTCAAGGCATGTCTTATCTTAAAGATATTATATAGGGTAATAAAGATTGGGGTCTTATAGATGAAAATAATCAAGAATTAGTATAGGAAGTATTAGACAACTTCGATTTATTCCAATCAGCAATAATAGATGAAATGAGTCAATTAAATATTAAAGCTGTTTAGACGGAAGGCAATGGCAAATAGGAAACTGATACTGGGGAAAAAGATCCTACCGAAAATTGGGATAAAGTTTCTTATGAGTTTTCTAAAAAACTAAATACATCTTTCAATGCTAAGTTATTCTTTTATTCTATTCCTAAAATGGAATATGATGAGCAAAAGAACTTAGTCCCTGTAACAGATAGTATATTTAATATGAATATGACTGAGCCTTTTGATGTAGTATGGAATAAATTATTAAGTAGGCTGTGGGATGTAGAAACTTGGGATGATATACTTAGAAGAAGTAGAGAATATGCTAAAGCTGACCCATTCTTTGGAGCTTTCTTATAGTATGTAACAGGCAATAACGCTCCTGATTCTAATACAGAAACTTAGATACTAACTACTATAAAAAGTGCTAAAAATGAATTAATTACTGCTGAATTCCAACAAGCTATACAAGAAACTAAAGCTCGTAAACAAGAAGTAGAAGGATTATCTATAAATGCTGATAGAAAATCTACAGATTCTAAACAAATAGTGGGAAGCTGGAGATTAATATCATCAGAAGAATTAGGATTAAGAAAGAAATATCCTAGAGAATGGGGACAATTATTCTATTTATCTGGAATGGTAAATAAAAGTAATCCCGCATTATTTTTTGTTGATGAAGCTAAATTAGAATTATAGAAAAGTAAAGTAGATGATATTGCTACTTATATAAAAGCAATAGCAGATGACTTAAGAAGTGGGAAATCTGAACTTACTGAATCATAGATACATAAAATAGCCACAGATGCAAAACAAGATTTGGTAGATGTATTGAATGATATGGGTATAGGAGTAGATATGTTAAGTATTGATTTCTTACTATACGGGCTAAATAAACCTAAATTTAACTTTCCTACTATAGGTCAATTCGATAAACTGTATACATTGTTTACGGATACTTCTAAGCTTAAATTAAATACATCTTTATTTGGTAATTTAACTAAACTAGTAGAAGGAGAAACTGATAAATTAAAACTAAACAATCCTTTTATAGTAAAACCAGATAATTTTATAGAATAGTTATCTATAGCTCATGGCAAATCACATCCTAATCCTACAGAATTCAGTATAACTGGGCCAGATGGTAAAATACTATACCCCATTACTTAGAATAATTACATGTCTGATAGAATTAGATGGTTTAATAATGACATCGCAGAAGTAAACGAAGCTCTTAAACCTAAATATAATAATCATTCGTTATTATTAAGATCTGTGCAGAATGGTAATAAATTAAAATTACATACATTTGTAGCTACATATAATAAGAATGAAGGATCAAGCAGAGATTATTTTGGCATATCTTCCGTGGAAGATTACTTAGCAAAAATGTTATTTACGCATGAAGATAAAATAACTTTACCTACTATGGCAGATAAAAAAACATGGTATGCCATAGAAGGAGTAAAATTATTTCATCAGATGCTAAGCAATAAAGTAACTACTAAACAAATGGTAAATGGTGTATTGAAAGATGTGGTTACAGAAGATAACATGTATCATTTCTCAGATGAAACTTTAGATGTATTTGTAAACTATTTGTCAGATGAAATAGAGTCTATATTAGAATACTATAAGAGAGTTCCAGATGTAATTGAAAATCCAACACTAGCTGTAGACAATTATCATGGTAAAATAAAAGATGGTAAAATGGACCCTAATGGGAATGGAGGTTATTTCCGTTATTTCTCTTCTATCAAAGTAAAAGACGACTAGGGTAACTATAAATACATGCCATTAAATAGAATAATATATAATTGGGCTAAGTTTGACTATGAAAATGGTACAAACAATATGGTTACTAGATTAAATCAATTAAAGAGTTATCTGTTAGCAGATAAGAAATTTGCTAGAGACGCAATAAACGCTACCTTATAGGATAAGGTATCATAGGAAATAAAATATCTTACTAAGAAAAAGATAATAAAATATGAGAACGGAAAATTGAGCAATCTACTAATACCTACTAATATAATAGATGATTATAAGAAATCTTTATCAAAAGAAAAAGCATCTAAAGTCAACAGAAGGCGCACAGAAAATAGTAGAAATGCAGCAGCTAGCGAAGATATTTTATATTCAATAATAGCAAATCATGTTGCTAATACTATAATATCCATAGAAGAAGTAGAAAAAGCTTTTGTCGGAGATCCTGCTTTTTATAAATGGAAAAGAAATAAAAAAGATCCATCTATAATAGTGGAAAGGTCTGTGGACAAAATTAAACGTTTAGGTTCAGTATTATCTACAGGAGACAACTTAAGAACATTCTGGGGAAACGGAGATCCTCGAAACGAAACTAAGTTTACTGTATTACATATGGAAGATAATATGGTTAAATCTAATCAATTTGATGTATTATCTAAGAAATTCTTAGCTACGGAAGTATTAAAATATCTATAGAGAACTGGTAAATATACGCAAGACCAGTTATTAAATATGATATCTGATAGTAATATTAATAAGACTATTAAAACTATATCACCTAAAGTAATGCAGAGTTTGAGAGATTCCGTTGCACGACAAGTTGCAGCATATGGAGAGGATGATAGAGGTAGAGGTAATATAAACTCATCAGATGCAGCAGTGTTTATAAGACCTGCCTTATACAAAAAAATAGTTTAGTCTATTGGAGAATGGTCTCCTGCTGTAGAGAAAGCATTTGACATAATGGAATCAGATCAAGATTGGCTTTCAGATCCTGCTGCTTATCAAGAAGCCTTAGAAACATTAATCAAACCATTAAAAATGATATATTTTGGTAATCACTATAACAGTTTACTTAAAATAAATATTCCAGTGTTTGATAAGATGGCTATATTTCCAATGTTTAAAGTATTAGCGAAAGGTGACAATTATCATATCTATCAAAGAATGAATAATGATGAGTTAGGAGCTATAGATATGATTACTTTTGAAAGTGCTGTAAAAGTTGGAGGTAGAAGAAAATTTAAACCGTATAAGGATAATTTAAATAATACATTCAATTTAAGAGATCTTCTTAAGCCTTCTACAGCTACAGTGCAAAATGGAGTATCTAGAGAAGGGTTTGATGCAGATAATACTAAATTAGCTACGTATATATAGGATATACGAAATCTTAGATTGTAGATGAATACAGATCCTCATGAACATAGCGATAGATCGTTGGGTACTTAGTTTGCTAAAACAGCAATGAGTAACTTAGAGAAAACTAGAACATATGGTAAAAATAAAGGAAAAGCATTTACTGGAAGGTAGATTATAAATAATATATATTCTAGTATAAATAAGTTGTCTGATTTTGGAGCATCAAGAATAATGAATAGATTCTTTGATGTAGATGAATATGGAAATGCTACTTTAAACGAGTAGAAATTATCTAATTTCTTAATAGAACAAGGACGCTCTAGCGGATTATCTAGAGATGTTATTGCTTCGTTTCAAATAGATCCTATTACAGGTAGAATTAGAGTACCAATATCTGCGTAGAGTAATAGAAGATTTGTAGAAAGTAGACTTATCTCAACTGTAGGTAAAGAAGCTATTGACATAAATACTCCTGGTGGATCAGCTATACAGATGCCATTCTTTGGATTTAAAGATACCACAAATGTTCAAAGATAGGAAAATATTGGTAGGGCTTTTAATGATGGAAAAGAATTAAATCCTATTAATAAAGATGGTAGTATGGATTGTATGTTAAGCCTTAATTTCTTTAGGCATATAGTACCTAAAAAGGTAATGAAACAAGGATATACTGCTGCTAGGGATTGGTTAATAGAGAAGAAAATAGTCGGTCCTGATTCTAACCCATGTGCTTTAGGCTACCGTATTCCTACTCAAGGGTTATCATCCACAGCGTCATTAAAAGTAACTGATGTATTACTAGCTACTATGGGTGATACAATCATAGTACCAAATGATTTTACAGCTATGACTGGATCCGATTTCGATATTGATAAATTATATATAGCGTTAGGGTATTATGATGAAGACGGTAATTATCTTAACTGCGATTGGGATAACTTTGAGAATAATGATGAAAAACAGGTCGTAAATGGACTATTAGATATGTATAGAATAGCTATATCTGATGATAGTAATATAGATCAAACTAAAGCTCCATTGGATAATCTTACTAATAAATTAAAAGATACTATATTAAAAACAGTAATGGGTACGTCTTCCGGTGAAGCAGCGCCATTCTATGAATTATTACCATCTTATCAAGCGTTCAAAAAATTTGAATATACTGGAGGTAAAAAAGGTATAGGACCTTTTGCATTGGCATCAACCAATCATGCTCTTACTTAGTCTGTCAATTTACATATGCATTTTGATGGATTAGAAGAATATAATCTAGGCAATATAAGTGATATAGTAGGGCAAGATGGAGAAAGGATATTAGACTGGTTATCTGCAATGATCAACGCTCATGTAGACGTAGCAAAAGATCCTTATATCATCAATTTGAATGTAAATAGTGTAACATATAATATGACTGCATTTTTACTTAGAACTGGTAAAGGAGAAGATACATTCTATTTCTTAGCATAGCCTATATTAAAAGAATTTACTTCTTTAGCTATAGAATAGGCTGGTGAATATGGAGTAACTGAAACAGAATATGATAATCAAATATTAGCAAAAGTAGTGGAATAGTACAAAAATAAAGCCACTCAGTTAGCTAAATCTGAAACTAATCCTAAGAAAAAAGCTAGTATGTTGAAAGTATTAGAAAAATTAGGCACTCCAGAAAGTTCTGTAAATCAGCAGCAAGCTTTAAACAAAGATAAACTTATTAAATCATTAAATAAATATCAAAAATATTTATAGAATAATGAGGATCCTACTATGTTAGATTTCAATTACTATATATAGTAGTTAATTGTAGCTAAAGCTTACCAAGATTTATCTGTTCCAGCTTAGAGGTTATCTACACTAATTAATATATCTTAGGTAGATACTAAAAAGTACGGAAACTCATTAACTCAAATATTGAATTATTCATTATAGATAAACGACTATGTTTCTAAAAACGATGAGATGTTCTACGTTACGAATGATTAGGGAGATATTGTAGAAAATGAAAGTGCATTGGCTCATTATTTTGGTGATACTTTCTTATCAAAGAAAATGAGTTATGCTCTCAATATTCCAAGACAGATACTTAGAAATCAAATGATAACTGCAACAGACTAGTGTGCAAGTGTATATGAATTTTTAGTAAATAACCTATATGGAAGTACAAGAGGAAGTTTATCTAGAGATAAAGCTTTACAAGCTGATAAAATAATAGATAATTATTTTAGATCTAGAGTAATGGATATGGTTGATGAATTGCAGTTAGATAATGGTGAGCTATATAACATGGTATCTGGAAAACTATCTGTACCTAAGAGCTTATATAACTTTAAAAAAGTATTAAGGAATAATGAAGATGGAAAATATAGTGCTTTTGTAGATCCTGCTGGCAACATAGTTAATGGTTTGATAAACTATTTAATACCAAGATTGAGTAATAGTTTGAACACTAATCCGATAGACTCTATATTAACCTTTAATAGTTCATCACAGAACAGTTCTAATTATGAAAATAGGCTCATAGCTTACTTTAGTGATTTAATAGATAGTCCAGATGAAAAAGTAAGGAAGTTCGCTAATAGATTACTTAAGTATGCATTATATACTTCCTTAGATAATAAGGGAGCCAACAGTTTCTTCCATTTAGTTCCCGTTGATTATAAAATAAAAATAGGTTATGTAGACCAAATATCTCAAGCTATAGATCAAATGAATGATGTACAGAATCAGTCATTTATGACATCTGATAGTGAAATGGATACGCCATCTGTTGGAAATTATCCATCTATTGCTATATCATTGGCTAGAAATAATGTCAACAATGAAGATTTGGTAAGGACGGTTCCTTCTCCAATATCTAATAAATATAACTCTGCTGGGTTTATTAGATCTGAGGATTATACATACAATGAATAGGCTACATGGCACTATAAAGCGTTTACATTAAATGCTTCTAATGCAAGAAAAGATTTCATAACTGTTAAGAAGAATTTTTATGGTAAAACATAGAGTATATTATATGTTAGAGCTGGAACTGTAAAAGTATTTGATACTCGTAATAATAAAAGAGTTGGTGCAGCAGATCAAATAGTATATGTAGCAGTTCCAACATTAGGATATGGTTCTATAAAAGAATATTACAAGGCTTCAAACGAATTGTCTGATTTCGAAGAAAATAATATAGAAACTATGACTGCTGCTGAAGTAATTGATTTTTACAGTGACCATAATAAATTTAGATTATCTACTAAAAATATTCCATTTAATGAGATTGGAATTGAATTTGTACCAAGTGTATATTTGCATGATAATTTCAATAACTTCAATAATAAGCAAGTTAACGGATATGAGACAGCAATTCCAGATAGTAAGCATGAAGAAACTTAGAATGTGTAGAAAGAGCAATAGGCAGTAGAACAGTCTGGGTTACTTAAGAAGAATAATATAATGAGTAAAGTTAATAATATGTTAAATACCAGTGTTAGTAAGTCTGAAGAGTTTATAACTGATTTTAATCTAACTGAATCAGATATAAATGAAGAAGCTGCTGATATGAACCCAAATGCCATGAGATGGTGTAATACAGATTAATACTATGATTTGTCCAAATATAAACGACCCCCAAGTAAAAGCTCAGTTTGATGAGCTTGTATAGGCAGTTGGAAAAACTGCTGCGTATGACATATGGAATTAGAATAATGGAAATCCTATAGATTTAGCTCCCGATGGGGCTAAATCATAGGTATTTGAATCTGTTAATTCCGTAGTAAATGATAGACAGAGAGCTATAAAGATTAAAGCCAAAATGTATGGAAAGACATTTAAGGAATGGTATGGAGTAGATTGGAGTAATATGCTTCAACCTACTGATATGATTATATTTGGTCATCCTGGCATTGGCAAAACTTATTATACTAGTTAGAATGATGATATAATAGATTGGGACAATGAGGTAAATGATTTAAGAGATGAGTTTATACGAGAACTAATAGATCCTGAACATAAACTAGATGTTAGATCATAGGACTATAAAAAGAGGAAAAATGATGTAATGATTAATTACAGAAATTATCCAGAATATATAGACTTTTTAACTGAACATTGGAGAAGAGTTACAGAAAAAGCTAGAAGAGAAGGTAAAAGGTTATTTGCTTCTCCAACTCCTTTATTAGACTTATTCAGAAATGATTTTGATAAGTTTATAGTTATGGATGAATAGACTGCTTTGTCTAGAATGGAGTAGAGTGGGGAAACGAGTGCCAATAATAATAGATTATGGAAATAGTCTATAGATAGAATACTTTCAGAGATAGATCCAAGTAAGTTAATATACACAAAAGATTATCTTACAGACTTTATGAATAAGTAGAATAATCCAGAACTAGTAATTGATGAACATGGAGAACCATTAGTTACATATAAAAATGGAAAATTCATAGATGCTCAGAGAAAGTAGACTCTAGAAGCTTCAGATTACGTGTTAACTGAAGATGATATTCGTAGGCAAATGGAAGAATTTGCTGATGAACAATATGACTTAGATAAAAAGCTAGACAGATTAGTAGAGATTATTAAAACTGCTACAGAATCTAGATTAAAATCAGTTGGATTTAGAAATTTAAAAAATAAAGCAGCGGTAATAACTCCATTGCAACAACAATTAGATAGCTTAAGAAATCCTCATATATAGCCATTATAGAATGTAATATACTGTATTAGTTATGTTAATACTACTATGACAGCTCCCATTAATAAAATACTTAGAGCTCAATTACGTTTGAGAAATAAGTAGCCAATAGGTTTGTCAAATGAGCAACTGTTGCAATTTCAGTAGGACTACTTTGGAATGTACAATACTATCATAAATCAAATAGCTAAAGAAATATTTGATTCTGATATGTACGCAGATGTATTAGGAATAGAAGAATTCAAGATATTAAGAGCTACTATTTCTAATATTAGAAACAAATTTTCTGCTGCATAGCAAGCATTAGATGAATTAACTGTAGCATTAGCTACAGAAACTTTAGTAAAACATGGCATTAAGACCGGAGACTATACTATAAGTGACTATGTAAAAGAAAACTTAAGGAGTACAGAAGGAGATGTTACTACTATAATGAGATACATAGGTGCAGCAGACAAAATGAATGATCAAGGTATTAAAGCTGTAGCTAAAATGGTAACAGACGCCAATGCTAAAACTATGTTTGATACATATGAAAAAGCAAATAAACTATTAAGGTTATTAAACAAGGTAGGTATAAATGATCCTCTAAAACTATTTGAATATGATTCTGATGGTAAAAAAACAGGGTATATAATACGAGAAAAGAAGTATGGAGAATTTCTTAATAATTTGGATAAAGAGAAACAAAGATTAAAAGCTAAATATAAAGTTCCATTAGACAGGCAATTACCAGAAGATAGAGATGATAGAATAGCTTTCAATAAGGAATTGAATGATTGGTTGTCAAATAATTGTGAAAGAAGATATACAAAAGAATATTATAATTTATTTAATTCCTTGAGCGAGGAAACCAGAAATCAAAGAGATGCTATATAGTTTAAAATATATAAATTATTAGATGAAGTAAGAGACGAGAATGGTAAACCTCGTCTGGAAAGATTAACAGATAAACAATGGGAAGATTATCAAAATTATATAACATAGAGAAGATTGTTATCTACCAGATATTTAGAAGATGGAACTTTAAAGGATGATTTAGGATTAAGAATAGCTTAGGAGTTAGAAGATTTAAGCAAAGCTCTATAGGATGGTTTAGACTATGAGTTAGATGAAGCTGCTTATAAAAAAGCATATAAAGAAGCGGAAGATAATCTTACATCTGAGGAATTTGAAAAATGGAAACAAAGATATACTAGAGTAAAGATATCGGATGATTTTTGGAAATAGTTAAAAAGCTTGGGTACTTAGTATGGTACTAGATACTAGGAATTATATGACATGCGGCAGGATTTAATAAAACCATATCGCAATGAGCGTACTGGAGAGATAGATACTAAATTTATGAGTTCTACTCTGTTAAAACAGATAAGATCTATAGACTCTGAAATGCGTAGACTTAGGAAAAATCATGCATAGATAAATGGTAGAAAAGGTAATAAACAAGAAGGAATAAAGTTTTCTGATATAGCAAAATAGGTTCCTACAGAAGCATATTACAGAGATAGAGCTAAGGCAGCTAAAAAAGGTCAAGCATATTATGAAGCATGGTATACAACACATCATACTTTCTTTGGAGAAGAAGCAGTTCCAAACTCTTATTATACAAAGGTAGTACCTAAAGATAAAAGTTTAATAGAAATAGTTCCTTCTAACGAATTTAATATATTATCAGAAAATTCTAAATTCGTCAATAAGAAATATGACAAATCTGTGGATGAATATTATCAACCTAATAAAAAATATGATAATAAAGAGTATAAACAATTATTTAATGTCAAAGTAGACAAAAATGGGAACGAGTACGCTACGAAAAATAAAGATCTATGGGCATTATACTAGGAATTGATAAATACTATATACGAAGCTAATGAAGAATTACCTTTTTTAACTAGAAATATTAAATATAGATTGCCTCAAATGTCTGGAAGTGCGTACCAATATGCTAAAGCTGACGGTATGTTAAAAGGAATTTTAAATAGAATAAAAGATGATTATATTTAGAATGACGAAACTCCAGGAATGGTAGATAGACCTACTACTAGACCAGATGGTAGTCCTCTTAGAATGATTCCTACTTACTATATAAATAAACTCGAAGATCCAAATAAACTTACTAATAATATAGTGGGAGCAGTTATAGCATACTACAAAATGGCTAAAAATTTCAAGCACAAAAATGAAATATTAGCAGATGTTGAAGTTATTCATAATCAAATAAAAAATAGAGAATTTACAGGTAAACCTGCTATAATAGACGATTATATTAATAAAGCTAAAAAATATATTAATCGTAATAGAAAATCTGGAGATAAAACTAACTACAGCGCATTCTTAAGTAAGTTCATAGATATGAATATATATGGAGAAGAGATGTCTAGCATAACTTAGACCTTAAAAAGTGGTAAAAAGGTAAATTGGACTAAAATAGCTAATGCTATACGTAGTTTTGGCACATTACTAGGTTTAGGTATAAATGTAACTGTAGCATCTGTTGGAGCAATCACAGCAGTTTTGAACACTATGCGATTTGCAGTAGAAGGAAGAGCTTTTGACACACTTTCTTTGACCAAGGCATGGGGGAATATGATTGCTAATTTAATACAGTCTGCTTAGAATATATTTAGTAACACTACTAATAATAAGTTTATAGAAACTATGAAAATGTTTAGTGTTGGTACTGAAATGAGTAATTACTATAGTAATGCAAATGAAATAACAGCTTTTAGAACATTGATACATAACTGGGCATTTGGAGTTTACTCCTTTTTTGATTATGTTATAAAAGGAACTATCTTAAATTCGACTATGTAGAACTATAGATACTTCGATGGTAAGTTTTACAATAGAGAACAATTTAGAAATATTATAGGATCTAATGAGGATGCAGATAATATTTGGAAAGGACTAAAAAGTTCATATGATATATTAGAAATGGAAAAAGGATTTTTAGTAATAAAAGACCCTCAACAAAGAAAAGCATTTGAAGATATAAAAACAAATATATATTCCGCAGCTTCTACTATTGCAGCTACTGTAGATGGATAGCTTACTTAGGAATAGAAAGCGCAATTATCAGCTAATGCTTTAGGAGCATTTATATTTATGTTTAGAAATTATATTCCAAATCTAATTCAAGAACGTATTACTATGAAAAAATCATATGATTATAACACTTAGATGATTAGAGAAGGAGAATATAGAGCTGTTGCTAGGTTAGGTAAGTTATTACTTAAAGATGCTAATAATCGTAAACATATGATTAAATGGTATAAACAATTGGATTCTACAGATAGAGGAAACATAAAAGCATTTAGCTACGAGATAGCAATGCTATTAATACTTAACTATGCATTAGTTCCATTAACCATTGATGCTGCTGATGAAGATAGAGATGATTGGTGGTTATAGTTTGCAGCTTTACTTGCTGTTAAATCTGCTGGAGAACAAACAAATATGTATAATCCGTTAGATTTATTTAGAACTATTAGTAGTGTTTCTTCCATATTCAATATAGTAAATCCATTTACTAACCTATTTGATTGGCATACATTAGAAGATATATTTTCAGATTGGGGTGAAGATCGTACTATTAAGTATGGAGTATATAAAGGAATGACTCCTACTGAAAGAAATCTTATAAAAACAATACCTGGAGCTAAATCTATATATGAATTGACAGATCCAAGATTGAAACGTAAATATTATGAGCAAATGTATGATAAATAATTAAATATAATAAAAAAGGAAAAGGCTACCTATCTTCACAGACTGGTAGCCTTTATTGTATTTATCAACAAAAAGGATTTATCAATTTATTTGCCTTCTTCACTATACCAATTTGGCATATCAATTGGAATTTCTTCAAATTGAGTTTCTGGTATATTATTACATATCAATCCTCCAGTTATAAGTTTGTCTAAATCTATGTTTTCAGACTTAAATAATCTTATAAATTTTTTCATATATGAAGCAGTAATATTATCAAGACCATTTTGTTTTACTAAATCGTATTCAATTTTAATTTCCTGTGGAATAGTGAAGATTGCGATAGTATACCAAATATCATCTATTTGTACATCTACTGTTTTTGAAAAATATTTATTTTGTTCTAAATATTTTTCAGTCTCCATCAATTGTTTAGGATTATCAAATTGATACATTAGAAAATAATTATTATCGTAGTATGGTTTATCAGGAAATTCTGTATATCCATCTACTAAGTTTTCTAACAAACGTGAATCTTGTGTAAAAATCGGCATTAGAGCAATAGCTCTGTTATAATTCTTCAACTCCATTTTCTTCATAGTATTTACGAGTATGGTCCCAATTACCTGTCTGAAAATGGTATGAAATATCTGATAATGCGTTTGAAATCAGGTCTTTGCGATCTGATAACTCTTTTTCATTTAACATATTAAAAACTCTTACTTCATTAGATCCATTACTTTGGATAGCTATAATATAAGCTTCTAAATCATAGTCACTAATGTCTATTTCTTTTTCTATTTCCATATACCAAGTAAGAGCTAGGATATAGAATGCTATTTGTCTATAATAATCATATTCTTCTACAGAATGTTTGAAATTATAAACATCAGCAGTAGTCTTTAAATCAATTAAAGTAATCTTTTTATTTTCATGGTCAAAGATTACTCTATCTAATAAAGACTTGCAGGATACATTATGTTTAGTATCTTCCCAATTAATATGGAATTCATTAAACCACAATGCTGTAATATCGTTGTTTAGCAATTCATTTGCTTTCTTATGATTTTCAATATTTCTCTTAATATTCTTAAGCATATTTAAATCTGCAAATGATATTACTGTTTTAAAATCTTTCTTCTCTAAATACTCTATATAATCTAATAGTTTACTATAGAGTTCTTCAGCTTTTTTTATAATAGCATCTGTAGCTAATCCTTTACAAGTATATGCCTTCTTATATGCATCTACTAATTTATCTTCATGTACAAATTCACTTGAAGATACAAAAAATTCACAGAAAGCTATTTGTTGAGGAGATTTAGGTTTTTCATAATCTAATATAATATAGTTATCCCAAAATTCCTCTGGTTGTAATAGATACATATGTATCATTGTTCCTTTTTCAAGGTACTTAGCATTAAGTCCTTCTTCTTTTCCATCCAACATATCTTTAAGATATCTTGGACCTTTTTTTAAGAACCAGCCAATTGCAGAATTTGATATCCTACTATTATCTTCATAATAGGGTATTTCAATCTTCATTAAGCTGCCTCCTCTAAATCTGTATATTCATCAAAATCAAAGTCTTCTAGTTCTTCATCAAGTTCTTTATATAAAAAAATCTGTATTTACTTGATCTTCAGAAGACTGAATAGGTGAACTCAACTCATCAATGTAATCATCTATTAATGATATAGCATCATTAATATCATAATCACTCATCATAGAATAATTTGTTACGATTGCTTTTATTTCATTCAACAAATTTATACGTTCTAAGTTTGTCATAATAATCGTATATTAGTTTTAAAGTAACAATAAGTAGAAACATTATCTTTCAAAAATATTCATTTCGTCTAATATTTGCTGTAAAGTATAATCATCCTTAAACATGATGTACTCATCTAAGAATGCATTTATGTTATCTACAGAACGAATCTTTATCTTTTCAATCATAAATTTATAGATCTTATCTATATCTTCTTTATCAATTCCCTTGTCTAAAGCAATTTCTTTAATGAAACGATCATTAGAATTTGCTTTATAAGTTCGATAATATCGAACTCGAGAACATCTATCAAATAAATTTTCGTTTAATTCTTCCTTATTATTACATGTCATCAGTACTAACTTTTTACTTGTGCAAGACATTCCATCTAATAACTCAAGTAAATGTTTGGTATCCCACAGTCGTGGATCCTTTTCTACTTCATCAAATATAATACAACATTCATCTTTTAATGGTTTAAAGAATGTACCTAAAGCATAGAAAGGAAAGCTTGAATCAACTACAATAACAGGTAGATTACTTTCATTAGCAATTCTCTTAGCTAAAACTGTCTTACCAGTTCCTTTTACTCCACTTAATAGCACTCCTGTAGTAGTACTACTTTTTTCAGACTTATAATAAGTAAGTACACGCTTAATAAAAGCATCATCTCCTGCTAATTTATATATCTTCTCAGGTAACTTAAAATTAGAAGCTTCTTCTAGATAAGAAAAATCTTCACGATTTTCCCATTTCAAAGTATATACTTTACCAGCTTCTAAGTTAACATCTGAACCACTAGGTTTATGAATAATTTTGTTATTTACTTTAATAAAATTTACTGACATAGTTTATTGTTTTTTAAGTTGTCGATTAATGCATCGACTTCTTTTTGTGTATGTACCACATAAAACTTTAAATTAGAATTATTTTGGTACAAAAAATAGTTAAATAATTTCTCACGTAAAGGCCAAGCCTCATTAGGAAAGCCCTTACATTCTATGACAAAATCTTTCCCTACAAAATCAGGAAGATATGTCATTGGACGATATTTCTTATTTCCATACTGAAAAGCTGGAAGTAGCTGAAATCTATGTTGTTCATAGTCTGCATTAATCTTAGCTTCTTTCAGTTTTTTGTATGTATAGGTTTCGAGTTTACTTCTAAATTTTATTCCATCATACTCATTAGGAGTAGCATTCTTAACTCTTCCTTTACTTGGAACTTTCTTTTTCTAATTCTTCTACATAATTATTCTATTTGAATGCGATCTTTATATTTATTATTTATACGATTAACTATCTCCTCACATAGCTTATGATCTTTTTTATTTAGACGTCTTAATGCACTAAATATATTATCTATATTAAGTGCTGCTAAATCCATATAGTATTCTATAAAATACTTAGGAAAATACCTCATAACTAGTGGTTTGTATAAAAATTCATATAAAAATCTTCCTACAAAAAAATCCAATAGAAAATAAAAGTATGTTGTATATTGTCATAATTGTTTATTTATCCAAGTTTTAATTTCTTCAAATCCATTTAGTTTAATTGCATCGGAAACATCTTTTGCTTTAAATTTTTTATGGATGAACATAGCCTCCAAACCCGTTTGTTTACTCATTTTGCGACTATATTTTATTCCAGCAGGATCTCTATCAAACAATATAATAATACGCTTAAAACGCTTCTTAAGTTGTTCTAACACTTTGTTTGGAATAAATGTCGATTCTGATGATGGTGAAATAGCTGGTATTCCCATTTCGTAGAAGCACATGACATCTTTCATGCTCTTTGTAATAAAGAGAACATCTCCTTCCTTTGGTAGTTGTTTATAACCTTGAATATCCAGCTCTGTCAAATTATTTCTCCATTTAGTATATTTATCACCTAAGGGTCTATATATCTTAAAATGATTATAGACTTTGTAGGCATACATTGGATTATCATCTTTATAGATACCTTTTACTATTCCATTACATAAATAGTATTTAATACTATTTACTCCAAATTTCTTTAAAGTTTGTAATGAAATATTAAATTGAGACCAGTAATCAGTGTCTATTTTAGTAAAGTCTTGCCTTACAACACCAATTACTGTCTCAGTGGGCGTTATGTTTTGCTTAGAGCTAACGAGTTTTGTATCATTAGTTATCTTTAGACGACTAACGATATCTTTTAATATATCAGCATAATTGGTAATACCTGTAAATAATGATACAAATTTAATTACATTGCCACATTCACCAGTTCCATGATCTTTAAACATTAATTGTTTAGAAGATCTACTATAATAGCATCCAAATGATGGATTTCTATCCTTTCTAAAAGGACTATTATATATCATACCAATTTTAAATTTGCCGATATAGGCTTCATATATATCATACTCTGTTACTTTTGATAATATATAATCAAGAGTAAGATTAAATTCCGGTTTTACTTTAGTTGTATCGTATACCATATGATATATAATTTATGTGATAGTAAAGGGGATCAAACCCTTAAACGACTTATCAAAAATTAAAGTCATACTATCTCCTAAAACTACGTAGTAAACATAGCTTTTAATTCTTTTATTTTAGCATTAGAATGTTTTTTACATAAACATTCACCTTGTTTTATATAAATATCTGTCATAGTATCAGGCAATCTTTCATCTACTGCTTTACCCATACTACAATTACAGTTAAACTTAGCCTTATGATATAAAAACATCCAATATCTTTCAAACCATGGAGATATTGCTGTTAATAGTAAGGCTTTATTTAAAGGTTCTTCTGGTTGTTTTAGAGGAATTTCTACTTTAATGTATTCTATTGGTTGATACCCTCTTTTTTCAGATGTATGACCTAAATATCCAGTAGCATCATAAACATTTACTCCAACTCTATAACCTAGATTTTCTAAAAAATCTATAATTTGAATCGTAGTATATGCTTTGTTTAACATATCATTATAATTAGTTCCGCCGAATTCAGATATATTAACATGTATAGTTACAATTCTTCCAGATCCTATACCGCATGTACGAATTCTTTTATGCATACATGGTAATCCCTCAATATATCTATCGTAAGACATATCATCTCCATCAAAATCATTCCATACATATTTACGAGAATCACCTCCAATATTTACATCTCCTTCTATTTCTTTTAGTTTATCAAGTCCCTCTGTATAAGAATATTTGTGTTTTAATATTTTACTTAATGGTAAACCAGTAAAATAAGAGTCATCTCTATCCTTATGCTCCCAATAACTAGATTTGTTATCACACTCTACAATTTCAGTCTCTTGATAAAATTCAGAAAGTGATGGTAATAATACTTCAATCTTCATGCTACCTCCTGTAATTTAGATTGTTCTGCTTTATATTCGAGAAACTCTTCAAGTAATTTGTTACCTCGATATTCTATATATTCATTAACGAAGTTTTCCATATTACTTTGTATAATTTGTTTCTCATTATCAGTCCAACTAATAATAAGTCGTTGTTTCCAATCTAAGAAACTACACTTCTTTAATCGGTGTCCAGCCTGAATCATACGAGTTGATGCTACTCTTCGTATATTATTCTCCTTAATAATCTTACGAAGTTTATTTACATAGAATACAACTTCTGCGTCATATTGTGACTCATAAGATTCTGAATAGTCAACTTCAATAATACCACCAATAAATCGGTCTATTGTTGAAGCATCTAACTGATTGTTAGCTACATACTGACGATCAGCTCCACTACCAAATGTATTTGAGGTAGCTATAATAATACATTCAGGATGTCGTTTTACTAATCCTGTTGTAGTTTCTATCTCTCCATTAGCCAAAGCAGCATTAACTACTTGTGCTACGGAAGGATCTAGTGCAGTAAACTCATCAATTAATATAATTGATGGCTTCGCGTAGTATTCGGCAAACTTCGTAGCTTCACGAGTAGGATATTTATACCCTATAAATTCTGCTGCTGAAGTACCTATACCACAAGATACACATAGATAAGGTAACTCTTTTTCCTTGGCTACATTGCGAGCCATGGTTGATTTACCACATCCTGCTGGACCTACCATCCAGATATTGTCAATACCTGCATCAATAGTTCTACGTAATTTATCTTCAGGTTCAAGCTGAGAAAAGTCAATTGCATCTATTGACATAGTCGTTGCTTCTTTTCTAGCTTCTTCTTTGAATTTATTTAACAATGCTTCTTTTTCTGCCTTTTTTATTTCAGCTTCAGTATTTTGAGATTGTCTTAATCTTTGCTGAGATTCTTGTGAACAATTAGATTTAACTTCTGTACCTTTTCTAGATGATTTATACTCTGGATGTTCTGGATTATCTAGATCACGAAAAGTAAAACCACTTTCATTTTTCTTAAGTACTTTAAAATGACTAGTTATTCTAGTTCTTTTATTATTTACATTTGTAGTAATAGTACCAAAGAAACTATCATTTACCTCTAATTGACTACTTGGAATTGGTAACATTATTGTAGTACCCTCAGATTCTGCTGTTTCTTCCATTGAGACTGTTTCGTATGGTTTATTAAAACTGTCAAATGGATTATCTAAAAGGTTTGTCATACTCTCTGTATTGATTACATTATATTCTAACATATTTATATTCTATTTTTTAAGTTAATATTAAAGTTAATTTAAACGTGCGGAGGTCTTAGGACTTGCACCTACTCCCTTCGTATTTTCAGTACGCTGTTCATTAGAAATTACTATTCGATATAATGCGCATATAGTAATCTCGTCTACTCAAACTTCACCTCCATAAAAAACGTGGGCTATTTCTAACCCACGTATTCGCTGTATATGCCCAGCGTGGCGACTATTATTTCTAATTATCTATTAGAAAGGCAGATCATCTGCTGGAGAAACAGTAGGTGTTTCAACCGCAGCTAAAGGATTATCTTCCTTTTTCTCAGTATCTGCTATAATTGGTCTTACGAATCTGTCTATTCCTTTTATTTCAGTAATACGACTATCATTCTTTCCTTCTTCGTAGTAACCCATAGGAATTTCCATAGGTTCTATGAAAGCAAACGTTTTATAACTTGGAAGAGCTGTATACCCTTTATCGTTATAAATTACCTTTACTCTAAGCAATTTATTCTTATCTGCTGCACTTAGTAATCCCACTACCCATGCTGCAAATTCCTTATAAGAACTACCTGCAAAAGTAAGCATTTCTTTTGGATAAAAGCAATTTAATATATAAGTAAGTCTAGTTACTTGGTTAGTTGCTTTTGTCTGTACTTGCTCTTCAGTCTCATTTGGTCTTAATGTAGGTTCCCATTCAGTATGAATAAGTTCCTTACCATCTTTTTCAAATCTAATTTCGATAAATATATTACCGTTAATAGACTCTGCTGTTCTTACTCCAGCGAGTTTAACATTCTCGTGAATACCTGCTTCGAGATATTTAGTATTATTACTAGATACTACTGGCTTATTTTTGTTTGCTAATTCTGTACTATAAATCATAATTTTTTAATATTTCCGGCACTTTATCATTTCTGATTTTGGCACATGTTTAATATTATTCAGGCAAATATATTCTATCCCAGAATACATTTACATTATTTTCATCATCACTCTCTGCTATAACTATATTCTTTCCGCGAAGATGAGGAGCTCTTGCTTCTCTTACTGAGTTATCTCCACCCTCAAATGAAATATGTGTTTCATTTTTCTTTCGGTATACATAACCAACAGCATCTGCTTCACCACAGATAATATTAGCTAATGCACCTACTAAGTCAAGAGACATTTCAGATAGCTCTTCTCCATCTTTATTAATCAACTTATCTTTAAGATGACCAATAAGAATAAAGTTTTCACATAATCCTCGGAACATATCTATTACTTTTCGAACTGCTTGTCTTAAGTATAGATAACCAGAACCATTAGGTAATGTCCTTACGTCAGTACCATTATAGTTCTTTCCCATAGGAGTTTGTTTGTATAGCTGAACAGCATAACTCATACACATTTCTTCTAAACGTGATGCGTTATCTATTGCGATGTATTTGTAAGGATTAGTTCCATTCTCTTGAATAGAAGTACGTATTGCTTGCGCAATATTACCTAAATCACTTACAGATCTAGCCTGTAATGATAATGCTTCAAGAAACTCAGAACCGCCTTCTAAGTCTACGATAAGACAATTCTCTAATTTAGAAACTAGAGTAGTCTTACCTGATTTAGGCTTACCAAAGAGTATCAGAAATCTAGGATTCTGTACTCTTGGTTTACTTTTTTCTTTCGGTAATACAATCATAAACTAATAGTTTATGTATCTAATCACTGAAAATCTTTGGTAATAACTGAAAATTATAGATACAGAGTTTTATATTTTAAGACCATTTATTGTTCTTTATCTTAATGATAATATCAATTACAGTCTTTTTAGTTTCAGGTTTAATGTTATAAAAATAACTAGAATTATGACGAGGAATAATGTCATAACCTATCTGGATAAAGTCATCGAAAATCTTTACCGGTCGACCGAAAATATCTTTAAAATCATAACCTTTTTCAACATAAAATGGATATGCTTTTTCTGCATATTTTGTCAAAGCTGAAATAGCTTCTTCAAATTCAATTTCAAGGTCATAATTTTTAATTCCACACAAGTTAGCAATACCTAAAGTTTCCTTCGGTAACCAACTTATATTATGAGTGTTGCTAATACCAATAGAGAACGCATCTCCGGGTCGCATATATTCGACACCTATATTAGAGTACGGGTAATCATGTTTAGAATCAATAGTCATCCAAGGATAAGCATTGACAATGCGACTTATAAGTTTATTTTTGTAATTATTAGCTTTGATTGTATTTTTCGGTAAAGTAAAAGTATATGTATTCATAATCAGCCTTATTTTTTATTGTTAAAAACTATTCTCTTCTCTGCTTCTGTTTCTCTATCCGTCTCTATTAAGTTATTGTATTTTAGGTCATTTTCAAACTCCAAAATTGCAGCATCTCCAGCATCTCTATTTTTTAGTAGATGTAGATATACTTTGTTTTTAACTAATAAGCGATTTGGACCATATTGCTGAATATTTAATAATTCAGGTCTGTGAATACAAATAACATAATCTGACGCATGAAAGATTGTGTCAGCAGAAGAAATGTCACTACGCAACGGGTAGTGCATTGAAGGGTTGTTAATCCTATCAGGAGCCTCAATATTACGATTCATCTGTGAAAGCTGCAATATCGTTGTATTAGGTAATTTCTTAACCTTGATAAAGAGTTTCTGTAAATCGGATATGATTCGTAGAGTTACCTCATTAGATACTCCTTCTACTAATAAAGTATGATCAAGAATAATAATAAATTTCTTATTAGTTCCTTTAATCATACTATCGTAGAAGTGTTCTATCGTAGAAGCTATTTCAGCAACAGTTCCAGGTGTATCTACATAATATATAGAATACGACTTTATCTGTTGGGATACGCTTTCAACTTGAGAAACGGATGCTTCGTCTAGTTGTTCATTAGCGCTGTATAGCTCTGATGTAGTACGCCTTAGTTTACTACTCAATTTTCTACCTACCTGACGAGAACTTAACATCTCAAATGAGAAATTAAGAACTACTACTTCTTGATTAGGATTTAAATCTATTAAATCAGTTTCAAGCGTATTTACAAATGAAGATTTACCGCTACCAGATATACCTACTATAGTATAAATAGTATTCGGTTCAATACCACCCATACAGCAACGATTGAATTTATTCCATCTTGTTTTAAGAGATTCAATCTCATGATTTCTTCTCTTTTTAATATATTCTACAGCTTCCTTAGTAGCTACAGATATATGACGAAACGGTAAAATATTAGAAGATATCTGTTCCATAGCTATTATTATCTATTAACGATTCTTCTAATTTCATTTGTTCTTCGTAAGTTTCCCACTCATGTTGAGTGAGCCATTTCCACATAGTCTTCATATAACCTATTTTGCCTGTAAGCATTTTGTCGTCAATCTCATATTTTAAACAATTCATGATATGTTCATGCATTGCTTTAGATTTACCAACAATACGATTATACTCTTTTCTACATTTGTTTATGTTTGATCTAAGGAAACCTTTAGTTCCATCAGGTCTAATAACATAAACTGGAAATAATTCATAGAATTCATCAAACATTGACTTATCTTCTTTTAGAAGCTCATTCAATGTATCTGTTCTTCCATAAGTTATAGTATTATCCGATTCCTCTGCGGATAATAACTTACGATTGACTAAATCTTGTATATCTTCTTCAAAAACTAGGCTGAGAAGTTTCTGAACGTCTTGATTATTTGGTTGATTATCATTCAATACAAGAGATAGAAATACTAACTGATTTATAGTTAGGTTTGGAATTCTGTCTAAAACAGATGTGTCTATTTCTAAAATCATATTCTCATATTATTATATGAGTTATGGTTTCTGAAAATATATTTGAAAGTTTCTGGAATTAATCCCATAAACTCAATTGTAACGGTTTTAATTCACGAATAATTTTATAAGCTTCCATAATATAATATCTGTAATTGATATTACGTTCACTTATTGGTTTATCGTCAAGAACATTTAACAAAGTAACACCAGATACTGTAAGCATATTCTGATATTGTTTTGGAGTATTAACTATTTCTGTACCTACCTTGCGATAAATACCATATTCATTGCAATCGTATACTTCTTCTTCAATATCTCCACCTTTCCATTTCCATAAGTAAGCACCATTAGTACTTGCATAGAAACGATTAGTTCTTTGTTGTTCTTTGTTGTTATATTCAACATGCCATTGTTTGCCAGTCTTTTCAGACATAAGAAAATCTTTTATATCTTGGCAACCTTTAATGGTTTCTTCGACTGGTACTCCATCTTTAAAAAAGTTTATTACTGCTTTCGGTATGATCTTTGGAGCTAGACCTTTCCCTAATTTCACAGTAGTAATAAACATACCTTTCTCTTTTACTTTGTTATCTTCAGTAATTGCGAAATAGTCATTAATAGCATATTGATACATAGCTTTAAAACGATCTTCTTCTAATGTAAGTTTAGTAAGTTGTTCCCACTCTCTACAAATGTTGTTCACTTTATTGTATACATCTTTCTTAAGTAATACAAATAAACCATCTGTATTTGCTTGAACAATCCTACAACCTACTTCTGCTAACTTTTCAGCTAACATTAATAATAAAAGTTGACCATTTATTCTAATTTGCATAACTGCAAATGGACTATAACAAAAGTTATGTTCATTTTGTAGATTGCCTGATAATCCATTAAGTGCTAATTTTAAAGTTTCATTTTTAACTTTATCACCATTATGTTTTGCTTCTATTCGTTCATCTTTGATTTGAGAATATACTTCAAGAAATTCAGGTCCTAAATGCTTAGGATAGAATTTATATTCTATTAGCATACTTGGATATAGTGAAGCTACATCTATGTCGATAAGCATCTCGTCATCCTTTGGAATAATAATTTCTGGATCATTTACAGAATGTATTCCTCCTACTCCAACAGTATATCTAAGTCCATTAAAGACAAATTTATACTCATATCCTTTTCTACCTGGAGAAACTGTTTGTTCCTTCATTGTAGATAACATTTTTCTTAGTGTAGGATCTTTATATTCTATAAAGGGTAGAATTACATCATTTAATCTTATATAGTCTGCTGGAGACCTTAAATCACGTATATCCCACCATGTTAAGCCTGTTTTTTCTAAATATTTGTGAGTTAGAATTTTCATTCCAATATTCACGCCATCTTTACTCAAACATCTTATTCCATATTCATCCTCAATTGCTATTCTCAAATCAATATCTTTCTTGCAATTGTTTAAGAGTTCTGTAGTAGAGTTAACATCATTGATATTATACTCTATCATATCATCAAATAGATTTTCATCTAATGGTTTTGACCAATCAACTACAAATTCTTGTACATTAGGATACATCATAGTAACTTGCATCTCTTTCAAACCTACTCGTAATTTATTACTAAATAACATAGTAAGTATATCAAAAGATTCAAAACATATCATATATTTCCACTTCTTCCATCTATCAATATCATCTCCTGAAGTAGTAATAACATTACTTAAATTAAATAATGATTGACATATTTGTAGATAGTTTCTATTATAAAATGTATCTTGATAATCAATTAAATAATTTATAATTGCATTATCATAATGTAGATTATTATAGCCACAAAATATCACATTTGTATCAAACTGATAATCTGTAGTATATGACTGATTCCACCTAGAATCAAGTGCGTTTGTTTCTTTTTCTAATGGTATCTGATAAAAGAATTTAATTAACTCTTTTAACTGATTTTTCCTTTTAGAAATCTCGAATTTGTATATCTGGTTTGTCTCAGTGTCTTTGACAGTTACATGAAAGATATTTTGAAATACTTCGACATCATATACTAATACGGTTTTATTTCGTATTTTCATATATAATCAAAGTTTAGTTGCCCGTCATATAGGATTTGCACCTATTCCCCACCCGTAGAATTTCTTACTACAAACTAATTTGTGTGTGCTACTTAATTGATCTATCATATTATTTAATTTCTTCTTTTATCTGAATAGATCGGTACACCAATGACGGTTTATATTAAAATCTACATATGGTCAATCTAGTGCACTTTAGAGAGACTCATTTCGAAGTTAATATAAATATTATGCAGCATCTTTAAATGCTAATGGAGATAGATATAGTGAATCACCTTTACTACCATCCTCCTTTAGAAGAGTTAAGGTTCCTCCACCAAATCGTTCCATATCTTTATGTTTAGATGCTATTTCTTTAAATGTACTCTTTGCCTCATCGTTATCTTTTGCATAAAGATAGTTTGTGAGGAATGGAGTGTTTCGAGGAACTTCATCTTTTGTTAAACGCTCGATAGTGTAGCGATACTTCTTTTTTGTAGTATCTTCTACACCATTTTTATTTGCTAAGAAAGACTCTACCTCCTCATTTAACTTACTATTTAGTTTATTATTATAAAGTTTCTTTAACTCTTTCTTAAATTTATTATATTCCTTTAATATCTGAGAAATATGAGTTCTATTGTTAAGCAATTCTATTTTCTTTGCCTTTTCAGCTTTTACTCTTTCCAAGTATTGCTCTTTAGTAAATACTACTTTAGGTTTCTCAGGAAACATAGTAGCTTTTACCTTACGCGTGAATGCTCGTTTTTCTTTACGAGTATAAAACGTGTCTTTATTGTAGCCTATATCAGCTAATATTTTTTCTTTTAGTGACTTAGCAGCTTCTTTAATTCTCTTATTTTCGTCCATTGCTGCTTTACCGGCTTCTGTAATATATTCTGATTGTTTTTTACTTTTCATATCTTGATAATTTTAAAAGTTAATTACTTGAATCCTAATTTCTTAGATTCATTATTTTGTGGAATAACATACATATATGTTGCACTTATAATTTGTTCATTTATTCCTATACTACAATGTTTTAGATCTTTGTCATAATCTAAATTATGTTTTTCCATCTCTTCACTCATAGTTTGGAAGAACTCGTTTACACGAGTCTCCCAAGCTTGAAGTGTTTCATTCTCGTACTTAAATAAAGTCTTCTTTACTACTTTCATGTTTTTATGCTGTTAATGCTAACATAGGAGTTTCAATTTCAAACTCAAGGTTTTCATTGAAATCCTCAATATCTTTTTCAAGTTTATTAATTTCAAGTTGTAAATTGCTTTTAAGTTTAGCAATATACTGGAAAGTAAGTTCTTCTGTTACTTTCAAACCTTTCTTTCCTTTTGCACGCTTGATTTTCGGATCTATAGTTTTAATATATTCCAATTGTTTAAGCTGTTCTTTTTTCTCAGATAGAAGAAATATATTCTCATAATTATTTTCTTCCGGAAGATCACTTAGTTTCTTAAGTCCCATATTGATACACTGTAGATACAGTTTAATCTGAACGCGTTCTTTGGAGAGTTTTTCAATTATCTCTAACATGTTCTTCATATCATAATGTCGTTCCATTCCTTTCGGAATTATATTTTCAGTGCGAAGTATCTTCCAATAACGTGTAATGTCATTATCTAATTTTTTACGTGTAATTATTATATCTTTTGATTTCATATTCTATATATTGATTTTTTAATTAATATTCAAGTTAATATAGAAGTTTGAAAATCGCTTATTAGGTTGTGACTCTGCTGCGACTCGAACGCAGAACCTACAGATTAGAAGTCTGTTGCTCTATCCAATTGAGCTACAGAGCCGAGTGAGTTTGACTAAACCCATCATTTAGTCTTAACTCAATAGTATACCCTCTATACTATTTTAAACATTCGTTGAGTCGTACATCAATGCAATATCCACTATTTAAGCGAACTTTGCCGTAGACATCAAGCTTTCCAGTTTCAATGCGTCTCCGCATATCAGGATCCTTACTAAATCGTTTAATATCCTCTTCAGTAATAAATCGAGAGGCTAGTTCTCCATCAGTTCCAGCTCTCATACTATCGAATAAGATATCTACAATACGATCTAGATCTTGTTTTTTAATTGCACTATCAAGAATATTCTTAGTAATACAATCAAATCCTTCCTCGTTCCGGTTATTACCAGAACCAGTAATGGCATCTGCTATATTGATAGATACTTCTAACAAGCTAACTTGTCTAAAGCATCCCACTAGCTTATTAATCCAATTATACCTAGTCTTTCCAAAGATTATCGACCCATCGTCTTTAATCTTTACAGTTTTAGGCAATTCGTTCTCCATCAGAACTTTAGATAATACTATCGGATCACTAAGTAGTATTTCAAGCATCTTTTTCCGCGAAAGGGTCAATGCTTTCATATATAGCTAATTTTTAAGCAGTTTCTACTTGAACGCGTACCTCTACGTCCGGTTGGTTAGAAACTCCTACTTGCCGTAAGTATTCGTCACGTTTACGAGTAGTAGACTCGTTAATCTCTCGAGTTGTATTCGCAAGATTCAAATACTTCTTAGCCAAGTTCTCGAATTCTCTCTGGGTCTCTTCGTTCGCTCCAATGACTTCCTGAGTTAACTGTGCGATCTGAGATGACGGGAAAAAGATCGGTGCTTTCTTGTTCTTGTAAGCTTCGATTGCTTCCCGTACTGTTGCACAACTTACTTCTTTAAAAGTAGGCGGAACAACATCATACCGTAAACTCGGATCACCATTGAATTCAATCTTTGCCGGATGATTTGCATCAATTCCTTCAATCAAATTAATACCAGTGATATTAATTGATTTGATGACATAGATTTCCATGGGTCTCCGTAACGTATTTTTGCCAGCCATGACATCTTCGTTATACGTCAAATCCGGATTGTACGACACAATTGTATGTAATTGTTTACCATAATGTTCGCCATAAGCGATCAATACTTGCCGTCTTTCTGCTGCGACAAGATCTATTGTGCTAGGAGCAGTTACTCCAGGTCCACTCTGATTTGTATTCATAAATTTTTCCTCCTTGATTTTATACTTTTGATATAAAAAAATTTAAGTTAATACTAAGTTAATTTGTTTGTTACTCTTCATCTTTTATAATTCTATGCTTAACCTGACGTCCTATATTCAGTATGATTTATAAAATCTTAAAATGTTAAGACTTAGTAGAAGCTAACCTAATAGCGAGATTACTAAGTAACTATGATAAATGAAAATCTCATTGACAAATGTATCAGTCACGATACAATTCTGACATACTATGAAAATTGTTTAAAGTCCGGTAGACTATGAAAATTCAACTTATACGATGTTTCATGCACCTCTCAACCGACTTTATATCGCTATTAGATGCAATATAAAGAACCTTTCATTGATAAATGGTATATCTCCAGGTATATAAGTATTACGATAATCTAAGCGATTAAAGGTCGTTTATCTAACGTTACCAACTCATGAGCTCATTACTTAAAGTATGACCCACTCATGCCATGCATAGGACTTGTTGTTTATACTGCACGAATACGAGGATTTCCACCTCTCATCACTCCTTACTGCTTAATTGCTTTTGCTATTAAGTATTACTTTACTAAGTTATCGAGACAGGATAAATAGTATGTAGGTTAATACGACTCAGCGTTCTCAGTACATATATCATTTCACTGATATACTTTACGAGTTTCCTTGTCAGCGTAACGGTTGGCAGTCTGGGGTGGCTTGTACTCCTTTAGATATCTACTCTACAAATGTAGTCTTCTAATATCTTCATACTACCATTGGACTTCCCAAATAATTAAATGGTTAAACATTAAAGCTCATTTTATCAAAGCCTGCTTTATTAGGCGTCAATTACTTTCGCTAATATTTGTTGACATCTCAACAACCTAAAACTTCTTCGGCCATTCTCTGAAGCCTACTTGTAATTGCCTTAGTTTTATATATTCTTTGCTTCTCTTCTATCTGGATGATAGCGATGCTCACTCCGAATAATTCTTTATATATCTTAAAAGAATTAAAACTCTTCTGTTTTTAGAAGGTGTTATCAGATCACCTTAATAAATATTTACTTCAATACAACTTGCTAAAGGTTATATTTCATCGTTAGAATCAGGGTTATAGCGCCCTCAAACCGCATGGACATTCTTAGTCCAGTCATTCCTCATTCATTTATACTCACACGAACGACTAAGCACGTGAGTCACTTCAGACTTGAAAGAATGCTATCAATCTCATATAGCTTCACTCCTTATACGTAAATTCTTTTGCAGCACACTATTTACGATAATGCACAGGATTGGCTCCTGCTCCACGGTAATCAGTCAGGGTACGATTACACGTAATCCTACAACCTAGATCATTGCGTTTCCAGCTTTCATATCCTTACTTTGTATAAGTGTGTATCATAACACGATTATCCTTCATTAGTATCAGTTACTTTCCTTCATATGGAGGCTATCTATAGAATAGACAGGACAGATTCCTTCCTCCAGAACACTAAAAGTTAGCTTCCCATATTTTTCCTTTCTGGACGCATAGTTGCGCTTTTGTTGTGCGAGTTTGGAGCCCGCAGGTCGACTGTTATAAAGTCTAATAAGTGTTTATAAATAGTTTCGATAAGTTCTTTCCAAAGGAACTTATCCAGGAGCCCTATTGCACCTGTTTCAACATCGTGTTTATACCCCTTCTTGATGCACGTTTTGATTAACGCAAACGGATAATTATAGAAGATTTCGTTCTCCTTGGACTCTTTATAACTCAGTGTGTCTTCTCTTAAGTTAAGGGCAGTTTAGTGTCACCAATTCGGTTCTCACACTTAATGAAGATTGTCCTCCCTCGTCTCCTCTTACATAATTTTCAGTTATATAAGCTAATATCCTACCTTTTGTTATCTCAACTGTTTTAGCAGTATACATATTCTCAGATTATGTACTTTTTCGGGCCATGGAGAAATGATTCCAAGCTCCCTAACACAGCGCGACTGTTACTATTTTGTAACTCGCATGACTTCTGCTGGAGTGATTTACGCTATAGTTTTACTCCTCTCGAACTGTAATATATTTAAAGTATTTATTATGCGGTTATATTACTAACTTTTTACCGCAAGGCTTTTATCTTCAACCTCTAACTGTTCTGGTTCAATCTTTTCAATTGTCCCCGTGGAAAGGTTTACTGTTGCAGTAACTTTCTTTCCGTAGCATAAGTCCACAAACTTATTTTTTATATCACTACTACTGATATAGTCTACTGGTTCCATCTTGCTAGGTTTGAATCCATCCAAACAGGTACACATATTACTTACAGACGATCGTAAGTACAGCTCAATATTCAGAATTTCATCTACACTCTTTATAGTAGAGTTCTTAATTCTATTAGAATCAGATCCCTCTACTATAAAATACTCAGAATTTGATTGTAAATGCTGTAATAAGCATCTTACTTCTTTTGCAATCTTTATCTGTTTAGATAAAACTTGCATTTGACGTAAAATTATGATGTTTTTTTTACTCATATCCTAACGCTTTCTTAAGAGGCACAGGATCAGGAACAGGCATCTTCACGTACGGATGTGATGATACTATTGTAGTGTCCCTTTTGATCTTGGTTCGATACTTTATTATAGGTTTATCTTCCTGAACAATTTTCACATTGGCGTCTGCTGTTCCTTTTACAGATACTTCTCTTGACTTTAAATCGACATTAATATCGACAGTCGCAGACTTCTTTTCACTATAGGCCAAAGGTGTAAATTTTGGCATTTCTATAAGTGTTGGTATAGGCATTGCCTGTACTTCTTCCGTAATGTTGGTCACATTAAAACCTATGAATAAACAGGCTATAAATATCACCATTACGGATAATACTCTGGTTGTCATGATTACATTTATTTACGGAATAGGTGCAACCAAGACTTATTATAAACCTTAGTTAACCTATCCCACCAGGTTAATTTTTTTTTTCGGGTGCTGGTGCAGGATACTCTCCTTCGTTTGGAGCTAACATATCGGCTGCAAATTCTTCCATACGATTCATAGGATCTCGATACAGATTCAGGATCTGACCAAGCTTCATACGAATCATATCGTCAGTTACTTTCTGCGGAGATTCGAAGTAACAGCTACGAATGCTAGCTACAATAGGAACAGCTCCGAGTTCGGAATCCTTGTTTGTCTTATCTTTGAGAATACTATTGATGTAGTTAACATCTTTACTATTCATCAAAGCCATTATAGCTTTATCTTCGCTTTCCTGAATCTCAGGTTTCTCTTCCTGTTTCAACTGGAATTTCTTCTGAATCAAAACTTTCAGAGTTTCTGCAATCTGGTCTTCACTCCAACCTAACGGAGCTAAGTGACGATGCAAGATACAGTGAGACATAACTGGAGAACCCATCTGAGAACAGTAGTGATACAAAGTACTACCAAGTCCTCGGAAAATCAATGTCGGAGATACATGAGAGAAGATGTCTTCTAACCAAGATCCTACAGTTCGTTTTTCCAGTTCTGCCTTTTTATCAGCATCCTTTTCTTTCTTTGTAGCATAATCTTTGAACCATTCTACAGTATTGTAGATAGATTCAGCAATATTACGCTTTTGTGAAGATTTACTCAACAGATAGTTGAGAGCTTCTTTCAGCAACTCTTCAGTAGACACTTTCTCAGGGTCTAACTCAGGAACTACTTCCTCAGTTGCAACATTGTCTGAGTGTTTTTCTACTTTCAACTCATCAGGAATTTCTGCATCCTTGAAGTTGATTTTGAGTTGGTTTTCGTTACTGGGTGACGGTAATGCCTTCACGGGAGTAACCTTAATACCTAATGTAGCACACAACTCTTTGAAGTGAATGATTGTATCAGGAGAACCCTGGAGTTCTAACTCACCACTCGCTTCACGAGCTATAAGCTCATTACGTAAATCTACCATGCTCAATACCATGACTACGTCAAGATTTTCGAGCATTGCAGCACACAGATTTGGATGCTGCTGTTGGAGATCTGTGTTTTCTCCATAGCGTTTCTGAATTACGTAGGCTAACTGAGCCTTTGCGTCAGGAGAGAAAGTTTTACTACTTGCAAACGTATTTGCCAATTGCTTTTCTTTCTTGAGAAGCTCTTTGTCTTCTACTACTTCAGCTTCTACAATAGGAGCCTCTTTAGGTGTAGGCTTTCCTTTCTTTTGAGCTGCTGGTTTATCCTTAGGTTTTTCTTCCTTTTTAGGCTCTACTACCGGAGCTGGAGCAGGCTTAGGATCTTCTTGCTTTTCAGATGCAGCAGTTGCAGCAGACTGATCAAGTTTGTTTACTACTGGTGCTGCTGTAGCAGCTTTCTTTGCAGCTTTTGCTGCTAACGCTTCCGCTTTTTTAGCGGCTTTGTCTTTTTTACTCATTTTTGATAAATTTTTTAAATGTTAATAACTTTTTTTAATTATAGTAAACTTAAGCTTCAAGGGCTTCAGCTATCGTCTACTATAAGTGGTTGGTCTCTGCCTCGTGATAGATATGATTTACTGTAACCATCAGTAAGCTTGTCACAAGCAATCTCGTAACCTACAGTTCCAGACTGGCTTACTTTAACATCTTCTACATTTACTATAGTAGATGCTAAAAACTGTATGCAAGATGCTCCAGCTTCAGGTTTAGCAAGAGTAGTAACATCAGTAGTTTTAGACTTTTTAATCTTAGCTACTGATTCACCACTCATCATACCTATGACAAGACCTGTAAAAGCTGTTATCAGTAATACCAATAATAGCTTTGCACTGCGAGTTAATCGTACTATTATCAAAATAGCTAATAGTACAACAAGAATCCATGCTGTTGTCATTGTCATTTGTAATTTTAGTTTAACAATTGTTTTAGTTTTTCTCTGGCTTTGTTTAGAGTAGATTTTACCTGGCTTTCGTTAAGTCCCAAACGTTCGCCGATCTCTTTGTAAGAGAGATTCTCTTCTACACGTAACTGTAATATATTTCTATACTTATACCGTAAACGCGATAAGGCATTATGTACTTTGTCACTTGTTTCTTTATAGATGAAATCATCTTCAGGTGAGGATTCTCGAGTATCACTCAACTGAATAACATTGTCACTGTCATCAATCCATATATTCGCATTTTCTTTTTTAGTACGTCGTATATAATCTATACTACTGTTAATTGCTATAGTTTTCAACCACATTTCAAATGAAATATGATTTATATAACTGTCAATTTTAGAGAAAGCTTTATGAAAAGTAACAGATAATAAATCATCTGCAACGTCATTATTCTTTACTACTTGTAAGATAGTTGTTCTAATGGTACTTTTATACTTTTCATATAGCTTAGTGAAGGCAGCTTGTTTGCCTTCTTTAGCCTGTTTGATCAGATCTAATAACTTCTGTTTTTCGATATCTGTCATAGTAACGGGCTTTAAAATAGTGAATAGAGAGCCAATCAAAGCTCTCTATTCTTAGTACTCTTTTTTAATTAAAAAGGTACTTTAAATATAGATTTAGCAATAAAGCCTCCATGCTCTCGCATGGATTCTCTATATTTACTCCAAATTAGTTCCATTAGTTCTTGTTTAAGAGGTCTTGTTAATTTTGTAGTTTTATTAATCATACCACATACTACTCTTATTCTAACATCTAATGTTATTTTGTTGCGAGTTTCGAACTCTGTACTCTTCCATCTAATTTGACGTAATATATTTTTATCAAACCAAATAAGTATTTTTCTTATTTCAGTTTGATTTTGTGCAATACGAAAGAATTTATTCCATTCTGGTGTACTACAGTAATTGCAACTGTAGATATCATCGAATAGATAGATTTTTCTCTTACATTTATTGCAATCTGGCTTCATGATGTTTCAAATATTTAATTATTTGCAGAATTACACAATTACTCTGAGCAACTGTCCACCCTGTTTCTTCCATTATAAAAGCCACAGTGGAGTTTTTACCACGTCCTGGAATGTCTTTATTCGCAATATAGTGATCTACAAACTCTTCAAATTGTCCTTCTGTATAATAAGGCAATTTCACTCCTTTTAGTCCTCCGCTTTTTACTTTATTATTAGCAGAAGTGCTAAATTCTGTCTTGATAAAACAGAATTTTTCTGGGTTTAATAGAATTCTCTGTATTTCTACAGATTCTTCTTTTAACTGAATTACTTTGCCATTTGTAACAAAGTCGTTTAATCTTATACCAGACACAATTCTTAATGTAGGAGCCATTCCTACTACATATATAAGTAATTCAAGGTCTTCACCTATTACTCTATATGTTCCGGCTGAATTAAGGTAAATCATGACCTATTTCTTTTATAAAATTATTAACTGCATCTTGAGCATCATAGATGTCCAAAGAATACTTTTGCATAACTCTCTGAATAGCTTCCATTTCTGTTCTGCTATTTCTAACAATCTCTAAGAACTCATTCTTTTCGTTGTTCCCATCAAAGTGAACCCATTTTTTTATTTTCATTTTAAACTGTCTTCATACATGTTTATTTGATGTTGAATCTCACTCCAAAATGCTGGATCATCCATATGATTATCCATTGCATAAATAATAGAACTTGCTCTTAGCAATCTTCTTGCTACAGCCATTGCTTCCTTAGTGTGATATCTATTACGATATCTTTTAGGAATGTTGTTATGTATGCGTTTGCATACTTCAGTTTTAATTTTATTCTTGGTAAGTACATGTTCCCAAGATTCAGGCAGATTGTGCCTAATAAAATCTAATAAACCCATCGTTCATAAAAGTTTTGATAATTACTATAAATCTGCTGCTATTTCCAATAGCTTGCCATCTAAAAGATCTTCCTTATCTTCTTCATCCCACTCAAGTGTTACTTTACTAATAAAATCAGCTGCTTCTTCAATTGTTTTCTTTGTACTTGGATGTGCGTAAACTTCCTCATATAAATCAAGAGGTACTGCATATGTGCTATCTTCTACAGGATGCCCTTCTATTTCTATACAGAATACACATTCTTCCCATCTCTCATGCACCATGAAATCTTGAATTTCAGGCCACCCAACTAATACATAATGTTTCATAATACTGTTTATTTAGTTTATTATAGAAGTATAGATAGGAGTCGAACCTATACACTAAACCTAGATTTAAGCTCTAACCATTGAGACTTACTATACTTTCAGCTTTCTACGACATTAGCTTAGCCGTTCAGACTTATCACGCTACTAAGCGAGTGTAGTCTGTTACATAACTTATATTGCCAGTTATTTGCATTATTGACCTATTCTATCTCTCTTTATCGCAGTCAAAACCACAATGCCCCGTTTAAGGTTTCTATTCAGTTTATTCTGTCATAGACAAAGAACGTATGAAACCTAATAACAGTGGTTCTTGTGGAGCATAAGGGAGTCGAACCCTTGTCCTAACGACAGATTAATAGACCTAACAGTCAATATCTTTATGTGAATAGGTAGGCGACCAAACCTACCTATCCTTTGGTCTTTTATATTGTTTTTTTATTGTACCTTGATAGTGTATTATTTAAGAGTCACAAATAATTATTTCTAATTTCTGTGAGTATAGTATCAAGTACTTCACGCTCTTAAATAACTGTGCATCTTGATATTGCGAGACACATATAGTGAATAATGACAAAAGTCATTAGAGTTTATATTATTACATTGCGCAATATTATAGTATATCCTCGCGATCTTAGGCACATGATCAGTGGCACGTTTTTCCACCCGCTCCCGTCTCTCTCTATAAATAGGAGGACATAATGGTTTGCCTGATGTTAATTCATCAGTAGCACTGCCGGTTTACTTCCTCATGCAATGAGGACACTGTTATCCGCATTAACGTACTAATAGATACGGCATTGAGTCTACATTACTGTATCTCGTACACTTTTCCTGGGTTTCGCCGACAAGTTGTTAACCAAAATAAATATCTTGTCGATACATCCAGCTATCCGGATATAATTTGTTCAGAGCATCTAATTGCTCAGAGAACCAGTTGTCGTTCTCACGGATGATCTTTGAACATGTTTTCTTTTCTTCAGAAGATTGCTTCTTGAATTCTTCCACAGAAATTCCTCCTTCACAGAGTTTCTTGTAGATATCTGTAAACTTCTTCAGATACTCACGCTTAGCTTTTGCATCCTTATCTGTCTTTTTCATAGTCAGATATGCATGCTTCTGCATATATTCACCGCGAGTAGTGATAGCTATGAGCTCTTCTGTGAGTTCTTCCTTACGACGCTTTGCTACACGCTCAGCCGCCTCTTTTGCAATCTCTGGAGTTACAACTCTACCCTCACGAATAGATTCCTCTACATTCTCAAGGGTTACTTCTTTAATTGTTTCTTCTTTTGCCATTTTGATAAGATTTTAAATTTGACATTTATTATTTAACACACTGAGTTTCTTAAAAAGAACCATATTCTACTTATTCCTACTTCTTATTCGTAGATAACCCCTGTCCTTCTCCTGACCTATTATTAGGTTGACCGTTGTATAGTCCATAGATATCTTTAGATACTTTAGGGTTTTGGTATTTATATATGGTTCTTGGGCTTAACTGCACCATACTAATAGTTTAAGTTAGTAATATCTCTCTATATATAGTCTGGCGAAAGTCTATATATAGTTATCGTTGCTTTTTGCTAATTCAATAACTTAAGCATTTTTGGAACGTTTGTAAGGTTCCATTTTTACGTGTTTCACTTTTTTCCGAGGTTTATCATCTTTTTTAACATACCTCGGTTCGTTATATGATTTCCCCATAGTTAGTCAAAGAAATGAATAGACTCCAAAGCAGGTTTTAGTATTGCTCTTAGCTTAATATATTTTTTGCTATTTTTTGTATTTTTTATTACTCTTTCATCGTAAAGAAAATCTCTGATATATGATCTATTTTGAATCATATAACTATGAAAATTTTTATCGCTTAAGTAACGAAATACAAGATCTGATACCCAAACAGTAGACTCAGTAGTACCGAAACTCTCTAAGTTATTTGAGTTAGGTAACTCTCTTACTATATCTTCAATAATAATAAGTATAGGGTCTACTATAATAGTTTCTTTTTTATTTTCTGCTTCTATTCTATTTTTAATTAGAAGCTGAGCTATTTCTTCACTCTGGAAAGTAATTATCTTAGACTCAATTTGCAGTACATCAATAAGATAATCTCCAAGCTGCATACTAAGGCTATCTACATCTACATTATCTGTAGGTAACAAAACAACTAATGCTTTCATTTTCTTAGTTATAATTTAGTTATATCACATGTAATATGATATTCATTTAATATTTGACGAATATCATTCATATCTTTGTTCACTTCTTGAGTAAACATTGTAATAGGTTTAATCTCGTTAGCTTTAACAAGATTAGTAGCATCACTGGCATTCATATTTAATGCTTTAGATATTCCTAATGCATTTGCCAGTCGATCTGGAGCATTGAATTTTAAATTAGAGATCACTACTTTCATCGTCATCTTCTAATTTATTGCACACATCTCTAAATGATTCATGTGTACAAAATTCATAACCATCTGATGTGGTAATTATTACCTCTTTCATTCCGTTTGTTTCTGTTTCAACTACACTTACTAAGTGATCTATGTTGATAGCAACTGTGCCAGTTTCAACATCATTGAACTCAATAAATTTTTTCTTCATTTCATTTTGATAATTTTAGTTAATAACATTAATGACGCCCAAGATACTTTGGTTTATTTTTTATAGATGGAGTATCCCATCTCTCCACTACGCTAAGTAGAAATTAAGCTTATCACGTCTGTTAACACATGAATTTGTATCGTTCTTTGAAATTTGAATAATAACACTAATACTACTACAGCATTTACGGCATTCACAAGTTTTAATACATAGCAGAAATAGCGGCCAAACTATTCTTATTGGTATACCTGATTTTTTTACGTCCGCACGATCATAACAAGCACTCTCCTAATCGAGAGCCGATTACTCAATGTGATTAGCCATTGATGACTTGTTACTTACGCCCCACAGGTTTGTCATTTTCTGATGACTAAATGTAAATAAACTACAGCTATTTTCACAAACTGCTGTAGTTAGTTCTAACAAATTCTAATTAAATACTGTCTTTTGGAATGAGAGTATCGTTTCTTTGTATAATTTTAGTCTGAATTTCACGTCCTAATTTTACATCTTCGTATGATTTCCTGTGTAATTCATACTCATACACAATGTCAGCTTTTGTAGAACCTACACCAATATTCATTAATATTGCAGCAAGTTCAAAATCTGGTATTGCCATAAATACAGAATCAATTCTTCTCTCTTCTCTTAATGCAGCTCTTGCTTCTAAGATATCTGTTATAGTTATCTCAGGCTCAACTACATTATCAATATTGTCAGATTCAGGTACAGTCGTTTCAACTGCCTCTTTCTCTGTAAAATAGGAAGTGATTTTATCAGTTCCTATAAAGCCTATTGTACATAGTGCAAGGATTATTATTACTAATCCAATTACTGTGCCAATTAGGCATCCTCTACCACCTCTATTTGGTGGTTCATAATTCTCGATTTCATTCGCCATTTTGATTTGAATTTAAAAAGTTAATAAATTATATAAACTTCTTAATTGATGAGAAATCTCATCCATTAAGTCAGTCTCACTTTTAGTTAAAACTAAGATATCTTGTTTGTAATGGTTGAATTTATCCATTGCTTTCTTAGTTTCATTTATATAATTACTTCGCAAATGTCTTCTTAGAGTAGCATTGTTAAATTTGATATTCTCTAAGATTTTATCTCGAGCTTTTATTGCATCTTGTATGTTTACATAGTAACCGCCAGATACTGGCCTTCCCATATACCATACAACAACTCTCCACTTCTTCTGTGCTTTAGCAAAGAAAATGTACTTATATTTACCTTTCATTTTATAGTATCTCCTATAAACCAATTAAAGTAAATATAATCTTCCACTTTTATAGTTACAGCTTTATTACTTACAGGATTATGTAAGTGTAGTTTGTAACCATCATACTCAGTTTTATATACTATGATACAATTCTTGTAAGAATGTTTCATTTCTATATAATTGAGTACTCTATGTCTTTTATCATAAATATCTTTACTGTATAACAACAATAAGGTTATAGTAAGTATAATTATGATTAGACTACTGATTCTATTCATTATATAATCAGTACTATTCCTTTTAATGCTATTGTTTAAATATTTCATTATAGAGTTTTATATATTCTTTAATTACTATTATGACAATCGCAATTGTTATTATACTGCAAATAATTTCCATTTTAAGACATGACTTTTTCTATTGTATTTATTATACTTGTTGCATTTTCTGCAATCTTTCTTAGGTCACTCATAGATATATTCATTTTCTTTATTTCATTATCCAGTTTTTTTAATCTTACATATTCTTCATATGGAATTATTGCTACTGGGTCTACCTGTTTACTATCAGCAGGTGATTGTTTTAAAAATTCTTCTTTTGTGTACATAATTTTGATAATTTAAGTTAATAATAAGATTAATAATAGTATTAATAAATAGTGCTTTAGAAAAGTTATTGAGTTTTTTTTGATTAGTGGCTCTTATACGCATTACTTAGCTAGAGCCTTAAAATTGTGAGATTATTCTCTGTAATCACTTCTCCATCTAAATGAAAAGAATATTCCTTCCCATCCAAATACCATTAGTGATACCATGTAGCGTTCTTGATAGTTATCAAGAAAAGCTCCAACTATTAAGACAAATAATACACATATTCCATGTATTATGCCTTTTTTCATATTCAAATTTTCCATATTGATTATGTATTTATATATGAGTAAATGTATTTACTTAAGTAGCTAACATTAACACCTTGTAAGAGGTAGTTAGCTATTGTATGAGATAAGTTCGTATCATATACCTTCTTACATGCATATGAATTGTCACGTTTTCCTTATTACCCGCGGAAACTTGGGCTCATGAGATTTAGTTTTAATAATTCTCTGTATACAAAAATTGAGTATTTTAAGCTATATTAGTTTAGGAGTAAACAAGATTGAGAGTGCGCAAGCACTCTCTTTCATTGTTAACGTCTTCTTGTTGAACGGTTAGGCACGTCTATTCCTGTGTCGTCAGTTTCTTTTTCCGCTTTTAGAGCATTTAGTTTAGCCTCGTGCTCTAACTGTTTTGTAGCATCATAGTATAATGCAAAATCTCGTTTTTCGTTTGGCACTATTCCTAAATTCCACGTTCTTTGTGCTTTTCTGTTAAGATTTTCTACTGGAATATCATTACCTTCATTGTCTTTTTCATCTTTTTTTACAACTGATACTATACGTAACGTTGTAAATAATTTTCTTTTTAGCTTATCCCCCTCCATTGTTGCATCACCATCAGCGGCCAAAATCCAATCACCGGCTCTGTGATCGTCTGAATCCGTTGTAAATTTTTGAAAATACGGGGACGGTGCAATCACTTCGAAGCGATTCAAATAAAAATACGGTAACTGTGGCTTTGTTGGCTCTGTTTGTATCTTTCCGCCCTCAAAATCTGCCATATCGTTAAAATAGTCGTCACATACTTTTGCAAAGTGCTGTAATGATTTATAAACCTTTTCGGTATTAGGAAAGATAACAGTGTGAAAAGGTGCAATGTTACGAACGCTGTTAACGTTTGAACCGTCAAATTCTGTTAAAAATTCTCCGTTATTGTCTTCCTCTGTTTCCTCATTGTTACTAACTGCAACCGCCTTAATATAGAATGCTGTATTGAAGCCGTTAACCTCTCTTTGCATGTCTATTTCTCTAATGTCTTCTGCAATTGTTTTCATTTCTTTGTCCTCCTTTTAAATTGATAAATAGCTATATATTAAATACTCGTTAAAATCATTTTAAGGCGTAAAATACAAATGTTAGAAGAAATGTGATACGCCAACACCACCCAAAACAATTTGCCCGTTTTTACACTCTAAAAAAATCATTTGAAAACAAACTAATCATTGTAAAGCATGTACGGGGTATTTCCGCCAATCCCAAATATCGGGGAGTGATTTGTTTGCCTGCTCGTGAATAATGCACGGAATACCCATTTTTGCGGCTGTTCTGATAACGGGA